>Ga0180437_10009303_pt1 | contig 12195 bp, 8 predicted proteins | sample SS_ome_4_FD_132410 | JGI IMG/M metagenome (GOLD analysis project Ga0180437, IMG submission 132410) | Hypersaline lake sediment archaeal communities from the Salton Sea, California, USA - SS_3_D_1 metaG | ecosystem: Environmental > Aquatic > Non-marine Saline and Alkaline > Hypersaline > Sediment... | reverse complement strand
TTGCCCAGCTCTTGGACCATCGAATGGGCCATGATGCGGCCGAGCATGTCGGCTTCGGCGGTCTTCTCCTCCTCCGACTCCTCGTCCTCTTCCTCCTCTTCCTCGGGCTCCTCTTCAGACTTGGCCTCTTCCTCCGCAGCCGCCTTCACGAGCTGAGAGTCATCACCGAAGATCTCATAGGCCAGCTTCAAGATGGTGCCGTCGTCCAGCTGATCAACGTCGATGCCCTCACTCTGGAGGACGTCATCGAGGATCTGAGCCTCAGCGAGCTTCTCGACATCCGAGCTGTCCTCGGCGCCGATCGTCTCGCGAGTCCCGTACAGTTCTGCCAAAAACTCGTTCATTTGGGTCTCCTTGATACTGAGGTGTTTTCCTCTTTCTAAAGGTGTCCGTTTTCACGCGGCACTTTATCAAGGATGATTCTTCCTCTCATGCCCACGTTCTTTCCTAAATGGCAGTCGCCGGTGCACCCTTAGCGATGCGTTTCCCAGCTGCGGCCATTTCATTGACAAATTGTTTTGCTTGGGGGGATTTCATCAATTCACGGAGCCCGGCTGCCGTTCCCACAGTTGCCAACCACGGATGATCTGCAACGAGGCTTTTCAACATACCAAGCTCTTCTCCCTTCCGACGCTCCCCTCGAAGATGAGCAGAATACATCAACGAGATCGGGATAGAACCCAATACCACAGCCAAGGTGTTCCTATCTACCCCTGTCGGAAGGCCTGACGATGCAGTCTTACCAAACAGGTCTTCATCCCCAATCCCATACAACCCAGAGTGAAGCTCTGGGTTGTTTGGCACTACCGTCAATGTGTCCGCTGCTAGTTTCATCTGCTCACGTCGATACCAATTGTAGGCGGACGCTACCTTAGATAGAAGCGGAGAATTGACTTCCGTAGACTTTGTCAATGGCTCTGGCTTCATGATGGTAATACGAATGATCCGACGACGGACCACCGGCCCGAGGTAAGATTTCTCCCCCATCAACGGCATGAGCAGCTTCATCAGCTCCGGGCTGAGCTGGTCAGGGCTGAGTTCTTGGCAAGGAGCCTCTTCACCCTCTATGGGTTTGAAGACGGCACCCGCATCATCGAGCTTGTTGGCCAGGTCTCCCTTGCCCATGCATTGAAGATGGATGCGCTGAAATTCTTCTGGTTTGAGAACCATGCCCATCAGAGATGGAGTAGCCAGGGCCTTTTCCAATCCTTCGCCGGCCATGGAGTCGAGGACACCATGAGGAATAGTGGGCTCAGAACCTGAGAGGATAGGGGTAACTTTCCCAACGGCTTTGTCTGGCCCAATCTCTTTGACAATGTCGGCCCACTTCTCTGCGGAGATCTTCAAAAGCTCTTGTGGTTCAAGTGCGGCGTACTTCGACTTGGACGCCAACTTCACCTGCTCCCAATCGTCCATACCAGAGCCGGTGCGCTTCAGTTCACGGCCATCCGAGTGGCGCCAGACCTTAGACCTCCGACCCGCCGTCTTCCCACCGGAAAATAGGTCTTCGAGCCGAAGGTCCTCGGCACGTTTCTCCATGATGGAGACGTACTCAGACTGTTCTACTGAAGCGACCTTCTCGCCGTGCACTTCCTTCCGCATGATGGCCCGTTTGAACAGCGGGAATGCCATCACTGTGGCGGAGCGGAAGTACTTGTCGCTGTCATAGTGCGAGAGGTATGCCGCCTTGGCTTGCTCAAGGCTTTCGAAGCCGAGCATCACTTTGTCCTCATCGTACTTTCCTTCTTGAGGACCGCGCACCTTGTTCTGATGGATGATGTAGACGTTGGGCGCATTGCGGTATGGGCCAACGTAGACGTCGAGCTTGTCCTTGTCCACTCCCTTGGTGCCGAGGAACTCGCCGTAGGGCATCTTCATCAAGGTGCGCCAACCTTTGCCCTCACGATACGTGCCTGGCTTGTTCTCGACATGGACCATCAGACCCTTGAAGTCGATGGTGCCAGTGAAAGGATATTCCTTGCGATTCGGCTTGGGTGGCGGGCCGATTTTGATCTTCTTGCACTTCGCCCAGAGATCAGACATGCCATCAGCTGCCTTCTTCTCCTGGAAGGCAGCGCCAGCGAGGCCAGCACCTGCAAGGCCCCCGCCAACAGCACCTGCTGCAGATCCGAGTGCTCCAAGCGAATGTTGGTACTGCTGGTGTCGCCCTGCAAGGTCATTCACCATGCCCTGCATCTTCTGTTGCTTCTCCGCCAGGGCAGCATCCTTCTTGTCCAGCTTTGCAAATCGGTCCTGCCACTTTTTCACTCGCTCTGTGACATTGCCCTGCTGGAATTGCCGGACGTCCTCTGGAGTGAGCTTCTTGTTGGCTTTCGCCCGGGCCTTCGCAAAGGTTTCCTCAAGCTTCGCCCTTGCCTGGTCAACTTCTTTGAGCCCAGCCTCAGCCTTGGCCAGATCCTGACCAACAACCTTGGACCCAGCCTTTCCACCAAGGGAACGACCAAGACGGCCCAAGCCTAATCCAGCACCAGCTCCCAAGCCTGCCCCAATCGCTGCTCCTGGTAACTTGTCTTCTGAGATTCCTGCCCCAACTCCCCCACCAACAAGTGCGCCGGTGGCAGCTCTCCCCCAAGGGCTGTGGTAGGTCTTGGTGAAGGCCGCGTCGAGCTTCTTCAACCAGCTAGGGGCTGCTTCCTTCTCTATTCGAGAATCAAGAATGAACTGCTTCAAAGCGGACGCGGTCTTTCCTCGACTGGGCATGAGCGGCTCCGGGAACTCGTCCGTCTCATTGACGTCGGCGTTGGTCTTGAGAGTGCCGTCAGCAATGGCGCGACGCTCTGGGTTCTCTTGGTGGTCGATGCGCCCCGCAAGGATCTTGTCCGACACTTCCAATGGAACATTGGCGATGCGAGGTTCTGCGCGCTTGACATAGAAGTCCATGATCTCACCGCGAGACCTTGGAGGACGAAGCGCCGTCTTCTCTACATACAGGTTGGCTGGCACCTGGACGGAAGCAGCCTTCACCAACTCTCCTTCATCCTCCGACGTTCCGTAGAGTTCCTCAGCATCCAGAATGGACTGTGGCAGCATTTCGCTGCCCAACTTGCACATCACCTTGGCAGACTTTTCTGCACCAATGAAGACAAAGCTAATATCAAAAAATCTTGGGTAGTCATTGATGACAGCAATGACGCGACCATCATCAAGAATCTTCCCCATGCCAATGTAGCGGATGCAGTTGCAATAGTCCTTGCGCGTTTTGGATTTATGGTTGCAAAGCGTGCATCTGTCGTAGGGTACCTTTGCCCCCATCGAGACATCTGGAAACTCACCAGCAAGAATACGGTCAACTACGTGCTGCGCACCATGCTGTAGAGCAAGAGCTTTGTCGATAATAATGACAAGCTCCACCCTATGCATTCTTGGATTCCACGCCCACAGAGCAACTTTGCCGAATGCTCTATTAGGGTCTTTGTTACGGTGGTGGACGAACGGGTGCGCATGCATGAAGGTCCACGCACCGTACGGCGGGATGACCTTGCCCGTGAAATCGTCGTAGGGGTGCTGTTGCCCCGGGTGGTTGTTACAGTCGTGAACTAATGCACTCTCGTAAAATATGTCTCCGTTGACGTTGTTCCCCCAGTACTCTGAGGCACCCAGCGCATTGACAAGGACTGCTATCTTGTTGGGATCAGGTTTGTAAGCATCGAGCCAGTTCCTGATGACTGGCATCATTTCGCCGGCTTGCTTGACCAGAGAAATCCCTGGGTCAAACAGTCGTACCAGAGGTTCTCCCTGATCAGAGACCCCTCTGAAGGTGGCGAGCTTGGTGAGCACTACCCTTCTCCTGAGCCCTTCAATATTGCGCTAGCAAAGCCTCCAATAGGCTTGAGGTACTCTTTGCCGGGGATATCTCCACGGGCCGCGGCTTGAGCACCGATGATATTCTTCCGAGCGTTGACCACGTTGTTGAGCGCGTCGATATTCGGGCGAGCCATTTCTAGAGAGTTCTGGACGTAGGTGCCTGCAACCATTGGATCGGCAGCGTACTCTGGGTTGAATCGGTGGAGCGTATCGAAATGACGCTGCACCATCTTTGAATCTACGCCCGAGGTCCGGAGCCCTGGATTGGCCTCTAGCATGGATTTGTAGTTCTTCGCCTTACTGATGGAATCGTTTCGCTCCTTGAGCTTCTCCCGAACGAGGTTCGCCGTCGTCGCCCCCAAAGTCACTCCTGCACCAAGAGCGGTGCCATAGCCAACTCGTTTGAGCATCTTCTGAGCCATGGGATTGAGAGCGAGCTTCTCTTGAGCCTCTTTCCGGAAGCTAGCATCCTCCCGATACGACTTCACCATTTCAGCCGCTTTCTTGCCAATGCGCTCCACTTGCTCGTCGGTCAAGTGGCCCGCAGCAGCTAGTTTCTCGATGAAGCTCATGTTTACATCCTCTCCAGAGAAGTTTTCAGGGCCCCGTACCCATAGCTCGGTTTGAAAGTAGCCTTAGCCCCCATCGCCCGGCGATACGCCATTTGCTCTGGGGTCATCCCAGCAAGAGCGCGTCTGACGTCGTGGTATCCAATGGCTCCAGCGGCGGCAAGTCCCCCGCCCAGACCGAGGGCTAATCTACCCCCGGTGATCCTGGCCTGCTTGGTCAGGAGAGTTGCTATGCGACTACGCCGACCGAGCATGCTGGATCGCTTGTGTGAGAACAGCATCTACTTCCTGGAACTTTTCAGTGACAGTGTCGACTGCGTGGCTCAACAATGGCTGGTTGACAGCCAACTTGCAAAAGTCGTTGAACGCACTGACGACTGGGTGATTGAAGTTGGTTGAACGAATGCTCGCGCTCTTCTCGATCTCGTAAGTTAGCATCGAGCCCCGAATCTTGGCCGGATCGACACCCTTCTTGGCGAGATGCTGTGCTGCCTTGGTCATCGCCGAGCTAATGACATTGTCATTACCCGGGACCGACTGGCAAGCATGGATGAGTTCGCCCAGGTTCCCGCCACCTAGGACATGTTGGGTCACAGAGTCGAGGAAGCGGCCTTCAGCCTCCTTCATCAGGAACTCATTCTTGTCCCGGGCAACACGAGCCTCATCTCGTACACGCGCCAGCTTCTGCTGCATGCGATGAAGCTCGCCATGGGGGTTGGCCATGGGATACTGGCCCCTCTCAGCCGCCGCCTCCTTCAACTTCTCGACTGATACTGCTCGGCTGAGGTCCTCCACGACCTGGGGCGACATGGGTCGACCCATCTTGGCATAGAGGAGTGCCTCATCCATGAGCGAACTTGCTTTCTGTAGCTGAGGTGGGGGCTCGGGTGTCGGAGCTCCTTGAGGCGGTGGACCACCAGCTCCCCGAGGAACTCCAGGAGGCATGCCACCCGGAGGGGGTGCCGCACCCATTGGTACGCCCCCAGGAGGCGGGGCCATTCCAGGAGGCTGCGCACCGGGTTCTGGTGCACCGCCCTGGTCGCCCATGGCCTGCATGCCCTTCTGCTGCATGGCCACCAGCTCTTGTTTCTTCTTTTCGATCTCGATGCGGCGCTCCATGGTCCGCATATTTTCGCGATGTGTAACTTCGGGGTGTTGTTGAGGCTGGGCGTTCATCATCACTGCTTCAGGGCCACCCATGGCCACTTTGGGCATGTGTTGCCTTATCTTTTGTTGCATAGGAGCTGACACTGTAGCTCGTCTCCATCCCTTGGTTGGACTCCCGACCCAAGTTCCCTGTGACGGTGGCTTAACCCCATATACGGTGGGTCCGCTCCTGGTCACTCCAGGCATAAACGCTTCCTTGGTCGCCTGCTCTTCCTCAGACTCCTGCCGGGCAACATCTGGAACCATGTCCTGAGTGAGGCCCGAAGCGGTGTCCCCCGAGATTCCTTCCTCACCGGCGGCCAGGATTCGATCAGCAGGAGTAGCAAGCTTCGTTTCGAGGATGCGATTCGTAAACTGCGAATCATGCTCTTCCTGCGCCTCCTTAGTGAGGACTGTGCCTACCGCCTTTTCACTGACAGGGTCGAATCCAAACTCACGCGCCAGCGCCAGGTCAGCCTCAACAGTTCTGAACCCTACTGATGCGGTCTTCACCGGACCTGTATGGTACTCGCTGTCTGGCGCGTTGATGACCTCAGGGCACGCCTGCATGTTGAGCGTCTGCAAGATCTCACCGGGGTCAGCCACCGGGAACTCGATGTTCTTGTCGCTCGCGTACTTCTCGTTGTCCGAGAAGAGCCGGGAGAAGGTCTCCTGGTTGGCGAACTCCACGATGCGTTTGATCTGATGGCTGGAGATGCTGGGGTGTTGACGAGCGATTTTGATGATGGCCTCGTTCAACGAGCACCCCGTCGACAAGTACGCGACTGCTGCTTGTTTCCCAAAAGATTCAAGCTCCTCCCTGGAGAGCTTCGCGTATGTTTGCCGATCAAAGGGAAAAGTCGTATCATGCATGAAAGACCTCACTCGGAGAGACAGTTGCCCTCGGTGCTCAGACTACAACCTAACACGGGGCTGGAATAGTGGGAAGAATCAAGACAGAAGGGATGGAGTTGGTAGATCAGGCGGAAGCAATCGATTTGCTGGGCTGTTCTCGATCTACCTTCTGGCGCAAGATCAGATCTGGGGAGCTCCACCGCATCGAGCTCGCTGGTGGGGGTCGCACAGTCTACGTCACCCTTGCCAGCATTGATCGGTGCTTGAACGACGGGCCTCAGTTCATCCTGAAGAGCCTCGAAGAGGAAGCTGCACTGTTGAGTCGGGCGCAAGAACTTGTGCGAAGATTTCCCAAAATCATCAAACCACATCGAGATCTTCCAGGTCGTATGCTTGCTGCTCCCGATCCACTTCCTTCTCAGGAAGGATGACGTCCGCTCGAGGCTTGTAGAAGAACGACGCCAAGAAACAGTACACCATCGAGTGAAAAGTGTCATCCGGGCTGCCCTGAGCATGCTTGTAGACATTCATGCGAAGTCGCTCATTGTACTCTGAGTAGATGTTGAGGAAGTCCTGAGCAAAGGGGTCTTCCCACTCCTCCCAGCGGGGGAACCGAAAGACATTGGCGCGCTTGATGGCGTTGAACATATCGGACATGACCTCAGTGCGATGACAAAGGAAGCGCGGTACCCCAAGACGGCCCTCGAATGTCACCTTCTTCTTCACCTGGCCCACCCACTGATACTTTTTGATTTTCTCCGCTCCGTACCAGCGTACGAGTTTGTCGTTGGGCCAAAAACCGCCACCGTAATCGACGCCAACATACTGGACGTTGAAATCGCGGATGTATCGCTTGATTTCTTGAAGTTGAACGTCGGGTTCTGATTCTAAGCCCTCAAATCTCTTCGCGTAGAAGATGGTGAACTTCTCCTTAGCGAAGGGGAGGTACCCACCCAGGGTCATGACAGTGAAGCTACCCTCCCCGGAGTTGCCTTGGTACGCGATTCTCCCATTTCGCTCGGTGACTATGAACCCATTGGGCACGGTGCAGCAATAGACATTGCCTTTGTACGAGATTGTCTCAACTGTGTTGGGTGTGTTGAGTGTGAACGTACTTCCAAACGACCAGGATGTCACCCACTTAGCCTTTTTATTGCCCTCAGCCCCCCTGCTCAGCCTAAGAGTCGATCTCAAACCGAGCTTGACGCATAGCTCTTGGTAATCCTCGCACAAGCCTTTAGAGGTTGAACTGTAACACCCGTTGCTGTTGCGTCCTCTTTTGTCCACGCTCCCGTCCCCCAAGGTCATTGCATCAAACAAGATCTTGAGTTGTCTAGGGGATAAAGACAGGAACTCTCTGGGTATCCTCTTCGTGTGGCAGCTCTCCCCGACTTCTTTCCACACCCAACTCCATAACTGCTTGCCGTAGATGGACCAGTTCACATCCCCAGTCTTTTTGTTAGGGAACTCCGAGACCTTGAACGGGAGGCGTCGCAAACACTCTCTGATCTTCCTAGTATCTTTAGGATTCACGGTCTCTCTCTGAGACATTTTGATACAAGAGGGACTCGTGCTCCCTTCCTTGACCTTGCGCCAGCAAAGGCCCCCTTCAGAGAGCAAGTAACCTAGAAACTCCAGCCACTCGTCCATTGGCATCGTTATAGGATCGCACCCTGAATATCCTGCTGATTTAGGCACCTCCGGAATGGTGAACTCTCTTTGCTCCTTACCCTCCCAAACCACTCTATCCACGAATTCCAAAGAGGCACCATAGCTGAACGCCTCTTGCGCCTCCATTACCTCCCACTCTTTACGCCCCCACGTCTTCCTAACCAGCATCCGGTGATCGGGAGTGACCGCCATGTCAGCACTCTTACGCTTAACGTGGTAGAGGGGGCCATCCCATTTTTTCTTCGTGATCGCCGTAGGCTTCACAAAGCTCATGACCTTGGTCGTCTGGTCAAATTGCGCCACCCTATCCTCAGGCCCTAGGTCTTCAAAGTGCACAAATCCGCGCTCAGTCAAAATCCTGGTCTGGTCATCATGGCACCCCCAATCGACACCAGCGAACACCGGCCACTGCTGTGTGAACTTTATGACGTCGCGGTAGTGCATCATGGATAGTTCATTCCAACAATTGCGCTGCATGTCTCGACGGGTTAGGGGCCGAGTTCCAGAGTCGTAGCTGCGCCCGAGGACCTCGTTGTAGAACTTGGCCCGGCTGTACTTGATCTGCTTGTCTTTGATGTCTGCGATATCGATCCACGGCACCATGAGCTGCGGGAGGCGATACCCCTCGAATGGCTTCTCGACGCTCGGCTCCGGGTTCATTGACGCCCACTGACAGTCGGGGTCAGCAGGGGAGATGGGCTCACCGCACTTGTCGCAGACCAAGGAGTCCTTGCCGATGTTGCTTTCGGACAAAACGTTCCAGTGCCAAGAGCCCTTGTCTTTGGGAGTGCCGTGCCGGCGGCAAGGAACGATCCATTCATTCTGAGTGGAATACCGAGACCAGTAGTGCTCGATGGCATTGTCGAGGGACTTTGGCGTGCCGGAGTACGTAAACCATTTGAACTCGGAGTGGGACGCGCACTCTTCGATGACGGGAATGTTTTCTAGGATGATGTCTTGGAGCTCGTCGATGTTGATGTAGTCGCCGGGGAGACCTCGGACACGGTCTGCGTTCAAGAACGCAAACCTCAAAGTGACCTGAGATTGGTTGACAAACTTTTTCTCTAGGACGTTTTGAAGCAGCCTTGTGTTGGAATAGTGGCGAAGGACTGGAGAGATCTCCATCGGCTCTTTGAGGCGGTCACGGCTAAAGACTTTGGTCTGCTGGTTAGAGGGTGAGACATAAATGCTTTTGAAAAATGGGTTCATGGCCGAGTAGGCCAAAATGGTGTTTCCCAAATACGTGCTGTTATGAGTGATGAATCCGTCCGCTATGAAGCTGTGATAAGGGTCGACTCGGAAGTCCACGCAAGACTGCTCCCCAACGTCCTCAATCTCCGTGATCGTGTCCCAGTAGATGTCCGTATTGAGATGCGCTGCAAGTTGGTCAACCAGCTCCTGGTCAAACCTCTCGTCCATCCTGAAGAAGTCGACGTAGAGAGCCAGCTTGTCACGGGTAGGGGCGTACTTCAGACTGCGACGCAACCCTATCTGATGAAGGCTGTCGCCATCTCTGTTCTCGTGCCAATCGTCTCTTCCCCTGGATGACAAAATAGCTTTGATGAGGCTGTTGATCTCTTTTGGGTACGTGTCTCGATTGTTGCTGCTTGGGCCTTCAGGCAGCGAGGTATTCTCACTCTTTCCTAGCGCCCCAATCTCCTCAAGGAAGATCCGAACACCTTCCTGAGTCTCCACTCGAAGGATGTGTGCGCGTTTATCTATGCCGCGCTTCTTCCAGTAGTTGGGCCAGTTCTCACGAATGCGAGATGGTACCCCAAACTTCCATAGGAGCGCCTGCACCTGACGGATCAGGGTGGGAGACATAGAACAGTACTCGATGGAGTACTTCGACTTGGAGTTCTTCTTGACGTGCCCGTCAGTGGACCAAAGACGATTCAAGAAGAGGGCAGTCTTTTCCCGGTCTAGTTCGAACACCCAAGAGGGAATGAACTTGTCGTAAGAGTCGCACCCGATAAGACCATCGTCTGCTACCCAATCCCATAAGGGGCCTCCAGCGTGAAGCCGAGCCTCTATGGCCCTTGAATCCTTCTTGACAGATGTTCGAGCAGTACCTCCAGAATCATACACGCACTTCAAGAAGTCATCGAGTTGTGGCCCCGGGAGCGCTGTGAAGGAAATGTACCGCCCAATGTGTCCATCGCCGATCAGGTACGCGGTGAGGGACACTCGCTCCCAAGATACATCAACCCTGCCTGTGAACTCCCCACAACGACGAACGACAGCAATGCGATCTCCGACTCTCAGCTTAGATGCTTCAACCCACTCATCCCATCTTCGCATGGGGTGAGTGATCGCCACGATCACTTCATGACCTTGACGAGTGCGGAGAGTGAGACATGGCTTGATGTAGACCTTGGATTTCCAGGTTACTGCCCCCATGTCTGAGCGGCCACCATTGGCCAAATTCATCGAGGCCAAGGATTCACCAACTCGTACCTCCTCAGCAGTTTTCAAACTACCGTCTTCGAGACTCACAAGTGCCTGTAATACAAGCGTTTTTTCAACTTGTCTCCCAGCCATGAGCAACTTACGAGGGGCTGGAGAGTCGTAGATAGGCCGCAAATATTCCCTGCTCTCAAAGCTGAATGGCCTGAGCCCGCCCTTCACAGGCATGTAGACAGAGAATTCGACGAAGTCGGATGGGCGAGCAGGGATCTGACCCAACTGCTCTATTTGCAGAGCCTCTTCCTCTTCGTCTAAGTATGGCGCCTCAACTTGGGCGTCTTCATCCTCTTTGAAATAGTCATACGGCGTGCGCTTGCCGTCTGGATTCAATTCGACGATCATGAGTTAGTGGACCCAACAGCTAAAAAGAGATTTGAGTGGGTGGTGCCGGCCCGGGATGGAATCATCCGAGCTTGCGACGATGCTGTGAGTGAAAGCGTTCACGTCTTTCCTACTGTAGATCCTTTGCGCTTCATCCTCAAGATAACACTAAGGTATCCCTTGGCAAAAGGTACTAGGTCTCCCTTGCGCACCTACCTCAGATGCTGGGCCGAGGACCATGGTTGCGACGTACCGGTTATACGAATCAATGACCACTACGTCCAGGCCGAAGTGCTTACCCGGTCTCGCATCTGGCATCGGGACCAGAAGGGCCGCTTCAAGCCTCAGAAGAGATTTGAGCGTTGCCAGAAGTGAAAATTTGAGCTTCTGCTTGGGACAAGAAAAGTAGAACGGAAAGGTGCGCTCTTCTACCCACTAACCAAGGAGGCAAGCATGGCGCTCTCAACAAAGTTGCAGTGGGAATTCGCCCGGTTCGGCCGCAGAATCGATCAGTTCGATTCTCGTAGCAAGAAAGGTCGTGAGTTGGACGAGTTGTTCCACGACCTCTTGGATCTTGCCACCAGCCGTAAGAATGCTGACGGCACTATCGCTCCGCCCCTCACCGAGGATGAGGAAGACGCAATCATCGAGATGATGGTCGTCTGAGTATAGCCAGTCAGGCAAGGAAAGAGGTTCAATCCCTCTTTTCTTTAGCTGTGAAAAACGGAGCAGGCATGCAGGAACAAGGACGAGAAAGGAGGCTTTTATGTTGAAGCTGAAGAAACTGAAAAAGAACGTGAAGAGATACTGGAAGGACTCAAGAGAAGGAGGGCAGGGGAAGGTCTCCACCTGCCTACACATCGCGTTTGGCAGCGTGGGCTGCTTGGTAAACAAGGTAATCGGAGGGGGCACTAAGTAGGTTTGACCACCATCGGGGTGGTCGATTCAAATCTTCCCAAGATCTTGTCTCTGGTGCTCTTCTTGGCCAGCGCGACGGCACCAGCACCGACCAATACAGTGCCTACTGTCGTCAGAGCTTTGCCCTTTGTCCCAAAGAACGTGCGCCCAAGGAAGTTGACGTTGCGCGAGAGTTGCCCAATGGTCTGCGCGCCTTTGCTCGGCATACCTTTCGCCAGCATGCCATCAACCGCCTTGACTGCTTCGCCAGCTGACATCCCATGGTCCTTGGTCAAGAGCCCAAGGAGATGCTTCCGAGAAGCAATGCCCCAGTTCTTGGCCCTGGTCTGAGCGAGTTGGTCGATGGCGCGCTCAGTGGGCTTGTAGGAGTCAAGTCCCTTGGCTCTCAAGTGTTCCATATCAGATATTGCCAGCCCCCCAATCA
>Ga0180437_10009301_pt1 | contig 12196 bp, 9 predicted proteins | sample SS_ome_4_FD_132410 | JGI IMG/M metagenome (GOLD analysis project Ga0180437, IMG submission 132410) | Hypersaline lake sediment archaeal communities from the Salton Sea, California, USA - SS_3_D_1 metaG | ecosystem: Environmental > Aquatic > Non-marine Saline and Alkaline > Hypersaline > Sediment... | reverse complement strand
GAAAGCAATCCAGTGGGAGTGGCTCCCCTGGCGGTAATTCCAGTGGGGCGAAGTGGTACTCAACACCGAGTTCCTTGAACGTGGGCTCCAACTCCGGGCGCAGATCGGGGAAGCCGGCTGACTCACCGACGATGTGAAGAGCCACCAATTCATATCGGTAGGGCACCTTACGCTGGAGACGAAGCAGCATATCGAGCAGGGCACGGCTGTCCTTGCCGCCGGAGACCGCTACCGCCACCCGATCTCCATCGGTTAGCAGGTCAAACTCCTTGCAGGCCCGCGTGACGGGCTTCAGGAGAAAGGATGCCGTGCGCTCGGGGTCGCTCATGTCTGGCTGCTATTCGATGTAGTGACCTCCCGTCCCTCGTATTGCCGCTTGTAGTATTCCTGATAATGCTCGCCGCTTTTGATCGGTCGCCACCACCATTCGTTCTCAATGTACCAGTGCACTGTTTTGTCGATCGCCTCCTCGCAGGTGTGGGCCGGCTCCCATCCCAATGCACGGATCTTGTCGACGTTGAGCGCGTAGCGGCGATCGTGACCAGGTCGATCGCGCACGGGCTGGATCAAGCTCTCCGGCTTGTTCAGTATGCTGAGGAGTAGATGGGCCATATCAATGTTGCGCATTTCGGTACCGGTGCCGATGTTGTAGATACTGCCGACTTCTCCTCTGTGGAGGACCAGGTCGATCGCCTCACAGTGATCCAGCACGTACTGGTAGTCGCGTACTTGTAGCCCATCACCATAGAGAGGTAGCGGCAGGTTGTCAATTGCGTTCGTGACAAAGAGCGGCACGACCTTCTCGGGGTACTGGTACGGGCCGATGTTGTTCGCTCCCCGGGTGATTGTGACCGGCAAGTCGTACGTGATGTGATATGCGTTGACCAGCAGATCGGCGCTGGTCTTGCTGGCGGCGTAGGGGCTGCGCGGATCGACAGGATCGATCTCCTTCGAAGCCCCCTCTGGCACGTGACCGTAGACTTCATCTGTGCTTACCTGATGCATCCGCTCCAGTCCAAACTCGCGGGTTGCCTCTAGCAGTACGTAGGTGCCGTAGACATCGGTCTTGATAAAGGCGTCGGGGTCTATGATGGAACGATCCACATGGCTTTCGGCGGCGAAGTTGATGATTGTGTCCACACCGTGGTCGTGGATACTCTCTCGCACTGTAGCGGCGTCGCAGATATCCCCTTGCACGAAGGCATAATGGTCAGCGAATTGCTCGGCGATGTCCTTCAAATTATCCAGGTTCCCGGCGTAGGTCAGTTTATCGTAAACTATGACGTTGTAGTCGGGGTACTTCTCCAGCATGTAGCGGACGAAGTTGGAGCCGATGAACCCCGCTCCACCGGTGACCATCAGGTTGTGCACAATCCACCTCCCGTACCATAAGATTGGTTTATTCTACCACAACAAGTGGGTGGAGCAACCTTGACTTACCCCGCGAAAATGCTATCATTGTTCTACATCACCACCTGTGGAAGGCGATGAACTGAATGTACATTGAGCCAACAATACAGAGAAAGAAGCGCCGCTCATCTCCGTTTCGCGTGTTGGTCTTGCTGATGTTGATCAGCGCTGGCATATACGTCTATGCTATGGTCAAGCAGGAGCAGATCGAGAGTCCTTTCGTCCCTACCCCCACGCCGACGCGCTCTGCGCTTTCCTATGCCGCCGAGGCGGAGGAGTTCTACCTGCAGGGATCTCTGGGAAGTGCCATTGCCGCCTACGAGCGGGCGATTACGCTCGACCCCGATGACGTGTTGTTGCACATCCCATTGGCGCGGCTGTTGGTACTTGAGGGACGCACGGTTGAAGCGGTGCGGCGTGCCCAACAGGTAACCGAGATGGCGCCGGAGAATGCCCGTGCGTGGGCCGTGTTAGGCATGGCTTATGACTGGAACGGTGACGTTCCAGAGGCGATCGACGCCTGCGCGCGCGCCATCGAACTGGATCCCACCTACGCTGAAGCGTATGCCTACCTGGCTGAGGCGTATGCCGACGCTGTGCGCTGGGGAGAGGCCACAGAGGCGGGCCAGACCGCTTTGCAATTGGACGACCACAGCGTGGACGTCCACCGCAATTACGGCTACGTCCTGGAGATGCAGGGAAACTACTGGGGAGCGGTTGAAGAATACGAGCGGGCGCTGGAGATCCATCCCAACCTGGCGTACATTCATCTTGCCGTCGGACGAAACTACGTCGCACTGGGCGATCTGGACGCAGCGATCCGTAGTTTCCAGCGGGCCAGTGAGATCAGCCCTGATAGCGCGGAGGCCTACGATAGGCTGGGTTGGGCGTATTTCAGCATAGGGGAGTTTGAACGCGCTGAGACGTACCTGAACCAGGCAGTTGAGGTCGACCCTGAATTCGGCCGGGCGTATGGTCATCTGGCGATCAACTACTGGGGTCGCCGCAATTACGAATCGGCCATCCCTAATTTTGAGCGGGCGATTCACTTGGAATGCTTCGCGGCACGGAAGCGGGCCGAGTCGTTCTACGTCACCGTTGAGGGTCTGGGTAGTGACGTCACCCAGCCGTCGTCCGACGTAGTGTTGCGTGGCGACTTTGTCCCTGCGTCCTCCTCCGCATCTAATGATGGCGAGGATACGACCCAGGCCGTGCTGGTATCTCAGGAGGATGATGCGGCGTGGAGCAACGCCGCCGGCAGTGTGATGTTCAACACGCGCACGGGCGTGTACACAGTGACGCTGCAGGGACTGCCCAGGCCCCAATGGGATCAGGCATACGTGGGTTGGTTCAAGGGGGTGAATACCCTCTCCGGCGATCCGCTGAACACTGGACGGCTCCGCACGGAGGGCGATGGAAGCGTGGAGGTGGAACTTGAAGCCGTGTGGGTCGAGGCCCCTCCGATCGAATATTTCTACACGCTAGGCCTGGCCCACTTCTACATGGCAGAGTGCGAGAAGTCCTATCCTCTCTTCGACGCTGCGCTCCAGATAGACCCCGAGGAGGTTAACGCGCTGGAGGGCATCCGGTTGTGCCAGGAAGCCGAGGTAGGGGACGCCGGATCACGTTGAAGACTGCTCCAGCACCCACAGCCGCACCAGTGCCAGCGCGGCATCGGCAGCCCACTCCCGCACGCAAGCGCGGTCACCGTTGAAACCGATCTGGCGGCAGGTTTCACGTCCCTGCACGTTCACTGCCATGCAGACCACGCCGTAGGGCCGATCCGGCGGGCTGTTCTCCGGGACGGTGACCTTCCCTATTCCCACGCCGATGTCAGCGCTGGAGGCCTGCCGGATAGCGCTCGCCATTGCTAGGGCTTCATCCTCGCGGGTCAGTTGACTATCCTTGCCTCTACCTGATGCCTCTTGCTCCGAACTGAAAGTGAGGCTACGCCGGAACCACCTTTCGTGATCATCCGGCTCGGTCAGCCGGGCGGCCACCAGGCCGCTGGTGCCCAGTTCCGCTGCGGCGATGGTCAGTCCGCGCTCCACCAACAGGTCCGCGATCACTTGGGGCAGGTCACGCCCGTCCTCACTGATGATGTACCGTCCCATCTCAGCCCGCAGCGCCGCCAGGTCGGTTTCGATCAGCGTCTCTGCCTCCTCAGGGGTTGTGCCGGCGGCGGCCAGTTCGACCGCGATGGTACCCCTGTGAGGAAGGAGCCCCAGGAGTGGGTTACGGCCCCGTGCCAACATGGGCAGAATACGTTCGTTGATCTCCGATTCCGGCAGCCCGTAAACCTTGAGGACTGCCCGTCGGACGAGGCGGCCGTCTCCCACGAATTCCTGCAGTCGGGGCAGAATGAAGCTCTCCAACATGCCCGCCATCTCATAGGGGATGCCAGGGGTGGCGAAGATGTGCCTCTCGTCGGCTGACAGATAGAACCCGGCGGCTGTGCCCCGGTTGTTGTGGATGACCTGGCTACCGGCGGGCACCTGGGCCTGAATGCGGTTGCTCTCAGGCATCGGGCGGCCTCGCCGGGCGAACCGCTCCTGCATGCGGGCCAGTGCCTCAGCATCCTCCACCAGATCCAGGTCGAAGTAGGCGGCGATGGCCTGGCGGGTCAAGTCGTCCTCCGTGGGTCCCAGCCCTCCGGCGATGATGACGACGTCGGCCACGTCCAGTGCAGTCCGCAATCCCCTATGAATGGATGCCACGTCGTCACCCACGGTCAGGTGCAGCGTCACTTCGGCGGGCACGGAGGCAAGGCGGCGCGAGATAGCCTGTGAGTTGGTGTCCAGCCGGTAGCCGCAAGTCAGTTCGTCGCCGATGGTGAGGATTGCAGCCTTCAACGCGTCACCTCCTGTACTACCTGCCGTGCGATCTTCACGGCGTAGTTGCTTCCCCGATCCCACGGATAGACCTGGCTCATATTCGCCATCCACAGCCCGGGAATGGGCGTCTTAAGCGCGGGGATGTTGCGGGAATGATTGAGCGTGGGAACTGGCTGAGCGTACTTCTCGGCGAACATCCAACTGGCCCGGATCCAATCGGGACGGAACTCGGGGTTGATGGCGGCCACTCCCGGTAGGTAGGTTTCCAGCAACTGCTCCTTGCTGTAACCGAAGTACGGATGCTCGGGCGGCAGATAGTCGCCGCAGTAGATCAGGTGATCGCCGCCGTAGTGCTCAGAAGATATGTAGTTGGTGTGTTCGATCAGTCCAATGAACGGGAGGCCCTCGCTTGCAGGGATGTTGGTCCAATAGTGGCCATCCGTCAGGCGATGCTTGAGAGCGAGGATGAGCGCTATTGCGCCCATGGATTTGAGTTGCTCCAGTTTCGCGGTGTAGTCGAGGGGGAGCGCGGGGACCAGGCATATCATTTCACTAGGAGAGCAGGTAGCGATGACTCGCTCGTGCTCCTCCGTCCCCCCGGGCGTCTCCAATTGGAGGTGGCCATCGGTGACGGTGCGGATGGCCTGCACTGGCACCTGCAGCCGCACCTCCCCGCCCTGCGCCTGTACCCGCTCGACCAGTAGATCCGCGAAGCTCTGGAACCCGCCGACGAAATAGCCCAGTCTGGCAGTGCGTTTGTATGCCCTGGCCCACATCCAAGCCATGTTGACGTCCCGGTAGTGCTCCTCGCCGAACTTGCTGATCAAGAGCGGCTGCCACATCACCTCGTAGACCCGCTCGCCCGCTGCGCGGCGCATCCACTCGTGCGCCGGAACGGCCTCCAACCTGCGCCAGTTCCTGGTCAGGGTCAAGTAGAACGCCGCCAATCCGAACCGCAGGCGATCTATCAGTGACAAAGGCGTGAACTGAATCACGCGAATGGTGCGATGCAATTGCGAGAGCGGAATGAACTTGAGCCAGGGAACGGGGCTGTCGAGCGGGTAGATTTGCCCTTGGTAATAAACGGAGGTAGTGGGCCAGGGGAAGAAGAGACTGTCGCCCCCTCCCAGTTCGTCTATCAGGCCGATGACGTCGTCGTCGGAGGCAAACCAATGATGGTAGAAGCGCTCAAGGTGCCACTCCCACCGTTCGTCGCGAAACCCCGCTGCCAGCCCGCCGACGTAGGGCCGCGCCTCGTAGACGGTGACGGCGTGTCCTCGTTTCGTCAGTTCGTATGCAGCGGTAAGGCCGGTGATCCCGGCACCGACGATTCCAATGTCCATAAGCACACCTCAGAGCCCTGCCCGCGTCGCCAATTTGACTGCTACTCTACCTGTTAGACCTGGGCATCTCGCGGTCATAGGCGACTGGCTGTTCGGCCAACGTCTGGTCCAGGTCCGTCTTTCGGAGGCCGCTTCGCCACATGAACCACAGTCCGGCGAAGGTCTCCGTACACCATAGCACCGCATGCAGCAAAGTCTGGTAGCCGATGGCTGTGTTCTCAGGGATGCCGACGCGGGTCAGCACCAGGATGGCTGGTGCATCGAAAGTGCCCAGGTTACCTGGGCCCGAGGGGAGTGCCGTGCCCAGGTTGGCTGTACTGCTCATCAGGAGGAGATGGTGTAGGTTGACGTCAAAGCTAAACGAATTCATCAGCAGCCGGTAGCTCAATGTCTCTGCTGTCCACACGGTGATGGAGAAGAGAATGACCAAAGTCAATGTCAGGACAGATTTGATGGAGGCGAAACCGCAGATGAAGCGTTCAGTGATGACGTGAAGCTGTGAACGAAAGCGCTGTGGAGTGACACGGTCAATAAACCTCTCCGTCAGGCGCTGGATGGAGGCTGGCCACAGTACCAGGGCGTAGATAAATGCCAGCGCAGCGCCGAAGACTGCCAATGCTGCCCACAAGATGTAGTTCAGATAATTGGGGATACCTCCGATGAGCGCTGCCAGGATGAGAAACAGGATCATGGTCAGCCCATCGAAGACGCGCTCGACCAATATGGCGGCCAATCCGGTGGCGGCGGGAATCCCGTTGCGTTGCCTGAGCAGCAGCGCGCGTATGATTTCACCGGTGCGGAAAGGATAGATGTTGTTCGCCCCGCGCCCCATGGCCATCGTCGGTAGGAGTTCTCGCAGAGGAATCCGTCGCTCGGACGATAGGAGTGCTCGCCAGCGAAGAGTGCGTATCACCAATGCAAAAAGGTACAGGACTATGGCCGGTCCAATCCAGAGATAATGAGCCTGCCGGAAGGCCCGCCAGACCTCCAGGGGCTTCAAGTTCTGTATGGCGATGTACAAAGACACGGCGCTCACTACCATGCCCACGGCGACCCGCCAGTCAACGCGGCGTGCGTGTTCTGTTCCTATTTTCTTCCGCCTCCTGTCTGTCACTGGTGTCTCGTTGGGATCGCAAATCTCTGTCGAGTACGCCATTCTATCATATCTCCTCCAAACGACAACACCGGCCGATCTCTTTAGATCGGCCGGCCGGTCCACATCTGGCGGGTACGTGCTAGCTGGCGATCTTGAGTCCCTTGCCTTTTTCCACTTCTCGCCCTGTTGCCTGTGTCCTGCGTTGTCGCAGCACTTCGTAAAGCACGACTGACCCCGCCACGGCGGCGTTAAGCGAGGTCACCTGACCGAGCATAGGAAGTTGCAGGTGGAAGTCGCATCGCTCCTGCACCAGTCGTCGTAACCCTTTCCCCTCGCTGCCCACGACTATCGCCAGCGACATGGTCAGGTCTGCCTGGTCGTACTGCTGTGGGCTGCTCAGCGCTTCCAGTCCCGCCACCCACACGTCGCGTGCCTTGAGCTGGTCGATGGCGGTCACCAGATTCGTTACCTGTGCCACCAGCACATGTTCCACACCACCTGCTGACGCGCGGACGACTGCCGGTGTGATACCCACTGCCCTTCGCTGCTGAATCACTACCCCGTGCACGCCCACGGCCTCAGCGGTACGCAGCAGACTTCCCACGTTCTGAGGGTCCTGCAGCAGGTCAAGCAACAGGAGTAGAGGGACCTCACCACGGAGTTTCGCCAAAGCCAAGATGTCATCAAGCGTGCTGTATGGATAGTCACCTGTCTCCAGTGCTACACCCTGGTGGTTGACGTGGCCGAGACGGTCCAAGTCACGGCGTTCGATACGGGTCACCGGCACCTCAGCCCGCTCAGCCAGAAAAACAATCTGGCCGATGACCTCCGTCTGCCGGATGCCTTCGGCCAGCATCAATTTGTGGAACCTGCGCCGCCCGGCTCGCAGAGACTCACGAACCGCGTGCCGCCCATAGAGAATCTCAGAACGTTCTCTCACCCTTCCTTATTCTCCAACCGCCAGGTTGGTCCATCAGGCCGATCTTCGACCGTGACGCCGAGTTTCGCCAATTGGCGACGCAGTGCATCCGCCTGCTCCCAGTCCTCGACCTCGCGGTATCGCTGTCGGATGCCTAACAAGATATTCACCAAGCCCTCGACCAACTCACTGCTGATCTCTTGGGTCAGATCCTCGGGGATGATACCCAGGACCTTGCCGCCTAGCTCGCGATAGAGGCCGTCCATCGCTGCTAGTGTGCCCCGGCTCACCGGTTGCCCCGAAGTCAGCAGGCTGTTCACTTCCTTGCTGAGGTCAAAGAGGGCAGCGATTGCTTGGGGTGTGTTGAAATCGTCGTTCATTGCCTCAATGAACGCGTCACGGTAGGGATCAAGGTCGGTGATATAGGAGAGGTCTGCTGTACCCGAGGGCATGGAGTACTCCATCTCCATTCGTAGTGCACGCACGGTGTTGTGCAAGCGTTCGACACCTCGCTCAGCCGCCAGCATTGCATCGCGGCCAAAATCCATGGGGCCACGGTAGTGACTGGACAGGATAAATAAACGAATTGCCTCTGGACGATAAAGCCTGAGTGCCTCTTTGATGGTGAGGGAATTGCCCAGGCTTTTGCTCATCTTGACTCCGTTCACTGTCAGGGATCCTGCCAGGATCCAATAGCGGGCGAAGGGCTTCCCAGTAGCCGCCTCCGACTGGGCAATTTCGCATTCGTTGTGAGGGAAGATGTTTTCCAATCCGCCGCCGTGGATGTCAAACGTCTCGCCCAAGTATTTGCTTGCCATCGCTGAACACTCAATGTGCCAGCCTGGATAACCCCAACCCCAGGGGGAGGGCCAGCGCAGAATGTGTTCCGGCTCAGCGTGTTTCCAGAGCGCGAAGTCGGCTGGATGCTGCTTTTCCTCCCGCACCTTTACTCGTGCACCGGGCTCCAGCTCCTCGACCTTGCGCCCAGACAGTTTCCCATACTCGGGAAACTGCTCCACCGAGAAATAGATGTCGCCTGCTTCCGTTTCGTAGGCATGCCCTTTCTCCAGCAGTGTCTTGATAATTTCTATCTGCTCGGGAATGTGGCAACTGGCACGGGGGGAGATGTTGGGTCGATGCACGCCCAGAGCGTCCATGTCATCAAAGTAAGAGCGGGTGAAAGTCTCCACCACCTCCATCGGCTCGACCCGCTCCCGCCTGGCTCCCCTGATGATGCGATCCTCGCCGGTATCCAATAGATGGCCCACATCGGTGATGTTCTGAATGTAGCGGACCTTGTGACCCAGGAAACGCAGGTAACGTACGATAACGTCCATCGCAACGTACAGCTTGGCATGACCAAGGTGAGCATGATCATACATCGTCGGGCCACAGACGTACATTCCCACCCGCCCTCTTTCCAGGGGCTCAAAGGGCTCTTTCTTGCGAGTCAGATAGTTGTAGATTTGCAGACTCATTGTGTTATCCTCCCTTGCCCTCTACCTTTCGAGCCGGGCGAAAAGCATACGACCGGCCGCCGTCTGCAACACCTTAGTTACCACAACTTCAACTTCTTGTTCAACGTATGGTTTTCCGTCTTCTATGACTACCATCGTGCCGTCGTCCAGGTAGCCTACACCCTGGCCAATCTCCTTGCCCTCCTGAACAACTTTGACGGTGAGTGACTCGCCGGGAAGCAGGAGCGCTTTGACAGCGTTAGCTAGCTCGTTGAGGTTGAGCACCCGCACGCCCTGCAACTCAGCTACGCGATTGAGGTTGTAGTCGTTGGTGACGATTGGACAGTGTAACCGCTTGGCCAACAGCACCAGTTTGTCGTCGACCTCTCGCACTCCCTCAATGTCCATATCCGTGACGCGCACTGGCGTGATGGACTCAGTCTGAAGTCGGTGCAGCATATCTAATCCACGACGGCCACGGTTGCGACGCAGGCTGTTGGGAGAGTCGGCAATGTGCTGGAGTTCGTTGAGTACGAAGCGCGGTACCAGCATTTCGCCGTCAATGAAGCCAGTACGGCTAACGTCGGCGATGCGTCCATCAATGATGACGCTGGTATCGAGTAACACGGATCTGCCCCCGTTGCTTCCAGTGTCCAAACCCTCGCCTCGCGATGGCATTTGCCCACGAATGATGCTGAGGATGTCATGTTGACGAGTGATCATCACCATGATTCCCAGATAGCCGAAAAGCACGGCAGCGGCGAAGGGCAGAACCTGGCTGAAGGGTGGGGGAAGCAGTGAGAGCGGGAACGAAGACAGGGCCGCGATGACCAAACCGACGATCAGTCCAATTACGGCGGCTAGCAGTTGCTGTGCGGGAGCCTGGCGGATGCGCTTCCGCAAAGCCAAGAAGGGCCGCACTGTCACGTAGGGTGTCAATACCAGGCCGATCAGCGCACCGACGAGCAGGAAGACGGCTACATATAGGTAGGGTGAGCCTCCTAACTGTCCCGCTACGTAGGTGCCTAGAAAGGATCCTCCAACAGCCATCGAGATCATACCGACAATACGAGAGATGAATTCTGCGCTCACGGGTAACCTCCCCACAATTAAGAATAAAACATCAAGAATAAAACCCAATCTGCGAAGTCGGTACAAAAACAGGTGAGTACCAGTAAGGTCCTCACCTGCCAAAAGGCACACTACACTATCTAGCATGAGCATGCCTGGGTACGGTTTCGCCTCTAGTTCAGACGACTTCGCAATGCAGAATGAATGAAACGATAAATTGCGTAACCGAACCACACGACGGATGATAGGGACCGCTGATAAGACCAACCATTCATATCTTAGCACATTAGCCGCCAAAAGTCAACGATGCTGCAGCGAAAGCGTTCGTTCTACGCTAGCTTCTCAATGACGTGTCCCGAATCGTTGACGCCCACGACATCTCTTGGACAAAGTCACGGTGTAGTACTATAATCGGGGCGGGTAGCGGCTCTGAGTGCAAGGCCCCTGCCAGTACTGTCGCTGGCGGGGGCTTCTGTGGTGGTAAATATGACGACCTGTGCCCGGTTGGGGCACGCATTCGGGCCAAAGCGCCACGATCGTGGCATCAATATGGGGCGGAGGCGGGGCTATGAAGCGTATATCACGAATCCTGAGTTATCTGTCGGCGTTCCTGGGCGGTCTGACCCTCATTCGCCCCAGGTCGGGGTGGACGTCGACGGTGTTGGGAGTGCCCAAGCTGGTGGCAGGCGCGTGGTCTCCGTTCCTGGCGCTGATGGGTGGGCTGGGTGCGTTGATCGGCCTGGCGCGCAGGGACCGGAAGGCGGTATGGGCCGGGTTGTTCGGCACTGCCGTGGCGGTGCGGCACGTGGTCAGAGTCACCGCGCCGCACGACGGTTTTGCACAAGCCTTCGGGTCGGATTGGCAATCGCGCATACCACCCGAATTACGCGCGCGCATGCTCCAGAAACGCTGGTCGCCGGTGGTAAGAGACCCGCCGCAAGTCACCTGGCAGCGACACGTGGTCTTCGGAACCCACCAGGAAACAGGGGATCCGCTATTGGCCGACGTGTGGCAGCCCCCGGACAATGTGTCGCGTACCGGGTTAGGGATCATCTATCTCCACGGCAGTGCCTGGCATTATCTGGACAAGGATATGGGCACGCGGCGCTTCTTCCGGCACTTGACCGGTCAGGGACACGTGATCATGGACGTGGCCTACACACTGGCACCCAGAGCGCAGTTGCAGGCCATGGTGGCCGACGTGAAGCGGGCCGTCGCCTGGATGAAGGCCAACGCTGCCGAATACGGGGTGAACCCGGAGCGGATCATTCTGATAGGCGGCTCGGCAGGAGGGCAACTGGCGCTCCTGGCGGCCTACGCGCCCGATCACCCGGAATTTCAGTCCGCTGACGTGGATGTGGACACGTCGGTGCGGGCGGTGGTGTCCTACTACGGACCACCGGACCTGAAGGCTTTTCATGCGTCGTCAAATTCTCATTCGAGGCAGGAAAACTTCACGACTGGCAGAACGCGACGAGGGCGAGCGCTCCTCGCCAGGATGGGATCGCTTGGCCGGCGTGCGAGAGTCCTGCCACCCGATGGCAAGTACGTCGGCTACGCGGGCTTTTTGCCCAACTTGCTTGGCGGCACACCAGACGAGGTGCCGGAGCTCTATCAGCTTGGATCACCGATCAACCACGTCGGGCCACACTGCCCGCCCACGTTGCTGCTGCAGGGCACGCACGATATGTTCGGCATGGCACCGGACGTGCGACATCTCCACCGTGCCTTGTGCAAGGCGGGGGACACGTCGGTTTACGTAGAGTTCCCTGATACGGATCATGCCTTCGACATCATTTTCCCAAGGTGGTCCCCAGCCGCGCAGGCCGCTACGTATGACACCGAGCGGTTTCTGGCTTTGATGGTCTAGGTGCGATATCGTAGCATAAACCGTGCAGGCGCTTTGCAATCTGCAATCTGCAATCTGCAATTCGCCCCTCACCAGGCGTGCTTGTTGGCGGCAATTACCCTGCTTGGTGGCTTCCTGCGCTTCTATTGGATTGACAGCCAGGGATTGTGGCTCGACGAGGCGTTCAGCGTCTGGATGGGCCGCCAGCCCGTAGGGG
>Ga0180437_10009300_pt1 | contig 12197 bp, 15 predicted proteins | sample SS_ome_4_FD_132410 | JGI IMG/M metagenome (GOLD analysis project Ga0180437, IMG submission 132410) | Hypersaline lake sediment archaeal communities from the Salton Sea, California, USA - SS_3_D_1 metaG | ecosystem: Environmental > Aquatic > Non-marine Saline and Alkaline > Hypersaline >... | reverse complement strand
TTATATAAAAATTTTTTGCTAACAGCTCCAACCTTTTTATGGACAAGACGTTCTGAGCAATTTTTTTGATCAGACATTACATTCCTTTCACACACATTATAATCAAGCCTTGTCCGTTTCGCGGCAGTTATAATTCCTAAACCCATATTTCCTCTCTATTCGTTGTTTTCAATTATTATACCAAAACACGATGAAGAATTGGGTTTGGGGTAAGTCAAAATCCAAATTCCTCAACTTATTTAGGTACAATTTTAAGTACGTAAGATAAGCGACAACACTAAATTGCAAACTTCCATCATCGATTATCTTGAGTAAACTCTTAAAAAGTTCTCTGGAAGAAAAAGGGTATCTTTTCCACAAGACTTCTCCTTGCTTCTTGCCAATAGCGCAGTGACTATTGACTTGTCTCGCGGAAAAACTCGAGAAAAAATCTACCCGTTTTTTTAGCAATATGAAGTGGCAATTGATGGTTAGCTGAGGAAAAAGCAAATTGCGGTATGCAGGCAAAAAACGAGTTAATGACTCAGGTAGAGGTGTCTGACATTTCTTCAGGTGCGAGTCCGCTATATTTGATAACGGAGATGTACTCATTTTCTCGAGTAAAGGGGGCCAACTTTTTTTTATTAGATCTTGACATTATTCGCTTTAAAAGAAAAAATGAAACTTCGTTTTTCTTGCTCACATGGTGAGTAAGAGGTTTTTTTTTCTTAAAAAAAGGTTTATTGTATGAGGAAGATTTTCAGCTTTACACTATTAGGATTGTCTCTTTTGCTATGTGGTTCAGCAGAGGCTCGGTCACACAAGCAAAAACATAAGCCAGGTATGAGAAAACGTTCAGTGGCGGTTACCGCAAAACCAGCGTTCATTTCTCTTGCTTTGCGAAAATCGTCGAATCTTTCTCTTGAATCAGGTCCTATTCCTTTTAATGATATTGAAATGAAGAGTCAGAATATTGCCTGGTCATCTAAAGATCGTATAATTCATATATCGGAAGAAGGAATTTACTCGATTGATTATTGTGTAAAAATTAAACGTGAAGGTGGATGGTCAGAGGGTGAACCGGTCAAATTTTTGCTTATTATTGATGGGCAGAAAAAGGATGAGACAAGCCTTAACCTCAATGATACTTATTCGGTCTATCAAACAACTCATAAGACTCTTCGTCAACTTGCTGCTGGCAGTAAGATTCAATTGCAAGCAGATGTTAGTGGTGAAACAAATAGAGTCTTTGCCTGTGTAAGTCCTCAAGAAGCTATGGCCTATATTGTGATTACCAGAATTGGGTAGAAATACTACTTGGTAGAGATTTTTGTTAGAAAAAGCTCTACCAAGATTTGTAGGAGAGATGTATTTTTCCCAAGAAGATCCCTTTGATATCAGAGTTAAAACCCAACTTGCCACCTATCGCTTTGGGGGATTCAATAGATGATTGAGATGGCTTAGATCTAGATGAAGCCAAGGGTTGTTCCCTTGGCAAAGCTAGATCCGAGTCAGATTGATTGGTTATCGAAGATTCAGCAGACCGATAGGTGGAAAGTTGGGTTTAAAACCCAGTTAGATTTGTTTTTGCATTTCAACTAATGATGCGGCTACCCAGCTTGGCTTAGGGTCATCGATGAATAGCGAAGAAACATCAACCAATTTGAAATCTAAAATGTTTGCTGAAAGAGTGCCTTGTAAATAGCTCAGAACTGTACAGGTGTCGAGTGAATCGCTCAAGCTTGCCAAGCAATGGTTGAAATATTGCACATAGTCCCCAGTTTGTAGGATTGAAAATCCTAGGTTGATATTTCGTATGGCAAAGGCCTGTGTTTCTTCATAGGTTGCGTTTTGATGGCCATATGCCGCTCCATAATGGCATAGATCAGAGGTTGCTATAACTATGGAGTCTTTGGCAACGGCTTTTAATTCTTCGATTCCTGGAAGGTTTTCTGGTCTTCGGTTTGTAAGGCAAGGATAGCGTTCGATGAGTTTTAATGGTTTGATTCCTCGATTTCGCACTTCTATTTCAAAGAGTTTTTTAAAATGATAGAGAGAAAATTCTCCATCAACCGTTTCAAAAACTCCTCTTGTCGGTTCGTCATCTAACGATTCTTGATTGATCTCTTTCATTCTTAGCATCATTTGGTCTTCATTTAAGGGATGAACAACGCCTAATACAAGGACTTGATCAGCGCCGCTATCTAAACATCCATGAACAACTGCGGCGATCTGAGAACCACATTCAGAGAGAAAGGTATGAGGAAATATCGCTGATCCTCCTGATCGCAATGTGGGGGCTAAATTCCACTGTTTCCCCGCTTCCAAAATTTCTTGAACTCGGGTGTGACCAAGTTTTTCGTATTCAGTGTAGTATTGATCGAGCGCGGTTTCTTTCATTTTTGCATATTTCATATTAACCTTTTGGGGTTGCTGTGTTGCAGCGCTTCTCGCGCTGTTTCTAAGGATTCAGAGCCTTGTCTGTTTTTGACAGGAGAAAAATAGAGGCTGCGATCGATAGGAATGATAGTAGGATTGTGAGCATAGGGAAAATGATCGAAGATAAAATATTCAGCTTTGAACACATCTTTTCCTTTCATTTTTTTCTTGGCAATGTGGAGAGGCAGTTGATGGTTGGCTGAGGAAAAAGCAAATTTCGGGGTACAGGCAAAAAAGGAGATATTCGCCCAGGTGTCAATGTCGAGCATTTCATTAGGTGTGAGCTCGCTATATTCGATGACAACGATGTGATCATTTTCTCGAGCAAAGAGGCCAACTTTCTCTTGTTTGTCAGTATGAGCAATAGCAGCAATGCTAAGATCATGGCCTAATAAAATCGGTTCGAGAACAGCCGGATGAAAAGGATCAATGAGGGGATTATCGATTTGAATGACACTAATAAAATCTTTATTTTGCCATGTCTTGATGAGTGGAGAAAATGTTTGAAAGAGACTTCCATTGCCATCTGGACCGAGCATAAGATTACCAGAAGCATTGAGCATGAGATTTCCATTGGCATCTAAAAGGGGTAGTGAAGCTTGTGCACAGAGCGAGATTTCATTTTTGGGATAGCCAAAAAAATCATAGGTGACAAGATGCTCATAAATCTGGTCGAAAGCGTTTTGTGAGGCCATGATGCCTATGTGTACACTTGTTGAGTACAGTTCGTTAAAAGCAAAAACTCTTTCGATGACGATTTGTAAAAGGGTTTTGGTGGTAACTTGTAGAAGGGCTTTAGGTATGCCCAACCCCAAACGCGTTGCCTGTCCCCCTGCCATGATGAGAAGGCCTAATTGCTTGTTCTGTAGGAAAGCAGCAGGATGTTCAGTTGTTTGAACGGTGCCAAGATCGTGTATGAGTTCATATTGGCGCTTGATATTTGCGTGGGCAGTTTGACGCTGTTTTTCAAATATGTTCCAATCTATTTGTTCAAGTTGGTGGATGAGCGTTGGAGAAGCGGGCAGAAGGTGTGTTTGATCGAATTGTTGTATGCGGTTCATATAACTCATAATAGGTTTTCAACAGCTTGTATGGCTTCGTCAGTGGTAATTTGGTGCATACATCGAAAATCTTTAGGGCATATGCGCTTATAGCATGGAGAACAGTCGACATGTTTATATAAAACAGTTACATGGTTGAAGGGACCGGTTCGGAAGGGGTTTGTTGAGCCAAAGAGAGCGACTAAAGGAGTTTTAAAGGCTGCTGCGATGTGCATAGGTCCTGAATCATTGGTAATAAGGCAGTTGCAGGTAGCTAGTAAGGCCATGAGTTCTCGAATCGATGTTTTATTGACTAGGTTGATAATCCCTTTAGGCAGATCTTGAGAAGCATAAGAGTCGTTTCCAATGCACACAATACGAATATGTTGTTTTTTGAGAAAATGGGTAGTAAGATCATAGAAATTTCTTTTTGGCCAACATTTTGCCGATCCATATGCTGCTCCTGGATTGATGACGAGAAGGGTATGCGATGCGTCGACACCAAGAGTATTGAGGCGTTTTTTTATATGATCAATTTCTTCAGATGTTAGGGAAAGAGAGAGAGTATCTGGATAGATTATTGGTCCTAAGGGTTTAAGGAGATCCAGATAGGTATATGTATCATGTTGTTCATTCTTGGGGAGAGAAAGGGGTATGGTGAGAAGCGGCGATCGGAAATGGGCTTTATATCCGAGGCGATCGTGTATTCCCGCACGAAAAAAGGACCAGGCAGAAGAAAAAGAGTTTGTAAGTAAGATGCCAAGGTCGATTTTTTTGTTTTTGAGAAGGTGGGTGATTCTTGCTTCTTCTTTACTTTTCACCGCTGGTTTTCGAGAGAATGCGAGCATTTCATCGATGCTTTTGATGTTTTCAAGGAGCTCTGCGATAGGATGGTGGGCAACAGCAATGAGGTGCGCTTCGGGAAAAAGCTTTTTTATTTGTTCAAAAACAGGAGTTGCCATAACAGCATCGCCAATCCAATTGGGACAGCGAATAGCGATCGTTTTCATCTTGAAAGTGTTTGTTGTACAAGTGTTTCAACTGAATCGATTTCAGGAAACTTTTCTTGGGTTTTTAATATTGCTGCACGGGCCTCTGAAGCAGAAAAACCGAGTGTTTGGAGAGCGCGAATACCATCGAGGAGAAGTGAGTGTTTTGGCGTGTTCGCAGGAAGCGCACTCTCTACACGTTCATGCAATTCTATGATAATCTTTTCAGCCATTTTTTTGCCTACACCAGGAAGCGAGATGAGCCTTTTTTGGTCTTTATGAAAGATAGCATGGGCAATATCTGGAGCAGGTGTATGGCTGAGGATATTAAGGGCTAATTTTGGTCCTATGCCATTGACATGTTGAAGAAGGCGAAAAAAATCTCTATATTCCCGTTTTGTGAAGCCATATAGGGCATGAGCATCTTCACGGACCACGAATTCGATCCACAGTCGGACTGCCTTTCCCTCTTCTAAAGAGGCGTCAGATCGAGGTATGAGGATTTTGTAGCCAATGCCTTGTATGTCGATTACAGCTATTTCTGCTGTTATTTGAATTAAGGTTCCTTGTAGATATTCGTACATAAGTCAAAGTTCCTTGCGTTTTGTATGAGGATATTGCTGTGAATGGTGAATAGCAATGGAAAGGGCATCAGTGGCATCAGCGCGTATTGGACATGTTTGAAGGTGAAAAGTGGCGCGAAGAATGGCGGCAATATCTTCTTTTGTAGCTCCTCCTAAACCACTGATTCCTTGTTTTACTTCGCGAGGTGAATAGCCAAAAATTGGCATCATGTGTTTGCGAGCAGCGAGAAGGGCGCAGCACATAGCGCTGCCAAGCTTTAAAGCGCTTTGAGGGTTTTTATGGATAAAAGGAGTTTCAATAGCCATTTCAGTCGGTTTTTTCACGTCGATAATATGACATATGCTTTGATAGAGAATATGGTAGCGATTGCTCAACTGTTCTTTTTTTGGTGGTTTAATACATCCAAAATCAATAGGCTCAACATCTCTATCACAGACACGGATAAGTGCATATCCCGTTATCAATGTGCCTGGGTCTATACCAAGAATGATACGATCAGAAAAGTTCTGTTTGTTCAAAAGCCTCTCCAAAGGTTCGTTTTTCTTCTTGTAAAATAGAAGGAATTTTTTGTGGTACATCAAAAAGCTGAGATATAGCTTGAGCATGTGCTGAAGCTTCAAGAGCTGTCTGTTTGAGTCGTTCAAAAGATTCAATACGTTTTCTTAGGGTTGTTATCTCTGCATTGGCGCGTGTAAGTTGCTTTTCAAAATTGACAGCATCTGCTAGGGCATGATCGCGACTTTCGGCAATTTTTTTTAGCTCTTGAGTCGTTCGTTCAAGCTCTTTTTCGGTTATTGATGCGCGTTGTTCGAGTTCTTCAGCACGACTTGATGTCTCTGCTAAAGCTTCTTCAAGTTCTGTAATTGATTGTAATTTGACAATAAGGTGTTCTTCTACCTCTTTAACGCGTATATTTGCAGCCTCTTTGTCCTGAAGGGCATCACGGCTTTTTTCTTCAGCTTTGCATTTAGCCTGATATGCTTCTTCATATTTTGTTCTTAAATCATCTGTTCGTCCCCTTTCAGAGGTGAGTTCTTTTTCACACTCTTCTGATCGGCTTGTTGCAGCGATAAGTTTATCTTTTAATTCGGTTATTTGTGAGGTTTCCTGGGCGATTGTTTCTTGGTTTGCTGTCGCCTCTTTTTCTAGTCGGTGAATGAGCTCTTGTTGCTTGACAATGGTTTGTTCGAGTTCTACGGTCTTTTGTTCATACTGGCTAAGAGTTTGAGATGTTGATGTACAGGCCTGTTTCTTTGATTGCAATTCTTCTGATGCTTGTTCATATTTTTTCTTTGTTTGTGTAAGCAGGCGTTGGGTTGCTGCTTTTTCACATTTAAGAGCATGTACTTCCTCTTCAAGCTGACGACAGGTCATGGATATTCGAATTAATTGGCCATTGGTATTTGAGGAGTCTTGTCGAATACGCGATTTTTCCTTTTCGAGAGAGCGTTCAAGGCGTAATTTTTCTTCTTTCCATGTTTTTTCTTTCGCTAGTAAAGAGGCAGTACTTGTATCTTCATGGTTGTGTTTTTGAAGAAGGTGAGAATATTTTGTTTCAGCTTCTTGTTTTGCCTTTTGGGCCTGATCTAGCAAGGATTGTAGTTCATTATATTTTTGGTTGCGCGTAGCTAATTCTTCACTTTTTTGTTTGAGCTTTTCATTGGTTTCCTTGAGCTTTGCCCCTAATGTTTTGACGAGTGTTTTTAAATCATCATCCGGGGAGATAGGCTGCGTGCTTTCGCCTCGCAATCGACGCATGAGTTGTTCAACATCTGCAGTAGCTTCCATATTTTTTCCTTCGTATCGCTTTAGTAAGCCATGAAAAACTTCCCTGAGAAGAAAATGAGTAGATTTTTTCTCAAGTTTTTTCCGCGCGACGAGTCAATAGCCATTGCGCTATTGGCGGGGAGCAAGGAGAAGACTTGTGGAAAAAGATACCCTTCTTCTCAGGAAACTCTTTCAGAGCTTACTTTAGTTATAGACTACCGTAATTGGCCTATTTTGGTGAAATTTTAGGTTTTTTCGAAGAAAATTTCTTGGTAAATATTCGAAATGAGCATATGCTCAATTAAAGGGAAAGAGAGATGCCAAATAGACGAAAAATGAGAAGATTGTACGGTCGGTTTAAGGCAAATTGTTTTAAACCAGCTGGCATTCCAGCTTCAGATTTGGAAGAAGTGTTCATTGCTGCTGAAGAGTGTGAGGCTCTTCGTCTAGCAGATATTGAACATTTGTATCAGGATGAAGCAGCAAAGGTGATGGGCGTCTCTAGAGCAACCTATGCTCGTATGCTTGATACAGCTCGTGCAAAGATAGCAAAGGCTTTATTGACGGGTATGGCTATATACATTAGTTCATCAACGATGACACAAGAGGAGAAAAAAATGAAGATAGCGATTGCTTCTACAGGGAAGACTTTGAATGATCCTGTTGATCAAATTTTTGCTCGGGCTCGATTTTTTTTGTTCGTTGATAGTGAATCTGGAGAGGTAACAGTAGTGGAGAATGCGCATCAAATGGGGCGAGGTATGGGTATTCAAGTGGCTGAACAGATGATTGATCAGGGTGTTCAAGCTGTCATTGCTGGAAATTTTGGACCTCGTGCTGTTCAGATGTTACAGGCTGCAGGTATTCAGATGATTACTGTGTCAGGCATGACAGGGCAAGAGGTTTTAAGAGATTATCAAGAAAAACAAGGAGGATAATCTATGCCGGGAGGAGATGGAACAGGTCCTTATGGTCAGGGACCTATTGGTGGAAGACGATTGGGTCGATGTTTTGGGCCCATAAATCGTGTTTTTTGTCAAAACAGATTTTTTAGATTTAGACAAGGTTTTCGACCATTTAGAAGAGGTTGCCGTTTTTTTGGTTTTGGGAATAATCGTAAAAATAAGGAGATAATATGATTAAAAAATTATTAGTTGGAGTTTCATTATTTTCGGTTTTATTGATGAGTTCTTCTCTTGAAGCTTATCAATATTGTCGTCGAGAAGGATGTGATGGTGAGAGACGATATGATGGGAGAGGTTGTTATGAAGGTGGCGATCGTCGAGAAAGAAGACGTGATGGAGGTGGAAGGCATGAGCGACGTCGTGATGGAAGTTGTCGGCGTTGTTATTCTGTAGATAGTGCAAATTTTGCCCTTGTTGCCGAGAATAATCAGCTAAATGTTTGTTTTCCTTTTTTAAAGCGAGGAAGAAGAGGTCGTTAAATTTGAAAATTGCAATCGCTAGTGGTAAAGGTGGAACGGGTAAGACACTTGTCGCAACGTGTTTATTCGCTTCTTTTCTAAAACATGGATATCAAGCAGCATTTTGTGATTGTGATGTTGAAACACCGAATGCTGCTTTATTTTTGCATCCGAATATTCATAGCACTGAACTACAGACATTATTAAGACCTGTAATTGATGAGGAAAAATGTATAGGTTGTGAAAAATGTGCTGAAGTTTGTTTGTATAAAGCAATTTCTCTTGTTAAGAAAAGACCTATTTTGTTTGCTGAAATGTGTCATGGATGTGGTGGTTGTGCTCGAATTTGTCCTGTTGAAGCTATTGTTGAGAAAGAATGGGAGATCGGTCAGATTGAACAGGGGAATATGTTCTTACAAGGAAAGCTTCGTGTTGGTGAAGCTCTTTCTCCTGTTTTAATTCGTAAGATTAAAAAAAAGATTCCTGAAACAGATTTTTGCTGTCTTGATTGTGCTCCAGGGACGGCTTGCTCATTGGTAGCTTCGTTATTGGATGTTGATTTTGCTCTGTTGGTTGCTGAATCGACACCATTTGGTTTACACGATTTACAACTTGCTGTAGCAGTGGCTCAAGATCTTAATATACCTATTGGTGTTTTTATTAATCGTTCTGAAAAAGAGTGCGCTGTTCGTAATTATTGTAAGGATCAAAAGTTACCTGTCATTGGGGAGTTGCCTGAAAGACGGGAGATAGCCCAAAAGTACGCAAAAGGTGAATTGGCGATTTTTGGAGATGATGAAGTTCAAGATGTATTTGATCAAATTGTTGAGTATTATGTGCGGAGAAAATGAAGAAAATTCCTGAAATCGTTGTTGTCAGTGGTAAGGGAGGGACCGGTAAAACATCCTTTACAGCTGCTTTTGCAGCTTTATCTGAGCAACAAATAATGCTTGGTGATTGTGATGTAGATGCTGCTAATTTGCACCTTTTAGTAAATCCTAAGACACATGAAACTGAAGAGTGTCGATATGGGTATGAGGCGCATATTGATCCTGAACGATGTGTGCAGTGTGGATTATACCCAAACAAGTTGAAGAATTGGGATTTAGACGAAGCCAAAGCCTCGGGCTTCAAGCGATCAAAAGAGAGGCCATATTACAATATGGCCTCTCTTTCGATCGTTGAATCACGAGAGCTTTCGCTTTCGTCTAAAACCGATTCTTCAGATTGTTTGGGTATATGTCAGGATGTGTGTCGATTTGATGCGATAAAAAATTTTAGTGTTAATCCTGTTTTATGTGAAGGGTGTGGTGTTTGTGCGTGGAATTGCCCTGTACGGGCTATTTCTCTTGAAGAGCGTGTGAGTGGGGAGGTTTTTTGTTCTCGTTCTCGTTATGGACAATTTGTGCATGGAAGATTATCTCCTGGAGCAGAAAATTCTGGGAAATTAGTGGCACGTATTCGCGAAAGATGTAGAGATTTAGTTCGAGATGAAAGATTGATTCTTTTGGATGGTCCTCCAGGAATTGGTTGCCCTACTATTGCTTCTCTTACAGGGGCACAGTTGGCTGTTATTGTTACAGAGCCAACGCCATCTGGGTATGCAGATTGTTTACGTATTTTTCAGCTTGTTCGCCATTTTGCTCTTCCTTGTTTAGTATGTGTAAATAAATATGATTTAAATCCTGATTTGACTGATGAGATATATGCATATGCGCAAGAGCAAGAGATAGGATATGGTGGCAATATTCCTTATGATCCCCTATTCACTCGTGCTCAGCGATTAGGATGTTCAGTGATTGAGTGTGGTTCTTCACCTATTTGTGATGCTTTAGCAAATATATGGAATACTATCAAAACCAGATTATGATATAATCTGCGAAAAAAGGTGAAAGGGTGACTATATTAGTAACTGGAGCAGCAGGATTTATTGGGTTTCACACTGCCAAGAGGTTGGTAGAAGAGGGAAAGCGTGTCATTGGTTTGGATAATTTTTCTCCGTACTACAGTGTCTCTTTAAAGCGAGATCGAGCAAGAGAGTTACAAAAATATGGGATACTTGTTTGTGAGGCTTCAGTGCAGGACGGTATTCGTCAACTTGTTGAAAAAGAGCAGGTTACCCATATTATCCATTTAGCTGCGCAAGCTGGAGTGCGATATTCTCTGCAAGATCCTGATGCCTATATTCGCTCAAATATCGATGGTTTTTTAAGCGTTTTGGAGACTGTACGTACCCATCCTTATATTGTTACTGTTTGGGCGTCGAGCTCTTCGGTATATGGTCTCAATCCAACAACCCCTTTTTCTGAAAAGGATAGAACCGATTCCCCGGCTAATTTATACGGAGCAACAAAGAAGGCTAATGAAGCGATGGCACATGCATATCACCATCTTTTTGGAGTTGTTCTTCGAGGATTACGATTCTTCACTGTTTATGGTCCTTGGGGACGCCCTGATATGGCCTATTTTTTATTTGCTGATAAGATCATGAAGGGTGAGACGATTGAGGTTTATGGTCAAGGGAGATTTAGGCGAGATTTTACCTATATCGATGATATTGTCGATGGTATATGCGGTGCTTTAGAGGGCTCTAACCCATATGCCATTTATAATTTAGGAAATTCACATCCTGAAAAGGTTGAAGAGTTGATCGCTTGTTTAGAGTCCTCGCTTGGTAAAAAGGCAAAGATTAAATTTGTTGATGGGCCACCTGGGGAGATAGATGAGACATGGGCAGATCTTCAGCTTTCTAAGCAAGAGCTTGGGTTTTCTCCCAAAATCTCTCTCTCTGAGGGTATTAATCGTTTTTGTGATTGGTACTGTTCTTATTATTGTTAATTAATTATTTTTTTATTATATGAAGACTATGAATGAGGAGTCTTTATATGGTGAATCCATTGCGGGGATTCATTTTTCATGATCGTCTTTTTGAAGAGATAGATAATCGTGGAATTCAGGTTCAAAAGAATAGGGAGAACCTTTTTGCTCGCATGATCGATGCCCTATTGGGTCGTATAGAAGTTGTGACGATTTGTGGGGATAGCATTACAGTTGATCGAGCAAGTGCTGAAGATTTTTTTTTGAGAAATGCTTCATTGCTTAAAGGCATTATTTCTGAAGAAAGTTCAATTCAAGAGAAGATTGTTCGTTTGTATAAAGAGATGGATAAGCGAAAGATGCTTCCTCATGGTATTTTAGCTGAGAGATCACAAGGTGGAGAAGAGGCTCGAAGGATGATCATCGGCACCTCTGATCGATTTCGAGTTTTGATTGAAGCGCTTGAAAATAATGGATTTATAGTCGAGAGTATAAAAGCAACGATAGAAGAAAAAGAATCGGATGGATGTATTCATATAGAAAGAGAAGAGTTTTTTAGAGCTATTCTTGAAGAGAATCGAGATAATCTTGATCAATTGCAAGCACAAGGATGGCAAGAAATTCGAAAACTTTCTCAATTGCTTATCAATAGACTAACTCGTTTGTGAAACAAGAGAAATAATCTCCTTTTCTGAAGTTAAGAGTTGGTGGTTGGTATTTGAAGCAAGCGAAAAACCATCCTCTACTTTTGTTGCTCCTTTTAATGAGTGGATGAGCTTATCAGTTCGCTGCACTGCAAAGGCTGGCATAATGCGATAGTGGGAATCAAAGGCATAGGTGTTTCGTGCATCATCTGAAGAGATTAAGATCTCGTGGATTTTCTCTCCTGGACGAATACCAACGACTTGAAGAGGGATCTTAGGATAGAGAGCGCGGCCGAGATCAGCGATTTTTATGCTTGGCGCTTTGGGAACGAAGATTTCGCCACCGGTCTGTTCTCTAAGAGCCATCAGGACAAATTCAACAGCTTGATCGAGTGTCATCCAGAATCGAGTCATATCCATATCAGTGATAGGAAGAGAGGTAGTTCCTTCTTGTACAAGTGATTGCCAAAAAGGAAGGAGAGATCCACGGCTACCCAAAACATTGCCGTATCTG
>Ga0180437_10009299_pt1 | contig 12198 bp, 4 predicted proteins | sample SS_ome_4_FD_132410 | JGI IMG/M metagenome (GOLD analysis project Ga0180437, IMG submission 132410) | Hypersaline lake sediment archaeal communities from the Salton Sea, California, USA - SS_3_D_1 metaG | ecosystem: Environmental > Aquatic > Non-marine Saline and Alkaline > Hypersaline > Sediment... | reverse complement strand
GCGGTGATCGCCAACGAGCCGGTGCTGAACTCGGGCCAGGGCAACCCGTTCTCCAACGCCGACACCGAGGGGCCGTACGGGCTCGACTGCCCCATCGATCGGTTCGTGATTCCCGGCAGCGACGCGCCCCTGCCGCGCGGCACGGGGCTGTACGTTCACACACGGGGCCAGTCGGGCAAGGTCGGCAATGCTTTCTACGCCGTGGTGACTTCGATCGACGGGGTGCAAAACACGGCAGACTTCTCCGCGGCCAACGCCTTGACCACGCCGGTCGCCGAAACGGCCGGCGACGGCGAGCCAATTTTTCAAGGCACCCTCCCCGAAAGCCGCTTCTGGAACTATCCACAGCAACGGCTGCACTACGTACGCTGGGTCGCCCCGCCCTTCGGAAATCTCCCATCCCAGTACTTCAACTGGTCCGTCGGTGTACCAGACTCGACAAATAAGGGGATAAGTCCAATTTATCCTCGGCCGGGCACCGACGGAAGGTTGGTCGCGGGCCGCCCCGGCAAATTGGACCCGTCCCCTTTTTCGCTGGAATTGAACCTGCATCGCGACAACGGCTCCTACTGGCGGACGCCCTATCGCCTCCAGCGCGGCAGCATTGTGCTCTGCCCGCACGACTTCCCATTGCGCACATGGTGGTATGGGTACCACGAGAGCCACGGCACGCTGAAGTCGTTTGCTCAAGGTCGCATCCACAATTACACGGAGCGACGGCTCATCTCATTCATCGACTGGGCCGCGCGCAAGTGGCCCGTCGATCCGGCCCGCATCTCGGTTACAGGCGTGCAGCATTCGGGAAGCGCCGCCGCGCTGCGGCTCGGTCTGCGGCACCCGCAGGTTTTCAACAGCATCGTGGCCGGCCGGGCCGTGCCGAACATGGCTTACTTCCTTACAGACCTCAACACGGGCCGCAACGAAGGCCGATTCGACGTGCTGGAAGGCCTGTGGGGCAAGATCCATTGGGGGTCGGAAACCGACGCCGGCAAGAACGTCTGGGAGGCACTCGATATGAACCGGCTGCTGGCCGACATGCCTGCGGCGACCGCTCTCCCGCTGGTGGCGATGACGAGCAGCCACGGTTGGCAGCCTGCCAACGAGTTTTACCGGCTTATGCTCGAGAAGGGCCAGCCGGTCTACGCCAGCTTTCTTTGGGGCGGCGAGACGCTGCTGCCGGTTTCCGCCGATAGCACGTGGCCCAACGCGATCCTGCTGGACGTGCGTCGCGATCGGGTGCTGCCGGCGTTCCGAGGCGAGTCGGCCGTGCCCGTGCTCGAGTCGGGCAAGCAGGGCGAATTCAACCTGGGGTTTCGATTCCGCAGCGATGACATCGTGGACCGCCCCGACCGCTTGGAGATCACCTTGGTTTGGGTGCAGCTTTACGGCAACCGCGGCCAGCCGATCGCAGACGTGACGCTCCGCAGGCTTCAGCGATTCGTGGTTCAACCGGGCAAGACTTATCACTGGAAGTCCACTCCCTTGGGCGATCCGGGCGAACTCCCGCAAACCGGCTACTGGCGAACGAACTCGCCGACCGAAGCGTCCGGCGAAGTCACCGTCGGAGCGGATGGCATGCTCACGATCCCCGGCGTCGCGTTCAGCCCGCTCGGCAGCCGGTTGGAGGTGACGGCGAAGTAAGGGCCCGGCGACGGAGACAAGCCGTACCGAAAAGCGGAGAACAACGACCATGAAACGTGCAGTCGCGACGTTTGTCGTTCTGCTGATCGCAGTGGCGGATGCGCGGGCCGATTTGGTCTGTGAGCGCTGGGCCGGTCGGGGCGCGACCGCCACCCATGCCGGTGCAATGACGGTTGAGCGAAGTGACTCCGGGCTCCGCCTGGTCTTCGACCTGTCCGACCTGCCGGCTGGAAGCGACGTATACCGCGCGTCCCTCTTTTGTTTCACACAGGGGGACGTCCAGCCGGTCGAACCTGCCAGGATCGTTCCCGCAGGCGGCGACGATCCGTTGAGACTCCAGCCGCCGTGGCATCGCAGTTTCGATGCCACGGGCGCCGTGCGAAACTCGCAGGGCGGCAAGCTGGTCCTGATCGTCGGGAGCTTCGAGGGTCTGGAACCGGAAACGACCTATTTGGACGTTTTGTACGAGGGCCGGCCCGCGGGCGGGCTGCCCGAGCAGGTCACCGGCGTGCGGGCCGTTCACCATGACGGCCAGACCTTCGTGATCTGGAACGAGCTGCCGGCATTCCGGCCGCCAAGAGAGAGCGTGTTCTGGGTCGACAGATTTTCATCCCGGAAAGAGAACAACGAGACAAGTGACGGACCAGGCAAAGGCTTTATGGATCAACCCCGCCTGCCCGCTATCTCGTTGGCGACGTTGCGCCAACTGCAAGGACTGGCCTCCAAGAGCATCGGCCGCGGAGTGCAGGTTTACCGGGTCCGTGAAGTGCCGGCGGTTCACTATCGCGTGTACCGCCATGGAGAGCCGATCACTTCGGCCAACTTGAAGGACGCGGAACTTCTGGGCGAAGCGCCGCCGTTGTGCGGCTTTGACGAAAAGATGCGGCGGATCAGCTACCGCGGCGAATTCCTCAACCAGCAGGAACTTCCCGACTCGATCATCCCCACGCACTGCTGCCGGGACTCCACGCCGCTCATGCCGGGCGAGGCATTCTACGTGCACACGCCGGCTCGGCCAGGCAAGGCGCACTACGCCGTCACGGCCGTGTTGGCCGGGAGTGAAAACACGGTCGTCAGCGACGCCAACAGCGTGGGTTCTGCGGTGGCGGAGACGACCGCTCCGCTCCGGCCCGTGTTCCAGCGGGTACAGACCGGGCTGTACGACGGGGACCCGCTCCAATACTGGTTCCTCTTCTGGCCGGCCCGCGAGTTGTCGAACATCCCGCGAGATCCCAACCACGTGATCGTCACCGTGCCCGAAAATTTCCCGGAAGGCGGGCCGATGGCGATCGGGCCGTTGGGGCACGGTGGCGAATTCAACCTCGTCAACCACTCCGTCAAGCACGCTCCCAAAGACGCGCTCAAGCTCCACATGATCCAGCCAAACAACCTCTGTTACAACGACGGACTGGGTACACTCAAGTCGTTCCGAGAGTCCAAGATCGACTACTTCCCCGAGCGGTGCTGGCTGGCCCTTATCCGCTGGTGCCAGGATCAATGGAAGCCTCAACGGAGCCACTTGCCGGGCGACATGCTCCATTTCGGCATCCGCCACCCGGAAATCTTCGGCTTCCTCTCATTCGGCTCGTACACCACGTCGTACGATTACCAATGGGCGCCGCAGAGCCGGGCCCTCGGCCGCTGGCTCGGCCCTCGGGAAACGGCCGTCACGGTCGACGGGCTGCCCGCCTGGGAACAGTTCAACGTCGGCTGGTACGTCAACAGCTACCCCGACCGCGACGTCCCCTACTTGTATCTCGTGTCCGGCACGGGCAAGGACAAAGGGCATACCTCGGAGTTCGGCTGGCAAGACGATCCCCGCGGCTGGGCGGGCCTCCGCGACGGCCGGCAGAACTTTGTAGCCTTCTGGGGCCGGGCACGAACCGAGGCCGCCGCCCAGCTCGCCGACGTGACGACCGCTACGAGCCTGCCGGCCTTCTCGAATTGCTCGCTGGACAACAACCCCGGTAACGGTGATCCGGCCGACGGCGACCCGTACGGCCAGGTCAACGGCTGGCTCTTGTGGCGGACGGATGACGTCTCCGACGAGCCGGAGCGTTGGGCGATGACCATGTACCTTGCCGCTGATTGCCCGGCAGACTCCTGCACGGTGGACATTACGCCTCGTCACCTGAAACGGTTTAAGCCGAAGGCCGGCGACACGTTCCGCTGGACGAATACCTCGCTGGCGGCAGGCAACCCTACCGACTCCGGCGACGTCGTCGCTGACCGTTGGGGCCTCGTTACACTCGAGCAAGTGACCGTCAGCAGAGCAAAGAACCGGATAACGATCTTTCGGAAATGACGCGGCAACTTCGATCATGGAAGGCAAGGCGGTTCCCGCCTTCCCTTCGATGGGATTGCCCAACTTATTTTTTTTCGCGGGCCCTTGGGGCTATTGACCGAGCTTTTCGCCGGTGCTAAGCTGCCGCGAGCGGAGGTCTATCCCGTGTGCGCCGCGCAACCGTATTCCGGCTCCGAGGCGGAGAAAGCGTGGCGACTGCTTGCCCTGTCGGATGCCGTCCTCGCCCTTTCCGACTGCGAGGAGCTTCCGGGGCGGATTCTGCCGGAGGTGGCGGAGATCCTGCAGTCGCCCGCCGCCCTCGTTTATCTCGCCGATCGCCAGGCGCAGGAGCCTCGTCTCTACCATTATGGGCTTGACCCCGAAACGGCGGCTGAAACGGCGGCCGTCTGCGCCGCGGAGCTGGAACGGGTGCCGATGCGGGCAAGCTCGGAGCCGTTCCGCGCGCCGGCCGTTTTGGCCGGGAAAGGAGCTGGTGAGGTCGCGCTGTATCCGTTGCGGGTGGAGGGCGGGTGCGTCGGCCTGATGGGCCTGGCCATGCCGGCGGAAGCGCCTGGGGGCAGTTCGGACGTCCTCGAAGAGGTTCTCCGCCTGGCGGCCCGCGCCGTCCGCCGGTTGGCAGAACGCGCCGAGCTTGAGAAGCAGTTGAAGCACCTGAACGCCTACCTCACGGTCAGCTCGGCACTGACGCAAACGCCTGACCTTCACGAGGTGTTGGCGATCGCGTTGTATAGCTCGGTAGACGCGGTCGGCGCAACCGAGGCCTCGATTCTTCTTCTCGACGACGAGAAGAAGAACTTCCACTTTTACCAGGTGGAGGGACCGGCCCAGGGCGTGCTGATGGGCGCCCGGTTTCCAGCCGACCGGGGATTGGCCGGTTCGGTTCTCAGAAGCCGCCGGTCGGAGGTCGTCAACGACGTGCAGAGCGACTCACGGTTCTATGCGAAGGTGGATTCGGAGTCGGGCTTTCGCACGCGGAATATGATCGCCGTGCCGCTGGTGGCGGGCGACGAGGAGGTGGGCGTTCTCGAAGTGATCAACAAGGCGGATGAGGGGTCCTTCACCGACGAGGAGCGGCTGCTCTTGGACTCCCTGGCCGAAGAGATCGCGTTCGCCATCCGCAACGCCAAGACGTTCGAGTACGTGGTGAACACCTACTGCAAGCGGCGGCAAGGCGAAACGACGTGCAGGGGTTGCAGGCGGCCCCTCGGTTCGTGGACGCCCTGCGTGAACTATCGAGAGGCCGCCTTCTGAAGGCGCTTACGGCGGGGTAAGAGGACAATCGCACTCGGGGACGATCAAGTAGGAGTTTTGTCTCCATGGCATGCCATCGCACGGAGACCGTCGAGCTTTGGGCGCGGGGGCGAAAGCCGTTCCAGTTCGTCCGCTGCGTGATCCCGGCGGGCGGCGTGCTGCGTCTGGGGCGCTTGCCGCAGAACGCCTGCGTGATCCCCTGGGACCAGGCGATCTCACGAGAGCAGGCGGAGCTTTGGTGGGAGGCCGGGCGCCTGACCGTGAGGTGTCTTGAAGCGGCGCCCAACCCGCTGGTCTTTGGAGGGCAGGCGTTGCGGGAAATCAAGGTCTCCGTCGGGGACGTGTTTCGCATCGGCAGCACCGTCTTCGAGGTCACGCCGGCCCAGGAAGAACCGGCCGCCCCGGACCTCTCCACCTGCCCGATCGACACCGCCGGCTGGGAGCAGCCTGACTCGATCGAGACCGTGGCCGACGCGGCGGGCGTCGTCGAAGAGCGGGTTTACTCGGCGGAAACGCTGCGGCGAGTCGCGTTCGACAATGCCTCGAGACAACTGGAGATCCTGTCGGACCTTCCGCGGCTGATTTCGGCGTCGCGGTCCGACCGGGAGCTTGCGCGGAGGCTGGTCAGGCTGCTGCTGGCGGCGGTGCCGCACTGCGAGGCCGCCGCGGTCGTCGAGTACGACGTCGCGGCGCTGCCGCAAGACGCATCGAGCCCCGGGAAGTTTCCCAGTCCGCGGACGGCCTACCTCGAGGTGCGCGAGGGCTTCGGGGGCCGCTTCCGCCCGAGCCGACGGCTGATCACCAGCGCGCTGACGCAAGGCAAGAACTTCCTGCAGATCTGGGGAGACGAAGACTCGCAGGTCCCTTTCACCATGAGTGAGGGATTGAAGTGGGCGCTGGTCGTCCCCGTGCCGGGCGAGTCGTGCCGCGGATGGTGCCTTTACCTGGCCGGAAAAGGAACCCGGCACGGCTCCCTCATCGTGACGGAAAACGATTTGCGGGGTGACCTGCGGTTTGCCGAGCTGGTCGCCCAATTCATCGGCTCCATACGGCAGACGCGATTGCTGCACGAGCAGAGGACTCAGTTGAGCAGCTTCTTTTCTCCGATGGTGATCGAGAAGGTCATGGGCGCGCAGTTCCCGTCGGTGCTGACGCCCGCCGAGCGAGACGTCTCCGTTCTGTTCTGCGACGTGCGGGGGTTCGTGCGGATGTCGGAGGAATTGCAGCACGATCTGCCGATGCTGCTCGCGAGGGTCAGCGCGGCGCTTGGGGTGATGGCCCGCGGTATCCTCGACCGCGACGGGGCCCTGGCCGACTTCCAGGGCGACGCGGCGCTCGGCTTCTGGGGCTGGCCGATGCCGCTGGAGGACGGCCCCCTTGCCGCCTGCCGCGCTGCGCTGGACATTTGCGGGGAGTTCGCGGCGGCGCAAAAGGACCCCGCCGGCCTGCTCCACGGTTTTTCCGTCGGCATCGGGATCGCCTGCGGCCGGGCAATCGCCGGCCAAATCGGCACGGCCAAACAGGCCAAGGTGGGCGTCTTGGGACCCGTCGTCAACCGCGGCTCGCGACTCGAAGGCATGACGAAACAATTCGGCGTGTCCATCTGCGTCGACGCAGAGACCGCGGAGTTCGTCAGACGCTTGCTTCCGCCCTCGGAAGGCCGGCTCCGCCGCCTGGCCCGCGTTTATCCCCTCGGCATCGACACGCCGAGCACCGTCTACGCCGTCGTCCCGCCGGAGCGCGACGATCCCCAACTGACCGACGCGATGCTGGCCGACCACGAAGCAGCCGTCGACGCGGTCCTCGGCGGCCACTGGAGCGAGGCCCGCCGACTGCTCGACCGATTCCCCGAGGGCGACGGTCCGGCCGCCTTCCTGCGATCTTACCTCGACGGGGCGGGGACGCCGGCGGCGGATTGGGACGGCGTCATCTCGCTGCGGGCCAAGTGACCCGTCGGCGCGGCGGCGTGGGGCCTCATTCCGCCTATCCGTCCGATCGCGGACGAACGGCCTGCCGGTAATCGCCGATCGGTTCCAGCCGCACGGGCCCGGCGGGCGCGACTTCCAGCGGCGCGGGCGGCAGTTCGATCTGTTCTCCTCGGAACGTGGCCCGCGAAAAGCTTTCCTTGTCCAGCGTGGTTCCGATCTTGCGGAAGAACGGGAACAGGTCTTCTCCGACGGCGATGCTCATGTCCTCCACCGTCTCGTCCCACGTGAGTCGCCTCTCGGGCTCGGCTTGCCACCGCGTATGCTGGACCCAACGCCAGCGCGGATACCAGGTGGGGCCGTAGCGATCGTCCAGCTTCTGCCAGACCCACCAGATCTTCGTCCACTCTTTGCCTTTTCCCCAGCGCTGGTGAAGTTCGTCGGGATCCATCGCGAGGTCGAGTTCGCTGCCGCTTTTGTCGAACAGGAAGAACCGATTACAGTCCCGGTTTGATTTGCGTCGCGTCTCGTCGTCGCCGAACATGGCGATCACCTTGCCCTGATACCAGCCCGCGTGGGATTCGCCCTGGTTTCCCTGCGGCCAGCCGGCGGCGGTCTTGCCTTGGTCATTTGGCGGCCCCGTCATGGTATGGGCCAATTCGTGCCCGAAGACGGAGAGCAGCCCTTGCGGGCTGAGCGAGATGACGCCTGTTTCTTTTGGCCGGTAGGCGTTCACTGCCCATCCGCCGCCCCCGCCGGCCGAGATGATCAAGTACATCGGCTCGTCGGGCGTGATCGAAGGCAGCCAGGCCTCCAGTTGCCGCTTGGCCTTGGGCATGTCATCACGAACCGCCTCTAGCAGCTCCTCTTTTTGATTCCTGGCGTAGTAGACAATCACTCCGCCGACGTTCTGCTCCAATTCCGGGTAGATCGGCCCCCCGCCGGCCGCTTCCATGGGCAGACGGCGCGAGCCGCCCGCAGGCGGACTTCCTCCGGCGGCCCAGCCAGCGGCCTCGGCAAGTTGCTCGCCGCGACTGGCTCTGGAATTTGGCGCGTCGGGCGCTGCATCTCGATCCCAGAAAACGAGACTGGTCGAGCTGAAAACCACGACGCGGCCTTTGCCGACGGTTCTTCGGGCGACCACTGCCGCCGCGTCTTTGCCGGACCGCGTGACCTCCCAGGATTCGCTCAGCTCCAAGGTTGGCACCCGTGCCCCGTCGATTCGTTCCGCCTTGCCTTTCAAGCCGGCGTCGAAATCGCCCAGCAGCCGGTTCAGGCTCCACGGGCCGATCTGTCGGTCGTCGAACACGTTGCCGCAGGCGATGATCAACCCGCCGCCACCTTCCACGAATCTGCGCAGGGCCGCGCGTTCTTCCGGCAAGTAGTCTTGCGATTGCGGGCCTCCTTGATACGTAAAGACCACGTTCCAGCGGGCGTTGGGCCACCAGGCGAAGGGCCGGCGGTCCGCCACGGGAATCCGCACGCGGCTGGGCCTTCCGGGAGTCAGCACGGTGTCCAGCGTCGCCTGGCTCCCGCTGGCCCGGAACCCGTGCCGCCGCAGTTCACCGGGCAAGCTCCACATGGCGAAGAACGAAGCCTGATGGGCAAGGTCGACCAGCACGTTGATGCCCGTGTCCTCAGGGACGTTTTGCTCGCGAAGCGGAAAGTCCCCGACGACCTCGGCGGGGAGCGTCTCTCCCCGCCGGGAGAGCTCTTCCAGCTCCGAGACGGTCGCCCCCTTCACCGCGGCCTCGGTCGGAGGAAAGCATGCGGCAATCAGCAACGGAACCAGGCAAAACAGAACGCGATACGGCACAGCAGTCTCCTTGCAGAAAACGATCTCCGTGGGAATGTGACGATTTTACTCGGCTTCTTCGGCCAAACACAGAATCTCTCCTTCCATGGTCGACAGGATCAGACGCCCGTTGGCGACGGCCATGCCGTCATGGACCGGCGGCGAGGGCAGCTCGTACTCGGCCCGTCGCGTTCCGTCGGTCTTGTCCACGATCCATAGCCGTCCTCCACGTTCACCCTGCCAGGCGGCCAATGCCGTCTCCAGCACCGGCGGCAGCGGGTCGGTATCGACCGCAGAGCCGGCAATCAGCGCGCGGGCGGCCTCCGGTTCGTGCTTGGGAGGCCCGGACAACAGCAGGCTGTCGCCTGTTGCGACCATGGCCCGCACGTAGAACGGAACGTCCAGCCGCCAGCCGTCGGTTCCGTCTCCGGCTCGCTTCGAGTCCCTTTTCCCGCCCTTCATGCTTCCTTTCGCCGGCGGATACTCAGAGTCAAACACGCCGAGACCCGCGGTTTTTTCAACCGCGAACACCCCTTCATTGTTCAGCGTGTAGTCGCGGTAGCCGTAGACTCTCCCTTGGTCGTGGACCAGGATGCGGCCGACCGATGGGTAGGCTTTATTGAAGCCACGGCCCGCCAGCCCTGAGAACAAGTGGTTTCCGTAAGCCCAGAACAGCCGCTGATACCAGTCGTCGTCGACGAATCCCGCGGCAGCGAACAGGTGGCGCACGTACGTGTCGGCGGGATTGAACTCGCGGTCGAAGGCCACGCTCCGCAGGAACACGTAGCGGCCGTCACTGGCCGGAACGTCGGGCAATACGCCCGGCAATTCCCGGTCGGGGAGCAGGGCACCGGGGAATGGTTGATACAACGACTCCTGCCCGCCCGTCTGGGCGTTCCGGCTGTAGTGGCGCCGCTCGGCCACCGTATGGCCGCTCGCCAGGTCGACGACGCCGCACGCGACGCCGCCGTCCAGATGCGAGGACCGTCCGGCGGCAAAATAGACCCGGCCGTCTTCGATCAGCACGCTGCCGTGCACCGGCCAGACGGACTCGCATTGTCCGTCGGCGATCAGGCGCTGATCGCGCGGCGCGGCCAGCCGTCGCCAGGCGAGCGCGCCATCGGCGGCCCGCAGCGCGTAGACCCAGCCGTCGCGGCAGCCGAACACGACGAACTCGCCGTATGCCGTCGGCGGCGAATCGATGCGGCCGCCGGCCGTATACCGCCAGCGCTCCGCGCCCGAGGCCAGGTCCAGGGCGTAAACCGTGTGACGATCAACCGCTGCAACGTAGACCCGGCCTCCCGAAACGACGGGCGCCGTCAGGCGGCCGGATATTTCCGCCGACCACGAGGTTTCCAGGCGGGTCGCCAGACGCTGCGAGATCGAACCGCTGCGTGCGGCGTCGGCTCGGTACGTCGGCCAGTCGTGGGAAGTTGCAGGTTGAGGGTTGGGGCTTGGGAGTTGTCCATATGCCGGCCCCTGTTCCAGGCGGTTTTCTGCTCGGGTCTCTCGACCTTCCGCTCTTGCACCCTTCGGCGCCAGCGCGTTGAAGCCGTGCAGCAGGCTTTCCTGATAGCAGCTGCACTGGTTCGGCGGCACGTACAGCAAGCCGTTGCAGGGCAACACGCCGAACTTGCAGATGCCGCGGATCCAATGGTGCGAAGAGAGCTGGCCGGACGCCACGTCGATGAATTCGACTCCCGTGCGGCCGGCCAAGATAAAGCGGCTGGTGGCCTTGTCCCGGTAGCAGCGATGATGGTGATGACTGACCCACTCGTCCGACAACGGAAGGGTCCGTTTCACCTCGCCGGTGCGCAGCTCGCGGCCGGTCCGGTAATCCTGTCTCGATCGGCCGGGCTGTTCACCCACCCAGGCCAGGCCGTCGACGACGAAGACCTCGCTGGGAACATGAGAACCTTCCTGGCACGGAGTGCTCCACAAAGGCCGGCCGTCCTGCAAATCGTACGCGACGAGTTCGGAACGCGTCTTTTCCTTCGTCTGAGCGTCGTCATCGTCTTTGGTCGCTCTCGCCCCCAGTCTTCTCTGTATTTCGGCACCGACCTCAACAACGGCGCGGTCGGCGCACAATACTACGCCGTCGGCGATCACGAGCGTCGGCGTGCCCCAAGGCGGCCGAGTCTCGGGCGACCTCCGCTCCGTGCGCCAGCAGGTCGCGCCCGACTCGGCGTCGAGACAGACAACCTCGCGCGGATTCAGGAAGACCAGCTTGCCGTCTCGCACGGCCGTCGCCAGGGGCGCCACTCCCACGGTGTCGCGATCGTTCTTCCTCCAGAGGAGACGCCCCGTTTCCGCCTCGACGGCCATCAGCTCCTTCGGCTCGGTCAACGGCCACTCGCGGGCCAAAAGGCCGCGGCGAGTCCCCTCGGGCGAGGCAGGATTGACGGTCAGATAGAGGACGCCTTCGTCGTAGAGAATCTCTTCGGTCCCCTGCGTCTCCTCGAATACCCGAACGACGTCACCGCCGGTGGGATCGATGGCAACCGCCGGTCCGAGGATGTCCAACGTCGCAAATACGTGGCGCTGGCCGGCCACCAGGCGCCGGAAAAGGTCGGGGGGAAAGAGGTGCCGCGACCCGGCGCTCCGCGCCTGCCAGCGGCCGAGAGGAAGTTTCCACAGGACGACGCCGTTGAACGCGTCCCTGGCAACCAGCGCCCACCTGGTCGGGATCTGATCCGGGAGAGCGACGGGCGCGTCGTCGGCGATGTAGTAGATCCGCCGGCCGTCGGAGACCGCGACGTTGACGGTGGACACCCCCTCGTGAGTCCTGGCGTAGCGAGGGCCTCCTGCCCACTGCAAATGGTACGGAGTGTCCACGATCGTATCGTGGGCGACGGCGTTGCCGTCGGCCCCGTGCAGGAAGTGGGTCCAGGCGTCGATCTCGGCCGGTCGTGGCTTCCGCAGCACGTCGCCTGGCGAAAGCTCCGCATCGAGCAGTACGGCGGCGCCGTCGGGGCAAAGCACACGCAGCATCTCGGTCCGGTCCACGTACGATGCGTCTTGGACGACCAGCAAGTTCACCACGTTGTCGATGTAGGGCAGACGGCGGCCGTCATACGAATCCGCCGCCACCTTGCCGTACCGACCGCGTCCTTGAAGATGCGCGCGAGTCTCGGCAACACTGGCCGGGTTGGTATCTAGCCCCTGAACCAGGCAGGCCTCGTTGGCGTGCAATGCCCCGGTCAGCCGGCCGTCGCCACAGCCGAGATGGACGATCAAGCCGCCCCGGACGCCGGAGGCTTCCAGGATCAGTCCAGCCTGTC
>Ga0180437_10009297_pt1 | contig 12201 bp, 10 predicted proteins | sample SS_ome_4_FD_132410 | JGI IMG/M metagenome (GOLD analysis project Ga0180437, IMG submission 132410) | Hypersaline lake sediment archaeal communities from the Salton Sea, California, USA - SS_3_D_1 metaG | ecosystem: Environmental > Aquatic > Non-marine Saline and Alkaline > Hypersaline >... | reverse complement strand
TTCAGCACCGCGCCAAAAAGGAGCTGAGAGACGGAATCATGTAGCTCCCGGGCAATGCGGTTCCGCTCCTCCCTGAGCTTATTTTCATATTCTCTGGCCTCATTTTCCCTATCTTCCAAGTCATTGGCCATTAAATTGATGCCGGCCTCGATTAAGGCAAGCTCATCTTCATGGTTGGAAACTGCCATCCTTCGGGAAAAATCACCCATGGACACACTTTGCAGGACCTCAAACACCTCTCTTAGCCACCGTTCCTTAATCCTCAGCCATCTCATCCTGAAGAGCGCCCGCCACAGGTTATGAAAACTACCGTTCCGCTTTTCAGGCTTAGCGTTCTTACTAAGCCACTTCAACGCCTCTCGCGGCGAATCGAAGAACTGCAACCCCTCGTCATTGGCATCGGCAGTCATGAACAATCCCAGTGCCTGCATTGACGCAGTGGAGGCAACAATAGCAGCCTTGCCCCGTCTTGCCTGTGTCAGGAACCTCGCTGCCTCTTGCCTGGCTTCAATTGAGAATTTGCCCGCCTTAGTGGTGTCGAAAAGCACCTTTAATCGGCCCGAGCTCCGAACCAAAATCCGTAGCGTTGTCTCTGCCATCTCCCTGGCACTGGTTTTATCCTGGTCGCCAACGCAGGTGACGCGAAATATCCCATCCTCCCCTACAAGAAAGCTATTTTGTGCCATTGACCTCTCTCCTACCGCTGCCATATTCCTTCGTGCTATCGTCCAATATTATGTAATACAAGATAAGATTACATAAAATATAGCAAACGATGCTTGATTTGTACATACCAAATTAGTCCCGATGCCGATACGACTTCAGTCCTAGTCCATAGCTCAATTTTCGGTCGTTTGACCGCTTTTTCAGTCTCTTTTGTTCTTTTGTTGGTTACACATGATATGCATAAATCGATTGGGCAGTCTGTTTAACCACGCCTGATATTGGGAGGCCAACGCAGACGTATAATCTTGCCCTAGAAACCAAGCGCTCCATAATGACTTCTTTTTGGAACCCGTCTCTATCTGGTTAGCTAAATCAATTCCTGCCCTCCATGGCAGTGTAGGTTCCGCCGGACAAGAAAGAACGCTCTTGCGGACAGCCCAAAAGCAAAGAATGAATTCTAACCCCGAACCCTAAGGCGACCACGATGGATCCTCATCCCCAGCCGAGTTGTTTGTGAGGTTGATCTGGTCGGAGCCGTCGGCGTTCATCACGTAGACTTCCATGTTGCCGTCGCGGTTGGACTCGAAGGCGATCCTGCCCTGTGATGGTCCTGCTTCCTCTTCTCCACCCACACAGGCAAACGTCGACAATTGGAGCTTGTTTGCAATATAATCCCATCAAGATGGAGGTGTTATCATGTCTTCACACGAACTAGAAGCAAGGATCAAGAAGCTGGAGGACATCGAGCAGGTCAAGAAATTACAGTACACGTATGCCTATCTGATCGACACATTGCAAGGTGAGAAAGTCCCCGATCTATTTGCGGACAACTTCATAGCTGAGTATGACCAAATCGGAAGGTATACAACCAAGGAGGAGTTGCTGAGGTTCATGATTATGGCGCGTGACGGGACGACCCTGATGCGCCACCACATGCTCGCTCCGATTATTGAGGTAGAGGGAGACAAGGCAACAGGAACGTGGTACCTGCTTGTCAATGAGACGGACATGACACCACAAGGGGAGGTTCCAGTCTGGATCCAGGGCAAGTATGAAAACGAGTATGTAAGAGTAGGCAGTGAGTGGAAATTCAGCCATCTGAAGTTTAAGTTCGCCTTCTACACTCCATACGAGGACGGTTGGGCAAAGACGCGGATGCTGTATCCTGAGATAAGCGGCATTTCTTGACAAGAACTAGCGTTTGAAGATGGCTGATTCTTTGTGGGGACCGTCCTGCGCAGACAAGAACGGCAGGACGATGACAGGAAGCCGCCTTGAAACCGTCACTGGTATTAATCCAGGTTAGCAGTCCACTGCAACGATGAGAGGTCTTTTTCTAGATTTCCAGCATCGGATATTTCTATACACACAAAAGGCTCTCTTTTGACTATCCTCGACGGCTCAGCACTGGACCAATGAGACTCTCTACATCCTTCTCTAGGATAAAGTACTGAGAGCCCAGTTTCTTTGCAGGTAGCCTTCCAAGCCTGATCCAGCGCCGAATCGTCTCGTCACTCAACCTGAGGCGCCTCGCTGCCTCCGACACTGTGATATGGGATCGACTGTCTATTACCACCGGCATCATCTCACCCCTGTCGAAAACTCGCTAGAGACTTCCCACACTGCCTAGACATTACCGCACGACCTGACCGGGCGTTCCGATCACGGTATTCGTTTGAAATCCAGTGTGACAGTGAATGTGTAGTTTTATACCACAAGCCCCCGTAGCTGTCAACCTCACTTATCTCCACACATCTTTCCTTTTCCTCCACAAATTTCGGCGGCAGCATAATCCCAACGGACAAGCTCGGACTGGTAATGCCGTGGGTCATAGCGGCGGCGCTGATAGTGGTTGCCGGCGTGTCGCTGGTGGTGTGGAACAGGAAGCGGGGAGGAGAGACACCTTAGGAACAGACTGCGTCCCTACTGCATCCTTTCAAGATAGTGGTGGCTTATAGAACTTCAGGCTATCCTCAAAACTAACCGACCTAGTATACCTTTCTTGCACCATCTCCAAGCTTTACCCGCCTAGATTTCGAAATGTGCCCTGAGACAGGGCACATTCAGCCTTGGTCAACGGGCACTTTCTCTAATGACTCAATGAGACTAAAATCACATACTTTCCCCCCTAGCTACGCGTATGATGAGTATAGGTTGAGCACCAGTGAAAGATGGGCTGTCTGAAGTTCCATTTGATTACAGTCGCTAGGGTTAGGAGCAGTATGCCTCCACCAAAAGACTCGCAAAAGGTGAAGTGCCCGAAGTGTGGGTCTGAAAATCTGGCGTTGCGGCATAGATGGCTACCACTTCACCTCTACGAGTGCCTAAACTGCGGACATCAGTTCAGGGCAAACCCGCACCTCGTATCCAGTGCTGAGGATTAGATATCAATAGGCGTTGGTCGTCCGGTGCCGACGCCTCTTCGTAGGGGCCCGGGTAACACGCCCGCGGGAGCCCTCCCGGGCCCCTCTTGTAATTTGACCGATTGAGTGCTTTGCAGTATGACCATCGGAGGCAAATATGAAGACACGACAGATATTTATATTAACTGCTTCTCTACTGTTGATTTTGATTGGCACGCTTGTCATTTCTTGTCACAGTGACTCAAATTCGGATGTCTTCGACCTTCAGAGTCTGAAAAACAGCAACCCCGCAACCGTTGACAACTCCAATCTTCCCATAACCCCAATTGAAGAGCTGCACACCACTGCACCATCCCCTGATATCGATACGCAGCAGTACCAGCTTGTGGTCGACGGTCTTGTGGAGCAGCCTTTAAGCCTCACCTACAGCGAAATTCTCTCTGGACCCAGCGTTACGAAGGTGGTGCTCCTTATCTGCCCCGGGGTCTTCGTGGACAATGCTGAATGGACTGGGGTTCCCGCTAGTTGGTTGCTACGTGAGGCCGGTGTAAACCCGGAGGCTAAGGAGCTTGCCTTCTACAGTGTTGACGGCTACTCCAAAACCTTGTCCCTTGAAGATGCCCAAATGGACGGCGTTTTCCTTGCCCACCATGTGAATGGTGAAATGCTACCCCTAGAGCATGGATACCCCCTTAGACTGGTAGTGGAGGGGCAGTACGGTTACATGTGGGTTAAATGGGTAAATCGCATCCAAGTTCTGTAGTCAGCTTGTATATCTACGGAGCAATTGCAGAAGTTGGGTCAGTCGGCTGAGACAGAAAAGGTCTCACTCCAAAATGTAACACCTCTGTAATCTTTTTCTCTGAATTTCATGACTTCTTTACACTGGCCTTGCTATGATGTAATTCTTCCTGTGATATTTTGTTGCATATTTCCTCGGGAATCGTAGAATTGGTGGGCCATCCTAGACTCGAGGCAATATCTTAGGGGCAGCACGCTTCCATCTAAGCCTTCGCGGCTCTTGAACCATGAAATCATCAACTGTGCCTTTTTTCGTCTGGATCATTTGTTCGCACGGCTAATTTCGAAGCGCAATGTCATACTAAAGTACTAGGAGCAACCGACCTTCAGTAGTATGGCATTTACTACCAATAACGGATTGACCAATATAGAAATTAGGTATAATCTGGAAACAGGAGTGTCGTACGAGAGTGTCTTTTCCTGTCATTTTGGTGATGCTCTTCTAGACAACACAGAACCAATAGCTTTTTCGGACAATAATATGCTTGGGCGGCGCCAAGTGTCCTAATATGCTGGTGCCGCCCAAATTCTTTGTCTGCGAAGAAGCGGGCCATGAAGGAGTGTGATATGAAGAGCAGGCTTTTTAGAAAAAACATAAGACTGAAAAAGGATCAGGCCGGATACGCGCTGATGTGGGTTCTGGTGTTGATAATCCTGGCTGGCATAGTCTTGGTGCCGCTCCTGCTACTCATGGGCGCCGGTCTCACCTCCTCCCATCATCATACAAACAGAATGCACCGCTTCTACGCCGCCGATGCCGGTGTGGAGGATGCGGCATACAGGATACAGAATGATGATGATAGTCTACCGGAGTATAGAGACGATTCCTGGAATTACACGCTGGATGAGCAAATAAATGGCTACCTCGTAGATGTTACCATAGAAAACCTCTGGGTCCTAACCGACCTGGAGAGTGATGCGAACGGGACAATGCCCCATTCTGAATTGGTAGTCGTGGGGACTATTGAAGCGGACGGCCTTTACCAAATTGAAATTACTTACGATGGCTCGCAAGGAAATTTGATGATAGATAGAATAGGGGCCTGGCTGCCTGGTGGTTATAGCTATGTTGACAACTCAAGCTCTGGTGTTGTCACTCATCCTAAGATTCCTGATAACCCCACTCAGTCCGATTTCCGTGGTGGCACCACCCTGATATGGGATTTCAATGGGACTGTCAAATTTCAAGATATGCCTCCGCCAGGCGGAGGCGCTCCCGGCAGCGCCGAGTTTCCGATGAAGAGAATCTTGACTTTTGAATTTACCCCTTCGACCCCATGGCCGAAAGGGGGCTTTTCCTGGATCAGGACCAACCGACATGACATATATCTGTCCTGGGATGTAGCCAGCGGAACTTATAAGGTTACCTCCACAGCAGGGGAGACAACAATCGAAGGTTATATCTCCAGGGCTAAGCCCAGTGACAGAATTAGCGAGATCTACGGAGATTATCGGGCCATCGGTAATAGCTTGATGTACGATTCCGATAATGACACTTACCGAGAAACGCTGCTTAACGAAAGCAGTGCTTCAATCACCAAAAGGACCCCCCAAGTGGAAGATCTGGACATCCCGGAAAATGCTGAGGTAGAGGCTGCGTACCTCTACTGGGCAGCATGGTGGAAACAGGAGGGTGCAGACACGGAGGTTGAACTCGAAGTCGACGACGACGAATTTAATGTAACTGCCCACAGATGGGCCATATTCGAACACCCGTTTTTACCTCACTCAAGTGTGCCGGAAGGTGAAACCTGGTATGCCTACGCTTGTTTTGCCGACGTGACGAATGAGCTGAGCGCACTCAACGCGGATGGCGAAAAAAACTACACTATCACTGTTGGCAACGTTAGCGGTGACGTGGACGCGCCTTACCCTGACGGAGTGATAAGGCCGGTGTCATGGTCATACGCTGGATGGTCGCTTATCATAATCTACTCCAGCGCTGGGGAGCACGCGCACCAGATTTACCTCTACGATCAGTTCTCCCATGCTTACAATTGTACCCTGCACTTTCCTATAGAGGGCTTCTTAGCTCCTTCCGAGGTAGAAGGCTATATTAGCTACTTTGTCGGAGAGGGTGACGAGCACCTTGTTAATGACTACATACAGTTCAAGGGGGGATCCGACACCGAATGGCATTACTTGTCCGATGAGGTTAATCCCCAGTTTAATGTCATGAACGGGATGTCCAGCGGTCTTGGTGGGGTGTTCGTTGATGGCGTGGACATTGAGACCTTCCAAGTTGCAGGTACTGATCCGGGCGATCCTCAGTACCTGACCGAGGGTGACACGACAGCTGAGCTGAAGATTACTACCAATGATGACGGGTGGGACCTAATTTATGTCATCCTCTCATTTAGCACCGTGCCCGGCACCGAGGCGGGGCTATATCCGGTGGGGATTTTGGCGTACTCGTACGAATACTAGACTGGCAGGATCTGGCTGTTGCAACTTCTCGATTCGCGCAGCCTGGGATATGAAAGGTGATAGCAAGAACAAGAAAGCTTACCTTACTGGCGACAGCGTTGATGGTGCCGGGTTTGGTTCTAGCCGGCTTTCTCAACTTGCACCCAGTTACCCCGCAAGTGGTGTTGGCCAGTCCGGATACCCTTGTCCTGAGACCGGATGGCTCTGGGGATTCCACCGAGCTTACCCCTTTTCCCGCGGCAACAGCCAACTGGGACTGCGTTGACGACGTGACCTCAGACGGCGACAGTACTTATGTTTATAGCGACTCGAACCATTTCGGCTCAGACTTCTACAACTTTGCTGATACCCCTCAAACAGGAAGTATCGATAGTGTTACAGTCTGGATGAAGGTGCGAGGAACAAGGGCAGCCAACAATGTTGCTAAGACACTTATCAAAACAAATGGTGTTATCTCTGAAGGGACAGCCCAGGACGTCACCACAGGCTATAGTGACATATCTACAGTCTATGACGAAAATCCGCAGTCAAATGCTGCTTGGACCTGGGATGAAGTAAATCTTTTGCAGGCTGGCTGTGCCCTAAAGCGATCTGGCCGAGGGGACACGACAAGGTGCACCCAAGTCTGGGTTGTAGTGGAGTCTACACCTACCCCAGATGAGTACACCCTGACAATCAATATCGTGGGCAACGGCTCGGTCGCCAAGAGCCCCGACCAGGCTACCTACCTCGATGGGGATGCTGTGCAGCTGACGGCCACCGCCGACCCCGGCTGGAGCTTCGATAGCTGGAGTGGTGACCTCACCGGCAATACGAACCCGGACACCATCACCATGGACGGTGACAAGTCGGTCACCGCTACCTTCGCCCAGGATGAGTACACCCTGACAATCAATATCGTCGGCAACGGCTCGGTCGCCAAGAGCCCCGACCAGGCTACCTACCACGATGGGGATGTTGTGCAGCTGACGGCCACCGCCGACCCCGGCTGGACCTTCGACAGCTGGACTGGTGACCTCACCGGCAGTACGAACCCGGACACCATCACCATGGACGGTGACAAGTCGGTCACCGCTACCTTTGCCATCTACGTTCCTTGGGGAGGAGGGGTAGGAGGAGCTCCACCACAACCACCGCCTCCGCCAAGCCCACCCCCCCTAGAGCTGCAGGTGAACGTCTTGGGCAATATCACCTCGTTCGACATCGGCGAGGATAGTGTGCTCGCGGGGGTTGTTATCGCTAGCTCGTCCGATGGAAGGGTGACCCTGACCTTTGCCGAGGGAACGCAGGTGCTGAGTCCCGACGGCAATCCTCCGGCTGAGCTCACAGTAGAAACTATATTGGATCCACCGGATGCACCTGATGGCTATTATGTAATTGAAGCCTTTGACTTTGGGCCCGATGGTGCTACCTTTAGCCCTCTGATAGAGATAGCCATACGGTATGACCCAGACACCCTACCTGAGGGAGTAGACGAGGCAAATCTGGTCATCGCCTACTACGATGAGGCTGCCGGGGAATGGGTGTTTGTGACCGGCGTGGTGCACCCTGCGGCTAACACGGTTACCTTCTCGGCTGGTCACTTCACCACCTTTGCCATCCTGGGAGCTTGCGAGGCGGCACCGACCCCGACCCCACAGTTAACCCCGACCCCAACAACAACCCCAGGCTTGGGCACCGATTCCTGGATTGGGATGGGGCTATGCTTCATTGGCCTCTTCGGCCTCGCTGTCGGGCTGATAATACGGCGGCGATCATAGGCAAGGCTACGCCAGTGAGATGGAAAGTCTCTCTTTGTAAGCCAGCAACGGCAATTAAGCAGGTAACCCTGAACCAGAGATGTGATACTGGTGGCTGGCAAACAATTTTCTTGAGGAACGCGATCTAGAACTTGACTTTTCATTTGCATCTGCCTAAAATAGCTAGGAGCGGGATGTGCCCACATAGCTCAGTGGTAGAGCACGTTCTTGGTAAGAACGGGGTCACCAGTTCAAATCTGGTTGTGGGCTCCATAGAGGAGGGAACATGGCAAAGAAGGTCTTTGAAAGAAAGAAGCCCCACTGTAATGTGGGCACCATCGGGCACGTGGATCACGGTAAGACCACGCTCACCTCGGCGATAACCTCGGTGCTTGCCAAGGTGAGTACAACCGAGTACCGCGCCTTCGAAACTATAGACAACGCACCTGAAGAGAAGGCCAGGGGACTTACCATCGCCATCGCCCATATCGAGTATGAGACAGAGAAACGCCACTATGCCCACGTTGATTGCCCCGGCCATGCTGACTATATCAAGAACATGATCACCGGAGCGGCGCAGATGGATGGGGCAATCCTGGTGGTGGCTGCCGATGACGGGGTGATGCCTCAGACCAGGGAGCATTTGCTCTTGGCGCGCCAAGTAGAGGTGCCTTACATCGTTGCCTGCCTGAACAAGGTCGACCTTGTCGATGATGTGGAGCTACTCGAGGTGAGCGAGCTGGAGCTGAGGGAGGAGCTTTTCCCCAAGTATGGCTTCCCCGGTGCCGAGATACCCATCATACGGGTGAGCGCCCTCAAGGTGCTGGAGTGTGGCTGTGGCCAGAGGGAGTGCCAGTGGTGCGGTGGGATTTGGCAGCTACTCGATGCCGTGGATAATTATATACCTACCCCGGATCGACCCAAGGACAAGCCGTTCCTCATGCCCATTGAGGATGTCTTCAGCATCAAGGGGCGAGGTACAGTGGCCACTGGGAGGGTCGAGCGAGGCATAGTCAAGCCCGGGGAAGAGGTAGACATCGTGGGATTGCGGGAGCCGCGGCGGGCTGTGGTAACCAGCCTTGAGATGTTCCACAAAACCTTAGTTGATGGGGAGCCCGGGGATGCTGTCGGCTGCCTGCTGAGAGGGATTGAGCGGGATGAGATAGGGCGAGGCATGGTATTGGCGGCTAAGGGCTCTATTCACCCCCACAAGGAGGCTGAGGCTAATGTATATGTATTGACCAAGGAAGAGGGCGGTAGGCACACCCCCTTCTTCAGTGGCTACAGGCCTCAGTTCTATATCAGGGTCGCCGATGTCACCGGGACCATCGAGTTACCTTCCGGGGTGGAGATGGTAATGCCCGGCGATAACATCACGATGACGGTGAAGCTCTTCGAACCCGTGGCTCTGGAGGAAGGGCTGAGGTTTGCTATTCGTGAGGGGGGCAGGACTGTAGGGGCTGGTGTTTTCACCAAGACCCTGGACTAGGTGAAGTCAATTGGCGAAGAAGGGAAGTGTCAGGGTCATCATCCATCTTGCTTGCACCGAGTGCCGGGATAGAACCTATACTACAACCAAGAATAGGAGGAATGACCCGGATCGACTGGAGCTACATAAGTACTGCCCTCGCTGTCGCACTCACCGGATATACAGAGAGGTTAAGTAGACTCCATGAGAAGACAGGCAACAGCAAGAGGTCGATTCACTCCTCGGCTGGGGTATTTCCGCGAGGTTATAGGTGAACTGAGGAAGGTAATCTGGCCTACCAGGGATGAAACGAGGCGGCTCACCATAATGGTGATCATAATATCTGTTGCCGTCGGGGCTTTTCTTGGCGCTATCGATATGGGTTTTACCGAGCTGGTCGATACGTTTTTCGGAGGATAGGGGCGTTATATTAGCAGGGGAGGCAAAGTGGGCTAGAAACCCCGTGGAGGGGTTTTCCTTTTGCTCGCTTCAACGGAGAAGAGCATGGAACAAGAGGATAAACATTGGTACGTGATCCATACCTACTCGGGATATGAGCAGCGGGTCAAGACCAACCTGGAGCATCGGATAAAGTCCATGGATGCCGAGGATAAGATCTTCCAGGTGGTAATACCCACTGAGAATGAGATCGAGATCAAGGATGGGCAGCGGCGAACCGTGGCCAAGAAGGTGTTTCCTGGCTACATCATAGTTGAGATGGTGCTCGACGACGATAGCTGGAACGTGGTTAGAAACACCCCCGGGGTTACCGGTTTTGTGGGCGCAGGCACAAAGCCCATCCCCCTGGATGAGGCAGAGGTAAATACCATTTTCAACCAGATGAGGGCGGAGACGCCCCGGATCAAGGTTGGCTTCAGCAAGGGGGAGAGCGTGCGGGTAGTCGATGGTCCCTTTATCGATTTCATCGGCACTGTCGATGAGATCCACCCTGAGAAGGGGAAGATAAGGGTACTGGTCTCCTTCTTCGGCCGTGAGACGCCGGTGGAACTGGATTTCCTTCAGGTAGAAAGGCTCTAGAGAATGGCAAAGAAGATCAAGACGGTGATAAAATTACAGCTTCCCGCAGGCCAGGCAAGCCCAGCACCTCCAGTGGGGCCAGTATTGGGCCAGTACGGGGTCAACATAATGGCCTTTTGCAAAGAGTACAACGAGCGCACCGCCTCCCAGGCGGGCTCCATCGTCCCCGCCGAGATCACTATCTATGAGGATCGTTCCTTCACCTTTGCGCTCAAGACCCCGCCTGTCGCCGACCTGCTACGCCGGGCACTGGGTGTGGAGAAGGGGAGCGGCATGCCCAACATAAACAAGGTGGGCGGGATTTCCAGAGAGAAGATTCGCCAAATCGCCGAGATCAAGATGAAGGACCTCAACGCTGCCGACATCGAGGGTGCAATGAGGATAATCGAGGGCACGGCGCGCAGCATGGGGATCGAGGTAGAGGAGGAAGGGTAAGACATGGCCAAGCATGGTAAGAAGTATTCGGAAGCAGCCAAGCTGGTGGACAGGGATAAGCTCTATGAGCCCCAGGAGGCCATCGAGCTGGCAAGGAAGGCATCCTACGCTAATTTCGATGAAACGGTGGAACTCCACCTTCACATGAATCTTGACCCCCGTCATGCTGACCAGCAGGTGAGGGGTGTCGTCACTTTGCCTCATGGTCTGGGGAAGAGGGCGAATGTCCTCGTTTTCACTCAAGGCGAGGCAGTAAGAGCCGCTGAGCAGGCAGGGGCTGACTATGTAGGCGCCGATGACCTGGTGAAGAAGATCGAGGAGGGTTGGCTCGATTTCGATGTCGCTATCGCCACCCCTGACGTCATGGGCAAGGTCTCGAAGCTGGGCAAGACCCTCGGTCGCCGCGGGCTAATGCCCAACCCCAAGTCGGGGACCATTGTCCCTCCCCATGACCTGCCCCGCGCTATTGCTGATGCCCGCAAGGGGAGGGTGGAATTCAGGATGGATAAGACAGCAATTATTCACCTCCCCCTGGGCAAGCTGAGCTTCGAGGACGATAAGCTCCTGGATAATCTGGCTTCCCTGGTGGAGACCATAGTTAGGGCCAGGCCCAGCGGTGCCAAGGGCCAATACGTCAAGAGCGCATCGCTAACCACCTCTATGGGGCCCGGGGTCAAGCTAGACCTGAAACCAACCCTCGAGCTGCGCGCCCCGTGAATTTTCTCCCACACCAATCATAATTGAGCATATCAAGTTCCACTGGATGAAGCTTGATGTGCATCTTGTCTCTTTGCCCTCAAAGTGTTAAACTCCAAGCGCATTGAGTCAGAAAGGAGGAAATCCCATGCCGGATGATGCTGCCACCATCGCCAAAGAGATTACTCTGCACATCCTTCCGACGAGACTTAAGATACAGAACCCCGAGCGTGTAGGGGAGGCGGCTGGCCGAGTATTCAGAGCCGTCTTCCAACAGGTCAACTGGGCGCTTAAACAGGAAAAGGCTGGTCCTACCGAATGATATACACGCGACCAGGCGATTTGTGAAGCCCCACGGCGGTATGCTAACTCAGCGGCGGGCTCGGCCTTGGCTCCTCACGTTGGTCGTAATTGTGAGTTACTGCCAACTCAGTGGCCGCTCTGCCGTATTTACATCAAATGTGATTTGATGATATAATGGTAACACGCCATAGACAGCGGGTGCTTTAGGGCTTAATATCCCGCCGAGGCAAAAAGAGGTTTACCTATTTAGAGCCCTTGTGTCTAT
>Ga0180437_10009296_pt1 | contig 12202 bp, 11 predicted proteins | sample SS_ome_4_FD_132410 | JGI IMG/M metagenome (GOLD analysis project Ga0180437, IMG submission 132410) | Hypersaline lake sediment archaeal communities from the Salton Sea, California, USA - SS_3_D_1 metaG | ecosystem: Environmental > Aquatic > Non-marine Saline and Alkaline > Hypersaline >... | reverse complement strand
GCTGGATGCCGTCTCTGGCGTCGAGGTAGGCACAGAACTGGTGTGGAGCTTTGCCGATGAGCAAGATCTGCCTCGCCTGGTCTTTGTCAACAAGATGGACCGCGAAAACGCCAATTTCCCGCGTACCCTGGAACAGATGGAGCAAAAGTTTGAAGGGAACATGATTCCCATCCAGTTGCCTGTGGGCAGCGAAGCCCAATTCAAAGGCGTGGTGGATTTGGTATCCATGAAAGCCTACCGGGGTGATAAAGCGGCGGAGGGAGAGATACCGGCAGAACTGAAAGATGAGGCGGAGGAATATCGTCTGCGTTTGATCGAGGCGGCGGCCGAAGGCGACGACGAATTGATTGTAAAATATCTGGAAGGGGAGGAGCTAACTGAGGAGGAAATCAGGCGCGGACTGGCCATCAGTATCAAAAGCGGCAAGATCATCCCTGTTCTCTGTGGTTCGGCCACCCTGAACCTGGGCGTTCAGCCGCTGCTCCAGGCCATCATTGATTATCTCCCCTCGCCGGCTGAGCGCCCAGAGGTCAAAGGGATAAACCCGGCCACTGGCGAAGAGGAAATCCTGGAGCCGACCCCCATGGCCCCTCTCTCAGCCGTGGTCTTTAAGACTATCGCTGACCCCTACGTGGGCAAACTGACCTATTTCCGCGTCTACTCAGGAGCCATGGAATCCGATTCGCGCATCTTCAACCCCCTCGAGGGTGAGGAGGAACGCATTGGCCAGCTTTATCTCATTCGGGGCAAGGAGCAGGAGCCGGTCAAGACAGTTCAGACAGGAGACATCGGCGGGGTGGCCAAGCTATCGGCTACGGCTACTGGTCAGACCCTTTGTGACAAAGGACATCCGATCGTTCTACCTTCCATCAGTTTCCCCAGGCCCGTCTTTTCGGTGGCCGTTTTTCCCAAGACCAAAGCCGACCTGGACAAGATGGGCACATCTCTGAACCGTCTGGTGGAGGAGGACCCGACTCTACAGGTGGAGCGGGAGCCAGGCACGGGTGAAACGATTCTCTCCGGCATGGGCGAGTCCCACGTGGACATTGCTACCCGGCGACTGAAGCAAAAGTTTGGGGTGGATCTTTTGACCTCGATACCCAAGGTGCCCTACCGGGAGACCGTTACCAGAAAGTCGGAAGTCCAGGGCCGGCACAAGAAGCAAACCGGCGGACGGGGACAGTTTGGGGATGTTTTCATCCGCTTCGAACCCCTGCCGCGTGGCTCTGGCTTTGAGTTTGTGGACCAGATCTTTGGCGGCGCTGTACCCAAGGGATTTATTCCCGCTGTGGAGAAGGGGCTGAGGGAAATCATGCAGAAAGGGGTGCTGGCTGGTTATCCTACTGTGGATTTCCAGGCCACTCTCTACGACGGCTCCTATCACCCGGTAGATTCCCAGGAAATTGCCTTCCGGCTGGCCGCCCAACTGGCTTTCAAAAAGGGCATTCCCGAAGCTGGCCCCGTGATCCTGGAACCCATCATGAGCGTGACCATCACTGTGCCCGAGGAATACATGGGCGATGTGCTGGGCGATCTTAACACCAAACGGGCCAGGGTGCAGGGTATGGAGCAGCAACGGGGTAACAGCATCGTCACCGCTCAGGCGCCTCTGGCCGAGATGCAACGCTACGCCACCGACCTGCGCTCCATGACCCAAGGGCGGGGCATCTTCTCTATGGAATTCTCCCACTACGAAGAAGTGCCCGGCCACCTCGTGGAGAGCATCATCGCTGAGACCAAGCGAGAGGCTGAGAAAGAGTAGAGAGCCAGGCCGAGCGTTGGGGGAAAAAAGCTACCCCTACGAATTGAGCCATCCATTTCACTTAAAGAGAGGAGATTTTCAATGACACAGGCAGGACTGAAGGCAGGAGCTGTAGGTGCGGGGGTGATCATCGTACTGAACTTGATTGGTCTGATTCCCTGCGTGGGCTGTATTGCTGGCATACTGGGGCTACTCGCTTATGTGGGGGTCGGAGCACTGGCAGCCTACTGGTTGCCCCCGCTGCGCACGGCCGGAAATGGCGCTGGGGCCGGGGCCATTGCCGGGGTAGTAGCCGGCATCGTCGGCGGCATCGTGAACATGATCGTTGCCGCTCTCAGGTTCGCCATCTCAGGAGGGTCCGCGGCCGCGATGAGGCAGATGGGCCAGCTTCCCCCGGAAGTCATGGGCCAATTCTACGATGCCGGCCTTGATCCCAGGATCTTTGCCAGTATAGGTGGCGTCATCGGCATCTCGGCAGTGTGCTGTGTGATCGGTCTCGTTATCGCTGTGGTCCTGGGAGCCATCGGCGGGGTCATCTTTGCAGCCATCAAGCCAGAGTAGAGACCTTTGAAGAGCACCAAGGCACGGGACTTTTGTCCTATTGCACAAAAGCGGATTATGTTGTATAATATTATGTAGTGTTCGCAGCACCAGACAGGCTATGGACGAGGGAGAGTGTCATGAAACGGGTGGTGAGAATCCTCGCCATTTGTGCCATCATCGGGACGAACTTGTTGTTGCCCGGCTCTATCCACGGGCAAACGCCTACTGTCAGGTATTTTCCAGAGACAGGCCATAGCGTGCGTGGAGAGTTCCTCAAGTTCTTTGAAGCTCATGGCGGCTTGGCGGTCTTTGGCTATCCCCTGACGGACGAGTTCGCCCAGGACGACCGCCGTGTCCAATATTTCCAAAAAGTGCGTATGGAATGGCATCCGGAATTCTCCGATCCATACAATGTGCAATTGGGGCTTTTGGGCAACGAGCTGGGATACCGCCAGCCCCCTATTTCGTCAGCGGAAATTCCTCCGGCCAATCACCCTCAGCGGCGTTATTATCCAGATACAGGGCACTCTGTCTCATTCGCTTTCCTGACTTATTTCGACGAACACGGGGGCCTGGATGTCTTTGGCTACCCCATCACAGAGTTCCTGATCGAAAGGGGCCGCATCGTCCAGTATTTCCAGCGGGCGTGTCTGGAATGGCATCCAGAGAATCCCCACCCTTACAAAGTGCAATTGGGGCTGCTGGGGGAAATTGACGTCAACAAGAAGCTGGATGAGAAAAAGCTGGATCCCACTCTCCTCGATCCACAGCCCCCTCCGGCCATACTGACCTCGCCGACTCCTTTCTCCACCTCGGCTGCGAGCGCATCGCCCACCGCTACCTCGACTCCCTTGCCCTCGGTCACGGCTATTGACGCCTCCGCCTCGGTAAAATACGCCATCACAGGCCGGGAAGGCTACCAGACGGTGTACGTGTACGTTACCGACCAGCGAGGGCGAGGCTTGCCGGGAGCTCAATTCAGCTTTGTGGCTCATTATACCACCGAGGATCGAGCTTTCTCCGGGCCACCTACTGACGCGACCGGCTATACCCACCAAACTTTCAGCGTGGGCAACCCCTTGCCGGGCTATATCATCGTCGTTGACGTCACCGTTACCTATGGCAGCCTCACCGCCACCACTCAGACCTCCTTCCTGCCCTGGTGGTAGCAAGCTGATCTCAAATGTCTCAAAGCCGTAGCATCCAGCTACGGCTTTTTAACTGAGGGATTTCCAGAAAAATAATGGTTCCTTATCGCTATGACGTTTCCTCCTCCTCACCTTCTTCCCAGCCAATGATCCATACGCACAGCCCGGCCAGGATAATGGTGGTTACGATAAGAGCTGCCCATTGGTGCGGTAGCAGCCCCACATCTTTAGCCGCCCAGATGAGTATCAAAACCATACCCACGGCCAGGGCAAACCAGGCTGTCAACTGCGGATGCTCGCTGATGAACCGCCGGACGAAGGCCATGAAATTCACCTCCTCTCACCTGTCAAAATCAGCCGTCGCAAGGCTAAATCGGCTGCATGATGCGTTCTTCCCTCAGCTTTCTGAGCATCAGGAACCTGTCTTCGGTCACGAACTCTGAAGCCACCTCACGCCAAACTTTGATCAGGTCTTCCAGTTCCTGACGCTCGTAGCCGCGGCTGGCAAAGAATTCGACGGCCTCTTGCGGATGATACTTGTCTACAAAGATGATGGAAACCTCGCACGAGAGTTTGTAGGCTTCGGCCTCAATGGTCTCCAGCAAAGGGCTACCAATCTCCTCCCAGTAGCCAAGTGGGTAGACGTAGAACTCGTCAATGCAGGCCACCAGATTCTCGGCCTGCCACCCGGCCAAGCCGCCAGCCTTCTCCCCCACAGCGACCCAATACGCTCTCTCAAAGATCTTTTGCATGACATCGTCTTCGGTAAGCGTTCCCTTACCCAGCAGGCCGTTCATAATGGCGACGATGGCCGGAATGTCCCTGCGCTTGGCCCGCCGCACGATCACTTTTCCCTTTGCCTTGACCGCCTCCTTTTCCTCAGCCTCTTCCTCCTCAACCTCCAGGAACATCTCCATGAAGACGTCGTCGTCGTATTCCCCGTCAATCTTGACCTGCTTCTCCAACATGCCTTTAGGCACAAAGCCCAGCCTCTGATAAAATCTCTGGGCAACCTCGTTGCTGGCCCGCACGTAAATGATCACTTTTTCGTAACCCTTCTCCTGTGCGAATTTGAAGGAAGCCTCGGCCAGTTGACTGCCAATGCCTTGCCCCCGAAAGTCAGCGTGGACGAAAGTGCCTATGAGGCCTACATGATCCATAGCGGAAGTGTAGGTAGCAAAGGGCTCGATGCTCTGGAAGCCAACGATGCGTCCCTCGAGTTCAGCCACAAAGAGACCACTCCTCTCCCCCAGCGAGGCGATGAAGTGGCGTTCTTCCTCCAAAGTCAACAGCCTATCGAAGGAACTGTACTCTCGCTCCTGCACTACCGAGTTGAGCACCTCAAGGACTCCCTCAGCGTCATCGAGAGTAGCCGGTCTTGTTTTGATATCCATGGCAAGCCTCCTTCTCTTCGGTCGGAAACCGGGCGAGTGTAGAGAAACTAATAGACGCAGCGGAAACCAATGTCAACGCCTCTGTTGGAAGGATCAAACCTGATGCGGAAGGTACAGCGCGCCCAATTGCCATAGCCGTTCCAGGAACCCCCACGCAGCACCTTGTATCTCTCACCAGAGGCCTTTTCCAGGTAATCACTGCCCGGGTAAGCCTTCAGCCAGTCAGCCATCCACTCCCAGACGTTGCCCCCCATGTCCAGGCAACCGTAAGGGCTGGTCCCGGTGGGATAGCTGCCCACCGGGGTGACGGTACGCGGTCCTGCTTCGACGGTGTTGGCCCTCTTCTCGTCCCATTCGTTGCCCCAGGGCCACAGCCACCCTTGCGTACCCCGCCCGGCCTTCTCCCACTCGGCCTCCGTTGGCAGGCGTTTGCCCGCCCAATCCGCATAGGCTGCCGCATCGTTCCAACTGACCATAACCACAGGGTGGTCCATTCGATCCTCGATGGTACTCCTGGGACCATTAGGATGTTGCCAGTCAGCCCCCTCGACTTTTTTGAGACCCCGTCTCAAGACCCAGCCCCATCCCTCCATCTCTGCATCGGTCACATAGTCTGTAGCGTCCACAAACCGCTCGTACTCGGTATTGGTCACCAGGTACTTGTCAATGTAAAAGTCCTCCACGTAGACCCGGCGCTGGGGCGTCTCGCGACGCATCCACTCGTGGTTCCAACCATAGCGGCGCTTCAGTTCGGCCAGTTGCTCCTGGCTGGTGCCCATCGGGAACTCCCCTGCCGGCACCAGCACCATCTCCTTGCTGTCCCTTTCCCAGATAATGGACTCGGGCAACCGCGCGAATCTGGTTAAATCACTGGGAGAAGCGACGGTTGGAAGAGGGAGGACGGGCCTTTTGCTCTCCAGGAGCTCCCTGACCATCATGCTCAGATCTTGCCTCAGTTTCGGGATGCTGGCCGTCCCATCGTCATTCCCGTAGTGGATATAGATCGTGGCTCGCAGGTCAAAAGGCACATCTTCGGGCCGTTGGGTGATGAGGACGACCGGCTTGCCCAGAGCGTGGGCGATGCCCAGTTTGTAAAAGACGTTGGGGTTCTTGCCCGTCACGTCGGCCACGATGAACCGCGCCCGCTGGATGTTCTGGCAGATGGCCACGCACATGACCTCGCGAGTGTGGAATATCTCGTCCGAGCGCAGGCAACGCAGACCCGCCCCCTGCCAGACGCCTTTGATGGCCTGATACACATCCCCAAACTCTTCAGCGAAGGGCATCAGCACAAAGACCAGATCGGACTCCTCATGGACTTGATACCGGCATTCGTCACCGGTTTTGAAGCAATGTGGTTTGAACATCGGCTCTCCCCTCAAAGAGGGACACTTGGAGACCGCTCCAATCCCTCAACTCCCAACCTCTCCCACGCCCTCTCCACCTGTTCCCCCGTCTCCTTTAGACTCCCCGAGTTATCAATCACCACGTCAGCCAGGGCAACCTTATCCTCCTGCGGGGGCTGAGCCTCGATGCGCAACAGGGCCTCCTGGCGGCTCAGCTTTCGCATGCGCATCAGCCGCTCCAGTTGCTGCTCTCTGGGACAGATCACCACCCACAGAGCATCGTAGGTACGGTGCCAGCCGGCTTCGATGAGCTTGATGGCTTCTACCACGACCACCAGTTCCGTCGCCTGGCGGATCAGTTCGTCCACACGGGCGGTGACCGCCGGGTGAACGATGGCCTCCAACTTTTTGAGGGCCTCTGTGTCGGCAAAGACGATGGCCCCCAGTTTCCCACGGTCTATTTCACCATCGGGTCCGAGAATACCCTCCCCAAACTCGTCCAGGATGGCCTGCCAGACAGGCGTCCCCTTGGCCATCAAATGGTGAACCAGAGTGTCGGCATCAATGACCTTGGCCCCTAACCGTCTGAGCATGTTGAGCACGGCGCTCTTGCCCGTGGCGATGTTGCCTGTCAGGCCGATCAGGTATTTCTTAACTGACATCGTTGAAATCCCATCTCATTATACCATATACTCTGCCTCTTCACCAACTTTCGCCAGCCACGAAAAAAAGTCCCACTGACCTGCTGAAAGCGGACGGAATTTCGAGGCGAGAGAGTAAACAAAAAGCCGCCCGGAAAAAGCCCAGACGGCCTGTGCTCTGTAGTTTTTATCATCATATCTCATCCAACAGGGCTGATGGAGCCCCTCAAACTCCTCTATCCACTCCCACGATAATCCTATATATCGCCTCCAACTCTTCCTCGGAGTAGAACTGGATCACCAGCTTGCCCCCCTTCTTGCTGCGGAAGAGCCTTACCTTGGTGCCCAGAGCATTCCTGAACTCGTTCTCCAGAGCCTCGGTCTCTGGCGAGGGAGGTTCATCCCCACGCCTGGGCTGCGTCCCGGCTGCCATGCGCCTGACCATTTCTTCCGTCTGGCGCACACTGAGGTCCTTCGTGACGATGGCTTCCAGGACCTTGAACTGATCGGCTCGTTTGTTGAGGGCCAGCAGGGCCCGGGCGTGGCCCTCACTGATCTGACCATCGGCCAGAGCCTGCTTGATTTCGTCGGGCAGGCGCAGGAGTCGCACCGAGTTGGCCACCGTCACCCGACTCTTGCCCACCTTCTCTGCCACCTGTTCCTGGGTCAGGCCGAAATCGTCCATCAACTGGCGGTAGGCGGCAGCCTCTTCCAGAGGGTTCAGATCGGCCCGCTGGATGTTCTCCACCAACGCCAATTCCAGCATCTCTTGGGGGGTGGCCTCTTTCACGATGACCGGCACCCTGGTCAGGCCGGCCATCTTGGCCGCTTCCCATCGCCGCTCTCCGGCAATGATCTGGTATTGAGCATCGGAGGTTGGGTCCTGGACGCCGGTGACAATGAGGGGCTGAATGAGGCCGTGCTCGCGAATGGAATCAGCCAGCTCTTGGAGGGCCTCCATATCAAGGGCCTGACGGGGCTGCATGGGGTTGGGTGCAATGAGGTCAACGGCGACCTCGCTCAGGCCTGGGCCACTGACCGTGGTTGCAGGGATGAGGGCCCCCAGGCCCTTCCCCAGCCCCCGTTTCTGTTGAGCCACGATACCACCTCCAATGGCAAGGGAGAATTAGGACAGGAAAGACAATATCTCCCTTACACCCTATCCCCCATCCTTCGTTCTCTACTCCCTGTCTTTGTTCAGAAACTCTTCCGCCAGAGCCTGATAAGCCAAGGCTCCGGCCGATTTGGGGGCATAGCTCAGGATGGTCTCACCATAGCTCGGAGCCTCGCTCAGGCGGATGCTGCGCGGGATCACAGTGGTGAACACCTTGCTTCCGAAATGTTTCCGTACCTCGTCAACCATCTGCTGCGAGAGATTGGTACGGACATCGTACATGGTCATCAGGATGCCAGCCACGGCCAGCCTGGGATTCAGGTTCTCTCGCACCAGGTTGATGGTATGGATCAATTGGGTCAGGCCCTCCAAAGCCAGATACTCGCATTGGATGGGAATAATGACACCATCGGCGGCTGCGGTCAGGGCGTTGACCGTCAGGAGGCCCAGGCTGGGTGGCGAGTCTATCAACACATAGTCATAACGGTCGAGGACAGGGATGAGTGACCTTCTCAAAAGATGCTCGCGGCCTGGCAGGCGGACGATCTCTACCTGGGCCCCGGCTAGAGAAGGCGAAGAAGGTGCAATGTCCAGGCGAAGCCTGTTGGTGAGCGTGATGATCTCGGCCAGGGGCACACTGTTGATCAGGACATCGTAGATGGAAAGGGGCAGTTTGTTCTTGTCAATACCCAAACTGCTGGTGGCGTTGGCCTGAGAGTCCGCATCAACTAACAAGACTCGCTTGCCACTGGCTGCCAGATAGGCCCCCAGATTCACGGCGGTGGTTGTTTTGCCCACCCCACCCTTTTGGTTGGCCAGAGCATAGACTTTCGTCATGGCGATATCGGGCTGTCCGTTTTCGTCTTAGAGTGTGCCTGAAAATCAGGATTTAGCGTCCGTAGCAACGACCTCCGGGATTTAGCGTCCGTAGTAACGACTTCAGTCGTTTAAGCCCGACGATGCCCGCAATGGACGACTAAAGTCGTTACTACAAACGATAGGAGGTCAGCAGACACGCTTCGACCTGCTTTCTGGTGGGGATACCAGCGACACCTGGCTTCTCGACAGAGAAAGAGGCCACACAATTGGCGAAATGGGCCGCTTCCCAGGGATCACCGGTTTCCTCCAGCCTGACCAGATAGGCCGCCGCGTAGACATCGCCAGCTCCTGTCGGGTCCACTTCGATCACCTCGCGGGCCGGGAAGTACCGTCTTTGGCCTCGATGATATACCGTTGATCCCTTCCAACCCGCTGTCACCACGACGATTTCGGTCAGATCAACGTACTTCTGGATCAAGGCCATGTCCCCGCTCACATCTTCCTCACTCAAGATCAAGACCCTGGCAAAAGGGAGCACCTTATCTGGTGCAGCCCAGACCATCGGCGAGACCCGCCCCTCATCATCCCATTGCCTCATCCATCCCTGCGGGGTAACCCCGATAAGTGAGCTTTTGAAGAGATGGACAATCTCTTCGTCAAGTTCCGGGGTCAAAGGTCCCAGTTGGACGATAGGGCTGTAGTGCCACGAGGAAGGTATTGCCTCGGCGGTGATCCTCTCAGCCACGGCCTTGATAAACTGCTGACGTATGCCATTACGGTAAATATTCTGAAAGGCGGTCGTCACGGACGATGGCACGCTAACCACCTCGATACCCGGCAGGACCTCTTTGAGATCGAGGTCAGGGGAGGCGCTGGTGACCACACCAACCCTACGCCCCAGGTTTCTGGCCGTCAGACCCGAATAGGTGACTGTGCCGCCGACAGTGAAGCCACTGTCCAGCAAATCTTGGGTGATGTGACCGATGACAAGGTAATCTGGGCAATTCATCTTGGCAAAAGAAGCCCACCTGGAGAGGTGGAGTCAGAAACGATGAACGGTCTGTAAACTTGTGCTAGGTCTTGGGGATAATGGTCACCTTGCGTTGGTCACCCTCCCCCACGCTCCTGGTGGTCACGGCGGGATGGTCACGCAAGGCCAGATGGACGATGCGGCGTTCATAGGCTGACATGGCTTCCAGGGATACTTGTTTCCGGCTGAAAGAGACCCGCTCGGCCATCCGTTGAGCCAATCGTCTGAGAGACCTCTCCCGCCGGACTTTGTACTGCTCCACATCAACAACGAGGGGATGCCAGCGGCGCGTCTTACGGCTGACCATCAGGCGAGTCATGTATTGCAACGCTGCCAGGGTTTCGCCCTGTCGCCCAATGAGGATACCCAGGTCATCTCCCACGATATCCAGGACAAAAGTTGCTAGTTCCCCTTCCTCCACGTCAACCTTCTGGTGAACGACCACCTGGGCCCTGATTCCCATCCTCGACAGTAGTTCCTCCAGGGTTCCTTTGGCTATCTGCTGAAAGTCCTTCCCTAGAGGAGGGGCCGCTGGCTCTTTGACTTTTTTCTCTACGAGTTCCTCCACGACCAGGGGTTTAGTGAAACTGATCCGCACCCTGGCCTCCTCAGCGCCCAACCCAAACAGACCACGGCTCCCCTCACTAAGAACCTCTATCTCCACCTCGTCTCTGGTTTTTCCCAACTCGGCCAGGCCCTGGGAAATGGCTTCCTCGACATCTTTACCGCTGGCTTCAACGTTTCTTTTTGCTTCTCTTTCTTTTTCCATCCTCTTTCCCTTTCTGACCTGTTGACTCTTTTACGCCGCTGACCTCGGCTTGCTTTTTCACCCTGGGTCTTTCATCTTTTTGGGGCAAGAGGCTCCCCCACCCAGTGATGAAATACTGCTGGATCATGCTAAAAACGTTCGAGGTGACCCAGTACAAAGTAAGACCCGAGGGCACCTGAAGGGTAATGAAGCCGAACATGAAGGGCATGAGGAGCATGGTTTGCTGCATGGCCGCTTGCTGCGGGTCCTGGCTGGCGGTGGATGAAGTCGTCATCCTCTGCATGGCAATCTGGGTAACGACAGTCAAGACCGGCAATATCACGTAAAGTGCTGCGGCTGCCCAGCCGATGAATTCAGGCGATGGAGGCCACACCCACTTCATTCCTATCTCGCGAGTAGGGAAAGCCAGGTCGGGAATCCAGAGAAAGCGCTGGCCTACAATCTCCCCTGTAGAGGCCAACCTGTAAAGGGCCTGATACAGCCCAAACAGGATGGGAAGCTGAATCAACATCGGCAAACAGCCTCCCAGAGGGTTCACCCCATGTTCCCGGTAAAGCTCCATCTGAGCCTGAGCCAACTTCTCCTTGTCTTTGGCATACTTTTTCTGCAACTCCTGAAGTTGGGGCTGGAGTTCCTGGGTAGCCTTCATTGAGCGGGCTTGTTGCAAGTTCAGCGGCAGCGTCACGATTTTCACAATCAGGGTGAAAAGGATGATGGCAAGCCCCCAACTATAGGGAATGCCCATCCCTTGGATCAAGTCATTCAAGAAGATCAACCCCTGAGTCAGGGGTGTAACCACGAAAGAATCCCACATTAAATAAACGACCTCCTAACTGGCGTATGGCCAAGCGATACGCGATATATTATGGTACAGGATCGTGTCCCCCCACGTTGAAAGGATGGCAGCGGCTGATGCGTTTGATGCCCAGCCATCCTCCTTTGAGGAGACCGTATTTCTCGATAGCCTCGTAGGTATAACGGGAACAGGAGGGGACGAAGCGGCAACTGGGGGGTAGCAAAGGCGAGAGGAACCTCTGATACAATTTGATAACGCCCAAGACAACCGTCTTCATCAAATGAGCCTAACCTTCTGGCAGCGCAACGGGGAGACCATCCCCTGTTATCTCCTCAGCCGTCTTCAGCAGACGGGCGCGTCTCAAAAGTTGTCCAACGGCTCGATCTACCTGGTAAAAGTTTGCTTCTCGTATGGGCTGGCGGGCGATGATGACCACATCCCAACCGTCTGCTATCATCACCTGACGGAGCCTGGTAGCTTCCCGCATGAGACGCTTGGCGCGATTACGAACTACCGCCCCCCCCACCCGTTTGCTGACTGAAAAACCAAAGCGACTGTAACCCAAATCATTGCGCAGAGCACAGAGGACCACAAGCGGATGAGTCCAGCTACGGCCCTCTGTGCGCACTCTATGAAAATCCGAGTTCTTTCTGAGGCGGAATCTCCTTTTCATGGCAGGGAGGTCTGAACCCTTGCAACTAAACCGCCAGCCTTTTGCGGCCCTTGAGGCGACGGGCCTTGAGCACCCTTCGCCCGCCTTTAGTACGCATACGAGCCCGAAAGCCATGCACCCTGCTGCGGCGCCTCTTCTTGGGCTGATAAGTTCGTTTCGGCACGATG
>Ga0180437_10009295_pt1 | contig 12205 bp, 12 predicted proteins | sample SS_ome_4_FD_132410 | JGI IMG/M metagenome (GOLD analysis project Ga0180437, IMG submission 132410) | Hypersaline lake sediment archaeal communities from the Salton Sea, California, USA - SS_3_D_1 metaG | ecosystem: Environmental > Aquatic > Non-marine Saline and Alkaline > Hypersaline >... | reverse complement strand
TCCTCCTTTTTTGTTTTTGTTTTAATTATCAATTATTAGAATGGTATATCCTCTGGCGGTATCTCCTCTTTCATTTGAGTTTCTGTATCCTCTTTACCCGGCAGAGCTATACCAAGTTTTCCCTCAATTACCGCAAGCCGTGTCTTAATTGAAGCAAGCTCTCCTGCGAGCTGATCCGATTTATTTGGCGTTTTAAAGTTCCAGTATTCTCCGTTTTGAGTAATCTCAATATCCACTTTTGAGCCGACATCCCAAGTCTTGGTTTGAGAGTTGCCAAATCCTGAAATCCATATATCAGGTTTCTCCGCAACTTGTATTCTTACTCTCTCATAATTTCTGCCATCTTTTGTTGTAAGAGGATTGCCCTGCGAGTCTTGGGTAAAACGAGCTATACGAGTTATTGTGTACATATTATTTTTCTAAATAATTAAAGATTTTAAGACAAGCTAAAAACACCTCAAAGGTGTCATCATATTCAGCCCAGGTATATGTGCCGTTATCTTTGAGCTGTAAAATAGCAATAGTATCAATTTTACTTACTATTCCAAGTTCTAAAATAGCGTGCTTATAGGCACTTAGCTGAAGCCCCATTTCAGGATATAAATTATTTGAAGTTTTTATATCTACTAAAACTACCTTGCCATCATCAAGTTGTATAAGTTTATCCATTGTTCCGGCGAACTTATGTTCCCTTGAATAAACTGTCTGTTCAGCTCCAAGCCTTTTGTGTGGCATATCAGCACACCACGCTTCGTAGGCTTCAATATAAGATTTGGCTTGCGGTGGAAGTTTATCAACCTCATATTCTCCTCGTTCAATAAGTTTGTGAACATCAAGACCTTCATTTGCCGCCTTATCTCTTACTTTATAGGTTTCAGCAATACACTCCTCAACTGTGCGGGATGGATCGTGAAGTGCCGCTTTTACTGATACTTGACACTTCCAATATTCAAGCCCCGGCTTTCTTAGAACTTTTGAAAGAATAGTTGTTACGCTTGGCAGGGGTTCAGGAACATTATCTAAATAATAATACCCTGCCCGGCGTTTAGGAATTTCTTTTTTCATATTCTTTTAAATCATTTTTTACTTCATCTAACTGATGGTACTTTTTTAGGCATTCTTTCATAAACTTTAACTGTTCATCAACAAGTTCCTGCTGGGCTTGTAGATATTGAAGCATTGATTCGTAGATGTCTATTATTTCTTTCATATTATTTGTTTCTCCTTGCGTGTTCATCAAGACACTCCTCTGAACAGAAACACATATCCGCATAATCTACCCTCTCATCTTGAGGATGGATAGCCTCATCACAGTTAGCACAATAGCGAATTTCGTGAGCATATTGTTCATTTATATCTTGACGAATTTTCTCGTCAATGTATTGTTCTTTGTTCATATTTTTATAATAATACGCCTAACTCCCTCCGGTGTCATATCAACTATTTGAGCAATCTGTTGATAAGACTTACCCTCGGCTCTTAGGCGTTTAATTAAATTATTACGCTCATCTATGCGAGCTTCTTTTTCTATTTTTTGGCTTATTCTAGCGAAGTTATCACTATTCATATAAAGTTATACACATCATTATCTAACACTTAAAATTATACAATAAAACAAAAAACTTGTCAAGTCTTTTCTCAACAAGTTGATAAATGGTGCGGGGCGGTGGGAGCTGTCCGTTGGGGGGATACGTTAGCATTCCCCACCGCTACCCGCATAAGTCAGAACAACTCTTGCTGTTGCTCCTTAGATATTTGGGATTTCCACTCATCCCATTTGATAAGATTTTCTGTGATAAACCTCATTGAAGTTTCCCAGCGAAATTCATCACAGTCATCAGCGTTTAAACGCTTATTTTTACAACCTTCAAAGTCCCGGCAAAAGGGACAGCGTTCACCTTTTTTCATCACGCCCTCCTAGTAAGGAAGTTTTGTTATGTCCTCGTGGACACTCTTTTTAAGAGCTTCAAGGCACATAACATTGTATTTGCGTTTTGACGCAATCGTTTCATATTTGAAGTTAGAACACCGCTCGGCATCCTCACGAAGCCAGCTATGCTCGTAGCAATGGCTGAACAAAAGGCAGTTAACGCAGGCCTGCTGATATTTATCCTGTGCCATCTTATACCTCCTGTAAAAAAATCAGCGTTTAGATACACTCTATCCTCCTATTTTATAGTTGTCAATAAAAAATCATCCCAATGTTTTAGAACCCACCAAATCCACCAAATATACAATATAAATAAAATCGGCTTTTTAAAATACCCCCACAACACTTTTATTACATATTTTGGTTGTGGTGGCTCGTCTGTCATTTAAAAAGTAGGTTGAGAACTCCGGCTATAAGACTGCCTATTGCCGCCGTTGCTACTACCCAAAATGATTTCATCAGCCAATTTACATTAACCTTAACTTCTACAAAATCCTCCTTGTGTCTTATAAAAGCGTCTTTTAACTCATTCACTTTATCACAAGTTTCTCCTAACTCCTCATTTAAAATTCGGATGTGATCAGCATTTTGTGTGGCAAGTTCACGGAACTGCTCTAAAAGATTTTCAGACATAGATAAATTATTCCTCCTATTGTTAAGATTAACTGTAAAATTGTGATATTTATAAGCAAATCGTCTGTATCCAGAGGTTCAATTTTGTTCATTATATCTTCGTGGGCTTGACAAATTCTTTGTTTTATGGTATAGTTCATTGTTATAATTAAAGTAAATGTATGAAAATAAGCTATCTCATAATTAAAGGATTACAAGTTATATGCTACATAGCAGTTCTTAGCTTCATTGCTATAATCTGTATGCAAAATATAATCAATCCTCAATTTATTGGACCTTAAATGAAGGCAAACCTTGTTTAGGTAATGCAAATGAAGGAAGTGCTGTCCCAGATGGGGCAAAAGTGCTTCCTTCTTTTGGTTTTTGAGGAACTTTACTTTTTTCTTCTTTAGTATCAATGCCTAATGTTTTAAAAGCGGCAATATAGCTGTCTTCAATTCCATTTCTAAATTCAATACTTCGTGGTTCTTCAACAATACCAAAACTAATATAACTCGCAAGAGCTTGCATACTATATGCCATAGCCCCCATTGATTCTAGTGCAGGATTATTGGCAAGAGCATCATATACTAATTCAAATGTTACAATACCAGTCATAGTATTGATAAGTTCAGCAGCTGCTTGAGCATATTTTTGTGCTTCTTTCATTCCAGCTTTACCTGCTTCATAAGATAAATACATCCCAATACCTGATACTGTAAGCATTTTTAAAAATGATCTAACATCTTTTGTATTATATCTACCAGCTTTTAAATCTCTAGCCGCATTACCTGCTATCCGTCTAAAAAGCAATGCATTTATTATTTTCCATCTACCAAATTGCATTACAGCTCTGCCTAAAACTGTTTGTACAAATAATGGACTATCTACTTTAGTATATATTCCCTGAGTAATAGTAATACCATCTAAAATCTCTCTAAATCTTTTTTCACTTAATTTTCCAGTCTTCCACTCAGCTTCTGTCATTTCTCCCAATAAATACGAACCTTTAATTTCATATTCAGTCGCTTCCATAGTACCATATAATATATGATTAGTTATTCGTTGACCTTTTTGAAGTAAATTGTGTGCCGCAAGATCAGCATAAGAACCATCTAACACACCCGAACTTGAGATAATTTTATATGCTTTTTTAGGATTTTTAATTAAACGAGCTTTTCCTTTAGCATATTTAGTAAATGTTTGATATACAAAACTATTTACTTCCCCACCAATAATGTTTTTAATAGCTGAACCTATATTTAAACCGAGTAATCTGATATAACCTATATCTACTATTTTATCTGCTATTTTTGCTACCCCACCCATTTCATCTCTAAACTTCATATCCAATGCCCTACCCTTGATGTTCTGTAAAAACTGCATTAACCATTTAGCCGAACGTGGCTCTAATAGTAATTGTACCGCCGCTTGCCCCTCTGGAAGTACCTTATCAAGTGCCTTTTTAGTTTCAACTAAATTAGAATATTGAGAGAATATTCTCCATAAATCTTTCGTAGGATCAAGACCACCCTTTCTCTGAAGTGCAAATTTAAAAAACTTTTCGCTACCAATTATATTATCTAATGCCAGATACACATCCACAGGAATATCATTACTCTCAGGTTTCATATAGCTTTGGAGAGCTTTATTTAAACCTTGAGTCCGAATTTTCTCCATCAAAGGCTTTTCAATATGCGTAATATAATTTTTACGATACTTTTCAAGCTGTAAAGTTTCTCTTGCTTCTTTAAAATAATTCTTCATATAATCTGCTACTGCACGTTCTTCTGAAGTTAAGATAACTTTTTCTCCACTTAAAGATCTAAATATATTTTCACCTATATCATATTTCTTTGTTCCTTTTGGTCTTGCTTTTTCAGCCTTTGATAATAAATCATTAAAGTCTTTATATAAATTTTCTACCTTCTTAACAGATTTTCTAAGTTGAATATCAGCTTTATCTACTACTTGTCTTATTACTGGATGAGCCTCTTTAATATCTACTGTTGGGATCATTTTAGTTGGAATAATCTTTGCTTTGTCTGACAAAAATCCAAGAACTCCCTTAGTAAGTAAATCTTCATTTTCCTTAAACTTTTCTATCATTTCACGTTTTGTAATAAGTCGTGAATCTTTATCAAATTTACCTACTTTAATATAAGATTCTAAACCTGTTATTTGTTTATCAGTTAAAAAGCTATCCCCTTCTTTTAAACTTTTCATTGCATTTTTAACCTGCTCCATTTGTTTTTTACTAGCATTTTGTAATCCACCTTTAATATTAAAAACTTTATACAATCTGCCCATAGTCGTAGAGCTTAAATTTTTCTTTACTCGTATTTCACCTATTTCTTTTGCTACTCTTTTTATTTCTTTTTTCTCGCCTTCTTTAATTGCTTGTTTTATTCCTTTAGTAATAATCGCTTCTGCTTCTGTTGAAATACCCCGTTTCTTTATCTCAGCTTCTCTAATTTGTTTTGGAGTTGGAGTTTTCCTCATCTGTTTAGCACGTTTAGCTGTGATTGCTTGTATTTGCTTTGGAACTTTAGGAGGCTCAACCGCCTTTACAGCCGGAGTTATAGCTTTTTCTAGTTTCTTTTGTTTTAGAGCTATATCCAATCCTTCACGAGCTTGGCGAGTTGGAATGGGCTGTGTTGCAATTTTATAAAATTCTTTAGCACGTTCAAACCATCCCTTACCTAATTGTTCTAACCCTTTAAAGAGGCCGGGCATCTGTGTTGCTAATTTATTTTCAGGTAGTTTATCCAACTCAACTCTTGTAGCTTTAATATCACTTTCAATTTTTTTGATGAAATTATTTAAACCTTTATATCTTTCAATATCAAATTCATAAATATATTCTGCCTCTTTTTTAGACAATGCTTTAATTTTTTGAAGTTTCGCTGTATCTTGTTTTATCAAGTTAGCTAACCGAGAAGACTGAATAAAATCCTCTGCACTTTTAAATTTTCTAGCTTCTACTGCTAATGGCTCTAAATGTTTAATAGGTTCTGGTAATCTCACTTTCGCCGCAGATTTTGGAGCTCTTGTTGGAGCTTTAGGGCGTTTAGGGAGTTCAATCTTTTTTGCTTCTTCTACAAGCGGTGTTACTTTCGTCGTAGGTTTTGGGGTAACAGTTTTTTCTTTTGTAAGTTTTCGTAACAAAGATATTTCTGGTGCTTGTTTTATTTTTACTGCTTCATCTAACTGCCTACCTAATGTATCAATTTCTTTAGCAATAATTTTTTCATCAGATATTTTGGTTAATTTTTTAGCAGAAGCCTGTAAAAGTTCATCACTCTGCCGTAATATTTCATCATCTACTCCTTTGAATATACCTTTCAAAGTTCTTAAAATATCATCAGTTTTACTAAATTTGGCAATTTTACCAACATCATCTGCTCCACCAGGAGTAACCGCATAAGAAAGCGCACCAAGAGCAAGCGCACTAAATTTTTCACCAACAGTTGGAGCAAATTGAAATTCTTCCTCTATCTGTTGTTTTGAATAGGGAAGCACCCATTTAGCAAGCCCTTTTTGTGTATCAAGCCTTTCAAATCCTACAGGTTCTCCTTCAACAAGTTCACGCCTTGGCCCTATTGGGCGTTCCATTACACGCTCACTTCTAAGTATTTGACTTTCAGGGCCTGTATATATATCTGTTCTAATTCCACCTACTTTTTGAGCAGATTCTAAAAATCTCAATAAAGGGTTTGTTTTTTGAGTAAGCTCTTTTGCTTTTTGAACTTCAGGTTTTGCAAAAAATCCTTTAATTTTTTCCCACGCTTTTTCAGGTTGGTAATATTTCTCAAGAGCAGTTTCCCTTTTTTCCTCGTGCAAAAATACCTCTGGATTATTGTTCCAGTTAATAATTGCCGCTCTTGCTTCAGGAAGGCTAATCTCACCTGCTCTGTATTTGTTTATAGCTTTCTTTTCAATATCAACTTTACCGCTTTGCTGGCCGGTAGCATTGCGCCAGTTTGGATTACCTAAAATAAACTGAGATACTTTTGCAACCAAGTCTGGCTTATTTTCAAGCGCACGTGCATTATATGGTTCATTTGTTCCACCAACCCCAAGACTTATAATATGATCCACCTCTGCTTTTATGTCAGCGTAACTGCCTCCCCTTACATTACTCTTAAACTCCTTGTCCCAAGTCCTCGGTTGAATAATTGGAAACTTCTTTCCTTCTTGCGTTTCACCGGTTAAAAACGACCCTCTCCCCAAATGTTCAGGGAGGGTAGTTTTTTTAATAGTAAGTCCTTTAATGGCTTGGCGTATCTGCTCCTTAGCTTTATCTTTACTAGCAGAAGTTTCTTTTTTCTCTTCTTTTTTTCTAAGTAAGCTAAGCCCTGTCTTTGTAGGTTTATATTGTGATCTAAGTAAATTAAGTGCCATAATTATTTACTATACCTTCCCCTTTCAATAAATTCTTGCCACCAAGATTTCTCTCCACCATACACTTCATCTAGGGCCATCTGATATGGCGTAGGCAATGCTTCATCTTCACCAATTTTTAAATCAGCTCGTATTTGTCTTTCTACATCTTCTCTTATCCAACCGGCATCTTTATAGGGCGTAATAAGAGTTTTTATTTGTTCTGCGCTTGGAATAGAACTTGTTGTTCCTTCTCCATACTGTGCATCAAGTTCTCGTTTCCATTTTGTATCGGTCGGACTAATTCCCATTTGTCTTAACATATATTCGGTATCTTCACGAGATTGTTGTGAAGCCACATCTTGAATAGCACGAATAATATCTTCATCTTCCCAATCTTCATTTCCCATTGTAGGCGGTGTAAATTGACTAGCGTATGTCTGCATTTTTTGAAGCTCATCTGGATTCATATTACCACTTACATAGCCATAAATAGCATTCGGATCAACCCACCGACCAAATGTTACATTATGATCTCCCTTAGCATTAGCTTCATAGGCATAGATATTTCCTTGTGCATCCATTGCCCCGACAATAAGAGCGTGTCCTGTGCCGAGTGGTATACCTGACGCTGATACATCAGAACCATCAGTAATAAGAAGGTCTCCTACTCCAATTCCCTGAGTTCCCACAGTTCCGTGAGTATTTACCCAACTTTTCTTTGTTTCATAAGTATCTCCCATTGGCATACCCCCGGCGTAATCTCCCCGTGTTCTTGCCCATTTACCGCACTCATAATCATAGCCTGAACCTTCTTCTACAAACAACTCATTTCCTGACCAACCACTTACGCCAGGTGTTGAACTAGATTTTTCTAAGAGTTTATCTGACATTTTGCTAACATTTCCCAAATCATTTCTCCATACTTCCTCCCCTGTTTTTTGATCAATTCCTACCATTGTTACATTCCCATAATTGTCAGTAAATTGTTCAACTGAAATGTCAGGCTGTTTAGCCTCAATATCTGCCGCTATTTGACTCATAGCTATTTCTAGTTGACTATCAATTACTGCTTTTTGCTGATCCATACTATCTGTCGCAAATTCTAATTGAGTTTGTAAGAAACTATCCTCTTTTTCTTGGTCAGCCACAATAGCATCCATAATCTCAGCTATCTGTTCTTTATTTGTCTTAAGCTGGTCTAAGGTAAGATTTCTAGCTTTTGTAATTTTATTTATACTTTCAGTAAGAGGCTTTGCTTCAAGAGCAAGTCTTCTTCTTGTGTGTGCTTCGCTTATACCCACATCTTTATATCTATCTTTAATATCCTCTGGAAGTTTCTCTAATGCCTCCTCAAGCGGTGCGGCGGCTTTTGCAAGCCGTGTCAGTTCAGCATTTAAGGCATTAACTCCATAGGTATCTTTTAGCTGTTGGAGGGTAGCGACTGTGCTTGGCCGGTTCATCAGGGTATCAAGTATCTTATTTTGTATTTCAGTAATTGGTTTATTGAGCGAAGCAAGAGCCTGCGTGTATTGATTCATAATATCACCATAAGGAGTTCCTTCGGCAAGATTTGGCAGTCCTTCCATTCCAAGAGCAAATTGTGTCAAATCTTCTGTCGCGGTCGCGCCTGGCAGTTCTCCTTGCGCTCCACCCCATCTTATAGGAACGCCTGGCTTCAAATAAATACTCCCATCAGAATTTCTGATAATTTCGTTTTCACTATAATACTTAAGATATTCAGGACTTGGTATTCTTGTTCCCCCTGTTGTCCCTGCCACTCCTGGGGTCGGAGTAGTTCCCGGCATTCCTCTTGGGGCTACTCCCGCTTTTAAAAAAATTCTTCCGTCAGGCATTCTAACAATATCTTCCTCTCTATAAAGAGCAAGGTCAGCAGGGTCTCTTATTTGTTCGCCAAGTCCTTCCATTCCCGGAGCTGTCGGCTGGGTTATTGGTGTTCCTTGCGGTGTAAGCTGACCCGGCCCGCCTATTGGTGCGCCTGTCGGCGGTGCTTGATAGCCTGGTGCTTGCATCTGGGCAGTTGTTGGAAGTCCCTGAGACGCACGCCAAGCATCAACATCAACTGGCTGTTGAGCTGTCATACCCAGAGCTTCAGTTCTTGTTCCGCCTAACATCCCTGAAGTATCAGCTACTCCCGGTGCTTCTCCCATAGTAAGCGTTTCTCCTGTAATTCCGGCAAGCCCCTGAGCAAGCCGATTATAATCATCAGCATATCTTTGTATCTGTGCCAGTTTATCTTGATACTGCGGAGTTCCAGGTGTGCCTGTTTCTCTTAGCCAATTTATTCCTTCTTGATATATCCTTTGTGTCCGTGCCATTTGATTCTGATAATTTTGTATATTACGTTGTATCTCATCAGCACCTGCCATCCAAACTTGTTCAGCATTAACATTTGGCTGGATAGTTCTCATCATTTTAGTAAAATCGGCATATCCAGGTGCGGCAAATTGAGTAGGCAGTTTTCCTCCAAAAGCCTCGGCATAAGGTTGCCACTCTTTTCTAAGTTCTCCTGTTCCATAATAATACATTGGGTCTTGTGCTTCTGCATATGCTTTTACATATTTATAAGGGGTATAACCTTGAGACAAAAGCCCTTGTGCTCCTGACAGCAAATCTGCTACTGTTCGATATTGCTGTCCTGTTAAATCCCAAACTGTTCCAAAAGGAATTTTACCTGCCCCTTGAGTATATTTTGACCAATCTATTGTTGGTGTCTTGTATATTGTTGGTAAAGCCATATTTTTAAATTATTTGTTTATACCATTGATGTCCAATTTGTTCCCCCATTACAAACTTCGGCAAGCCCATCCCCTACACCATTTGTTCCAAAACATAAGTCTCCTGCCGAAGCTGTTAATGTTCCATTGGGACTATCCCCATTTGCTATATAAAGTTTTACTGTCCTTACGCCTGCTCCATCAAATAGCATAAACGGGCCGTAAAACTTAGTATTCTGAACCCTGTCGTTTCTAAGCCAGCAAGTTGGGTCGGAATTTGAAGCATTATCAGTCCAAGCAGATAATACTTTTCCTGCGGCAAGGTCTGATTCAAAGTAAGCAACGTGAGAAGCTGTTCCTGCCTTTGCGTGTCCGCTATATAAGGCTTCAACTGTCCCGGCTTCAAGTTCTGTTGATATTCCCACACGAGCCTGCGTCATCGTAGCGGCAAGCTCCAAATGTATCAAATCCTTTGTCGCACTATTTCCTGTATATTCAATATTTAATGAAGCATTGCCGTCATCTGAATCATCTTGAATATTTAAAGCATTTCCATATCCGTCATCATCTCTCTTATTTAAGGTTAAAATGTTATCATTAGTATTTTGAAGCAACTGCCAAACTATCCGATTATCCTCATCATAGGCTTTCATTGCTCCTTTGTTTATCTGTATTCTCTCTCCGCCGGAGGCTGTCTTAAAAATTGGAGATATAACAACACCAAACTTTTTTGTTTTTATTTCATCTAACGCCTCTCTTTGTATCTCGCCAAGCTCATCAACCTGTGAAGTCCAAGACTCAGGGTCATTTTTTGTAGATTCATCCCAGCTCTCAGGCTCGCTGATTTTAGATTTGGGTGTCGGCATATTCTATATCTATTGAAGTAATACGTGGAGTAAATGAAGTCGCAGGTTGCAAAAGAAAATCCATCTGAAAAGTATGTGCCAAAACATTTAAGTTAATCAAAAGTTCCGTTGAGTCCTCCGTATTATGTGTCGCAACTGTATACCAACCGCTTCCTGAATTTTTTTGATAACGCACTCTTATAGAAGTACTTGCGGGTAATTCTTCAAATGTAAGAAAAATCTTTTTTACAAGCCGTTTCGGTCTATTTTGCCAAAGATTTTGAGTTTTCCAATATGCCTGCGCAAAAGATGTCGCCGATAATTTATCCACCCCATATACAGTACCCGTAGTCGTATCATTCCAAGATACATATAAATCGCCTCCAACGCCCAAAACTGCCCCTATAACAACATTACTGGTATTTGCGGTAGAAATCCTATATTGGAGATTTAAAGCCGTAGGATAGCCCTTATTTGGCGAACCAAGCGAATATACACCCTCAAGACACGGATGGTTTGCGCTAAATGACAATCCAATAAGATATAACCCCCGATAGTTATCGATCGCCGATGGATATACATCAACTCCATACGATGGATTATTCATATAGTCTCCCGGTATTCTTTTTATTATTTGAAGACCGGATTGCGAAACAGTATATATATTCCCCCTGTTACCAACCGAAGCAAGAAGAACTGATCCATCAGAAAAAAGCGCATTGACTTTGCCCTCTCCCACAGGAACAGGGGTATATCCCACATCAGCATAGCCGTCCCAATAAAATATCATTCCTTCATTTATGTTTGCCCCTTTCCACGCGCCGATAACTGTATAATCCGATTGATAATCAATATCCCGAACACGCCAGCCCACCGGCAAAGTAAGTGCCTGAATTGTAACCAAATCTCCCGTATCAACAGTTGTGATATATCTCCCAGCCCCTATTGCCAAATCTCCTGATGGCATAATAATCATTGGATGCCACTCGGTATCTATCTCGGTACTTTGCCAAGTTGTGCCTGCCGCCTGCCACGCTCCTGCGGTGTAATCATATATCGTAATCCCTGCCGACCAATCTCCGCCAATAGCCATCTTATAAAGTTTCGTTGATGTACTCCAATAAAAATTCCCATTATACTCAATAAAACCCGTAATCCTCGCCGCTCCGCCATCCGTCCAAACATTGCTCCACGCTCCGCCTGAAGTGCGTTTATATATTTTTCCCGCATTTCCTGCGAAGTATGTTGAGCCATCTGTACCTTGAAAAGCCCAAATAATAAGGTCGGTTACTGTTGTGCCTGAATCTTTAGCAAGCACCCAATCGCATTGCAGGACACCCGGTTCGCTATGAATGTCCATACCATAAGATCCGGGAGCATAAGAACCCGTTGATCCACGATATATTGAGTCGGATAATCCACCCGACCAGTTGTTTATTCTTATTAAAGGCATATTAATCTGGTTCAAAGAATGAAGTCGTTGTTGAACTTGTTACAGTCGTGGTTGAAGTCGTTACATCAGGAATAGGGCAAGGCGGTAAAGGTTTAGTTCTTATTGTCCACGGCGTTGTTGGTTTTGTTCGTTTTGTCCAAGGATAGCAAACAACTGAAGTCGTTGTCGTGGTTGAGCTTGTCGTTGGCGGGGCTGATGTCGTTGTCGTTGGCGGGGCTGATGTCGTTGTCGTTGGCGGGGCTGA
>Ga0180437_10009291_pt1 | contig 12207 bp, 8 predicted proteins | sample SS_ome_4_FD_132410 | JGI IMG/M metagenome (GOLD analysis project Ga0180437, IMG submission 132410) | Hypersaline lake sediment archaeal communities from the Salton Sea, California, USA - SS_3_D_1 metaG | ecosystem: Environmental > Aquatic > Non-marine Saline and Alkaline > Hypersaline > Sediment... | reverse complement strand
GAACGCGTGGAAAAAGGCGAACCATAACAGGTCGGATCAAACGAACCAAAGCCTTCACCAAGCCCGATTCATCCGCTATTTTCATAATACCCAACCAAAGCGCCATAAGCCCGATATATCCAATGCAGATATTGACCGAGGTTTCAGCCATACTGACAATCATATCCGTGATCTTCTTGCCCCTGACTTTTAACAGTTCTATACGCTCCTCCAGGGTATCCGCTTTTGCAGCTTCACTCACAGAATATCCCAACCCAACCAGAAGCCCCATAACAATCAGAATGATAAACACATGATTTAACATTTATCCCTTCACCTCCTTTCCGAAAACCGCGATGAATTGGTTATGAGTATTGGGAATAGATTGATTTTAAAGTGAGGAAAAATGCGGTAAAGTCAAGGGAAACTATTGGAAGGGTAACTTTGGTTCGAAACACGGTTTCCATTTTCAGGAAAAAATCGAATCTGTTTTGCGGAAGTCTTATTCTTTTACAACAATTTTAAAAATTACCGGGATGTTGGAGTTTTTTCTCATGTTGATATACCTGACAATCACTTTATAGAGCCCCGATGGAAGGTCTTTGGGGGGCTTGTATGTCAGGATTCCCGAATCTTCATCGTATTCAAAAGGAACCTTTGTATCATTGATTGTAAGGTTAATTGAGAATCGAACAACCCGCGGTGAACCTTTGGAGCCCCATTCCTCGGGACATCCATCGTTCAGTTTCAGTTGAATTTTATGATCCTTGCCCTTGAGTTCACCGTTTGCGGGATAAACCAGCTCAGCTCTAGGCATGCCGTTGCGAATGTATTTGATTATGCCGAGGTAATAAGCCCAAGCCTCGCGCTTCAGGTATTCCGGGTCCTTGAGCCTTCGCTCCTCCTCCTCATTGGAAAAAAAAGACGCCTCCACCAGGATGGCGGGAACCTGGGCATTTCGCAAAACCGCAAAACCCGAATCGTCATAAATCAGGTAATCGGAGTATATACCGTTATTGGCAAACTCGGGAAGCCGGAGCCAGTATTCCAATTCGTCCAGTATGGTATGACCCAGGTCCAGGTTGGAATAGAGGTAACCGGGGAAAGCATGGTAGAAAACACTCGAAAAATTGGCGTCCTTCCTGGAGTGGGCATTATGGTGCATGGAGATAAAAAGATCGCAGTTGTGGATCTTGGCAAGCTCGGGACGGGCTTTGAGCGCCTCGGAATAATCCTTTTTAATATCCCAATCCCCATCACGGGTCATAACCACTGTGGCACCGGATCGAACCAGGAAATCACGGAGGTGTCGCGCCACTGTAATATTCATAATCGCTTCGCGATATCCGGATTTTGTGGCTTTGAATCCAGGGATGTGTTGATAACCGCCGTGACCAGGATCAAGACAGATGCGAATTCCCTTCAAACACCGAGCATAAGGAGGGGGAATGTAATTAATGGGAGGAAGTGATAACCACGGATCGCCCTTGGGCACGGCATTTCCTTCAGGAAAGGGATACATATTTTGGGGGTCAGGTTCAAAAGGAGGGGGCGGATCGTGCACCACGGAAGCCTCTTTGGAAAAAAGTGAAGATATCATGAAAAGAAAAATTAACCCGAAACTCAAAAAAATCTCTTTCCTTCTCATTTTTCGCCTCTTTTTAATTATTTAACAGTCGTTTGACAAAAAACAACCCAAGCGAGACAAATCAATACAAATCTGCGCCTGGGTTGTTCAAACCGGTTTCTCTTTTTAAAGATCATTCTTCCCATAATTTTTCCAGGCGGAAAAATCGATTCCAAAAAACGATCATTTTTTCTTGGATCGTGCATTAATCGCCTGGCGTCTTTCAATCGCATTCAGCCGCATATGGTCTTTTGCGTTGTCATTAAGATCAATGGTTGCCTGGTTGATGTTATGATCGGTTCCGCCAGAGTGGCGCACCACCTTGTAGATGGGGTCCCAAACGCGTCCCAGGCGGTATTTTTCAATGATCCGGTTCACGAGATCATAATCTTCTCCGTAGTTTCTGCAATAGGGTTCATCATTGCACCCGAACCATCCCACATTCTTAATTACCTTTATATGGGCTGACCTTGGGGCGCCGGCTCCGTTGATGCGTAAAAGGTTATTGCGCCCATTCTTTTCCGTCCATTCGCCATGGGTGACAACAGGGATATCTTCACGGCGGAAGAGTTTGCCTGTTCTGGCTTTCTTTTCCCATACCTCGTAGGATCCGATTGCCATGCCAATTTTGGGATCAGACTCGAAAACCTTGAGGGTTTTTTCCGCGGCGTCAGGCGTGAGCTGATCGTCAGAATCCAGCTGCAGATAATACTTGCCCCTGGCTTTCTTCAAGCCAAGGTCCAGGCAGAGCCCGATATTGTTTATATCCGTAACAATAAGGTCTACACTGGGTTTTTGGGGATCGTAATTTTTTCCGCCTTTCATATATTCTCTCACTGCATCACAGGTGGGATCCTGGGGACCTCCATTGCAAACCACAACCACTTCCACTTTTTTCCCGAGGGTTTGAGCCTGAACTGATTCGATAGCGGAAGCGATAAACTCGGGTCTGTTAAAAACAGGGATCACTACAGTGAAAAGGCATTTGAATTTTTTTTCTTCAGCATCGGAATATTTTACAGCTTGATAATTCTGACCGGGCGCCAGATAGGCTTTGATCCGTTTCAGGTGTTCCGTGCAAGCGGATTCCAGTTCCAGCTGTACATTTTTCCCTGCCTTGAGATAATAAAACACATCAAATTCCCCCGCCTTTTCTTTAACACTGTAAAGGGAGCCGTTAAAACGGTTGGCAATACCCACGAGGTTTCCTTTTTCCGAAGCTCTCAGGCGAAGATCATAAAGGTCCGCTGCGCCGTATTTTTCCTTGAGCCCCCTAAGTTTTTTCATAACAGGAGCCGGAAAGAAAAGCGCCTTTCCGAAATCAACAGCATCGCGGAGACGTCCCTCGTGATAGGGCAACAGATGAACCTCTGTTACAGCGCCATCAGGAGCAATCCTTTCGTAATCGGAGAAAATCATGCCCGCACGAGGGTTGCGCTCTGCGGCAAGTACGAAAGTATCAAAAGCGCTCTGGCGGAATTCAATTGCCTTTTCCAGGGAATCCACAAGAAGGATATAATCACCTTTAGCTTTCTTGATTCCCGCATTGTAAGCAGCCGCGCGGTTCTTGAATGTGCCAGCTACAACCTTTACTTTTTTCGTCAGGGTTTTATTGCGCGCAAGGTAGGACCTCTTGGCTCCCCTTCCACTCCCATCAACCACGATAATCTGCGTGGAAGGATAGAACTGGTTCATGATGCTCTTTAACGTCTTGTTAAAGTCACGCACCGAGTAAGGAACTTCTTTATTCCATAACAGAACAGTGCTTACCAAAGGCTGTTTCTTTCTCATTTTTTTTTCCTCCTTTTTGATGTTATACATGGTATTGAATTAAAACTATTTAAAATTCTTAGGCGCCTTGAAAAGGAAATGCAACGGAAAAGTTCAAACAGAGCGGGATGAGATATATTCATCAATGGCACGGGCTGCCTTCCGCCCCGCTCCCATGGCTTCGATCACAGTGGCGGCGCCGGTCACAATATCTCCGCCGGCATACACTCCCGGTTTGTTTGTTCTGCCGTTTTCCGTATCAGCCACGATATAACCCCACCTGTTTATCTCAAGATCAGGCGTGGTAGAGGAAATAAGCGGATTCGCTCCGGTTCCTATTGCCATGATCACAATATCCATAGGCATCCTGAACTCGGAACCAGTAATGGGAACAGGTCTTCTTCTCCCCGATTGATCCGGCTCTCCCAGCTCCATTTTAATACATTCGATCTCCTTAACCCACTTCCCCTTGAGACTCTCTTTTTCTCCTCCAATAATTCGTACCGGATTTGTGAGAAGATGGAATATCACGCCCTCTTCCTCGGCGTTTTCGATTTCCTCCACACGGGCGGGCATTTCCACGCGGGAGCGGCGGTATACAATATGGACCTCCCCGGAACCCAGCCTGAGAGCGGTTCGCGCTGCATCCATGGCAACATTGCCCCCCCCTACAACAGCCACGTTTTTTCCGATCTTGATGGGGGTTTTGTATTCAGGAAAACGATACGCCTTCATTAGGTTGGACCGCGTGAGAAACTCGTTGGCGGAATAAACACCGTTAAGGTTTTCCCCGGGGATATTCATAAACCAGGGCAGACCCGCGCCCGTGGCAATATAAACCGCATCGAATTCATCTTTCAGTAGCTCATCAATGGTCTTGATACGCCCGATCACATAATCGGTTTTTATTTCCACACCAAGGGACTTGATATATTCGATCTCGCGTTCGACGATTGCCTTGGGAAGTCGAAATTCCGGGATGCCATAAACCAGGACCCCTCCCGGTTTATGAAACGCCTCGAAGATCACAACACGATATCCCATTCGGGCGAGGTCCCCAGCCAAAGTTAGCCCTGAAGGACCCGATCCCACCACAGCCACGCTTCCCAGGGAAGCTTTCTGTGAAGAAGCGCCGTGGGGGTTTTCCCTGTTTTTGCTGTTTTCCGGGGAGATTTCCGAATCCTCTGAATGCGCCGCTTCCCAATCCGCTGCAAAGCGTTCCAGGCGACCGATTGCCACCGGTTCATTTTTCCTGCCGAGAATGCATACCTTTTCGCACTGGTCTTCCTGGGGGCATACCCTTCCGCAAATTGCAGGCAGTGTGTTTTTTTGTTTTAAGATAAGTGCGGCTTCGGCAAAATCGCGCTCAGCGATCTTTTGAATAAATGCCGGGATATCGATCTCAACCGGGCAACCGGCAATACAGGGCTTGTTTTTGCACTGAAGGCATCGGGAAGCCTCGCTTACTGCCATTTCTTCCGTGTAACCCAGAGCCACCTCGTTAAAATTTTTTGCCCTTATCAAAGGCTCCTGTTTAGGCATCTTTTGCCTTGCGATGCGCTTTTTCATCTTTCTAGAGTTCTCCTTTAAGCCGGCACTGCTGCTCTTCCTTTTGATACACGCTTTGGCGCATCATTAAAAGATCAAAGTCCACTTCATGTGCGTCGAATTCCGGACCATCCACACAAACGAATTTAGATTCTCCGCCCACTTCCACCCGGCACCCTCCGCACATTCCGGTTCCGTCGAGCATTATCGGATTCAAACTCACAATCGTTTTGATGCCATGATCCCGAGTGGCAAGGGAGACGTATTTCATCATAACACAAGGTCCGATTGCCACCACCCGATCGATTTTATCTCCTTTTTCGATAAATTCTTTCAAGGGCTCTGTAACCACGCCCTTTTTTCCGTAGGATCCGTCATCCGTTGTAATAATCACTTCGTCGCTTATACTGCGGAATTTATCCTCCCAGAAAATAAGGTCACTGCTTCTGGCGCCCAGGATTGTGATAATGGTATTGCCTGCATTTTTTAAAGCCCTCGCAATAGGATACACAGGGGCAATGCCAATTCCTCCTCCTATACAAAAAACAGTTCCGAAACGCCCGATCTCAGAGGGATGGCCTAAGGGTCCTGCAATATTGAGAAAGGCGCCTCCTGCATCAAGGAGGTTAATGATGCGAGTGCTTTCCCCCACTTCCTGCACAACGAGCTCGATGGTTTTTTCACCATCAAAGTCTGCAATTGTCAGGGGAATTCTTTCTCCTTTTTCATTTGCCCTTACAATGACGAACTGCCCTGCCCGGGATTTGGCGGAAATATCCGGCGCTTCCACGCAAAACCATTTCACAAGGGGCGATAATTTTTCGGAATTTATGATAGGAAACATGATAAATCAACCTCTTCACAAGAGCCGCGCATCAAACAGAAAAGGATACCCATAGGCTCTTTGGCAACAATTAGTTTTGGGTAATTAATACACCGAGATATAACCGTCAATAAAAAAGATCGTAACTTTCCAGAGACCCTGATCCTTCAAACAAAAAAAGAAGAAATTTTATTGAAAAGAAAAAAAATCCACGTTTTTTCATAAAACGCAGCATCAAGAAGCGATAAGACTTTTCCTTTTTGATATTACAAATCCTTATGTGTGGGTTTTCGGTGTTTCTATAACTATAATTTTTTCAGATATTTCGGTTTTTCCCTCTTCTCTTTTCAATCATTTTCCCTTCTTCTTGAAAGATCAGGGATAGAAAGGCGACTTCGGAGACTCCACGTCTCGTGCTGAAAAAAGTTGTCATTCTTTGTTGCGTTTTATTCATTCCGGGAGAGAGGTTTTATCCGAATCAGAAGTTTTTTGCTCCTCCCATTCCACATCAATCACATCCTCTTCAGGATAAGCGGAGCGCGGAGCGGAATAATATGAAAAATGCGTTGCCCCGGTTTTTATCGAACGTTTGAACCTTGCCTTCAAATAATCCCGAACAAGGCTTCGGGTAAACGGAATCAGCAAGATAAAACCCAGAACATCAGTGATAATCCCCGGAGTGATCAGGAGCACACCCCCCACTAATAGAAGTAAACCATCAAGAAGGATATCTCCCGGAATCTCCCCGTGGCTGAGTTTGCTTTGGATCTTTCGCCATATCTTGAATCCCTGGCGCCTTGCCATCATGGTTCCGAGAAATCCCGTTCCCAACACCACAAGAAACGTAAATCCCCATGAAGTGGCATTTGCCAACAGGAAAATGAGCCACAACTCCAAAAGAGGAAGAACGATAAATAAGAATACCAGCTTCATAAACATGAGTCTATTACCCAGCTGGTGAAATATATTTTCAAGCAAGAAGATAAATAATTATGTTGACTAGAAGATAAAATCACTTGAAAAATGTGTATCAAGTTTTTCTGATCTAAAAATAGATAAATATGAAAGATTTCTTTACATACCAAATTTTCTTTATATTGCTCCTTGGTTCCGTTTGCTTTGCCCAACAGGGCAAGGTTCGGAGGCTTATTCCCATAGCCTACAAATCGTGCGATCCCAAGGGAAACCTCGATTTTCCCGCAAAGAATCTCTGGGATGGTAAATCTGACGCCAGCCACAAATGGTGTTGCTTTCATGCGGGATATAAAGTTCCTCAAACCCATTGGGTGATCATGGACCTGGGGAATTCATATCCCATTTCCCGAATTGTAATACATCATGAAGGAGACATTAAAAAACAACCTCACCTCTTAACAGAAGATTTCAGGTTCTTCGGAAGCAATACTTCCATGGAGGGCCCCTGGTTTGAAATTAGTGCAATCAAGGACAATCAAAAGCAGATCAATACCATTACCCTACCCAATATCCGGGTACGCTATCTGGGTCTCGAGGTGACAGACCCTCAACTAGGCAAGGGAGCGAATAAAACCCAGGATGACTGGGCGGTTCGCATTACAGAATTATATATCTATACACCGGAAAAAGGAATCTCTTCCAATCCTTTCCCTGTTAATCAAGTCCGCTCCCCCTTCGATATAAACACTCCTCTTTTGCCTTCCCACATACCAACATCGAAAAATAGCACCCTTAAGATCATCTTTGATCAAGTGAACAATAACAAAACCTATAAAACAGGAAAAAAACTATACTATTTCAACAATCCGAATATTGTAAAATGCAAAAATCTGGAAAAATTCTTTGCCACAACCCAGGTAAAACAGGCGTTGCTTCCCTACCATGTAAAGGCGGTTGATTATGATTCTGAAAAATCTCTGTTTACACAATACTCCGTGTTTATTGTTCCCACCCTGATCATTACCGATGCCAGGGGAAAACTCGTAAAACGCACTTCTACCGAGATGAACCAGAAAGAGTTGATTAATTTTTTAAAGTAAACTGAAAGAACAAAATATGTGAATATAGGTTATTAAATAACACCTGGTAATACATTCTTCAAAGCAAGGTTTTGCCATATTCCTGAAAATATAAAAGGGAATCCGTATTGGTAAGAAAACAAATCGTAAAAAAACAGAATCCGATCCCCTGGATAATAGCCCTGGCAATTTTTTCTTTGATCCTGTATTATTCCACACTTCGCCATAGCTTCGTCCACCTGGATAACGAACATATCCTCGAAAACCCCGGGATACAGAAAATTAAATCACTTCCCGGTATATTCACCTCTTTGTCAATCTCCGATTACAAATATACCTATCGCCCCTTTACTTCCGTTTCTTATATGATGAACCACCTGATCGGGGGCGAAAAACCCTTTATTTATCATTTTACAAACATTCTTTTACACACTGTGTTTGTATTGCTTAGTTATTTTCTCTTCTGGCGGATCACGGGTAAAAACACACGTAAAACCCTGTTTTCGACTTTTCTTGTTGCGGCGCATCCCCTTCATGCGGAAAGCGTAGCATGGGTTTCCGGTCGTGCGGGACTTTTAGGCGCCAACTTTGCCCTTGCCGCATTCCTTGTTATCCTGCTTCAACCGGGAAAGCCGCCTCAAAGTTCGCATCCCGCGAAAACTTTTTTTGAAAAACTACAAAAACCCCTTTATGTTGCGAGCCTTATCGCGCCTCCCCTCTTTTACCTTTGTGGGATATTATGCTGGGAATACGCTGTTATACTCCCTCTTGTTTGCCTATTGTATGATCTGATATTCCACCGGAAAAATCTCACGGGCAATCCCGGGCTACAACATCTATTGAAGGTATATATTCCTTTACTGGGGAGCCTGGTTATCTATATTGGTTTACGGATCATTCTCAAGAAATCCCTTGTTTCTCCGGGAACAATCTCTCCCCTTATGCAATATGGGAAAATTCAAAGCTATTCGGGGATTTCAATATTTTCCCGCTATGTTCTCCTGGCTTTACTACCCTTTAAACCAAGCATGCTTCATGTTTTAAATCCCCCTCCCGGCACCGTTACTTCCATTGGTGTCATTCTTACCCTGGTTTTGGGTTTTGCGCTTTTACTCAAAAAATTTCCCGTGATCGCTTACGGGCTAGGGTTTTTTGCACTCTCCCTTGCTTTGCAGGCGATCTTTCCCCTGGATAACCTGGTGGCGGAACGAACGATCACGCTCGCGCTCCCCGGATTCTGCCTTGCCCTGGGTTCCGCGTTTGCCATATTAACAGAGCCGGGAACAAAGATGCTTGATTCCACCAGGAACTCGATCATTCTTGCAATACTTGTCTGCCTCTTGCTTTTATACTCTGTGAAAACAATTTCCAGGGCAAGGGATTGGTATTCAGAAATTTCTCTCTGGACTTCCGAGGAAAAACTTCATCCCCGCTCACCTTTTGTGCAAAACAAGCTCGGGCTTGGGTATTACAGCATAGGAATCGTGGATTCCGCGGAAAAGAGCTTCAAAAAATGCATCGATATCGATCCCTTGTTCTTTCCGGCTTACCACAACCTGGCGCGCCTTCTGATCGATCACAAACGCCCGGAACAGGCAAAAAAAATTCTCCATGCATCCCTGGAAAAAGGCGCAGTATCCCCGGATGATATCAACTTTACCAATACGGGGATCCTATACCTGGAAATGGGTTATCCCCAGCTCGCCCAGGATTCCTTTCAAAAAGCCCTTGAAAAAAACCCCAAAAATCCCACAGCGCTTTCCGAGCTGGCGAGCCTTAATTTTGAAAAGAAACAATACGCAAAATACATCGATCTGTTTACAAGATCTTTGGAACGCGCCGCCCCGGAAAAGCACGCCACAATTTTAAGCAACCGCGGCATGGCGTATCACAAAAACGGCGAAACAGATAAAGCCATTATAGATCTGCAGAAGGCGCTCCGGCTGAACCCCCAGCTCGCCAATCCCTACCTGGTTCTTGCAGCAATCGAAGCAGACCGCAAGTTCCTGGAAAAATCCGTGGCGCTCCTGGAAGAGGCGCTTCAAAAGGTGCCCTCTCCCCCGTTTGAAATCTACTTTGCGCTCCACCAGCTCTACGATCAATTCAAACAACACCAGAAAGCCTTTGATATTCTATACCAATATCAACACAGGATGCCGCGGGATATACGCATTCAAATGGCTATCGGAAAATATTGCCTCAATTGGTATACACTATATCCCCAGGATAAACCAAAGCTAAAAACCGCAGCCACATGCTTTAAAAATGCACACAAGCTGGATCCTAAAAACAAGGAGACTTTGATCTATTACGGTAAAACAGCAGCGCTTATGGGAGAAACCGAAGCAGCGGAAAAAATCTGGAAACAGGCGCTCAAGATCGATCCCAACGATCCCGAGGTGCTTACCCTTCTCTCCGAACTAAAATACAAGAAAAAATAAGATTCAGGTATGAATGGTATCCAGTGAAAGGGCTTCATGATCCTTCATGGTTAAATCTTTTTTACTGATGCGGGTGTGCGGAATTTTCCTGCTGCATGAACAGACTCCACGCCACCATGGCATCCATTTTCCTGAGCCTTCTGCTGATCTCCCTAGCCAGGTTCATGATAATGATGGTAAAGGTTTTCAGGCTATGTTTTTCGATCAGGTAAAGGTCCTTGTTCGTGAGAACCAGGGCTGATGTTTGTTCCAGGGCTTTTACGGTTGCAGCTCTAGGTTGAACATCGATCAGTTCCATCTCCCCGAACGTATCCCCCTCCCCGAGCTTTGCAATGGGTTCCCATGCTTCTTCTTCGTGTGTGCCTGCTTTTTTCAGGACTTCAACGCTTCCCTTGAAAATAAAGTACAGCCGATCCCCGATCTCCCCTTCCTTTATAATGATCTCCCCTTCGGAAAAATGCGCCTCTTCCATAATAGCGCGGATTTTTTCCAGCTCCGAATCCTGTATGCCCCCGAACAAGGCATGCGTTTTTAAAAATTCAATAGTGACCATATCAAACCACATATCTGATTTTAACATGAATATTAATTGAGGATTTCCTTTCCTGGCAACCGAAAATTATTTAAATCCCCAAACCGAATAAAAAAGATTTGCATAATGCGATTTGGGTTCGTACCAATAAGACTTAATATTTTCCGGAAATGACAGCTTTATGAAAAGCCTATTATACCTGAGGCGGTACCTGCGCCATTACTGGCGATCGATCGCGCTTGGCGCGGCATCGATTCTGATTGCAAACTGGTTCGGGCTCCTTATTCCCCGTTACGTGGGAAAGGGCGTGGATTATATAAAGTCCGCCTCCCCCACCATGCGGGGGCTGGGAATCTTCGCGATTATTATAATCGGCTTGGAGCTGGTGCAGGCAACTTTCACCTTTTTGATGCGCTTTTTCATGTACGGGGCGGCGCGGAATATCGAATTCGATTTCCGCAACGATCTTTTTACAAAATTCCAAAGCCTTCACTCCGGATATTACGACACACAAAAAGTGGGCGACCTCATGGCGAGATCCACAAACGATGTGGAAGCGATTCGCATGCTTCTGGGACCCGGGATTTTGTTTCTCGTAAATACACTCTTTATCTTTCCCCTGGCATTTTACCAGATGCTGAGCATCAATCCGCCCCTTACCTTTTATTCGATCATTCCCCTTATTATCATGCCTTTTTATGTAAATGCCATGGGGAACCGGATTCATAAAAGGTTCCGCTCGGTTCAGGATCAGTTTTCCGTGATCACAGCCATGGTGCAGGAAAATTTGGCGGGCATCCGGGTAATCAAGGCATTTGTGAGGGAAAAAGCCCAGGGGCGCCAGTTTAAAAAACTGAACACGGAATTCATAAGAAGGAATCTCTCCCTGGCGCGAATTCGCGCGGGATTCTTTCCCGGAATGCGGCTCCTGGGAGGCGTGGGCATTATGATCCTTTTATGGATGGGAGGGCGCCGGGTGATCCAGGGAAAGGTGAGCCTCGGAGACCTCACCGCCCTGATCATGATCCACATGCGCCTTTTTTGGCCCATGATTGCGTTCGGGTGGATTATCAGCCTTCACCAGAGGGGCGCCGCATCACTCAGCCGCATCCTGGAAATCGTAAACGTGGCTCCGGATATTGCTGACACCAAAGAAACGGATCATTCCCTGAAAACCCTGGAAGGAGATATCCGGTTCAATGGTTTATGCTTTCAATACCCGGAAGAGGAAGCGTCCGTATTAAACGATATCGATCTTCACATTCCCCGGGGCAGCACCTTGGGCGTTGTGGGTCCCATTGGTTCCGGCAAAACCACCCTGATTCGGCTTTTGGTTAGGCTTTACAATCCCCCACAGGGCGCGGTTTTCATTGATAACAGGGATGTGCGCGCGATCCCCATCAAACTCTTAAGGCGCCATATCGGATACGTGTTCCAGGTTCCTTTTCTTTTTTCCGTTACCATCCATAACAATATCACTTTTGGCGTGGGGG
>Ga0180437_10009290_pt1 | contig 12208 bp, 15 predicted proteins | sample SS_ome_4_FD_132410 | JGI IMG/M metagenome (GOLD analysis project Ga0180437, IMG submission 132410) | Hypersaline lake sediment archaeal communities from the Salton Sea, California, USA - SS_3_D_1 metaG | ecosystem: Environmental > Aquatic > Non-marine Saline and Alkaline > Hypersaline >... | reverse complement strand
GCACCGCAGGAGATCATCGACAGACTGAACAGGACTCTCGATGATCGAAGGGAGAAAAAGAGAGAATCCCGGTGAAAGACGAGAGATTTCTCATCATCACAGGATTATCGGGGTCGGGGAAAACCAGTGTCAGTCGTTTCATGGAGGACTTGGGTTACTATTGCATCGATAATCTTCCTGCGAAGTTGATCCCGAGTTTTGTCGATCTGTGGATGAGGGAAGAATTCAAAATTGAAAAGGTCGCTCTTGTGGTTGATATTCGTGAGGAAGGATTTACGGCGGAATTCCCGAAAGTTCTGGAATCCATACGGAAGAAGATTCCAATCTGGATGATTTTTCTCGAGGCCTCAGATGAAACTCTCGTTCAGAGATTCAGTGAGAGCAGGCGCCCGCATCCTCTGACGCGGAAGAGGTCTGTTGCGGATAGCATCTCTTTGGAAAGAGAGCGCTTGGCTGAGATCAAAGCTATGGCGGATGAGGTGATCGACACCACATCCCTGAGTGTTTGGGATCTCAAGAAGATGCTGGCAAGACGATTCCTCCGGAAAAAAGCCCAACAATTGCAGGTCGTTATTGTCAGTTTTGGGTATAAATACGGGATACCGGTCGATTCTGACTTGGTGTTCGACACACGGTTTTTGCCCAATCCCTTCTATATCAACACATTGAGAGATAAAACAGGACGTAGCAAGAGTGTGCGCGAGTATGTACTCCAATCGGATGGCGCAGCTCCGTTCTTGACAGAATTATTCAGTTTCGTGGATTATTTGATGCCCAAATTCGTTGAAGAAGGGAAGAGCACACTGACGATTTCTGTTGGATGTACGGGCGGCAAACACCGATCGGTCGTCTGCGGCGAGCAGCTGAAAACGCACTTGAGGTCCAAATCCTATAACGCCCGCATCTACCATCGCGATATCTATAAATAAGTCTGCTATGGAAATACTCGCAAGAGATGATAAATTGTTGAATTGTCCTTATGAGTTGTGCAAAGATAATAGGGTGCGCTCTCTGTATCCCGGTACGGAAACGATGGATCTGGAGGACGAAAAGATAATACGGTAGAAGAATGATCGGTGGAATTATAGTCTCCCATGGCAAATTGGCAGAGGAGCTTTTGAATGCGCTGACGATCATTCTCGGTGAGACAGTCAACATCGAAGCCATCTCCATCGGGTGGTATGATGATGTTGAAGCCTCAAAAAAGAAGATCAACGAGAGCCTAAAAAAAGTCGATCAGAAGAACGGTGTTCTGATATTCACTGATATGTTTGGGGGAACTCCATCCAACCTCAGTTTCAGTTTTTTGAAGGATAACAAGGTCGAGATCATAACGGGTGTGAATCTTCCGATGCTGATCAAATTTGCATCTCTCCAACGGAGCAATAGCCTTCAGGAAGTTGCAAAAAAAGTTGTAGAACAGGGTCAAAAGAACATCCACCTTGCTAGCGCTCTTTTACGGTCCAAGAGCTGACTCATCTTAGCTCCTATGGTAAACAAAAAAATAGTAATAAAAAATAAACTCGGGCTTCATGCCAGGGCCGCTGTGAAATTCATGAACCTGGCTAATCGTTTCGCTTCTTCCGTGTGTATTGAAAAGGATGGGAACGAAATCGATGGGAAAAGCATTCTTGGAATTTTGACCCTGGCGGCTACTCAGGGTTCGAAAATCACACTGAAGATCTCGGGCCCCGATGAGGACCGGGCTCTCGATGCGCTGGAAGCGCTCATTGAGAACAAGTTTAACGAAGAAGAATAGATATGGAATATCTGAGATTAAGAGGGATTGGCGTATCTCCCGGCATATCGATAGGTGAAGTCCTCTTAACAGAACGTGTGATATTTTCCTCGCGCAAGGATCACATTTCGCAGAACCAGCTGAACAAGGAGATCGCGCGTTTGGAAAAGGCCATCGAACGCACTCAGCAACAGTTAACAAGTATCAAAGAAAAAGTGAAGGAAAAGGTCGGGGAGGAACACTCCTTCATCTTCGATGCGCACCTTCTTATTGTGAAAGATAGCTCCTTGTTTAAGAGTTTGAAGAAAACCATCACCGAGGAGATGGTCCGCGCAGAATGGGCGATTTCACTGATCCATGAGCAATACATGCAGAAGTTCAAATCCATTACGGATGAATATTTCAGGGAAAGGAAATTTGATGTTTCTGATGTCTTATCTCGTGTGTACGTCAATCTGGAGCCCTTGGAGCCGAAAAGGCCTCACGATGACACAGACAAAATCCTGGTGGGTCATGACCTTTTGCCCTCGGAAGCCGCTCTGCGTTTGAGTCAGGGCAATGTGCTCGCTGTGGCTCTGGATATGGGAGGGCAGACTTCCCATACGGCCATCCTCGCACGCTCTCTGAACATTCCGGCCGTCGTCGGACTGAGGAACATAACCAAGCGGGTAAAAAATGGGGATGTTTTGATCGTGGATGGGACAGATGGTGAAGTCCTCATAAATCCTACTCCCGCCACAGAGAAAGAGTTTATCGACAAGAAAAAACGATATGAAAACTATCGCAAGGAACTTCGGAAGACTGCCAAGTTGAAGTCGTTAACGCTGGATGGGGAGAGGTTCTATCCCATGGCCAATATCGAACTGCCTGAAGAGGTTAAACCGGCATTCTCTCTTGGTGCTGAGGGAATTGGTCTTTTCCGGTCGGAATTTATCTATTTGCACAGCACTTCCCTGCCTTCGGAGGAGGAGCACTACAATGCCTATTTTCGATGTGCCAAAGAGGCGCGTCCAGCCCAGGTCTATATCCGGACGATGGATATCGGGGGTGAAAAGACCCTTCCTCAGTTGAAAATCGAAAAGGAGCCCAACCCTGCTTTAGGATTGAGGGCGATCAGGTTTTCGCTCCGTGACAGGGCCCTTCTCAGAACGCAGCTTCGGGCCATCCTGAGAGCGAGTGTTTTTAAAAATGTGCGTATCCTCATCCCCATGATCACGGAATACGAAGAGATAATGGAGGTGAAGAACCTTTTCGAAGAAGTCAAGAGGGAGTTGCGCTCACAGAATGTCAAGTTCGACACAAAGATTCCCTTGGGAGTCATGATCGAAGTTCCCGCGGCAGCAGCAATGACAGATGTCCTGGTCAGAGAGGTGGATTATTTAAGTATAGGGACGAATGACCTTATTCAATACTATCTGGCAGTCGACAGATCCAATGAGTTGGTCTCTTACCTTTTCAAGCCGCTTCACCCTTCCATCCTGCGTATTCTTAAGTTCATTATCGAAACAACACAATCCGCGGGAAAAGAGGTCACAGTCTGTGGCGAGATGGCTGCCGATCCCCTGTCTGCACTCGTTTTACTCGGATTTGGATTACGCAGATTCAGCATGAATCCCATTTTTATTCCGCGTGTCAAAGAAGTCCTGCGCTCGGTCGAAAACAAGTCCATCCGGAGAATCGTACGGAAAGCGATGCAGTTCAATTCCGCACAGGAGATCGAAGAATACATCATCGAAAAGGTACTCGTTAAGTATCCCAAAGCTTTCTTGATGGGCCAGAACAATTGAATTATTCATAGCCGACTGCCGATGAACCCGGAGCCGAAGATTTTTTCTAGCCTTTGTTGATGCGGCCGTATTTATCTTCCAGGCGAACGATGTCGGATTCATCCGAGTCGCCTATCCAGATTTCCATGATACGGGATGCAGAATCACCGATGCATTTCATGCGGTGAGGCACCTGTGCGGGAATAAAGATCTCCTCATTTGTCTCAGGCTGCCAGACTTTGTTCCCAACCGTCACTTCCAGCCCCTTGTCTAGCACGACCCAAAACTCTCCACGGTTTTTGTGGTACTGGAGAGAAAGTGTTTCTCCAGGATTGACGGTGATGATCTTGATGCTCCCGGCGGGCCGATGGGGGAAAGAGCGGAATTTTCCCCAGGGACGAATATCCTCCACGATGCCCTTCTTGAAACGGGTCAGTTCATCGACGTTGTTTTCGTCTCGCGTTTTCACTTGAGTTTTCCCTTCCTCTGTGTGTACGATTCTCTACTCGTGTTGGGTAATCAGTTGGCCACACGATCGGAGAATGGTATCTCTGGCACTGTGGGTTCCCTTCCCCTTTATGAAAAAGCACATCTTTTTCCTGGGCCATCCGGACCCAAAGTCCCCATACATGTGTTCAGAAGGGAATTTCGTCGTCACTCTCATCTAAAGAATGACCTTGATCCTCTTCGGTGAAATCCGTGGAAGAGGCCGTGGACGTAAAAGGTCTCTCTTCTCCGGTGTCATCTTTTTTACCGAGGAGGACGATATTTTGGGCATGGACTTCTGTCGTGAATTTTTTATTCCCATCCCTGTCTTGCCAACTGCGGGTTCTCAATTTCCCTTCGATCAAAACTTGTTTCCCCTGGGAGAGGTATTTCTCGCAGAATTCAGCCAATTTTCCCCAGGCCACGATTCGGTGCCACTCCGCTCGAATGTCACTTTCATTGGTGCTCGGATTAAAAAATCTTTCATTTGTGGCAAGGTTGAAGTTAGCTACGGCCCTCTCCGTTTGAGGGATATAACGTAACTCCGGATTTCTGCCGAGATGACCGATCAGAAGGACCTTATTCAGGCTGTTAATGTCTCTCATTGTTCGTTTCCAGTTCTCTTATTTTTTGTTGGGCGATTTTTGTTTCCTCTTCGAGGGGATATTTTGTGATCAAAAGTTTGAATACAGATAGGGCCTCTTCTTTTTTGTTCTGCTCGGTGAGACTTATCCCTTTTTTGAGGTAAGCGGCTGGGATCTTATCACCTGTGGGGTAATCGAGGATCAGCTCGTTAAAAAACTCGATGGCTTCATCGTATTTCTCTTGACTGAAATAACATTCGCCGATCCAGTAGAGCGCATCATCGGCCAGAGGGCTTTCAGGAAATTGGGACTTGTAGATCGTAAAGCCTTCTATGGCCAATTCAAAATTCCCTTTCAGATAATCGGACCTGGCCATGTTGTATACTTCGTTCGGTGAGAGGTTGGGCGAGATCGAAGGCTCCACCGGTCGATCTCCGGTGTCTTCGGGTTCTTGGGCAGGGACGGATTCAGTCCGGTCTCCTTCGGGGTGTTCTCCTTCTGTCACCTGTTCAACCGGCGGCAGGGCACTTCTTTTGATCTCGATCAAGTCCTCTGAGAATTGAGCAAGTTGGGTGTTGATCGTCTCCACTTTCTCGAGGAGGATCTGATACTGTGCGGGGAGCCTTTTCTGCTCCTCTCTGGCGCTTGCCTGGGCTGACTGGAACTGGCGTGTCAGTATGAGAAGCTCCTCCAGTTGATCTCTTATCCCCCTGATCTGCTCGGCGTTCTGCTCGATCTTTGCATCTAGGGCAATTATCTGCTGTTTGAGTTGCTGGACATCTTTATAGATAAGTTCATAAGCCTTCTCCCTTTTGTTCTGACTCCAGCCGAGCGCTGAGCAAAGTACCAGAAGCAGGACAAGTGCTGAAGAGGGCCTTTTACCCATAGATCACTTGGAGATGATCGTAAATTGTGCGCGTCTATTCCTTTGCCATGCCGTTTCGTTGTGGCCCATATCGATCGGCTGGCTCTTTCCGTAAGAGATGATCTTAAGCCTGTCAGCAGAGATTCCGAGGGAAGTGAGGTAGTCCATCGTGCTCTTGGCTCTTTTTTCCCCGAGTGCGAGGTTGTACTCCTCAGTTCCTCTTTCGTCGCAGTGGCCTTCGATGAGAATTTTGGCCGAACTGAATTTGTTGAGCCAAGCGGCATTGGCTTCCAGAACTGGTTTGGCGTCATCCCTGATGAAGTATTTGTCGTAGTCGAAATAGATCATCTCGAGTGGTTTTTCAGCATTGATTTCTTCCAGGGATTTTTTCATGAAGATCTCTTCTTCCGTGAGTTCTGGTTCTTTGACCACGGGAGGCTCTTCGACTTTTTCGACTTTGGGTTGTTCTTTCACCTGGGGCGGTGGTGGGGGCGCCTGCTCCACCTTTTTTTTGCATGACAGCAGGAATCCAAAGACAAGAAAGCATGCGATGGTAAGAATGAGTAATTTTTTCATGTGACCTCCTTCACTTCTTTTTCTTTCTCTCCTGTTTTGTTAACCAGGCTTTCCAATCAGCTCCAATTGTATACATATAAAATTTCTCATGTCAACATAAGCTATCCTGAACTCGTAGTTAAGAAGCAACACTCCTATGAATTCAAGGATGCCAGGAACTTATCCTGACATTGTTGAAGAAACTTTTCAAGAAGTATCTTTCTGTATTTATTGTTGTTTTCTACTCTCCAGGTGCCACCCCATCCGAATCCGGCGCTCTCGCATCGAAACCTTCGTTTGAGCCCTTTATCGGGGGATCGCAGCCGTTCCTCTTAACCACCCCCACTTCGGGGACCTTTGCCATCCCTGCGGGCGATTCTGGTTCGAGAATGATCCGGGGTGTTTCAGAATCGAAACCCTGTGGAAGATTCATGCCCCTAGCGGGACCAATCCGGGAGTTTGTTTTCTCCCTTAGAGGTCAGGCGACGCATGTTAGCGCCGTCATAATCTGTGGCATAGAGCTGGATTGTTCCTATGCGGTTAGAGGAAAAGACGATATGCCGTCCGTCGGGGGACCAGCTTGGAGATTCGTTCCTTGCGTTGCTCTCTGTGAGTTTTATGGTCTGGTTCGTTCTTAAGTTGAGGACGTATATATCGAATACAGAATCGACCCTGGACACATACGCGATCATATCGCCGGCCGGGGACCACGCAGGACCATCGAAATAACTGCCCCCGAAGCTGACCCTCCGGACGTTAGAACCCTCTGCATCCATGATATAGATTTGGGGGGTTCCCCCTCGGTCTGAGGTAAAGGCGATCTCTCGACTGGTCGGCGACCATGAGGGAGCTGTGTCGATGGCCTTGTTAAAAGTCAGCCTCTTGATGTTCGAACCATCGCTGTTGGCCACGTATATCTCGGAGTTCCCCTCTTCTAAGGTGGAACAGAAGGCGATTTTTTTCCCGTCGGGAGAAAATGTCGCGCCGAAATTTGTCCCCCTATTCTGAACTTCGATCTGTTTTCCTTCGTAGATATTCAGGATATAAAGACCCGCTCTGTCCTGGCGGTAAGAGGTGTAGGCGACACTTTTGCCGTCCGCAGACCATGTGGGCATGTAATCTTTGACTGTGTTAAAAGTGATGCGGTTTTGGTTGTGGCCGTCGTAGTCCATCATGTAGAGCTCGTCATTACCGTCTCTGTTGGAGATGAACACGATCTTGGAGGTGAAAAGCGAGGGGTGGCCGAGCATTTTCATGATCTCATCGGACATTCTATGAGCGACCAGCCGGATGAGGTTATTTTGCGCCTGATATCTTTTTCCGAAAATGAATTTTTCCGATTTCACATCGAAGAGTTTTCCCTCGAAGAGGATTTGGCCCGCCTCTTCTCCATCCGAGACCTCTCCCACAAACAGAAGCTTAGCTTGGATGGACTCCCAATCCTTGAAGAAGATCTTTTTCGGATCCAACGGCCGGATGTAGCTGTAGTAGCTGTTGGGGAGCGTGTTGAAGACACGGCTGTATCTTAAATTATCAGTGATGATCGTCCGGGCTGTATCGGCAAATGATTTTGCTTCGGAAGTGGACCCGTTCACGATGAAATCGGGGATGGCGACGGGTATGGCAGGAATGCCTCCTTTGATACTCATCACCACGTCTTGTTGTGAATAGAGGATGGCCGTGCTAACCAATAAAATCGCGCATGCCAGGATAAGTTTTGTCGGTGTTTGTTTGTTCATTTGTTATGCTCGAATATCAGATGAATGCCTAAGAAATCCCCCTCGTAATCCTTTGGCAAAGGCGGAAATGGGGCTGAAGATTGAATGGCCCTGCGGGCAGAGAGGTCGAGGGAGCGGATCCCGCTGGATTCCCGGATCTCGAGGGGCGAAACCTCACCGTTCCGGAAAATCTTAAAGTAGACGACAGTACGAAAATCTCCTGTGACTCCAGGGCTGACCTGGGATGTGTACCAATTGCCGGAGATCTTTCCATGGATCGTCTGAAGGTAATAGGTGAAAGGAAAGTTGGACAGCCCGATCTGGGATGACAATTCCGAACCGAATCCGCCTCCAGGGCCGCTGCCGATGCCGATCCTCACTCCCGTACCTCCTCCAACTCCTGTTTTGGTGTCCCCGCCTCTGGATGTGCTCTGAGCGCCTCCTTCCGGCGGGGTCTGTGTCTTTTGTATGGCGGCCTTTTTTTCACTGGGCGGGGTTTTCTCTCTTTTTGGCTTGTCAACGGGAAACCTGAGGGCTGTGGGCGATTCTTGCTGGAGTTTTTGTGCCGTCGTCAGATCCCTGAGCGTTTCTCTTTGAGGGACTGTCGTTTCTCCGAGTTTTTCATCTAAGGGGGAACCGCCGCCCGGAGAACCCCCCCCTCCACCTGGGAAACTGATCACATTAACGTAGTGGATCATGCCCTTTTTTTGGGATTTGGGAAAGTAGGGCGATAGAAGAATTATAAGAAACAGTGCGAGATGGAACGAGATCGATACGACCAGAGCTCGCTTAAAGTTTTGATCTCCTTCGCTCAACGCAGCCATTCGGAACTATTTCTCCCTTTCTTCGATGGGTTTTACGACAAGTCCGACGATCTCGACACCCGCTTTTTTTGTGATATCGAGGACGTTGATGACATAACCGTAGGGCAGGCTTTCATCCGCCCTTATAAAAACCACTCGTTTCTCCTTGCCGTAAAAATATTCCTTGAGTTTGTTCTCGAGCAGAAAAATATTGATCGGGGATTCGCCGATATGGATGTACCGGTCCTTGGTGATCGTCATGGTGAGCCCCTCCTCAGCGGGCGAAGAGTTGGTTTCGGCTTGGGGGAGGTTGACACCGATGCCGGATTGCATCATGGGAGCGGTCACCATAAAAATGATCAATAACACGAGCATCACATCCACAAGAGGTGTGACGTTGATCTCGGAGAGAGACGTCCCGATTTCTTTCCGTTTTATGGGATGATATTTAAACGCCATAGAGTCTTTCGGTGATGCTCAAGAATTCTATAGAAAAATCTTCCATATCGGAGACAACTTCTTTGATGCGGTAGAGGAAATAATTGTAAGCCACGACCGCGGGAATCGCGGCGAAGAGTCCCAGGGCTGTCGCAATGAGCGCTTCGGCAATGCCCGGTGCGACCGTCACCAGGCTGGCCATCCCTTGGATGCCGATCTCGCGGAAGGAATCCATAATTCCCCACACCGTGCCGAACAACCCGATAAACGGAGTAACGCTGCCGGTCGTCGCTAAAAAATTCATCATTTTTTCTAGCCGCGAGACCTCTCTGTTGGCCGCTTTGATCAAAGCTCTGTTGACAGTCTCGAGATTAGCGGGTGTAAGGGTGGGATTGGGATTGGATTTCATGTAGTGCGTAAGCACCTTGAAGCCCGATCTGAAAAGATTGGCCTCAGGACTACCTCTGTACTTCTTGGCTGCGTCGTTCACTTCGTTGAGGTTTGCGCTCTTACGGAAGATGTTCATAAATTTTTTCGACTGGGAGTTCGCGGTTTTTAAGGTTTTCCTTTTGAAGAATATGACAGCCCAGGAGAAAACTGAAAAGAAGAGAAGGATGAGCAGAACGAGTTTGACGACGATACTCGCCTCGAAAACAAGCTTGAGAAAGTCCATTTTTCCGTCTCAAAAGTAGCACATGCCTGAGGACTTGTCAAACTTTCCAGTCTGTTGGAAATACATCCCATGAGTTGGTTTTTATCTTTGAAAATTGGATAAGTTTGCGGTCCTTGGAATGCGGACGCCCATTGCGCAGCGAGATGAATTGACAAACCAAAGCTGCAGTAATAGATTGAACAAGAAAACAATCCGAAAGAGGCTGAGAATGGATGAAAGAAAAGGTTCAAGAGAGGGGAGACGGTTCCAACCGGCACAATTTCTCGCTGCGAGCTTTATTTGTGCGATTTTTATCGGGACTCTCTTACTGATGCTTCCCTTTAGCACACATTCGAGCCAGATATCCTTTATCGACGCCCTCTTTACAGCGACTTCTGCTGTGTGTGTGACAGGTTTGACGGTTCAGGATACATCGACGTATTTCACAACAGCAGGTCAGCTTATAGTGTTGATCCTTTTTCAATTAGGGGGCCTTGGGATAATGGCTTTTTCCACGCTGATCCTGCTCGTTGCGGGCAGAAGAATATCCATACAGGATAGGATCCTCATACAGGAGGGATATGCCTCTTCGAAAATAAAGAACGTCAGGGGGTTGTTGAGGAATATTTTTATCTATGCATTGATTCTTGAGCTTGCGGGCACACTCTTTCTCTTTGTGCACTGGCGTGGCCGATTTTCCGAGACTCGGGCGTTTTTCGAGTCGGTTTTTCATTCAGTATCTGCGTTTTGTAATGCTGGATTCTCACTTTCCAGTAACAGTTTCGTTGCTTACCGCGGTGATGTGTGGCTGAATGTCATTATCATGGTGTTGATCGTTCTGGGTGGATTGGGATTTTTTGTGCTCCAGGAGCTTAAGGGAGTGAGCATGGCATTGATCAAGCGAAAAAGGGTGCGTGTCTCTCTCCATACCAAGCTGGTACTCTTTCTCACATTTTTTCTCATTGTCGGTTCCGCTTTTACTCTGTTTATCCTTGAAGGGAATCGCAGCATGTCGGATTTCGAGATGAAGGAAAAAATCTTGGCCTCTTTTTTCCAGGCGGTTACAGCACGCACGGCCGGGTTCAACACGATGGCTCTAAACTCCTTGAGTGTTGCCAGCATTTTTATGCTCATTATATTGATGTTCATCGGGGCATCCCCCGGCTCCACAGGTGGCGGTGTGAAGACAAGCACAGCAGGTGTGATTTTCGCTTTCCTGAAATCAAGGGTCCATGCCAGGGATTCGATCAGCCTTTTTTACAGAAGTCTTTCCATCGATCTGGTCGTCAAAGCTTTTACGGTCGTTACTCTGAGTATCGGAGTGATTTTTCTTGCCGCATTCGTCCTTTTTATCGTCCAGCAGGACGGGGCTATGAAGGGGATATTTTTTGAGGTCTTCTCCGCCTTCGGAACTGTGGGGCTTTCGCTAGGCATCACTCAAGGGTTGACGGGTTTGGGGAAGGCCGTTCTTGTATTCACCATGTATATTGGAAGGATCGGCCCTTTAACGCTTCTGTATGCGTTTAGCCGTCGCAGAGCCTACGGGAAGTTCGAGTATGTTGAGGAATCCGTCATGATCGGATAAACTTTGGAGTGAAGGAGCAGAGTTATGAAATTCGCAGTGATCGGATTAGGAAGTTTCGGCTCTTATGTGGCTAAAACACTGTATGAGATGGGACATGAGGTTGTTGCCATAGATGAGGACAAAGCCAAGTTGGATAACATGAAGGATTCGGCTACCCATGTCGTTCATATGGACGCGGCGGATAAAGAGAATCTTCAGGCTGTAGGGATGAAGGACATGGATGTCGTTGTGATGAGTTTAGGTCCGGCGATGGAAGCATCCATTCTTACGACTTTATTCTTATCAGAGATGGGCGTCAAAAGGGTCGTCGCGAAGGCCCTAACCGAGGACCACGCGAAAATTCTGGATGCGGTGGGGGCGACAGAAGTCATCTATCCGGAAAAGGATATGGCTATCAAAACAGCTTTGCGGTTGAGCAATCCGAATATCCTGGAGTACCTGCCGCTTGTTTCCGGTTTGAGGGTTCAAGAGATCGCAGCCCCCGAGAAATTTATCGGTAAAAGCCTCAAGGAACTGGATTTGAGAAATAAATATGGCATTCAAGTTATGGCTATCAAAGGGATCATCCCGGAGCAGACAACATTCATGCCCAAATCCGATTTTGTTATTAAAGACAGCGACATCCTCATCATTATGGGGGAAGAAGCGCAGCTCAAAAAGCTCGATTCGAAAAAATCTTTAAACCCGTAATTCCCCTGGCGTTTCACTTGTCCGAAGGATTCAATCCCCTTCCGGTCCATTCCCTGAGCAGTCTGCGTGGGGAGCGCAGTTGGAATCCGTTTGTCATTTCAATCCAGCAGCGTATCCAGGATGAAGAGCGCAACATCCTTGGCGCCCCTCCCGCTTTCCTTTGTGGGACCTACACAAGAGGGACATCCTTCGCTGCAGAGGCATGCTCTGATCGTTTTCCTGCACTGTTCAAGAAGGTCGGTCTGCAGGTCGAACAGCGATGGGCTCAATCCTATTCCACCGGGGAAACTATCGTAGATAAAAATATTCGGTTCGAAAGACCTATCCG
>Ga0180437_10009289_pt1 | contig 12209 bp, 6 predicted proteins | sample SS_ome_4_FD_132410 | JGI IMG/M metagenome (GOLD analysis project Ga0180437, IMG submission 132410) | Hypersaline lake sediment archaeal communities from the Salton Sea, California, USA - SS_3_D_1 metaG | ecosystem: Environmental > Aquatic > Non-marine Saline and Alkaline > Hypersaline > Sediment... | reverse complement strand
GCTGCTGTTGCTGGTCATACCGCTGGTCGCTTTGTGGCCGCGCCGGGGCTGGCTGTTATGCCTTGCACTGATTACCCTGCCGCTGCCACAGCCGGTGCACGCGGACGAAGCCAGCGGATCGTGGCCTGTCAACACCCGGGAACTCTGGCTCAGGTCGGACCAGAAAGGCATGAAAGCTTTCAGTGCCGGCAATGCGGAAACCGCGGCTGAACTGTTCGAAAACACCGACTGGAAAGCCGCAGCCCATTACAGGGCGGGCAACTACGAAGCCGCCAGCAAGCTGCTGGACTCGCCCCGTGACAGTACGGGGTATTACAACAAGGGCAATGCCCTGGCGAAACTCGGCAACTACCCTGAAGCGATCAGTGCATATGATCAGGCGATCGAAATCGATCCCGCCAACGACGATGCGCGCTTCAACCGCGAACTGGTGCAAAAGGCGATGGAACAGCAACAGCAGCAGAGCGGGCAGCAACAGGAGTCGCAGGACGAGGACAAGCAGCGCCAGGACCAGCGGCAGTCGCAGGATCAGGCCGACCAGCAGAAACAGGATTCATCCAGCCAGGAAGAGCAGCAGGATGAGCAGTCTGCGGACAAGCAGCAGGACGGCGAAAACGAACAGGACCAGCTGTCCGACATCGATGAAAGAAAGGATGAGGAACGCGAAGAAAACGAGCAGGAACAACGCGATCATCCTGAAGCCCGGCAGTCTGAACAGGAAGACAGCCAGGAACAACTGGAGGCGCAGCAACAGGATGAAGCGTTCGAACAGGAGGACGCCGAAACTGTCGAAAATGAACAGGCAATGGAACAATGGCTGCGCAGAATCCCGGATGATCCCGGTGGACTGCTGCGGCGCAAGTTTTTTTATCAGTACCGGCAGTTGCCGAACCAGGCGGAAGCAAAGGAACCCTGGTGATTTTTACCTGTAGGAGCGGCTCTAGCCGCGAATGGCCTGTATTATGGTAAGCCGTTTACTTCTGAACAATAGTTTCGACCAGGCAGGTTGCTTCTGCTCCCTGATGCTCTTCGCGTCATTGGCGTTATTCGCGGCTAAAGCCGCTCCTACAGGTCGCTCGTAACGAGAAATTATTATGAAATATGTATACGCAATAATACTCGCACTGTTCACAACGAACGCATTCGCGGCGGCCAGCATCACCGCGCGGCTGAGCCATAACCCGGTTTCACTGGACGAGTCGTTTCACCTGATTTACGAGGCCGACACCAACGTCGATGATCCCGACTTCAGCGTGCTGACCAAGGACTTTGAAATCCTCAGCAGCAGCCAGAGCACGAACATGCGTTCGATCAATGGCCAGTGGAGCCTGAAGCGGTCATGGGATCTTGCGCTGATAAGCAAGCAGGCTGGTATTTTTACCATACCACCGGTGCCGTTCGGCAACGACACGAGTCCGTCGGTGCGCATCACTGTAAAGCCTTCGGCGCCGAACAGTGCGCAGGGTACCAGCGGCCAGGACGCCTACTTCCTTGAGGTCACCACCGACAGGCGCAGCGCCTGGGTGCAATCCGAAATCATCTACACCGTTCGCTTTTTCTCCAGCATGAACATCAGCCGGCCGACATTGAGCGAGCCCGAGACCAGCGACCCGGACGCGATTATCGAGCAACTGGGCCAGGTCGCGAATTACCAGAAAATGATCAACGGCATGCCCTACACGGTCAATGAGCTGCGATTCGCGGTGTACCCCCAGCACAGCGGCACGCTGACATTCAAGCCGATCGTGTTCGAAGGACGCATTCCAAGCGGGCGCCGCTCCAGTTCACTGTTCGACCAGTTCATGCAGTCAGGCACGCTGAAACGCCTGCGCTCGAAAAGCATCAGCGTGACCGTCAAGCCCAGGCCCGCCAACATCGCCGCGGACCAGTGGCTGCCGGCTGAAAACCTGACGATCGAAGAGGACTGGTCAGAGGACATCACGCAGCTGCGCACCGGCGAGCCTGTAACACGCACACTCACGATCAGTGCGACCGGCCTGACCGCTGAACATCTGGACGACATTGATTTCGCGGATATCGATGGCGTCAAACAGTATCCGGACAAGGCCGTCACAGAAAACCAGCGCAAACGGGACGGCATCACCGGCATCAAGCAGATCAAGGTCGCAATGATACCGACCCGTGCCGGCCGGTATGTCGTTCCCGAGATCAGGATACCGTGGTGGAACACGCGCAGCGGCAAGCAGGAATACGCGTCCCTGTCCGAAACAGTGATCGAGGCTGCCGGGCTGGCCAGCGCTCAGCCAATGTCACCCCCGATCGAGGTTATCGCGCAGGGCCAGGGTGGAACCCTGACCGCAGGCGGCAACAGGGGCAGGACAGGTACAGGTGAAGAAGCCGTGATCGACCCCGGTTACTGGCCATGGATCAGCCTGTTCCTGGCCACAGGCTGGATCGCGACCACGCTGTTGTATTTCAGGAATCGCCGCGCGCCCGTGGCAAAGGTAAAAACGGCGGCGCCAGTGCCGATCCTGCCACTCGAACGCGCGGTGGAGAAAGCCTGCTCCCGGGGCGATGCCGCGAAAACCAAGGAGTGCCTGCTCGACTGGGCCGCGGTGCGCTGGCCGCAGCGAAACGTAAACAGCCTTGCTGACATCTCGGCAGCAGTGCCCGTCGAATTGCGCAGCCAGATAGACGCATTGAACAAAACGCTGTACAGCCCGCACGGCGATGACTGGGACCCGAAAGCATTGCTCGCGGCTTTTCACGCGTTCATCGCAGTAAAACCCGGGTCGGCAAAAAAACAGCAATCGATACTCGAACCCCTTTATAAGACCTGACACTGCGCATAAACTGTGGCCGCAGCAGTCATTCAACATTACCGTTAAGCAAAGGGGCTGGAACATGGTCTTTGAATCCTTTACTGAAAGCTTGTCGTTCTTTCTTTGGTCGACGTTTATCATCGCAGTCATAATGGGCGCGGTGGTCAATAAAACCAATTTCTGCACCATGGGTGCGGTATCCGACATGGTCAACATGGGCGACTACGGACGCTTTCGCGCCTGGCTGCTGGCCATCGCCGTTGCACTGCTCGGCGTCACCGGTCTGGAATACCTCGGCATGGTCGAAGTCAACAGTACTTTTCCACCCTACCGAAACGGCCAGCTGGTGTTCGGTGAAAACATACTCGGCGGCCTGATGTTCGGCATCGGCATGACCTTTGCCAGCGGCTGCGGCAACAAGACACTGATCCGCATCGGCGGCGGCAACCTCAAGTCCATACTGGTATTCATCGTTATCGCGCTGATCGCCTGGTACATGATCAATCCGTTCCCGGGCAGCGACAAGACACTGTTCAGCGTACTGTTCTATGACTGGCTGCGCCCGATATCCACCGATCTCGCGAGCCAGCAGGACATCGGCGCCGTCATCGGCGGCGAAAGCGCCGGCATGGTGCGGCTGGTCGCCGGCTGCCTGGTCGGCCTGCTGTTGCTGGTATTCATCTTTCGCTCTTCCGATTTCCGCGGCAGCAGGGACAACATCCTCGGCGGCCTGGTGGTCGGTCTGGTAATACTGGCTGCCTGGTACACCAGCAGCAACATTGCGATCGACGCCGACGACAGCCTGTATTCGATGAGCGATTACTACGAAGAATGGGACATGCTTGCTGAAGATGATACCGGCAAGCCCGAACGCGGCACCGCGGTGGCCGCGCAGTCGTTCACCTTCATCAATCCGATCGGACAGACCTACGGCTTCGTGAAATCAGGGTTCGACCAGGCGCTGATCTCGTTCGGGCTGGTCTCCGTGATCGGCGTGATCCTGGGGTCCCTGTTGTGGTCGTTGATCAGCCGTTCGTTCAGGTTCGAATGGTTCGTCGACTTCAAGGACTTCCTGATGCACCTGGTCGGCGCGATACTGATGGGCTTCGGCGGCGTGCTCGCGATGGGCTGCACCATCGGCCAGGGCATCACCGGTGTCTCCACCCTCGCGATCGGCTCCATACTGACCTTTATCTCCATCGTGTTCGGTAGTGCGCTTACGATGAAGATCCAGTACTACAAGCTTGTGTACGAAGACGAAGCCAGCTTCTCCAAGGCCCTGCTGACCTCCCTGGTCGACATGAAGCTGCTGCCGGCCTCGATGCGCAAGCTGGATGCCGTGTAAAGAAGCGTACTCGCACCCAGCGTCTATACTCCCTGAGGGAGTATCAATACTTAGACGCGATGGCGACACAACGTTTCCTGCAGGCCGGCTGGTTCCCCGGCCTGCTGATCAGCTTTATTTTTCTGGCACTCGGCTGGACCGGCTTCATGTCCACGCTGGAGTGGCGTGGTTTCGGCATCGGATCCGAACTTTCGCCCGCGCCCGGATCGCGCGGCAATCTCGAGATCATCGCCATCGACGAAGCCTCGTTGCAGCAGCTCGGCGAATGGCCCTGGCCGCGCAGCTATCTCGGCGTCGTCATCAAGCACCTCAACAAGAACGGCGCGAGGACCATAGGACTGACGCTGCCCTTGCACACACCGCAAAGTGAGTTCGGCGTCAGGCGCCTGGATTCCATGCGCGACACCTATTCCGGCAAATACGAAAAAACCGTCAAGGACATCCTGTTTCGCGCACGACAGCGGCTCGACACCGACGGCGCGCTGGCCGCCAGCTTGAAACGCTCCGACAACACGGTACTCGCAATCACTTACGGCCTGAATACCGATACCCGGCGCGGTTCCGGCACTTCCGGCGAATCCACGCTGAAATCCTACGCGCTGTCCGGTTTCCCGGCTGAATCGAACAGCCTGTCCGCTTTCCTGCCCAGCGTACTCAACCGGGGCGTACCCGAACTTGCGCAGGCCCAGGCACCGCTGCCCTTGCTGGCAAGGCACTCGGCCGCCGGCATGCTGGATGAATCGATCAGCGGCGGCAACAGCAACCTGGTGACACCGCTGGTACTCAAGTTCGGCGATCGCTATTTCCCGTCTTTCAGCCTGATGTTCGCGGCCAGGAGCCTCAAGGTCAAACCCGCAGACATCACGGTCGAACCCGGTCAGAACATTACCCTGGGCGGTATCAGACTGCATACCGACGCAGCCTACCGGCTGTACCCCCATCTGTATCAAAACGACGCCGATACGCCGGCATTCAAGGTGCATTCGTTCAACGAGGTCTACTCCAAGAAGAAACCCGGCAAGCAGTTCAAAGACAAGGATGTTCTGATCGGAATCACGGCACCGTCGCTTATCGACCCGATTACCCTGCCAGGCGGCGAGACCCTGGCCCCGGTGCTGCTCAGCGGGCATGTAATCAATAACCTGCTCCACAGCGACATGTACACCGTTCCGGCATGGGCCCTGACGGCGCAACTGGTCGCGCTGCTGGTTGTCGCGATATACCTGATCTTCATACTGCCGAGATTCAGTTTCTGGAGCGGTTTCGTCACCAGCCTGATGCTGTTGTTCATCATGACCAACATCTATTTCGGTGCGATGATCATCAGCGACATATGGATACCGCTGGTGCTGCCGATGGCCGCACTGCTGACCGGCGCGCTTGCCATCGCGATCAAGAGCAAGATCGAGGAAGCCCGAAAGCGTACGGAAGCCCACCTGACCGAATCGAACCTGACGCTGGGACTGCACCTGCAGTCGCAGGGCCAGCTCGACCAGGCGTTCGAAAAATACCGGCTGTGCCCGATCAACGGCACCCTGCTCGACAGGCTCTACAACCTTGGGCTTGATTACGAGCGCCGCCGCCAGTTCAACAGGGCCGAAATGGTGTTCGAGTATATCGAGCAGAAGCACGGCGGCTTCCGTGACGTCAAAAAGCGCATGCAGAAGAACCGCGAACTGCAGGATATCGTGGTGTTGCCGAAGAACGGCAAGACCACGGACCAGGGCACGCTGATACTGACCGACGGCGGCGTACAGAAGCCCGTGCTCGGCCGCTACCAGATTGAAAAGGAGATTGGACGCGGCGCGATGGGCCTGGTGTATCTTGGCAGAGACCCGAAAATAGGCCGCACGGTAGCGATCAAGACCATGTCGCTGGCGCAGGAATTCGACCCGGAGGAACTCGAAGACGTCAAGCAGCGCTTCCTGCGTGAAGCCGAAACGGCCGGGCGCCTGAACCACCAGAACATCGTGACCATATTCGACGTCGGCGAGGAACAGGACCTGGCCTACATCGCGATGGACTACCTGAAGGGCAAGGACCTCTCGCACCACAAGCAGGCCGGCAGCCTGTTGCCCGTGAGCGTTGTACTCGACATCGGGATACAGGTCGCAACGGCTCTGGAATTTGCACACAAACACGACGTGGTCCACCGCGACATCAAGCCCGCGAACATTATCTACGACAAATCGACCGGCAACGTGAAGGTAACCGACTTCGGAATCGCCTGCGTGACCGGCTCCAGCAAGACTAAAACAGGCACCATGCTCGGCAGCCCGTCCTACATGTCGCCGGAACAGATCGGCGGCAACAAGGTCGACGGCGGCGCCGACCTGTACTCGCTGGGCACGACGCTGTACCAGCTCACGACCGGACAACTGCCTTTCGTGGCCGACACCTTTGCGGAGCTGGCTCACAAGATCTGCAACGAAAAGCAGGTAGACGCGGCGAAAATCCGCAGCGACCTGCCCGCCTGCCTCAACCGCATCATCAACAAGGCCATGCGCAAGCAGCGCGAGGACCGTTACAAGACAGGCGCCCAGATGGCAAAAGCGCTGCGCATGTGCCGCGAATCGCTGTGAGGAGACCGGTACGGCTGCCACGGGCGCCGGACGAGCTCAAATATTAGCAATACCTAATAATTCAAGGTAAAATTCTGCCTCAAGTTTTCCAATCCACACTTTCAATTCAGGGCACCAGACATGAACAAGATAACCAGAATTATTGTGGCTGCCGCCGTATCGGGCGCGGTCATGCTAAGCGGCTGTACCACCTATGATGCCTACACCGGCGAAGAAAAAGTCTCCAACACGGCCAAGGGCGCCGGAATCGGCGCCGGCGTTGCGGCCGTAGTGGCATATTTTGCGAACAAGGACGAAAGCAGCAAGGAACGCCAGAAACGCATGCTCGCAGCCGCAGGTGTCGGCGCAATCGCGGGCGGCGGCGTCGGATACTACATGGATTCGCAGGAAGCCAAGCTGCGCAAGCAGCTGCGCGAAACCGGCGTCAGCGTGGTCAGGGAAGGCGACAATATCAGCCTGGTCATGCCGGGCAACATCACTTTCGACACCAACAGCGGCCACGTCAAGTCCAGCTTTTACGAGGTGCTGAATTCCGTCTCCATCGTGCTCGAGGAATTCGACAAAACCATCGTCGCCGTTACCGGTCATACCGACAGCACCGGCTCCCGTGATTACAACCAGCAGCTTTCTGAAGAACGCGCGCGTTCGGTTGCCAATTACCTGAAGTCGCGCGGCATCGTTGATGCGCGCTTCGATGTCGTCGGCTTTGGCGAAGATTTTCCGATTGCGGACAACAGCACTGCCGAAGGGCGTGCACAAAACCGCCGCGTCGAGCTCACGCTTATACCGATCACGGAAGAAACCTGATCGGCCTCGCGCTGAAACCAGTATGACAGCAGGGGGGCGCGTGCCCCTCTGCCACTGGTTTTAACTTTAAAGCGTTATACGACCTGTAGGAGCGGCTTTAGCCGCGAAAAACGCAAAATACCGCAAAAGCGTTAAATGCTTGCCAGCAAAGCCAAACAGAGTTGAATGCCTGAACTCGTTCGCGTCCCTGGCGTTATGCGCGGCTAAATCCTGTCTTGGGTAAACCGAAGGGCCGCTCATGCAGGCCAACGCGGCGCCCGGCAGCCAACCGCCCATCCTCATTTCCTGATACCATTCATCTTTGCTGCCGGCCGCCGGAAACAGCCGTTGCAAAATCGAATCCCAATGCGAATCGATACCCTCTAACGCTGCCAAACTAACAGGACACCAAATTGAGGACAATCATGCTGAAGTTAACGCGATTCACTGCAGTCATACTGTCACTGTACGCTCTCCCTGCGGTATACGCCACGGAATATGCCGCTACATCGGTCGACATGGATGTCAGGCAGGTCTCCAGGCACGTGTACTACGTGGAAGGCGAAGCGGGTATAGCCACCGACAACGAAGGTTTCATTTCCAACGCGGGTTTCGTAATCACCGGCGACGGTGTCGTGATCTTCGACGCGCTGGGCACGCCTTCGCTGGCCAGCAAGCTGGTCGACAGGATCCGCGAACTGACCGATCAACCGATTCGCAAGGTCATTGTCAGCCACTACCATGCCGACCACATTTACGGCCTGCAGGTATTCGAGGACATGGGTGCGGAAATCAGCGCGCCCGAAGGCGCTCAAAAATACCTGCAGTCGGAAAGCGCAAAGGAGCGCCTGGAAGAACGCCGCTTTTCGCTCGAACCCTGGGTCAATGACGCTACCCGGCTGGTGTATCCGGATGTGACGGTTTCGAAATCCAGCAGCTTCACCATGGGCGACGTGACTTTCACCATCAACTACATGGGCAAGGCTCATTCGGACGGCGACCTGAGCATGCTGGTCGAACCGGACAGGGTGCTGTTCTCCGGGGATATCATTTTCGAAGGCCGCGTACCCTTTGTCGGCAACGCCGACACGGGCAACTGGCTGGAAACCCTGACCCGGCTGGAGACCGGCGGACTCACCGCGCTGGTACCCGGCCACGGGCCCGCTTCGACCAGCCCGGCTCAGACCATCGCACTAACCCGGGCCTACCTCGCTTATCTCAGGGAGGTCATGGGAGCGGCCGTCGACGAGTTCATACCCTTCGACGAAGCCTATGCCGAAGCCGACTGGTCGAGGTTCGAACATCTGCCCGCCTTCGAGGCCGGCAACCGGATCAACGCCTACCAGGTCTACCTGTCGATGGAGGCCGAGTTGCTCGAACAATAGGTGCTGGCCAAGCGCCGGCGCACAGCGCCTGACATCCGGGCCTTCGTGTTAGATCATATCCAGTTTCGCGGACCAGAATTGACAATTGTCAATGCAGGAAACCTGGGCAGCTGCTAGCTTGCACAATGGATTCGGTATTGACCGGATTCGGCAGGTTACCAGTCAAATGCAGAAAAAACGACAGCAACTCGCGCCCGAGCAGGCAAGGCCCTGCCGCGTGGCGCTGATTTCTTCCAACGACCTGATCGCTGAAGGCATCCGGCAGGGGCTAGAGCAGCACGACGGAATGGTGTTGCAGGACCGGTTTGAAAGTCATGAAGACCTGGCCAATGCGCCGCGACCTACCGCCTGTGATGTGGTCCTGATCAGTTCACGCCTGATCCAGTACCCGATGTCTGAATTCTTTCAGCAACTCGGGCACCTGACTGCAGACGCCCGGGTCATCGTATTTTCAGCAGAAGCCGACCGCCCGTATCAGAAAAGCCTGATGCGCGCCGGCGTATACGGATTCGTAGCGATGGACGTTTCGGTCGATGAGCTGTGCAACGCGATCATCGCCGTCCATTCCGGCCAGCTCTGGTTCACCAAATCCCTGCTGGACGAGATGATCATCGATGCAATCGAGTTCGAACGCATGATCGAGCAGTCCATCAACCAACGCATCAGCGCATTGAACCAGCAGATGACCAAACGTGAACGCGATGTTTTCTGCCTGGTTATGGAAGGCCTGTCGACCAGGGAAATTGCGGCCCGGATCCACATGTCGGAACCGACGGTCAAGCAGCACCTGACGCGCCTGTTCAAGAAGTTCGATGCCAGCAACCGCACACAGCTGATCCTTTCCGCGTTTGAGCGCGTCTGCCCGGTCACCAACATGATCAAGCTGTTTCGCCGCACACTCGACCGTCAAAAAACCGACGCCGGACTGATGCCCGTGATAGCCGATCCGTTGCGGGATTAGCACAATCCTTTGCAGACGGCCATAGTGTAAGTATTTTCTTATATCGTGATTATCTTATCGTATATTTAAAACTGCCCCGCCCCGTCAAAAATACCTCCATTCGTACGCTTACCTGCACACGCAGTTGCTAGTAGGTTTCTGTCTGTTACCGGAGATAACGGCAGCGCCCGCACTTTGCTGATGCCAGCATCCTGCAATGCGTCTTCACACTGGGTGATATCACACACTTTGTTAATGGATTTTACATTTCAGTCATTCCTTAACGCCTGAAATGCCGCTATCTCGCGTTGGCACGGTTTGTGCTGCTTTACTCAACACAAACCAAAATTGAGCTAAACAAGATGGAGCTGAGTTAATGAGAACTGTTATTCGTGCAGCCGTATGTCTGCTGCTATTCACATCACCCGTTACCGCATTTTCAGAGAACACCAATTTCACCACCTCGCATTTTTCCGGATCAGGCAACTGTTCAATGTGCCATGACGGACTGACCGACACATCCGGAGACAACGTTTCGATCGTCAGGGACTGGGGCACTTCGATGATGGCAAATTCGACCAAGGATCCCCTGTGGAAAGCCAAGGTCGCCACCGAACTGGAGCGCAATGCGCACCTGTCAGACGTGATCAACGACAAGTGCACCAAGTGCCACGCACCGATGGCGAACTACGAGATCACCAGGGTCCAGGGCGGCAATGTAACCCTGTTCGGACCCAATGGCATACTGGAACCGGGTCACGCGCTGCACGATGCCGGCATGAACGGCGTCAGTTGCACCGTCTGTCACCAGATTACCGACGATGCGAGCCTGGGCCAGCTGGATGGTTTCTCGGGCAACTACCACATCAACGACACCAAAACCATTTACGGCCAGTACAGTGACATCTTCGGCAACCCGATGATCAACAATACGGGATATACGCCCACCTACAGTGCTCATGTTTCCGATTCAGCACTGTGCGCAAGCTGCCATAACCTGAAAACACCGTTTGTAGACAGCAATGGCAACCTGGCCTCATCGACACCGGAGTCCGAGTTCCCCGAACAGATGCCCTACACCGAATGGCAGTTCTCAATCTTCGACGACGCCGGCAGCAATCCCCAGAGCTGCCAGGACTGCCACATGCCGCACACCACGTCCAAGGTATCCAACCGCCCGAACTGGCTGGGCGCCAAGAACGGTTTTGCCAAGCACCACCTGGTCGGCGCCAACACCACCATGCTGACCATGCTAAGGGACAATGCAGCACAACTGGACGTAACCAGCACGAACATGGACCTCGGCATCGACCGTGCCCGCGCCATGCTACAGAGTGCTGCAACGGTCGAGATCGTTTCTGCGTCGGTCAGCAACGGCGAACTTCAGGCGCGTGTACGCGTGCAGAACAGCTCAGGGCACAAGACGCCCACGGGCTATCCTTCGCGCCGCATGTGGCTGCACTTCACGGTAACCGACGCGAGCAGCAATGTCGTCTTTGAATCGGGCCGCATCAATGCCGATGGCTCCATTGTCGGCGCCGACAGTGATAGCGGCGCGGAGCCGGCTCAATATGAACCCCATTACGAGGAGATTACTGCTGCTGACCAGGTGCAGATCTACGAACCGATTATGGGCGACACTGACGGCAACGTCACCTATACCCTGCTGCGCGGCGCACAGTACCTCAAGGACAACCGCCTGACGCCGCAGGGCTTCGACAAGTACGCCGTGCCCAGCGACGTTGCTGTATATGGCGCGGCCGCCACCGACCCCGACTTCAACACGGGCAGCGATGAACTGGTCTACCGCGTGCAGAACACCCCTGCGGGCGATCTCACGATCAGCGTCTCGCTCAACTACCAGACCATCGCGCACGGCTACCTGCTCGACATGTACAAGGACCTGCACCTTGAACAGGTACAGACATTCAAGACCATGTACGACGCACAGAGCCTGAAGTACGAACAGATCACCAGTGCGCAGACGACGGTCGTCAGTGACGGCGGCGGCACGACTCCGCCCCCCGAGCCGACTGCAACACTGACCGCTACACCCAATCCGATTAACGCGGGTGAGTTCGTCAGCCTGGACTGGACTTCGACCGATGCGACCGGCTGCACGGTCACCGGTGGCGGCCTTAACAACGTGAGCGGTACCAGCGGTACGGTCTCGGACGACCCCGGTGTCACGACCACCTATACGCTCGACTGCAGCGGTGATGGCGGTAGCGCCAGCGACAGCGTGATCGTCACGGTGGATGCAGCACCTGCGCCGGTGCCGACTGCCTCGCTGGCAGCCGCGCCGAACCCCGTTACCGCAGGTGAGTTCGTCGACCTGACATGGACTTCGACCGATGCGACCGGCTGCACGGTCACCGGTGGCGGCCT
>Ga0180437_10009288_pt1 | contig 12211 bp, 8 predicted proteins | sample SS_ome_4_FD_132410 | JGI IMG/M metagenome (GOLD analysis project Ga0180437, IMG submission 132410) | Hypersaline lake sediment archaeal communities from the Salton Sea, California, USA - SS_3_D_1 metaG | ecosystem: Environmental > Aquatic > Non-marine Saline and Alkaline > Hypersaline > Sediment... | reverse complement strand
CGTAACCGTAGCCGTAGCCATAGCCGTAATCGGGGCGGCCCCAGCCGCCGCCGTGGGCGTGCCCCGGACGCCCGGGATGCCCACCGTGGCCATCTTCGGGTGTTATTTCCGGTAGGGCCGGCGCGGGAGCCGATTGGGGCGGCGGCGAACCCTGGATGGCCGCCGCGGCCGTCCGCGAGTCGGGCCGCAGATTGCCCATGCTGCGGCGAAAGTCGTCGGGCCGCTGCTGGCCGAGAGCGAGATCGGCCCAGCCGCCGGCAAGCAGGAGAATCCCCAAAAAGAACACGCCAAGAGAGCGTCTCATGACCGGCCTCCATGATCCCGAGTGGCACGGGCGAGCGCGAAACAGCGCCACGCCCACCGTCTAGGGAGCGACGCCCATGAACCGCCTCACGGCCTGCGGCCCATAGAGCCTCTCGGCCGGCAAGTAGACCGGCGGCGGATAGAGATACCCCCGGTAATACACGCGAGGATATCGATAGTACCGCGAGTAGTTCGGGTAGTAGCCGTACGAAGGGTACGAATAGCCGGGGTAGTAAGGTGAGTAGCCCGGGTGGTACGTTGGGTACCCATAGCTGGGTGCGGGCACGACTCTCTGGGCGCTGCCGCTCGATCTGGGCGGCGGCGAACCCTGGATGGCCGGCGCGGCGGTCCGCGAGTCGGGGCGCAAATTGCCCATGCTGCGACGGTAGTCGTCGGCCGGGTCGGCGGCCAACGCCTCCACCGCGATCAGAACGCCTGCGGCCAGAACGCCGAACGCAAGAAGGGGCCAATGGAGTTTCATTGCATGCCTCCCTATGTAGGGCGCTTCCCGGCGCGTCCACCCTATTATCTCGGCATCCGCACGCACAGGCAAGGGTTTTTGGATGCCAAGACGCTATACCGGGGGGCAAGAGCGCCCGGGGCAGTTTCCGGCGGCCTGTCCCCCCGTTTTGTGGTCTCGCCCTCTGCTTCCTCCGCCTGCGACCTTACCCCGTCAGCCGCTCCTTCAACTGCTCCAGGCACTCTTCCTTCTTCACCCGCCATTGCTTCAGCGTGTCGCGGTCGCGGATGGTGACGGTGCCGTCGGCGAGCGACTGGCCGTCGACGGTAATGCAGAACGGGGTGCCGATCTCGTCCTGGCGGCGGTAGCGGCGGCCGACCGCCCCCTTTTCGTCGTAAAAGACGCTCATGTGGCGCTTCAGATTGGCGTAGATCTGTTTGGCCACCTCGGGCATGCCGTCTTTTTTGACCAGGGGGAAGACCGCCGCCTTGATCGGGGCCAGTCTGGGGTGGAACTTCATGAAGACCCGCTTCGTCGGCTTGCCCTTTTCGTCGGGCACCTCGTCTTCGCTGTAGGCCTCGCAGAGGAAGGCCAGCGTTGCCCGGTCGGCCCCGGCCGAGGGCTCGATCACGTGCGGCACGTAGCGCTGTTTGCTCTCGTCGTCGAAGTAGGAGAGGTCCTTGCCGCTGCCGCGATACCTGGGCTGGCCGCGGTCGTCGAGCTCGACGACCAGCCGGGGGCCGTCGGGGCCCTGCTCCTTCACCAGCTTGCCCTCCATGTGGCTGCGGAGATCGAAATCGCCGCGGTGGGCCACGCCCTCCAGCTCGCCGAACTCGCCGGGGGCCAGGAAGGGGAAGGCATATTCGATGTCGGCCGTGCCGCAGGAGTAGTGGCTCAGCTCCTCCGGCTCGTGGTCCCGCAGCCGCAGACGGTCGCCGGCCAGGCCCAGGTCGACGTACCACTGGAACCGCCGCCGGCGCCAGTAGTGGTACCACGCGGGCGACGTGTCCGGATGGCAGAAGAACTCGATCTCCATCTGCTCGAACTCGCGAGAGCGGAAAGTGAAATTCCGCGGCGTGATCTCGTTGCGAAAGCTCTTGCCGATCTGTGCGATGCCGAAGGGAACCCGCACCCGCGTGCTGTCGAGCACGTTCTTGAAGTTCACAAAGATGCCTTGGGCCGTCTCGGGGCGGAGAAAGGCGGCGTCCTCCTCGCCGCCCAGCGCGCCGACGATCGTTTTGAACATCAGGTTGAACTCGCGCGGCTCGGTGAGCGTGCCGAGCTGCTTGGCATCGGGCCCCAGCACGCGGCCGCGGTCAACCACTTCCGGCAGCGGCGTCATCGGACCCGACCACCGAAGCTCGTCTTTGTTCTTCGAGCGCAACCCGAAGTATTTCAGCGCCTTCTGTTCGATCTCGGCAACCGCTTCCTCGCCCGACCGGTAGCCGGCGACAAAGATCGACCGGCCGTTGTGCTCGACCCAGCGACCCTCGACCTGATCGTAGCGGTATCGCCGCTTCGACTCCCGGCAGTCGACCATCAGGTCGCAGAACAAATCGTAATGGCCCGAGACCTTCCACACCTGGGGGTGCATGATGATGGTCGAGTCGAGGCCGGTCATTTCATAGGCGCTGGAGGCCCCGGGCGGGATCTCCAGCTCGTTGTGGGCGGTGACCATATCGTGCCACCAGGCCTCGCGGACGTTCCGCTTCAACAGCACGCCCATCGGCCCGTAGTCCCAGAAGCCGCCGAGCCCGCCGTAAATTTCGCTCGACTGAAACAAAAAACCCCGCCGCTTCGCCAGCGACACCAGTTGTTCCATTTCCATGGCAGACGCAATGCTCCGAAAAACGAAAGGGAAACCCCACGCAGTTCCGACAGCCGTCAGCCGCCGGCTGGCAGCGAGAGCCTGATTTTACAGCACCCCCCGGGTCGGGGTCCATGGGGGCCGGTAAGTCCTGGCCGAACGCCGGGTCCACTCGCCTGGGGGTTGCCGGAAGAACGCAGCGGCCGCAACGCTTCACCGACGGCGGGGCAGCACGCCCCATCGCCGGGGTTTCCGCGGGGGGCATGACCGCTATGATATGGGGTATTATTTCGTGGGAAGCCGGATCCGCCCCGGGTTCCCGTGGCTGGTGAAGCGATCGTTCCCACTTGCTCCCCGGAGGCGTCCAGACAGCCCATGATCGTTGCAGTCCCCCGTGAGACGTTCCCCGGCGAGAACCGGGTGGCGCTCGTCCCGGCTTCGCTGCCGGGGCTGATCAAGGCGGGCCTTGAGGTGATGGTCGAGCGCTCGGCGGGCCTGGCCGCGGGCTTTCCCGACAGTGAATACGAAAAACGCGGCGCCAAGGTCGCCCTCGGCCGCGACGAAGTCTTTGCCGCCGACGTGATCCTCCAGGTTCGCGCCGCCGGGGCCAACTCGGAGGCGGGCCGCGGCGATCTCGGCCGCTTCCGCAAGGGCCAGGTGGTGATCGGCATGTGCGACCCCTTGGCCGCCCCGCAGCCGGCCCAAGAGATTGCCGGCCGCGGCGCGACGCTCTTCGCATTGGAGTTGCTGCCGCGAATCACGCGGGCGCAGAGCATGGACGTGCTTTCGTCGCTGGCCACGCTGGCCGGCTATCGCGCGGTGATCCTGGCCGCCGAGAGGCTGCCGAAAATATTCCCCATGCTGATGACGGCCGCCGGAACGCTGGCCCCCGCAAAGGTGTTCGTGATGGGCGTCGGTGTGGCGGGACTTCAGGCCATTGCCACCGCGCGGCGGCTCGGCGGCGTCGTTTCGGCCAACGACATCCGCCCCGCCGTCAAGGAGCAGGTGCAGAGCCTCGGCGCCAAGTTCGTCGAGCTGAAGCTGGACACGTCGGCCGCCGAGGGCAAGGGTGGATACGCGAAGGAGATGGGTGACGAGTTTCTCACAAAGCAGCGCGAGCTGATCGCCCGCGTCGTCTCCGAAAGCGACGTGGTCATCACCACGGCGGCCGTGCCGGGGAAAAAGGCGCCCACGCTGGTCACCGCCGAGATGGTCGCTCGTATGGCGCCCGGCTCGGTGATCGTCGATCTGGCGGCGGAGCGGGGAGGCAACTGCGAGCTGACCCGGCCCGGCGAGACGGTCGTCGCCCAAGGCGTGTCGATCCTCGGGCCGTGCAACCTGCCTTCCGAAGTGCCGCATCATGCCAGCCAGATGTACGCCAGGAACGTTGCCACGTTTCTGCTCCATCTGCTGCGCGAGGGCCGGCTGAACCTTGACATGGACGACGAGATCACCCGCGAAACAATGATTTCACGCGACGGCCGGGTCGTGCACCCGGGGGTGTGCGAGCTGCTGGGCATCCGACCGCCGATTGAAGAGCAAGAGATCCGTGGCGAGGCGGAGGACGAAGAGCCGCCGGCTGCGGACCGGCTAGATCCCCCCGGCGACGACGAATACCCGCTCTCCCGAGGAGAATGAAACCGATGGGAATCGAGACGTTGCTGTTTGCCGCCGAAGAAGCGGCAGCGGCGGCAGGCTCGGGCTCGGCCCTGCCGCTGATGGCCGCGATTACGGTGTTTGTGCTGGCGATCTTCGTCGGCTTCGAGATCATTACCAAGATTCCACCGACCTTGCACACGCCGTTGATGTCGGGCTCGAACGCGATTTCGGGGATCACGGTGGTCGGCGCGATCCTGGCCGCCGGGGCAGGGCAAGGCTTTTGGGCCCCGACCCTCGGCCTGCTCGCCCTGATCCTGGCGACGATCAACGTCGTCGGCGGGTTCCTGGTGACGAACCGGATGTTGGAGATGTTTCGCAAGAAGAAGTAGCCCCCGGCGCAAGAGACTCGACACGTGGAAAAACAATCGCTCATCGACCTGGCGTACCTGGCCGCGGCGGTCCTGTTCATCTTCGGACTCAAGGGGCTGACGCACCCCCGCTCCGCCGTCCGCGGCAACCTGCTCGGCGCGTTGGGGATGCTGGTCGCCGTGGTGGCCACGCTGGTGCACCAGGACGTCGTCGGCTACGGCCTGATCATCGCGGGGGCCGTCATCGGCGGCACGATCGGGGCCGTGCTGGCGGTCAAGATCGAAATGACGGCCATGCCGCAAATGGTGGCGCTGTTCAACGGCTTCGGCGGCGGGGCGAGCGTGCTCGTGGCCGGCGCCGAGCTGATCACCAAGGACCCCTCGGAAAGATCGATCGCGTTTGCACTGACCGCCCTGCTGGCCGGGCTGATCGGGGCGGTGACCTTCTGGGGCAGTCTCGTGGCCTTCGCCAAGCTGCAGGAGTATCAGGCCTTCAAAAAGCCGATCCAGTACCCCGCACAGCAGTGGATCAACGCGGCGCTGGGCGCCCTGGTCCTGCTCTTGCTGGTCTTGGGCACGATGTACCCCCAGTACGCCTGGATTTACCTGCCGCTGGTGCTGGTCGCTTCGGTGCTCGGCTTCACGCTGGTCAACCCGATCGGCGGGGCCGACATGCCGGTGGTGATCGCGCTGTTGAACTCTTACAGCGGGCTGGCCGCTTGCGCCACGGGCTTCGTGCTGGAAAACTCGGTGCTGATCATCGCCGGGTCGCTGGTGGGGGCTTCGGGCGTGATCCTCACCCAGATCATGTGCAAAGCGATGAACCGCTCGCTTGTGCACGTGCTCTTCGGCGTCCTGGCGCCGGCCGAAGGCGCCCCCTCGGCCGACGAGGTCTATGGCGGCAAGATCAAGGCGGCGACCGCCGAGGAAGTGGCCCTGCTTTACGACGGCGCGCGGCGGGCGGTGATCGTGCCGGGTTACGGCATGGCGGTGGCCCAGGCGCAGCACGCGGTCCGCGAGCTGGCCGACTTGCTCGAGTCCCGCGGCGTCGAGGTCGAATACGCCATCCACCCCGTCGCCGGCCGCATGCCCGGACACATGAACGTGCTCTTGGCCGAGGCCGAAGTGCCCTACGAGCAGCTCAAGGAGCCCGGCGACGTCAACCCCCAGATGGCGCAGACGGACGTCGCCTTGGTGATCGGGGCCAACGACGTGGTCAATCCCGACGCCCGCAACAACCCCGCCAGCCCGATCGCCGGCATGCCGATCATCGACGTCGACAAAGCCCGCACCGTCGTCGTGGTCAAACGGAGCCTGAGCCCCGGCTTTGCGGGCATTCCCAACCCGCTGTTCGCGATGGACAACACGCAGATGTACTTTGCCGACGGCAAGAAGGCGATCCTCGACCTGGTGGCGGCGCTGAAGGATCTATAAGTGCCTCTCCACGCAGGCCACGGTCGTGATGCGGATCGGGGGCAAGATTCGTAAGGGGCAGTCCCATCTTCCCTGCGGGAAAATCGGGGCAGCCCCCGGCCCAAGTCATTCTTCGGCCGTCCTTAAACACAACACCCAATCTTCATCGGCAGGTGCCGGACGCGGCGGGATCAGCCACTCGTTTGGGCCGGCCGGCACGTCCGCCGGCGACGTTGTTTGGCCGGTGCGGGGGTCCAACCACACGGCCTGGTAGCGGCCGGCGGCCAGCTTGACCAGTTTCAGCGCCCGCGAGGCGTTGCCGCGGGGGACATAGACGACGTAGAGCCGGCCGGGGCTGCCTGCGCAGTGCGGCGGCGTCAAGTCGGCGGCCGTGGGGCGCGAGCAAGGATTGCCGTCGACCAGCAGGCAATCGCGCCGCGGCTGGAGTTGCCACCAGGGGCGACTGGAGACGAACTCGCGCAGCGGCCGCATCGTCGCCGAGCCTTCAAATCTTAGCGCCTGCGGCCAAGGGACCACGCGTTTTTCCTTTTTTCCCGTCTCGCCCTGCGGGTCGGCCGGATCGAAAAACTGCCAGATGCCGTGCGCGCCGTAGCCGTAGCCGGCACAGCCGCCAAGCATCGCGACCCAAGCCTGCCATCGCGCGTGATAGGCCTGGTCGGGATCGACGGCCACGTCGTAGTAGCCTTCGGAGCAGAAAACGGGACGGGGCGGCGACAATGCCCGATTCTCCTCCGCGCGGGCCGCGATGTTGTGCACGCGATCCACGCTCTGGCCGGTCTGCAGCCAGTGATGGTCCAGCCATTGCGACTCATGATAGGGCCGCGAAGACTGGCAATTGTGCGGCAAAGCCCAATCGAGGCGGCTGCTCGGATGGATGGAAAGCGGATGGCCGTAGGGATTGTGGGCCTGGACCGTTCTGCCCAGGTCGTTGAACGACTCCTCCGTCCAGCCGCAATCGTTGAACGCGTACTGGTACTCGCCCGACAGGCACCAGAGCGCGTTGTAGGCGCCGTACCGCACGGCGCAGTAGGCGCTGATGCGTTTGGCCTGATGGATGTCGAAGGCGCACTGTTTCGTCTTGCCCCACCAGGCCGCCGGGATGGCGGCCGCCAGGCCGTGCGCCCAAATCGCCTCCATCCGCTCATCCAGCGCGCGAAAGTACGCCGGGTTCAATCGGCCCAGATCACGCCGCAGAAAGACGTACCCGCCCTCGTTCCGCTCGCCGGTCGGGTTGGGTGGGCCGTCGTCAAAACCGTTGAGATACTTGATCAAGACGGCGGTAAACCCTTTGGCTTTCCGGTCGGCCAGGTATTGGAAGAACGGCCCGTCATGACGTTCACCCAGTCCGCAGCGCGCGGTGTTGCCGCTCCAGAGCGTGTCGGCCAGCACGAAGATCGGCGTGCCGTCGGCATATTCGAAAAAGCGACCGCCGCTGTTGATTTTCAAGTGGCCGCGGTAGTTGGGATTGCCGGTCGTTTCGTCTTCGGTCGGCGGGCGCACCTCCAGCCGGCCGGAGCGGTCGTCCAACCCGGCATCGTCCGAGGACGTCTGCCACGTCCAAACGCCGGGCTGCGGCGCGGCGAACCGGACCACCCAGTCCCGGCCGCCGTCCCAGAATGCTTCTACCACCAGGCGCTTGCCGGTTGCCTCGTGCGTGAAGCCGGCCGTCGCGGGAAAGGACCACCAGGGATGCTCATCACTCGCGGCAAGTCGAAGCTCCTGCGGTTTCCATTGAACCGCGGGCTGCGCAAGCGGATCGGCTGCGATCTCGGTCGGCATCACCAGCCGCGGTTTGGACTCGGCCGCAGACGGGCCGCTCAGCGCGCACAAAACCATCCCAAACACAAACAAGCCGCTCGCGATTGTCTTCACTGTCGATACACGCCTTCTTTCAGGGGCTCGGATCAGCAACTGCCGGCCGGCGCAATTTCAGCGTCGCCTTCCTGACGGAGAAATGGTCGTCGCCGGAGAAGACGAGATGGAGCGTGCGGCCGTCGGCGCTCATCCATTTCGACGGGAAATCGCCGTGTTCCCCAGGGCCGGTGTCCCACGCGCTGGTGAAGAAGGCCGTCGTCCACGGCCCCCACGGCTCGGCCGCATCGTAGACGCCGAAGCCGCCGTCGAAGCGAGTGTCGCCGCGGTCGACGTGCCCGGGCGGCTGAGGGATGGCCTGCCACCAGAGATAGCGCTTGATCCCGGCGTTGTACGTCATGGCGGACCTGAGGCAGGCGTCGCGATGCTCGAACACGGGGCCGCGCTGCCGGATATCGTTCGACCAGACCGGCCGGCCTTGCTCATCGCGGCGCACGAGAAACTGCCACGCTTCTCGCCTGGCGATCTGGTCCAGGGCGGCGCGCATCAGGATGAAACGATCGGCGGGGCCGTCGGCTTTGGGACCGTCGTGCGAGTAGGCGTAGACGAACGCGTCCGGCGCCCCCGCATAGTCCTTTCCGAAGTTGACGAATCCGACCAACCCGAATTCCTCGAACCGCCAGTCCGCGTACGTCCAGGTCGCGCCGTGGTCCTTCGACCAGGCGAGCTGTGCCTCTCCGCCTTTGCGGTCGGCGTGGCCCATCCACAAGTACAGCACGCCGTCGACCGACAGCAGCCCCCAGCCTTTCTTGCCGCTCCGGCCTCCGCCGTATTGTTCGATCGAGTCGGAGCGGAGATTGACGCCCTGAAAATCACGCGGCAGCCCGGTGATTCGCACCAGTCCCAGGCTCAGCTTGGCGGGGACAAACGGCTCGAACCCCCAGCCGTCGCCGTACGTCGTGTAAAGGGCATCGTCGTCGCTCCACGTCAGCGGAAAGTTGTCGCTTCCTTTGGCGCGGCGGACGATCGTCTCCACCGGTGCCCATTCGATGCCGCCGATCACGGGGCTGGGCGGATAGGGCGCCGCGCCGGTTTCGTCTTGTGCCGTTTTTTCGCCATCGGCAGGGCCGCAGAGTCCGTTGACCACACCGACCACGGCGATCACCGGCAGCAATCTCAGTTGCATGGCGAACTCAACCTTCAACGGAATCACCTCTCGTCGCGATCCGGAGCCGTCGAGGTTTTCTCGATCAGCACGGCCCAGTCCTTGCCGGTCTCGCGCGGCGGCGCGCCCAAGGAAACACGCGACCCGCCGGCCACGCCAGCGGCGTGGCCCTCGAATTGGCCCGTCCGCGGATTGTACCATCTCTGCTGGAAACGCCCATCGACGCCTGACAGATCAAGCTCGGCAACGTCTTCCGCCTTCGGCAGATAGACGGCGAAGACCTCGCCCGCCTTGCAGAAGACCTGAGCGCCCATGGCATACGTCTTCCGGCCGCGGCTCTGCGTCACGGAGATCGCGGCCGCGCCCGTGACGAGCTCGTCGGCAGGCTGCATCTCCCAAAACGGCAAGGCTTCGAGGAACCGCCGCGCGTAGAGGACGTAGTTCCACAGCTTCTCGCGCTCGGGGGTCTTGAAGCTGTCGGTGTCGAGCAGGTCGCCCAGAATGAACTCGATGTTGCCGCCGGAGAGATACGTGGGCCAGAGCTTCTCCACCCGCCAACGCTCGGCGTCGTCCACCGGAATCCAGCCCTTCTCCTGCCCTTTGTCCAAAGTGAACTCGTCCATGGAGACGGGCAGCGGTCGCCCGGCCTCAGCGGTTGCCTCTCGGAACTGCTCGGTGAGCGCGTCGATCTTGTGCTGCCCGAGCTGGATCGAAGTGAGGCTGAAGCGAGGATCGCCGAAGGTGAATGCCAGCGCTTCGAGCGGATTCCCGGCCGAGTGAACGGCAATCGGGTGGTCGTAGGGATCGACCGCCTGGACGTACTCGGCAAAGCGTCGCACGCGGTCGGGGCCCAGATCGAAACCCAGGTTGTACTCTTCACACAGATTCCACTGGAGCGCCAGATGGTGGCCGAAGCGGGCGACCAGCTCGCGATAATAGAGCATCCGCTCCGTGCCCAGCTCACCGTCGTCCAACTCCCGCTTGTTGGGCTCTTCGGCCTCGTTGAAGACAAAATGCAGGAAGACGCCCTGCCGCTGCGCGTGGGCGAAAACGGTTTCCCACTGCCGCAGCTTGCCGACGTCGTAGTGGAGGTTGTCGTCTTGGGGGCTACCGTTGGGATCAGGCGATCCGGCCCACGGCCAGACGTCCCTGCCGTCGCCGCCGATGTTGTGCGTGAGGAAATAGACGCTGTTGACCCCGTGCAACGCGAGATAGTTGACGGCACCAATGATGCCACGGCCTTTGTCCTCGCCCCAATCCGGGTCGCCGGGCCGCCAATCCGCGACGTGATCCGCAAATTGGTGGCTGGGCGGCGTGCGCTCGAAGCCGGCGTAGGCCAGGAAGTTCTCCGGGCTGTCCGTGCCGCCGCGAATCCAATACGGGCCCGAGGCGAACTTCAGGTAGTGGCCGCCGGCATACTCGAGCGTGCCCCACTTGAGAAAGCCGGGGGCATCCGGGTCGCAAGGCGCCACGTCAAAGCTGCCGCCGACTTCGTCGAAGGCGACGGCCCGGCCCGCCTGCGGATCGAGCGAGACGGCAATTCCCTTTCCCGCCCGAAACGACGCCTCGTAGGACCAGCGCCCGGCCTCGTCCGGTGCAAGCCGCGCAGACCAGACGTCGCCTGCTCCGCCGCCGCAACCGTCGCCGTCGAAGAATCCCGGCACGTCGTATCGTTGCCCCGACGGGCCGCTGAAAGCGACCTGGAGGCGGTAGTCCAGGAACGGATTCGGCTGGTCGTCGGTCTCACTCGCCCTGGGACCGCGAAAGCGAACGGTGACCGGATGCCAGACGCGCCGCTGGCCGTCGACCACGGGGTCGAGAATCGCCTCGCCGACCATGCGGAGAAAGGCGTTGTATTCGGCCGTGGTGATCGCGTCCTCCTTCTCATCCAGGCCGAGTCGGACGGTGACCATGTTCCAGGCCGGAACGACAAACAGGTCGTTGTTGTTGTAGCCGCTCCGCGCATACGTGCTCAGCGGCGCGTCGGGCCAGCGGCGGGTGCCTTCGGGCGTGACGCCGTTGGGCCACCAGTGGTAGCCGTAGACGCCGGCGCCCTTGCGGGAACTGCCGGGCAAAGCGTTGGGGATTGAAGGGGGAACCTGCACCCGCGTGGCCTCATCGACCCATTCGGCGCCGATCAGTTGCCGGCCCTTCCAGTTGCCTCGGTTCAGGAAAAGAAGGCCGAATCGGGCCAGATCTTCGGCGGAGATCTCGATGCCGCCCGTCCAATTCAACACCTTGCCCGTCGCGTCCAGCTTCCAATTCAACTGGGTGATGCCGATTGGGTCGAGAATTCTTCGTTTCAGATAGTCGTCGAGGGACCCGCCGGCAATCTGCGTCAACGTGTAGCCGTAGTGCTGCGTGGCCTCGTCCCAATACATATACTTCGTGCCCGGCGGGAAGAACGGCGGCAGCGGCTCGACCAGGGCGTTCTGGTCGCCGCGCCCCCGTTCGTCACGGTCGTACCCGCCCCCTGTGCCGTCAAGACCGGAGGTCATCGTGGCGAAGTGACGCAGCGTGACGGCCGGATAGAGCTTTGCCAATGCCGGATTGAAATCCTTGGCCGGCGTGTCGAGCGTACATTTGCCGTCTTCGATCAACAGTCCGTGGGCGGTGCTGGTAAATGCCTTGGTGACCGACCAGACGCCCTGGGGCTTGCCTGCTTCCGGGCCTCGCCAGATCATCCGCCCGTTGCGGACGACGACCATCCGCTTGACGCCTTCCTGCCCGGCAGCTTCGCGGAGGTATTCCACCGCCGCCTGAAGCTTCGCCGAGTCCACGCCCTGCGATTCGGGCGCGGCCTCCTCCCAGGCACGGCCCGGAAAGACCGTGTCGTCTGCCCCTGCTGCCGGGCGGATCGCCGCCGCGAGCAGCATCAAGAGCACAGCAAACAGTCGCTTGGCTGCCATATTCGCATATCCTTCTGATTTATGACCGAAGGTCATGGGCGGGTCTTCATTTCAGGTCATGACTACTTGTCCAGCGGCAGGGCGCCGGCGGGGCCGATGCGGCTGCCGTAGATTTCCAGGCCGCCGATCTGGCCGCGGAACTGCCGGTCCATCCCGTAGCTGTGCATCGTCTCGTTGAAGTTGCCGATCGCCAGCGGGCCGATGTCGCCGGCCACGGGCCCGACGTTGTAAGTGGTCTTGCGGTCCAGCGCGACGGCGGCCTGGCCGGGCTCGTCCTGCGGCCGGCTGAAATACCAACCGACGTTCTCGGCGGCCTTGGTCGCGTCGTAGGTCACGGCAAAGCGGGTCCATTTG
>Ga0180437_10009287_pt1 | contig 12212 bp, 13 predicted proteins | sample SS_ome_4_FD_132410 | JGI IMG/M metagenome (GOLD analysis project Ga0180437, IMG submission 132410) | Hypersaline lake sediment archaeal communities from the Salton Sea, California, USA - SS_3_D_1 metaG | ecosystem: Environmental > Aquatic > Non-marine Saline and Alkaline > Hypersaline >... | reverse complement strand
CTCGAGGAGGGCGGGATCCTGATTATCTCGACTCCATACGGTCATTCATACCGGTTTGTTCAGGATCCCACGCACTGCTCTCCCTGGAATGAGTCGACCCCCGAGTATTTCGATCCTCGATTCGGGCTTTATTATGTATACAAGCCGAAGCCCTGGGAGATTCTCAAAGGTCAATTCTTTTGGGATCTGAACGGGGATATCGAGCTTGCAATGAAAAAGGTAAAAGATGGAATCAATTCTCCAGCTGAATAAAGTTGATTGGAAGCGGAGACTTCTCATAAGCACACCGACCTTGGGATTGATACGCTATGAGTGGCACAATGCTCGATCGGCTCAGATTATCCCGGTGAATTGGCAGGCATTCGGATTTGATCCCATGGGATATTCGGTCGATGATGCCTACAATCTGATCGTGAATTATGCGCTCTTTGTCGCCCAGACAACTTGGCTGATGACAATCGAGGATGATGTGATTCTCCCTCCTGATGCATTCAAAAAGATGTCTCAATATCTCGATTCCGAGAAAATCCCGATTGTCTCGGGTCTCTATACCACGAAATCTCTACCGGCCGAGCCCCTTGTGTTCAGGGGTCGTGGAAACGGATCTTTCTATAATTGGAAACAGGGAGACAAAGTTTGGTGTGACGGGCTTCCCATGGGCTTTCTTTTAATCCATACATCAATCCTGAGATGGTTCTGGGATAATACCGAGGAATACCAAGTACATTCAGGCGAGAAAATTCATCGTGTGTTTGAGACTCCTAAGAAGATATGGTTCAATCCTGAGACCGGGGAATATGCACGACAGGAGGGAACTCAGGATCTTTACTTTTTCGATCGCATCATGGAATATGAAGTTTTAAAGAAAACAGGTTGGAAACAGATCGCACGAAGGAAATATCCCTTCTTGTGTGATACGAGTATTTTCTGTAAACACATTGATAGAATGACTGGAAAGCAGTATCCGATTGGAGGCTTACCATGCCGACAGAGCTAGGGGATGCAATAAAAGGATCTACGAAGGTAATAAATATTGCCCTAGAGGATGAAGACGGAGCCGCAGCGACACCGACTCTTGCAAAATGGAAACTGACCGATGAGGAAGGGACAGTCATAAATAGTCGTAGCGAAGTGACGGTTTCTTCTCCTTCTGAAAGCATGGATGTGGTACTCAGTGGGAATGATCTCAGTTTTCAGGCATCGGAGAATGATATCGCTTACAGGCGGTTTATCGTGTGGGGGACATACAATTCGGATCTTGGAGCAGGGCTCCCATTCTATGGGAGCGCAACGTTCAGGGTTGTAGATCCTGCAGCATCATGATTTCTATCCCATTTCTATCCCGCTCCCGTTTTTCCAAACGGCACATACTCATAACATAAAAATCATTAAATCCCTGAAATATCAAAAGTTACTATAAGTATCGATATATAAAACAGGAATGTTCGTCCCATTCATGGGATACTTGCAATTCTTGAAAAAGCAAAAAAAATCGGAATACAGAACATCATTCTTCCTTCTGCAAACTGCAGTGAAGCCCGACTTATCGCAGGCTTACGACTTTTCCCCGTCCAGTATTTGCGGGATGCGGTGGAGCCGTTTTCCGGAAAGGGGAAAAACTGCGGGCTTCGAAAGGGGGAGATTCTGATCGAAAAAAAGAGAGAAAGGGGAATGCGACAGGAAGGAGAGGGTGATTTTTCTGAAGTGAGGGGGCAGAACTACGCTGTAAGGGCTGTGGAGATTGCTGCTGCAGGAGGCCATAATATTCTTCTGATTGGTTCTCCCGGTTCTGGAAAGACAATGATTGCAAGCCGTATACCCACCATAGTACCACCACTGACTGAGGAGGAATCCATTCAAACATCAAAGATATACAGCATTGCCGGCCTTCTTCCCGCTCGTGAGGGACTGATATGGTATAGACCATTTCGGGCACCGCATCATACCGCATCAGAGAATTCAATAATCGGAGGTGGGAAAAATCCCATTCCAGGGGAAATTACGCTTGCCCACAACGGGATTCTCTTTCTCGATGAGTTTCCCGAGTTCAAGAGTTCGATAGTGCAGTCTCTACGACAGCCAATGGAAAGCGGAAAAATTACCATATCCCGGGCCGACAGCCGCATTTCGTTCCCTGCCCGTTTCATGCTTGTTGCGGCCATGAATCCGTGTCCCTGTGGGTACCTGTTTGATCAGAAACGAAGATGTCAGTGCAGCTCGACTCAGATAGGGAAATACTATATGAAAATATCAGGGCCGGTTCTCGACAGAATCGATATTCAGGTGGAGGTCAAGCCTCTGAAGGCCCAGGATATCATGGACTCAGCTCATTCTGAGTCATCCTCTGCGATTAGAGAAAGAGTCATCAGGGCAAGAGAACTGCAGACCGAACGGTTGAAAAAATATCACCTTACCCTCAATGCTATGATGGGCGCTGAAATCGTGAAAAAGCTCTGTCCCCTGAGCGATCAAATAGAAAAGCTATTGCATGCTTCGGTCGATAGGTTCAAGCTATCCGTGAGAGCATACTACAAAGTGATAAAGGTATCCCGAACCATCGCAGACCTGGCACAGAGAGAGCATATTTGTATGGAAGATGTGCTTGAGGCCTTGTCCTATAGGGAGGTCGAAAATATCCTCTACAACCGACTATTTAAGCAAAACCGCGTTCCCATTGAAAATGCCACCCGGTATTCGATCCTTCGGCTGTGAATGATGGAGTAACCATTCGAAGGATTATTTTTTTCACTCTCGAGAAAAATGTTCTATAATAATAATAAGACTTGTCCATCACCGTGAGAACACGGAGAGCATGAGAAAAGAGCGCGCATTCATATTTGCAACCGTATTTTTTGTTTTTTTTCAAATCGCGGTGTACTCAGTGCTCAATGCTTATCTCAGTTTCCCGCTGATCATTGAACTGCTTGCGAGCGCTGCTGTTTCCGTTTGCTTTTTTTTCTTCACATGGATTTTTTTCTTCCACAGATTCCCCTCGGGCACAGATGAAAAATCCTTAGACAATCACTACATCTCACGTGTGAATAAAGTGCTGCAGAATGTGACGAAAAAGATGAGAAAACAGATTTATGATCTGCACAGCCTGTTCGAAGTTTCGATAAACCTCACCTCGATACTCGAGCCGCAGCAGTTGATCAAATCATCGATTCTCTCACTCATCGGTCAGCTTCAGACAAACCAGGCGATTGTGTTTCTTCCCACCAAGAGGGACCCAAACATCATATTTCCCATTTATTCCAAGGGTTTTCCGAAACACAAGTGGAAAAATTATTCCCTTTGCCTGGAAGACCCTCTTTTCCAAAAGTTCGATAAAAAGATGATTGCTTTGAATCTGTACGATGTGGAGGAGGACTTCCTCAATGAGGGATGGAGGAGGCTCATTGACGGCGGTATAACTCTCATCGCACCCATAATTCCAAAAAAGCAGATAAAAGGCCTCATTGCTGTTGGGCAGAAAATGAGCCAGGAATTATTTACGCGTTCCGAACAGGAAATATTCAGCCTTCTCGCCCACTTCATATCTGTTGCATTCTCCAACTCAATACTTTATCAAAAGATGGAGCAGATATCGCTTACCGACGAGCTCACTGGTCTCTTCAATTATAGATATTTTAAAAGACGACTCGAGAACGAACTTCTCAGAGCTCGGCGCTATGGGCATTCGCTCTCTTTGATACTTTTCGACGTTGATTTTTTTAAAAATTACAACGATCTCCATGGTCATCCTGCTGGAGATAAGGCCTTGAAGAACATTGCAAAACTTTTGCGGTTGTCCACGAGAAAATCAGACATTCCTGTCCGTTATGGCGGAGAGGAGTTCTGTGTGATCCTTCCGGAAGAAAACAAGGAGGGTGCACATTTGTTCGCCGAACGGCTACGAAAGAGCATCGAGACAACAGCTTTTCCTGGTGAAGAGGACCAACCGGGTGGAAAGCTCACCATAAGTCTCGGCGTGTCGACCTACCCCATAGATGCAGGAACAATCCAGGATCTGATCGATAAGGCCGATTCTGCTCTCTATACAGCAAAAGGTACGGGAAGAAATAGAACCTGTATCGCAGCGGAAATCGTCAAGAAGTAGAAAAAATGACTCTTTCAGTATCGTTTTCGTTGTTTCCCCTTTGAAAACAGAGGTGGTCTTCATCTTTTTCTTTTTTCAAGAGAATATCGATGGATCGATTCACGAGCGCAAGCAGTTCTATTATTCGGGCAAGCCTGACTTCTTCTGTACACGATGAGCACTGGAGCGCTTTTGGTACTTCCTTTATCATATTCATAAGTTTCGGGCTATGAAGTGTGTAAAATATGACGTCGTAAACAAAATCACTTTTTGAGGATACATCTTGCCTGTTTTTGATTATCTGCTTTATCAAAGAGTGCATCAATTTCTCAAATTCGTCATTCGTGCTCATCAATTCAACCTCTTCATACGATATACTAAATATATAATATAGCGCATTTTGGGGAAAAATCGGGAACAGTGAGAGCAGGAAGAAGAATTTCAAAAGGAATACCGCTATCATATGAACATTATCGATGTCTTTATATTGATTGTTCTCGTTGTATTGAGCATCAGAGGGTACCTGAAGGGTTTCATTCATGAGGTCTTTTCACTCATGATCATGATTCTCGGAATAGCACTGGCGCTCCTCTTCTATCGCCAAATGGGCTTCTTCCTGGAAACGATCATTCAGAATGAAGATCTTTCTCTCATACTGTCCTTTATTGCGATTTTTTTCTGCACCGCGGTCCTCATGGTGGTAATAAGAAATGCACTTACCAGTCTGGTTGAATCATTGAACATAACCGATCTGGACAGCGTGTTCGGTCTTCTCGTGGGGTTGACGAAGGGGGCTCTTCTCTTGAGCTTTCTGCTCGTATTTTTCACCCATCGACAGATCCTAAAATTAGAGAAAGTTACACAAAGCTCTTTTTTCTATCCTTTTCTCAAACGTTTTCTCCTTGCCATTCTTTCGGTGCTTCCTGATACTATATATAATGGAATTACCAGATTCCTCGGAGTTGTATAAATAATATTCACGGGAAAAACTGCTCATGTTGAAAGTGTGCCTTGTGTTCATCACATTGTGTGTCTCGCTCTTTGGCACGTTTTTCAATCTGTTTGCTTCTTCAGGTCGCAGTGATTTTCGAACTGATGCACTCAGATTATTCAAAGAAGAAAATTACAGGGAGATCGTTGATCAGTTTGAAAACAAGCGGATTAAAAGCGATCTTGAACAACTGCTGCTTGCAAAGGCGTATGAACGGCTCGGTTTCTACGAAATGTCCATAGAATCGTTGAAAGAGTTGTACAGAGTTGTTTCTTTCGATTTCTTGAAAAGTCAGAAGCTCTTTATTGCATATTTTATAGGAACGAATTATGAGATGCTTGAGGATTACTCGAGCGCAATGCTCTGGTACAGCAGAGTACTCTCCGGAATAGAGAGCAGATCTTCATCCTATGGAGAGGCAGTTGATCGGTTGTCTATTTCCACTGCGACGCTCAGAAGAATCAATACACTCTATCGTAAGCGAAAAGTAGACCACCATACTATTGAAAAGGTCATGAAAAGACAGAACTCTCTTCTCCCGCATGTTCTCTATTTCACCGCAGTTGTCTATCACTCAAGCGGAAGACTACGCGACGCTGCTGATTATTATGTGCAGCTCCTCAGAGGGGAGAAGAATGTGTACACGAAGAAGACGCTCGAGCAAATTGTGAACGACTCCCGTTTGATTTATGTGCTGGGGCAAAAGGGAGTGTCGAAAACAGATCTGATTCATCTCTGCATACAGTATTCCCTGCACGACGGAGCGCTCTTTATCTCTCATTTCATTCCTTATGATAAGTACGTCGCGCAGCTCAGAGCCTACTGTTTTTATGAAAAGGGGGATTATCAGTCAGCAGCTGTTCTGTATGAAGATTATTTTTCGGCTTTCGAAGACCCTGATGCACTGGTAAAATTGGCTTACTGTTATTTTTATCTTGGAGATAGACGCCAGTCGGTTTCATATCTTGCGCAGTACCTGAAGAACAGGGGAAATGAAAAAAATGTCTCAGCCGATGCAGCGTTCCTCAAGCTTCTTCTGGATAGAGACCACCGCCCGGTTGAACAAAACGTGAAACAGGCAATGGTCTTTTTACAGACCTATAAAGGGTTTCCAAACTCTGAAAGGTTCATCTACGATACATTTTATTATATTCTGCAAACAGGCAACAGAGACTTTGCAGTGGAATTCTTACAAGGGTCACGCTACTTGATGAAGAGCCCTATTTACGAGGCATGGGCATACTCGGTTCTCAGTCTTTATGACAGCAGCTCTTTTTTCGCAGATGCTGTCATACATGCACCCGGAAGTTATTATTACTTTGTTGCAGCGGAGAGAGCCGCTGTGGGCTCTGATGCACTAAGGCGAGCCGATATGCTATTCGAACAAAAAAGATACGAAGAAGCTCTGGATCTTTATGTCCTGCTCTTCAGCAGAAATATTCAAAAGAAGCGTGCGGAATCGAAGATACTCGAGATACTCAGTGGTGTGCTTCCTTACAGCTATTTCTTTGAGATAGTGAAAACTCATGAAGACAGAGGATCGGTTCTCATGGAATTGCTGGATTCTGGCCTGTACCGAGAAATATTCGATATCATTGATCCTGATTATGTTTTTGCGAATTCTCAAGAGGGTGTCTATCAGTGCTATATCCTCTCTACGGCATGCCATGAGACGGGGAATATTGTGGGAGGAGTTCTCTACGGTGAAAAAATGCTCGACTTTACCGACAGGAAGTATGTACTGTTCCTCCCTGTGGAAATATTGAAGCTCTGTTATCCCTCAGTGTATGTGGAGAGTATAGTAAAATTTATTCAGGAATCTATCTCGATATCAGATCCCTTATTCATTCTTGCCCTCATTAGGGCTGAAAGCATGTATGACCCGAAAGCCAAATCTCAGCGGGGGGCACTTGGGCTCATGCAGATTCTTCCAGAAACCGCAGCATGGCTTGAGGGAAAACATGTCTTGAGGGAGGAGCTTTTTGATCCTTCCAGGAACATAGAGATAGGTATTAAATACTTACATTTCCTCTTCGAACGCTTTGAGTCAAAAGAGCTCGTACTTGCAGCCTACAATGGCGGACCAACCAACGTGAAGAGGTGGATGACCAGGAACGGATATGATGAATTATTGTATTTCATTGAGGAAATACCGTTTTTTGAAACCAGGAATTATGTAAAAAAGGTCATTGCGAACTATGAGCTGTACAGATATATCTACGATAGAAGCTTCTGAAAGCTTTGATGTGCTCGCTGAGGAGAAATCCTATTCTGATCGACGGCTGCTGCAGTGGCGAATAGATCATGAATATCAGTAAAAGACCACAAAATGCATAGAGTTTAATTTTTAAAAGCTAATTCAATTTTCTTGACATTATTTTTATATATGATAGGATTTTCATAGAACCGTTCTTTCAGTTTAAAAGAGAGAGGTGTAACCTATCATGAACATCACCGATGTGAGGGTAAAAAGGGTTGGCAACGAGGGAAAATTAAAAGCATATGTGTCAGTCACGTTCGATGATTCATTCGTCGTTCACAACCTGAAGGTAATCGATGGACAGAGCGGGATATTCGTTGCTATGCCGAGCAGAAAAACCACCAGTGGCGAGTTCAAAGATGTTGCACACCCGATCAATTCGGCTTTCAGAGAGGTGCTCCAGAAGGCAGTACTCGAAGCGTACAATAGCGAAAGGGAGAGAGAGGAAAAGAGGGAAGAACAGGAAGGGTAAAGCTGACGGTAAGGGTCAATTGAGTTTCCGAAATAGGATAAGAAAAAATACAGAGAGTGGAAGAATACTACAATCCCATTTAACTCCTTCATATTAAAGATTTATCAAATCCCAGCATTTTTTTATTTTGCATTTGAAAAATATGTATTTATATTAGGTGAGGGAATTGGGGCGTCGGCAAGCGGTAAGCCATCAGGTTTTGGTCCTGACATTCGGGGGTTCGAATCCTCCCGCCCCAGATTTTGTACTTTTTCTTTCAGTGTTAAGGGTAACACCTAGGGAGGCACATTTTATTGTAGTAGGAGATGCAATATTTCGAAAAAGAGGGAAGGAAATTGACTGGTTCGGAACTGAAGATCATTTCGGGAACTGCAAACAGAATTCTCGCAGAGAGAATTGCAGCGAAACTGAATACAGAACTCACCGATGTGACAATTTGCCGGTTTGCTGATAATGAGATTTTTATACAGATCAATGAATCGGTGAGGGGTGCCGATGTGTTCGTCATTCAACCCACCTCAAACCCGGCAAATGAAAATCTCATGGAACTCCTCATACTCCTCGATACGTTGAAGAGGGCATCCGTAAAGAGAATAACAGCAGTCATTCCCTACTACGGTTATGGAAGACAGGACAGAAAAGCCCAGCCCAGAACCCCAATTACCGCAAAACTCGTTGCGGATCTCCTCACAGTGGCAGGTGCTCAAAGAATATTACTTCTCGACGTTCACGCATTGCAGATACAGGGGTACTTCAATATACCTGTGGATCACCTTTTTGCAACCCCTGTACTTTTCGACTATTTCAGGAAAACAAAGGGGAATTATACTGTTGTATCACCGGATGCGGGTGGTGTCGAGCGGGCTCGTTTTTTTGCACGTTTGCTCCGCACAAATATGGCGATTATCGACAAGCGGAGGTATGAGAAAAACAAGGCAACAATTATGAACATCATTGGCGAGGATCAGATCAAGGACGCTGATCTCATAATCATAGATGATATGATCGATACGGCGGGTACACTCTGTGCTGCTGCGAATGCACTCCACGAGAAGGGAGCGAAGAACATTTACGCGTGTGCGACTCATGGAGTGTTTTCAGCGAATGCGATGAAGAACATTAACAATTCTTTTTTAAAAAAAGTCGTGGTCACAGATTCTATCTATTTCAACAAGAATAGGTCCGACGCCGATAAAATCGAGATACTCTCAATATTCAGTCTGCTTGCTGATGCGATCGAGCGAATACACAAGGACAGGTCAGTATCTCCTCTTTTTCTCGACGCTGAAAGTAACCATCTTGTTGGTCTCGAATAGTGTTCATTGCTTTGAGGAAATCGTCACTGAGATGCACATTTCTCACCGAAATCGATCGTAATTTTACTTAGGATAAGAGGGAAAGTGTTATGGAAGCATACGTTCTCGAAACAAAAAAGAGGGAAAAAACAGGGAAAGAAATTGCAAAAAAGTTGAGAAGAAAAGGTCTTATACCGGCCGTTCTCTATGGACACAAGGGTACAAAAGCACTCTCTGTACGGGATCTGGATTTTAAAAAGATGTTTGAGAAAATTGGGGAGCATTCCATCATCTCTTTGGATATCGAGGGAGATGAAAAAGCAGAGGTCATAGTAAAAGACTTTCAGCTTGATCCAGTAAAGCGGAATATAATCCACGTCGATTTTTTCGAGATAGAGAGGGGGAAGGTCCTGAGAACTGAGGTGCCGATCAAGATTGTGGGGGTTTCGAAAGGTGTAAAGAAGGGAGGTATTCTGGAGCTGTTCCTCCGCGATCTGGAAATAGAGTGCCTTCCGAAGGATATCCCTGAGAGCATCACGATCAACATTGAAGAGCTGGATCTTGGAGATTCTCTCCACGTACGTGATATTGAAGTAGGACCGCGAGTTACACTTATCTCGAATCCAGAGCAGGTAGTGGTGACGATCGGTTCACCTACCGTAATCAAGGTTCCTGTCGCAGAGGAAGAGAAAGTTGCTGAAGTTGCTGTTGCACCCGCTGAGGGAGAAATACCTCCAGAGACGGAAAAGACGGAGTGATGTTCCGCTTTAGTCACATCGTTATTATTACGGGAGACGCACCTTGAAGATGATTGTCGGGCTTGGAAATCCGGGCAGGCAGTATCAGCATAATAGGCATAACGTGGGTTTTATGGTTGTTGATAGGTTTGCAGAATATCACGAGATCGATCTGAACATCAAGAAAAAAAAGGCAGTTTTCGGGAGGGGGAAGTGTTTTGGAGAAAGTGTGGTGCTCCTAAAACCACAGACGTTCATGAATCTCAGCGGAGAAGCGGTGCTCTATCTCGCGAGTTTCCTGAAAATAAAAACAAAAGATATCCTGGTCGTAGCCGATGATTTGGAACTTACTTTCGGAATGATCAGAATCAGGAACGGAGGCGGGTCCGGCGGCCATAATGGAATACGGTCGCTCATTTATTCATTGAAGTCAGAAGATTTTCCCAGGGTGCGATTCGGAATAGGGAAACCACCGACGGAAACAGAAAAAGACCTCTGTGACTACGTGCTTGAAAACTTCACCCAGGAAGAGAGAAAATATCTCAATGAGGGGCTTGGGAGAGTGGTGGAGGCGCTCAATGTGCTGATATCAAAATCAATCGAGGAGGCGATGAACCAGTTCAATAATCGATTGCTCACAGAGCTGCAGATCGACCCCCACTCTCGATAAATATCTCTATACATACCTACACACGTCTTCTACACTTTACCCTTCTTTCCCCGTCACATGGTCAGGGAATATTTCTTTTCTATGGAGGTTGCACAGGAATGTGATGGAATTGCACAGGAGCAAGAGTGGTTTCTTGGTGGAACTGGTAAGGCGTTTCTGCGTCGAAAACAGACTTCTGGAAACGGGTGAAAATCTGCTGATTGCAGTGTCTGGCGGCCCTGACTCGGTAGCTCTCCTTCATATCATGGCGGAGCTTTCGAAGGAGCTGGGTTTCAGTCTTGCGTGTTTTCACCTGGAACACGGATTGAGGGGCAGTGAATCCCTTGCAGATCAACAGTTTGTGGGAATGCTCTGCGATAAAATGGGTATTCGATTCTTTACGCAGAATGTGGACGTTCGGAGAAAGAGGCAGAAAGGGGAATCACTCGAGGAAGCCTGTCGGAGGATACGATTTGAAACACTGCATGCGGTGTGCGAGAGGGAGGGATTTGTGAAGATCGCGACCGGTCATACCCTCGATGACAACATTGAAACGATTATATTCCGTCTCATTTCAGGTAGCGGTCCCAGAGGGTTTTCCGGAATATTCCCGGTGAGTGGGAAGGTGATCCACCCGCTGCTCTGTCTCACAAAAGAACAGGTTATTGATTTTTTAAATACAATGGGAGCCGAATACCGCATCGACAGCACGAATTTCAGCAATGATTTTTCCAGAAATATGATCAGAAACAGAGTGCTTCCCCTTTTCGGAGAATTAAACGCTCACTTCAAAGAGCACATACTGAGCTTGTCCCAAATACTGCGGGAAGAGGATGCGCTACTGAGCACACAGACCAATGAGTTTCTGAGAAAAGCAGTAAGAAACCGCGTGAATGGAAAGATCGAAATCGCTCTGACACAGTTCAGCGCACTTCCGAATTCACTGAAGAGAAGGGTGATCATGGAGTGTATCCAGCAGCTGACCTTCAGTGCATGTTTTCAGAAGAGGAGTTATCTCCCTTTCCGTTCGCTCGAAGGAATCATAAAGGACAAGCTTGAAACGAATAAAACTATTTATCAGAATGAATTATTCAGAATCAGGAAGGAGTATGAATCGCTTGTATTTGAGAAAAGGGTTGTCGCCCCTGTTTTTCAAACGTATCTTTACACTGCAGGAGGTCCAGAGGAGACCGTTTATATCCACGAGATCAAGCAGAGCATTCATTTTTCCCTTCGGGATTCCGTCGATGTTTTCGAGAAAGAAAGAATATACATTGATTTGGATGCGATAGATTTCCCGATCATTGTCCGAAGCCGAGGAAGTGGGGACCGGATCGAGCTCGAGAGAATCGGCAGAAAAAAATTAAAAAGTATATTCATAGACGACAAGGTGCCCGTGGTCCTGCGTGAAATGGTTCCTATTTTGGAATCGAAGGGAAGAATAGTGGGTGTATTCCGCTCCCTGTATGGCAAGAGCAACAGAGTCGCCAAAGGATACAGAGTGACAGAAAAAACGGGCAGGGTACTCGTGTGTGAGCTGAGAACCGAGAAGAAAAACAAGAGCTTTTCCCGTGACGGATGATACATTGGAAAATCTAAGAACTGTGATCACGAAAGAGCAGATCGAGCAGAAGGTGAAAGAGCTCGGGAACCTCTTGTCCAGAGATTACGGGAATGAGGAAATCGTTCTTGTTTGCAACCTCAAAGGAGCGTTCATTTTTCTTGCTGAT
>Ga0180437_10009286_pt1 | contig 12212 bp, 11 predicted proteins | sample SS_ome_4_FD_132410 | JGI IMG/M metagenome (GOLD analysis project Ga0180437, IMG submission 132410) | Hypersaline lake sediment archaeal communities from the Salton Sea, California, USA - SS_3_D_1 metaG | ecosystem: Environmental > Aquatic > Non-marine Saline and Alkaline > Hypersaline >... | reverse complement strand
GAAGCGGCTTATCTTTTCAAGAGGGAAGATAGAAAATGATCGCCGATCCGAGGGACTACTGTTCTTCGAGAACGATCGCGGTATATCCGGCTTCAGTCAAACGCCGGGCCATTTTTCTTGCTGAGTCCATATTTTTCGCTTTGATCCTCACCCGATAGTAGATTTGGCTCGGCGCTTTAAAGGGGGTGATGTAAACGTCTTGAAAATTTCTCCCGAGTTCATTTTTTAACGCCCGTGCATTCTCCTCCCGGACGAAGGAACCCACCTGCACAGAGAATTTCTGAGAGGACCTTTTTGGGGAGATCCGCGTGAGTATTTCAAGCTTGACTGGCGCTGTTCCCGAATCGATCATGTCCACGGATTTGGCAGCGGCAAAGGAGAGGTCGATGATCCTGTCCTTTACGAATGGTCCGCGGTCGTTTATCCGAACGATGACAGACATCCCGTTATTCAAATTCGTGACCATCACAAAGGTGCCGAATGGCAGGCTCTTGTGGGCGGCCGTCAGATCGTACATGTCGTAGATTTCTTTGTTGGACGTGGTTTTCCCGTGGAAGCCCGGTCCGTACCAGGAAGCCATGCCGGTCAGGGCATTATCCGGAGGCGGGTAAGATATCCGGGCGCACGAAGAAAATATCAGGGTCAAAGCGGCGAATACAAAAGCTGGTTTGAAGTTTCCATGTATCGTCATCCGTCTACAAGATTCACAAAAATTTGATCAGGTTATTTTTCAAAACAGAATAGGCTTCTTCTGGAGTGGATGATGAGAGAAAAAGTGCCGCGTCTCCGGGATCTATGGTTTTGTTTCGACGCAGAGCCTCGAAATCGACTATTTCGTTCCAATATTTTTTTCCGTACAAGAGAATGATAAGCTGATCTTTATGAATCTTTCCTGTCTGGATCAAGGTCAAAACTTCGAAAAGCTCGTCCAGAGTGCCGAATCCACCGGGGAGGGCGACGACGGCCTTAGCTCGATTGAGCAGCCAGAATTTTCGCATGAAAAAATAATGAAAAATAAATGAAAGTTCCGGCGAAATATAGGCGTTAGGAAGCTGTTCTGCCGGTATGGAGACGTTCATCCCGATGGATTTGCCTCCGGCTCGAGCGGCTCCCCGATTCGCCGCTTCCATCAAACCCGGACCGCCTCCTGTGCAGACCACGAAGTTTTTTCCCTTCGGTTTGAGCTTGATCGCCCATTTTGCCAACCGAAAAGCGAGCTCTTCTGTCTCCCAGTAATATTTGTGCAGCACAGAATCCGTCTCGTCCGGCCTGGCTTTGGAAGAACCCAAAAAAAGCACCGTGCTGTTGACTTTGTTCTCATCCAACCGAGAAAGAGGTTCGATGTACTCGCTTAGTATGCGTATCGTGCGGGCTTCATCCGAGTTCAGAAATTCCAAATTTTTATAAGCTTTTTCAGGATGTTCGTTTTTTCTCATTTTCACCTCTGTTCTATCGCGAACATGCTTGATGATTGGTAAACGATGGAACGGACTGCTTTCAGAATACCATTCTTTTGAATCGGTGTATACCGCATTTTTATCCCGGACAATTTCTGTTTGAACTTTGATTACGTCTAGTATATCATCCTCTTGTCCTATAATTTGGGCATGATTTCAAGACGAAATTGTGTGTACGGAGAGGCAAAAATGCCGAATGACTGGAATGCTTTGACTGCTTGTGATTACCCCGGCCGTTTTATCGTCATCGGGCAGGAAAAAGAATCGGGGAATGGATTGGTCGCCTACGGAATCACAGGGCGGTCGCCATCGAGCCAGGCCAGAAAAATGGAACTCGATAAAGATACGATTTGGGTCAGGCCAACCGATAAGAGCATTTTGCAGAAAGGGAACATCGACCTTTTGATCTATCCTAGCCTTTTCTGCCTTTCTCGTGGAATCGCTGTCAGCAACGGAAAACAAACCATCGATGTCATGGCTTGTTTGAGTCAGGGCGAGGATGCCGCGGAAATCCTTGCTTTTGCCTTGAAAGAATGGGATTACGAACCGGATGAGCCGACCTATACACCCAGAATAAGCGGCTGCCTTCTTCCTAACAAAAGCGCAGCGCTCAGTTTGATAAAAAGGGCGCATGATGGTTCTTCCCTGAGAAATATCTTCGAATTTTGTACTGTGCCGGGCAAAGGAAAACTGATCATGACTTACCGGGGAGAAAACGAGGACCCGCTTCCTTCGTTTTCAGGAGAACCTCTGAATGTGGAAATCAGGGGCACGTCTCCCCGTGAAGTGAGTGAAAGCTTATATATGGCTCTTGCGCCGAATGCAGAAGGTGAGGATTTTCGGGTCGCTGTAGCCTGTGTGTTCGGAATCGATATGGCGTCCGGCAAATTCCAAACGCACATCATAAACCGAGTGGAAAGGAAATAAACCTGTTATGGAAAAATTCGACAAGACAACTCGCAAACAGTACAGGACAAAGGTGGAAGAAGGTTTTCCAGAAACATTCCGATGGGGGGGGCTTGAGTTCAAGAAACACTTGGCCATGCGGTACGGGGAAAATCCGGGTTATCCTGCGGCATTCTACACAGAACCAGGGGTATCCGGGCCGAATATGGGATCGTTAGAGGTCATTCAAGAGGGATCCAAAGGATTGAGCTATATCAACATCGGGGATATGGATTTGGGTCTCAGGCTCGTAAGGAAGTTAACCGGTATATATACCGGTCGCCGTATCTGTGTCCTCGTGAAACATGAAATGCCGAGCGGAGTGGCGATGGGGGAGGAATCCCCCGCAGAAGTGTTCCAGAAAGCGTGGGGATGCGATCCCCTTTCCAATTTCGGAAGCGTCGATGTTATCAATCACTTGATAGACAAGCCATTAGCGGAAATCATTATCGAAAAGGGAAGAAACGTGGAGGTCGTTTTTGCCCCTGACTTTTCTCCTGAGGGCCTCGAAGTTCTTGCGGAACGGAAAACCTTGAGGGTAGTAAAACTGAAGGCGGGAATCGGTGAACCGGCGATCGATAATGGTCTGGAATTCAAGAGGGTCGAGGGGGGGCTTCTTGTGCAGAAGCGTTTCGATTCCAAGATCGTATCTCCGGATTCCGTGGAAGTCGTATCCCGTAGGATCCCGACAAAAGCTGAGATCGAGGCAGCCATTTTTTGCTGGACCGTGGCGTGTTTCACCAGATCCAATGCCATCGTGATCGGCACCGGAGACAGAATCCACGGTATCGGATCTGGACAGAGAAGCCGCATCGATGCTGCAGAGGATGCCATCAAGTTTTCAAAGCGCGGTTACGGGTCTCAAGGGTGTGTCATGGCTTCGGATGCGTTCATGCCTTTTACGGATGTCGTCGAGCTCGCCGCAAAAAGTGGAATCACAGCGATCATCTATCCCCTGGGATCTATCAGAGACCAGGAAGTGCTTCAGGCCGCGGACGATCTCGGACTGGCAATGATCATAACAAAAAGGCCAGGTGAAACAGATAGCGAACGATGTTTTTTGCATAGGTGATTTTAATCCGAACCTCATTCAGCTTGACTAATACATTGAGAGGATTATAATAAAACCTTTTTATATCCAATAATAATTCGGCGTCGTCGGTCCTTGGTGCCGGGATGCCGTCAGGAGGGATTCATGAAAGAAGTTACCGTAGAGGAACTGCTTGCGAAAGCGGAGCAGCCTTCTAAAGACGCATTGCGCCTTCATCCATTTTACAGGGGAAAAATCGAAGTCATACCAAAGTGCCGGATAAGAGATTTCAACGATTTCGGCATTTGGTACACTCCCGGAGTCGCTGCTCCATGTAAAGAAATCCATGCTGACATAGAAAAAGCATACGAAATGACCAACAAGTGGAACTTCGTGGCCGTCGTTTCCGATGGATCGCGAGTTCTCGGCCTTGGGGATATCGGTCCCGAAGCCGGTCTGCCGGTGATGGAAGGGAAGGCCCTTTTGTACAAGTATCTCGGCGGTGTGGATGCGTTCCCGATCTGCTTGGATACGAAGGAGCCCAAAGAAATTATCCAGGCCGTCAAATGGCTACAGCCGACTTTTGGCGGAATCAACCTCGAAGATATTGCCCATCCTAAATGTTTCCACATCTTGGATACGCTCAGGAAAGAAATGGAAATTCCTGTTTGGCATGATGATCAGCAGGGAACAGCGTGCGTGACTGTGGCTGGATTGCTCAACGCCGTGAAAATCGTCGGAAAAAAGATGGAAGACATTAACGTGGTCTTGATCGGTGCGGGAGCGGCAAATATAGCCATTTCCAGGCTTATCATCACAGCCGGAGTCAATCCTGCCCATATCATAGCAGTGGATTCCAAAGGTATTTTGCACAAAGACAGGGGCGACAGAGACATGCTGAAAACGAAATATAAAGAAAAATGGCACCTGTGCGAAATAACGAATTCCAGGGGCGTCAAGGGAGATATCAAAGAAGCGATGGAAGGAGCCGATGTCGTGCTTTCCGCTTCGAAACCCGGACCTGGTGTCATCAAAAAAGGATGGATAGAACAGATGGCCGAAGACGCTATCGTTTTCGCATCTGCCAATCCGATACCGGAGATTTGGCCTTGGGAAGCCAGGGAAGCAGGAGCCAGGATCATCGCAACGGGCCGTTCGGACTTCCCCAACCAGGTCAACAATTCTCTCGGATTTCCTGGCATTTTCAGAGGAGCTTTGGATATCCGTGCCACGAAGATAACCGATGAAATGTGTATCGAAGCGGCAAAAGAGCTGGCTAAAGTAGCAGAAGACCACGGGATCAACGAGGATTATATCATACCGAATATGGATCAATGGGAAGTCTTTCCCCGAGAAGCGGTAGCTGTAGGAACCAAAGGCATCGAGCAGGGAGTTGCCAGGATCAAGCAACCGGCCGATGTGCGCTTCAAACAAGCGGAAAAAATTATCAAAAAAGCAAGAGAGGAAGTACAGCTGCTGATGAAAGAGGGATTTATCGACGATCCTGATAAATAAAAAAAGCCGAACATTCAGTCTCCTCCGGTTGTAATTCGCAGGAAATTCATTCAAATTTAAGCAAATTTATCTGCCATAAAAAAACTTGACAAAAACACACTCAAGTTTTATATTATATGTGTGCTAATAAATTTGATTGCCCATTGGAGGAAATAAATGGCGAAAATCATAGGTATTGATTTAGGAACGACTAATTCCGTCGTGGCCGTTACAGAAGGAGACAAGCCCATAATCATCGAGAACGAAGAAGGAGGGCGGACGACCCCTTCTGTGGTGGCGTTTACGGAAAAGGGAGAGCGCCTGGTCGGTCAAGTGGCCAAAAGGCAGAGAATAACGAATCCCGAGAATACGATATATTCGATCAAGAGGTTCATGGGAAGGCGTCACACGGAAGTACCCGAGGAAATCAAACAAGTGCCTTTCAAAGTGGGGAAGGATTCCAAGGGAAATGTCGTCGTAGAAGCGCTGGGGAAAAAATATGCCCCACCGGAGATTTCAGCGCTAATTCTTCAAAAGCTGAAGACTGCGGCAGAGAATTTCCTGGGAGAAAAAGTAGGCAAAGCCGTCATCACTGTTCCGGCCTATTTCAACGACAGCCAGAGAAAGGCAACCAAGGATGCGGGAACCATAGCAGGATTGGAAGTAGTCAGGATCATCAACGAGCCCACGGCAGCCGCGCTTGCCTACGGCATGGATAAGAAAAAGGATCAAACCATTGCCGTGTACGATTTCGGTGGCGGAACCTTCGATATCTCCATCCTCGAAGTAGGGGAAGGTGTTGTCGAGGTCAAATCCACCAACGGGGATACGCATCTTGGAGGAGACGATATCGATCAAAGGGTGCAGAACTGGCTCGTGGCCGAGTTCAAAAAAGAATCGGGAATCGATCTGACAAAGGACAAGATGGCCTTGCAGCGGTTGAAGGAAGCAGCAGAGAAAGCGAAAATGGAGCTCTCGACCACCATGGAAACAGAGATCAATCTTCCGTTCATCACGGCTGACGCTTCTGGACCCAAACACCTTCTGATGAAACTTACACGAGCTAAACTGGAACAGCTCATGGAAGACCTGATAGAGAGGACCAAGCAGCCTTGTCTGCGCGCTATGGAAGATGCCGGTTTGAAACCTGGAGATATCCATGAAGTTATCCTCGTCGGGGGATCCACGCGGATTCCGAAAGTTCAACAGACCGTCAAGGACCTCTTCCAGAAAGAACCCCACAAAGGGGTCAATCCGGATGAAGTTGTGGCGGCAGGCGCGGCCATTCAAGGCGCAGTGCTTGCGGGTGATGTGAAGGATGTCCTCCTTCTGGATGTCACGCCATTGACTCTTGGTATCGAAACCTTAGGCGGCGTGTTCACCAAGATGATTTCCCGAAACACGACCATACCTACCAAAAAAACCGAGATCTTCTCGACAGCCTCGGATAACCAGCCCAGTGTCGAGATCCATGTGCTTCAGGGAGAGAGGGAGATGGCCACGAACAACAGGTCCTTGGGCCGGTTCCATCTCGATGGAATTCCCCCTGCTCCCAGAGGTATTCCCAAAATTGAAGTTACATTCGATATCGACGCCAACGGCATTCTTCATGTCTCAGCGAAAGACATGGGCACTGGAAAACAGCAGGCGATCACGATCACCGGTCATTCCGGGCTTGACGATCAAGAGATCGACAAGATGGTCAAAGATGCCGATGCGCACTCTGCCGAGGACAAAAAGCGGCGAGAGCTCATCGATGCAAAGAACCAGGCAGATCAGATGGTCTACAGCCTGGAAAAACTGCTCCGCGAAAATAAGGATAAAATTCCTGCTGATGAGGCATCCAAGATTCATGCGGAAATAGACAACACCAAAAAAGTGGCCGAGGGAGAAGATGCAGAAGCCATCAAGCAAGCCTTGGAGAAATTGAGCCAGGCATCCCATAAACTCACGGAAATGATGTATCAGCAAGCCACCCAGCAGCAGGCCGGAGGCCCCCAGGATGCTCCTGGAGGACAGACTTCGACACACGAGACAGAGAGTTCTTCTTCCGGAGAAGAGGAAGAAGAAGTGATCGACGCAGAAGTGGTAGACGACGAAAAGAAATAAAATGCTTTCCAGGATGAGGAAGGTCCGGGATGGCGCGTGATTACTACGCAATTCTAGGGGTCGATAAAAAAGCCTCTACAGCCGACATTAAAAAAGCCTACCGGAAGCTCGCTCGGAAATACCATCCCGACCTGAATCCTGGAGACAAAGCCGCCGAAGCGAAGTTCAAAGAACTTCAGGAGGCCTATGCCGTTCTTAGCGATTCTAAAAAAAGAGCCCAATACGACCAGTTCGGATTTGTCGGGGAAGTACCTCCCCAGGGAGGTCCCGGGCAGCGGCCATACTCATCCGGTTTCGAAGGATTCGATTTTTCCAGTTTCGGATCGTCTCCGTTCCAGGATGTTTTCAGCAACATATTCGGCCAGAGAACCCAGGCAGCACACAGGCCCCAAAGAGGAGAGGACCTTCATTACACCATGAAGGTCGGATTTCAGGACGCTTTGGATGGGGTGAAAACACGGATCAAGCTTACCCGCATGGTAAGCTGTTCCAACTGCCGTGGGATGGGATACATCGGGAGCACTGGACAAAGTGCGTGTTCCTCCTGTGGAGGAAGCGGTCAGACGTCCATGCAGAGAGGATTCATGAAGTTTGCCTCTCCGTGTCCGACATGCGGGGGATCGGGAAAAGCGCCGGGAAAAGAGTGCCCTGCTTGTCACGGCTCTGGGCTTGTCCCTAAGTCGGATCTCATCAGTGTCCGAATCCCGGCAGGCGTCGATACGGGATCCAAAGTCCGGATTGCTGGGAAGGGAAACGCCGGAAGGAACGGGGGCCCGGTCGGGGACCTGTTTATCACGATCGAAGTGGATTCTCATCCCATTTTCAAACGGCAGGGAAAGAATATTTATGTCAAGATTCCCATCACGGTGCCTGAAGCCACGCTCGGGGCTAAGCTCGAGGTGCCCACTCCTTACGGCAAGACGACGATCCGGATCCCGCCGGGAACGAAATCCGGACAAAAATTCAGGCTCAGGGAGAAGGGAGCCCCGGTACCGGGGAAAAAGACCATGGGAGACCAGTATGTGGAGGTCTTTATCGTTCCTCCTCCGTTCAATGACGAGAGAATTCGGGAGATGATGAAAGAACTCCAGGCCATTGCGAAGGAGAATCCGCGGGAAAAATTGGGGATTCATTGAAATGAATGACAGGAAAAATTCCAAAAAGCTGTACCATATCAGCGCTGTAGCGCGCATGTACGATATTCACCCGCAGACATTGAGATTGTACGAGCGGGAAGGCCTTCTCAAACCTTCGAGAAGCGATGGAAACACACGCCTCTACAGCGAAGACGATCTCAGCCAGCTCGAGTTCATCCTCAGTTTGACCCGTGATCTAGGTGTTAACCTGGCCGGCATCGAAGTCATCTTGAACATGAAAAAGAAAATGGACCAGATCGAATCGGAAGTGAATGAATTCCTGGATTATGTAAGAAGGGAATTTCTCGAAGGGCAGGAAGATGAGTTCGAACAAAGACGCCAGGCCCTGATACGCATCACTCCAGGGAAAATAGTCAGAGTAGAGAGGATCGAGACCGAAGAGGATGAAAAATAAATTCAAAGATTCCCTCGATTCTAAAAACATATCGCGTTACCTTAGGCAGATCGCCAAGTTTCCCCAGTTGACACCCGAAGAAGAAAAAGATCTGGGGCGTCTCATTCAGAGGGGAGATAAGAAGGCTTTGGGGAAGCTCGTCGAATCCAATTTGAGATTCGTCGTGTCCTATGTAAAAAAATATAGGGGGATGGGCTTGGGGCTTCCGGATCTCATCAACGAGGGGAATCTTGGATTGATCGAGGCAGCTAAACGCTTCGACCCGGCGAAAAACGTCAAATTCATCTCCTATGCGGTCTGGTGGATCCGTCAGGCCATAATCCATGCCTTGACCAAGTATTCCCGTATTTATCACATCCCGCAAAAGCTTTCCGATCAGATCTCAGAGATGAAGAGAGTCAGGTCCCAACTGAAAAAAGAATTGGGAAGAGAGGCGACGAGGGAGGAAATAGCGGATCGCATGAGGATCCCCACCGTTGATGTGGAAGATCTGGAAATCCTGACAGGGAAAGACGTATCCCTGAGCGATAAATATTACGGAGACGACATGGAAGTCGGCGACAGGATCAAAGACAGCCTTTCTCCTTCGGTCGAGTATCAGATCGTGAAAAACTCCGTTGAGGAGAACATCAGAGATATCCTGAATGAATTGGAAGAAAAGGAAGCAGATGTGTTAAAATTAAGATTCGGGATATACGACAAGAAGCTGGAAGAAAAATACGGGATCGCGGAAAAAGATCAGAACCCGAATACCCTCCAGGAGATAGGAGACAGGCTCAATTTGACGAGAGAAAGAATAAGGCAAATAGAAAAAAAAGCCATGAGAAAATTGTCTCATTCCCGTAAACTCCAGCAATTGAGAGGATACTTGAATTGATGGCGACCGATCCCTGTACAAACTGCAACGACACCGGTTGGGTCCTGAAGGACACCAACGGCAGGGTGGTAGCAACCCGGTGCCGCTGCTTCGAAAAAAGAAAGGGGCAGCTCCTTATCGAACAGGCGGAGATCCCGAAAAGGTACAAGGATTGTTCTTTCAAAAACTTCGAGATTCATGATAACTCCCATAAACATGCCGTCAAGATCGCCAACCAGTTCGTCAAGAACTTCCCGGTACAGGACGTTGGGCTGCTTTTTATCGGGCCCTGCGGGGTGGGGAAGACCCACCTGGCTGTGGCCCTCATCAACGAGATGATCCGGGAGAAGAGCGTCCCTTGTTATTTTTGCGACTTCCGGGAACTCATCCGAAAGATCCAGAATACCTATTCCCCCGATTCCCCGATGACGGAATCGGAGATCCTGGAACCCATTTTCCAGAAGGATGTCCTCGTGTTGGACGAATTGGGCGCCAAGAGGACCACGGCCTGGGTGGAAGAGATGGTTTTTTATATCGTCAACCACAGGTACAATAATAAAAAATTGACGGTCTTTACCTCCAATTATCCGGACCATTCGGGCGATGAGGAAGACTCCAGAGAATCTTTTTTCAAAAAAGAGGGGGAAACGCTCATTGACAGGATCGGCGTGCGGCTGCGGTCGCGGTTGTACGAGATGTACAAGATCGTCCGGATGGAAGGGGACGACTACCGGCAGAAGATCAAACAGGCCGGTTATCGATTCTGATTGCTATTCTCTCCGAAATTTGCTAAATTATGCGGAGCTGCTCCTCGGTAGCTCAATCGGCAGAGCGGGTGGCTGTAAAAAATAGGAGTGACTTTGAGTGACAAGAGGCGTTATTTAAAATGCGAATGTCATCGAGAAGTTCATTCTGGGTTGCAGCTTCCACGAGAAATCGTGGTTGAAAAATCGGGTGAACTCAAGGAAGCCTGCCTTCCGTACGGAACGGAAAATGGTAACCCTGAGCCAAGCCCTGACCGGGCCGAATCGGTCAGGGAAGGTGCAGAGACTAGAGCGCAAGCTCGTACCCTGAGCCACGCTTGGGGGAAGCGCCCGACACCCTCCCTTCGGTTAACCGAAGCGGGTGATGAGATAGTCCAAGCCCAGAAGAAATTTTGGGATTCTTGTAACCACTAGGTTGCAGGTTCGAGTCCTGCCCGAGGAGCCAATTATAACTTTCTGCGGTGAATTGTTATTTCAACTGGCTCAGACAAAAATAGATCTGTTCCCGGGCTTTCTTTTCCATTTCAGGATCCAGATCCGCCGCCTTTTTGAAGTCCTCGATGGCCTCTAGATAGTCCTCGTTGCGGGCAAGCGCTATCCCCCGGTTGAAAAAGATCCTGGCATTTCTCGGATCCAATTCTATGGCCCGGGTGAAATCCTTCACCGCCCCATCCAAATCCTTTGTTTTCACTTTGGCCAATCCACGGTTGTTGTAGGACAGGGCAGAATCCGGGGCCAGGTCGATGGCCCTGGAAAAATCTTCGATTGCACCTTGATATTCTTCCAAGCGGTACCTGGCCACTCCTCTGTTGTTGTAGGCCATATAAAATTCAGGATCGGCAGCGATCTCTTCTGTCAGATCTGCGATTTCTCCGGACAAGCCTTCCTGTGCCATTCTGGTTTTCATTCCGAACACATCGATATCGTATTTGGAGGGAGAGATATGGGAAACATAAAATTTTTTCACACCGTCGATTTCCCTGATCAAAAAATCATGGGTTTCATAAACCTCCCGGGAATCCATCCAACAGGTGGCTGTGACGGTTCCCCCTTCATCCATTTCCGTGATTTCCAGGCGGGGAACATGGCTCAACAGGTAGATTTTCTCGTCGAAATACCTGATGCCGACAATAACGTCCCTGTATCCCGCACGCCGGGCCTTATGGGCAATTCCCTCGCCCACTTTCTTCAGATTGTAATTTTCCTTGACCTCCATGATGGGGCTGTCGATCCTGTATTCGTCCAGAAGCTTCCCGCTGGCAGAATACTTGCGAACCAAAGGAAAGTAGGTGAAAGCCACATAAAGCTCCCCTTTTCCGTTCAATGCCAGGGATCGTGAATTCAGAACCTGCATGCTGTGACGAAAGAGGAGGGGCTTGCCGAAGGAAAGCTTTTTTCCATCGGGAAAGTAAACTGTAATTAGAGGTGAATTTTCATCTTCCACATGATGGGCAACGTACAGGCCTTCATCCTCACCGAGCATAAAATCCGTAAAATCGGATATTTTCCGGCTTTTAACATGGTTGCCTTCAAAATCCAAGAATTCCAGCCGTTGCTTTTCTGCATCGTGAACGATGAGATAGCTTCCGGCCGTCGCGATATCGGTGGGAGCTGGAAGGCTGCCCTTCCCACTGCCTTTTTTGCCAATTTTGAGCTGCATTTCTCCCGCGGCATCCATTTTGTACACGGCGCTGTTCCTGTTGGCAGAGGCATATATATTCCCTTCCGGATCTGTGGCCAAATGAATCGGAGATCGAAACTCTATGGATTCAATCGTGAACTCATGCTTCAATTCGACGGCGTTTTCCGGAAGAGGGATGAGTCCCCGTTCGGTCAGAAAGATATCGTCATAGACTGTGACTTTGGTGGTGACTTCCTGGTGAGTGGATAAACGGGCAGGACAAAGAGCAAGAGCTAATAAAAATATGAAAGTACCCATCATTCTCTATTCATTATACAACGGACTGGGGGATTTATTCCTTCTATTTCAAAAATCACAATTTTGG
>Ga0180437_10009285_pt1 | contig 12214 bp, 5 predicted proteins | sample SS_ome_4_FD_132410 | JGI IMG/M metagenome (GOLD analysis project Ga0180437, IMG submission 132410) | Hypersaline lake sediment archaeal communities from the Salton Sea, California, USA - SS_3_D_1 metaG | ecosystem: Environmental > Aquatic > Non-marine Saline and Alkaline > Hypersaline > Sediment... | reverse complement strand
AGTTTACCCGTTTTGTAAAATGGGTTCTATTTGAAATTTGATAAAATTGATAGCCAATCTATTCGTCTCCGTAAGCATCATTTTAATCTAATTACTTAAAAATAACTTGAAAGGGAGTTACTTATGAGAAAGTTAATGATTGACGATCTTGATTTAAAAAATAAACGCGTGTTAATGCGGGTCGATTTTAATGTTCCGCTCGATGCGAATCTAGCGGTTCGAAATGACGCCCGGATTGTGGCTGCCTTGCCTTCGATCCAGAAAATTATTCAATCCGGAGGGAAGGCCATTTTGATGTCCCACCTGGGACGACCAGATGGGAAAGTGGTCGAATCAATGCGAATGGCGCCGGTGGCTAAACGATTATCTGAATTATTGGGACAACCTGTGCTCACCGCACCAGATTGTATCGGAACCGAGGTTGAAACGAAAGTGGCTGCCATGAAACCCGGTGAGGTTTTGTTACTCGAGAATTTACGTTTTCATAAAGAAGAAGAAAAGAATAATCCGGACTTTGCGAAAAAATTGGCCGCGCTGGGGGATGTTTATATCAATGATGCTTTTGGAACCGCCCACCGCGCACATGCTTCCACTGAAGGTGTTACTCAGTATTTTAAACAATGTGCGAGTGGTTATTTAATGGAAAAAGAATTAAGATATTTAGGAATGGCGATTGAGAATCCGGAACGACCATTTGTAGCTATTCTGGGCGGAGCGAAAATCTCCGGTAAAATTGATGTGATTCAAAATCTGTTCGGTAAGGTCGACTCCCTGCTGATCGGTGGGGGGATGAGTTACACCTTTTTTAAGGCAATGGGGCAGGAGATTGGCGATTCTCTGCTGGAGGTCGATAAAATCGACCTGGCGAAACAGGTGTTAGTAGATGCTCAAGCCAAAGGGATTGAGCTCCTCCTGCCGGTAGACAATCTCATTGCGGATAAAGTGGAGCAAGGCGCTCAATCGCAGACTGTTCCGGCCGGAAAAATTCCGGCTGGCTGGAATGGGGTTGACATTGGCCCCCAGACAGTTGAGCTATTCAAGAAAAAATTGATGCAGGCGAAGACCGTTGTCTGGAATGGCCCAATGGGTGTTTTTGAAATCGATGCTTTTGCTAAAGGCACGAATGCGATTGCTCAGGCGCTGGCTGACGCTACCCAGAAAGGGGTCGTTTCAATCATTGGTGGTGGTGATTCCGCGGCTGCGATTGAAAAAGCTGGCTTAACGGATAAGGTTTCACATGTTTCCACCGGTGGGGGTGCTTCGCTGGAATTTTTAGGCGGGATTACGTTGCCGGGCGTGGCGGCGCTTACGGACGTTGAATAATTTTTTTGATTTTACCCTGAGAATAGGGTTAATGGTAGCTGTTCATTCAGGTACTCCATTGATCCTTTTTATTTTTGGGGTCGATTAGACTAATCCCTGCGCCAGCATTGCCCGAGCGACTTTTAAAAAGCCAGCGATATTTGCCCCATCAACCAGATTTTCGGGGGAGCTGTAGATTTTCGCCGCGACGACCACCTGGTTGTAGATGTGAATCATAATTTTCTTTAACATGACATCCACTTCGTCAAACGTCCAGTAGATTCGTTGACTATTTTGTGACATTTCCAGAGACGAAATGGTAACACCGCCGGCATTCGCCGCTTTCGCCGGACCAAAGGCGATTTTATTTTTTAAAAACACTTCAATTCCCTCGGGAGTGGTGGGCATATTCGCGCCTTCGCCCACGGCAATGATTCCATTATCAACCATTTTTTGGGCGCTTTCACCGTCAATTTCATTTTCAGTCGCACAGGGGAGGGCAATGTCAGCCTTAAGCGTCCAGATGTTGCGCCAGTTGGCGTGATGTTCAGCCGCCGGATGAGTATTTACATATTCAGCAATGCGCTTGCGTTCGATTTCTTTGAGCCGCTTGACCGTATCTAATTTAATCCCTTCCGGATCATAAATATAACCATTTGAATCACTCATTGCAATCACCTTTGCCCCAAGCTGTTGGGCTTTTTGTACGGCATAAATCGCGACATTGCCGGAACCAGAGATAATTACTCGCATCCCTTTAATTGATTTGCCCTGCTGGCGTAACATTTCCTCCACAAAATAAATCAGACCGTAGCCGGTGGCTTCTGTCTGCACCTGACTGCCGCCGCAGTCAATACTTTTACCGGTGAGTGCCCCTTCGTAACGATTTGTAAGGCGCTTGTATTGGCCAAATAAGTATCCGATTTCTCGGCCACCCACGCCGATGTCACCCGCTGGAATGTCAGTGTCAGGACCAATGTGCCGATACAACTCGGTCATATAACTTTGACAAAAGCGCATTACTTCGGCATCCGATTTCCCCTTCGGATTAAAATCAGCTCCGCCCTTGCCGCCACCGATTGGAAAGCCGGTAAGGGCGTTTTTAAATATCTGTTCAAAACCTAAAAATTTAATAATACCCAAATTAACGGAAGGGTGGAAGCGGAGGCCGCCTTTATAAGGACCAATGGCACTATTAAATTCAACTCGAAAACCTCGATTCACATGAATTTCACCATTATCATCCAGCCAGGGCACGCGAAAGATGAGCTGGCGTTCAGGTTCAATAATACGTTCCAGGATCTTTGCCGAGACAAATTCGGGATGTCGCTCCAATACCGGTTCCAGCGAAGTGAGAACTTCCTGTACGGCTTGATGAAATTCTGTTTGTTCCAAATCTTTTTTAAACAATCTTTCCTTGAGGGCGACAGTACTTGGCGACATAAAGTTTCTCCTTTTTGATTGAAAACTTTCTGGCAGCTTATGTTTTACAGTTCATATCCTAAATGAATTTTGAAGCGTAAGGCGTGATACGTAATGCGTATTACGTATTAAACGTGTCGCGTATTACGTTTTATAAAATTATATAAATCACATCGACTCAATTCTTAACCAAAATTTATGTAGAGAGTAATGAACTTCAATATTGGCGTTCAAGAACCATCATTTTAAATTCATCGCGGAAACCCACTTCTTTTAACAACGAGCGAATGGGGCTCAGGCGGACCGGTTGCCCGTCCCAGAATTCGACTTTAATCCGTTTGATGCGATTGATGCCGGCGGGATCGTCCAGTAATTGGGCCAATAACGACAGGGCAGCCACCAATTCAGCGCGTTCCAAGGGTTGGAGCGGGGTTAATCGTCCCCCGTTGGCTTCAATGGCTAAAATAGGCAGACCGTGCTTTAGAATCAAATGGTTATTGGAATGACGACGAAACTGCCACTCGCTTTGGAGCGAATGCTTGAGGGGAAGCGGTAAACCGGCTCCATATAAATTCGCCGGATCACAGCTATTGAGCAGCCGCATTTCCGGTTGATTTTTATTGGGAAGCGGGCGGCTATTGAAGGCCAGAATTTCAGCAGCCACCACCGGTAAGGCAAATTGAATTCCGGAAAAACCTTTTACGAAATATCCCCGGCGGATTTCACCCTGCCATTCCAAACGGAGCAAGGTGTTGTAAAGCGAACGCCAGTTCACCGTTTTATTGTCAGGTAAATCGAATTCAAAAATTTCGCGACAGAGCATTCCGTAACGGAGCAGGAGCTGCCGCGCCAACCGTTCGTAATGTTCCATCGTTTGGAAGTTGTCGGGACTATCCGGAGGCATGAGTACCCACCGACCGCCTGCTGCCCGACGCCGGGTGGAATGTAATCGTCGGGTTAAATGTGGGTGGCGTGCGCCAGACACTGCCGTTAAAGGCGCGGCACTTGTTATTTGAGCGAGCGGGTCACGCGGTTTCCCCTGCCGCAGAACCCGAAATGAATCATTCGTGACGGTGCCGCTTCCGATTAAATCCCAGAGAATCGTGGCACATTTTTCCGGCCGTAATTCAACCTGCGCGGCAATCTCCTGCAAAAAACAGGCGCCCCGTTGCTTGAGCACTTCAATGATTTGGATTGCTTCCGGTGCCAGTGTTGACGGGTCCGCTTGATCGAACTGCATTTGAATGAAAGGCACCTCGTCGCTCAGGGCAAACACGAGATCATTTTTTTCACTATTATTGCTGTTCCGGCCAAACCAGGTTACTTCGCCACTGGCAATCAGATCGTCCAGCCATTGACTCCGGTAGGTTTGTAATCGACGGGCAAAAATTTCATTCTCCCAGACGAAGTAAGGTACAATTCGTCCCTGCAATTGTTCAATTACCGTCAGCAAACCGTCCTCGCCGCTGAGACGCGAATCTTCGCTGAGATGCTGCCATTTTAATAAAAATTCCACAAATTCAGAAGCGTCGCCCGGTTGCACGGCCTGACGCTGTCGTTTTATTGTTACCCGGCGTACTTGTTCTAAATTTTCTGTATGAACCCAGTGCTTCGAAGCCGCGGGTGAGTCCGGCGGAATTTGAATGAGTTTATTTTGTTCGGTTAATTGGTTTAATAACGTGGTTAACGCATCCTCAGAGAGCGGGTATCGTGTCCGGAGAGTATCCCAACTGACCAGTGAATGATTTTGTAGGAATTGCGAAATTATTTTTAGCCGGGCAAAATCGGATTGAATCGGTTGCTGCTCGATTTCGGTCGGTAAAAGGGTCTTCACCGAAACGCCGGACTGTAAATCATCAGGATTGATGTTGACCTGCGAAAAGTTTTCAAAGGGATTTGTGGAATCGGTATTGGCAAACGCAGCCCGATAAAGTGGCAGTTCTTCCGTCGTAATCCAGCGCCAGGGGTGGGAGGCGCCGGACAGATAAATTTGACAGACTCGGTGTTGCTCCGCCAGGTGGGTTAAGGCCTTGAGTGAATCGCCCTGAAAGCGCGCGCTTACTTCTTCGGTGGTCAAATCTCCCAGTCGACGAAGTAATTCTACCAACTCCGTTGCGTCACGGACTTGAAAATGGGAAGCCGTGCCCTGTAATCGGGCTTCCACCGCTTCAATGGCGTCCTGCGAAAGAAGCCCGGTCAATTTGTGCGGATCGATTAATTCTGAAAGCTGTTCAAAATTAATGATTGAGCCAGTGGTGGACTTGGTTTTTTTTGGGGTGTCATAATCGTACATATAACCGGCGGTGAAATCAAACAGCAGTTGGGCGCAAAAGGGTGAAGGCCAGTCACTTTTACAAACGAGCAAACTTATTTCACCGCTACGGATTTGTTCCAATAGCAATTTGAGTTCTTCCAGCGCGAAGAAATCCTGCAGTAGCTCGCGGTAGGTTTCCACCACAATGGGAAAATCATCAAATTGGCGCACCACTTCCAGTAAATCGCGAGAACGCATTCGCAACAGCCACAGCGGCGTTCTTTTGCCAGGTAGACGACGGGGCAGAAGCAGTGCCCGTCCGGCATTTTGACGGAACCGGGCGCCAAACAAAGGCGATTCCGCAATCCTTTCGGTAATGAGTTCGGTTAAATGTTCTGTTTGAATCCTCTGGATGGTTTGAACAATGAGTTGCGGATCACGGCCCGCAAAGCGAAATAAAATGCCTGAATCACCGTCAATTGACTCTAATTCAATCTGCAAATATTTTTGGACCTGGGCGACAATGACCAGTCGCAGGGCATAGTGAATGCGGCGACCAAAGGGTGACAGAAGCACCACCCGTGGATCACCCAGTTCATCAAAGAAACTTTCGATAACAATGGTTTGATCATCGGGAATGGCGTTAGTGGCGCGTTTTTGAGCCAGAAAATAATTGCGGAGATTCCAGGCAGCGTGGTGATCGAGAAAGCACTCTTTTTGGAGCCACTCCAGGCAGTCAGAATCGTTAAGACGGGCTTTAATTTGGCGCGATAAATCACCCACCTGCTTCCCCAGTTCGGATGCGCGTCCCGAAATATCCCCTTTCCAGAAGGGAACTTTGGCGGAGGGGGCAGATACGGCCGTCACCAGCACGCGATTGGCTTCAATATTTAAAATTCGCCAGGTGTTCGTTCCAAGCTGGAAATTATCGCCTATTCGGGCTTCGTAGACGAATTCTTCTTCCAATTCACCCACTTTCACCATGCCTTCCGCTACATAAACCGGATACTGACCGGTTTCAGGAATCGTGCCACCATTCAGAATCACTAATCGCTGGCTACCGGGTAAGCTGTAGAGCATATTATTAATCCGATCCCAGGAGATACGCGGTTTTAAGTGACGAAAGGATTCTGCCGGGTACCGGCCGGCCAGCATTTCCAGCACACTGAGAAAGTAAGTCCGTGGCAGGTTCTGGTAGGGTGCTGCTGAACGAATGACGTCATACAGCGCGTTCACCTCCCAGTTTTCCATCGCCACCATGGCCACAATTTGTTGGGCAAGGACGTCCAGACAATTTTGCGGGACCTTGATTTCGGCGACTTCACCCTGGGCCATTGCGCGGGTAATCGCTGCCATTTCGAGGAGATCAGAACGCATCTTGGGAATCAGGCGGCCTTTGCTAGCTGTGGTAAATAAATGACCGGCGCGACCGACACGCTGCAGCCCGGTGGCAACAGAATGTGGTGATTCCACCTGACAAACCAAATCGATGGCACCCATATCGATACCCAATTCTAAAGTGGCCGTGGCAGCTAAGGCGCTGAGTTCCCCCGCCTTGAGTTGTTGTTCGATATTTTGCCGAACCGTTTTTGACACACTGCCGTGATGCGCACGGACAAGTTGTTCGCCGACTTGTTCGTTTAATTTGGCGGTAATTTTTTCAACCACCGCCCGATTGTTGGCAAAAATCAATGTTGTCCGGTGCTTGCCAATAAGTTCAATCAGTTTTTGATAAATCGACGGCCATATCGTAAATTCCGGAAGGGCGGTCATATCCGCGACCGGACTGACAATTTGCAATTCCAGATTTTTTCGCATGCCGGCATCAATAATGGTGACCGGACGGGCGTGGTAATGCTCATCTTTTTTTTCAAAACCACCTAGAAACTGGGCGATTAGATCAAGGGGTCGTTGCGTAGCGGAAAGACCAATGCGTACGAAGGGGTGGCGGACGAGTACCTGCAATCGTTCCAGCAACAATGATAAAAAAGTCCCCCGTTTATTATCCGAGAGGGCATGAATCTCATCCACAATGACATACCGGACGGTAGCCAGAATATGCCGGGCGGATTTTGAGGTTAGGATTAAATGAAGCGACTCAGGGGTGGTAATCAAAAGATGAGGTGGCTTTCGAAGCATTCGCTGGCGTTCATTTTGAGGAGTGTCACCGGTTCGCACGGCCTGGCGAATCCCTGGCAATTGCAGTCCCAGTTGATCCGCTTCGAGATGAATTCCCTGGAGCGGCGCTTTTAAATTACGTTCAATGTCATAATTCAATGCCTTCAGAGGGGAAATATATAAAATAAAGACTCCGCCGGGTTCCTCATCATTCAATAATTTTTGCAGCAATTTATTCAGACACACCAGAAAAGCCGTGAGCGTTTTCCCGGAGCCGGTCGGTGCAAGAATGAGTACGCTTTGATCGCGGTCAATCACTGGCCAACCTAATATCTGGGGTGGGGTGGGAGCCTCAAATGTTTTTCGGAACCAGCCCCGAATAGCCGGATGAAACAGCTCCAGGACTTGATCCTTTGGGTTAGAGTTCATAAAACCGAATTATTTCCTGCTTTTATAAAGGAGATTCGTTTTGGCAAATATATTAATACTACAACGTTAAGTTGACAATAGAATATAAATTTTTAACGCAGAGGCCCAGAGGACGCAGAGAATCGCAGAGAAAAATTTTTTTGCCCAATGAAACGATCAGTTTTCATGATATTTAGAGTCTGAACGAAAAGTCCCCAAAATGTCATTCTGAGGCGGTTTTTGCCGAAGAATCTCTTAACGTCAACATACTTATAAACAGAATGTTACCGCTCATAGATTCTTCGTCACGGAGTTTATCCTGAGCTTGCCGAGGGGCTCTTCAGAATGACAAAAAATTGACTAATCGTTCAATCACTATTTAGTTAAGGTTTAAATTTCCCGGTCTATAGACTTGATATTCTTAAAAAATCTCTCTGCGACCCTCGGTAGCTTCAGCGGCCTCGGCGGCCTCTGCTCCTCTGCGTTTAGTAGGATTCTTCGTCGGTTTAACTTAACGTTGTAGTATTAATCACAGGCTCATAAATTACCCTTGCGAAGGTTAAATTTTAATCTAAATATGTACCCGTTAAGGTTTATTTTACAACATTGAAATCTCAGGTACCTTAAAAGATTTTTACCCTCACCCCGGCCCTCTCCCAGAGGGAGACTGGCTCCCTCTCCCTCTGGGAGAGGGCCGGGGTGAGGGTAAAATCTTCAGGACGCCTAATAATTGTTTTCTTGAATAATAGCGCCGGCTTACCAGACCACTATTATCGAGTCAATTCGGTGATAAACTGATGAAAATCGATTTCATCGGCCGCTAGACCGTAACGATAGATAAAATGGCTGGAAATCCAGGAAGAGGCAAGGGCTTCGAGATAATTTTTCGGTACACGCTCCAGGATTGTATCAATCCCTAATTTTTCGACCAGCGAAGGCGGACAATGTTTTTCAACTACTCGCTGACAGAGTTTGGAATCATGACAAAGCGCAGATCGGTGAATCGCGTCGGCGACCTTGTTGATTTTATCACTTAACTGGTCCGACAAACTGGAAAAGGCGACCTTGTTGCGTCGGTTTTCATTCCAGAGGACTTCAAACTCAAGTCGGGCATTTTCTCGAATAATATTTAGAACCTCATTGACATAGTTTTTGCGGAATTCAGGGATTGTGCCACTGCTGACACATAAATCGCGGGAATATTCTTCATCCGTCAGCGCCAGACAGGCCAGTACTTCCAGCGAAGAGGACGTAACCCCGCCTTTATTCGCTGAAGCATCTTTAATTATGATGACACCTTTTTTCTCCAGCTCAATGCGAGCTTGTTGGGTTATGAAGAGATTGGCTCCTTCAACAATATATTTAAAACGAGGGACGCCATTTTCATCTAAAAGCTGTTTCCAATTTTGAATATTAATCGAATTTGGCCGGCCACCACACGGGACGAACAGATCGGCTTTTAAGAGCGGATGCAGGTGAAATGTATTCCTGAATTCCAGACCACTGGTGACAAGCGTACCATCCGGCAGTTTCACGCCTTTGTCATTAATGTGGACCAAAAAACCATTGGCCGAGAGTTTATGGCGATCAAACTGTTCCACCATCACGCGCTTTTTGGCCAGGCGGGTTAATTCCGTCCGATCAATCCCCTCCGGATCAAATAAAACACCACTGCCATCAATAATACACAGGGTCCGATCTTTTGAAATAAGAATTTCATTGCTACCCAGATCACCATCCGGGCCACCGGTTTGAACTTTGGTCACATTTTCTTCAATCAATCCCAATTTTTCCAGAATACCGAGGATATATTCGTGCACAGAGTTAGTGGTCATTCCGTAGACATCGTGCGGAATACCGCCTTTGGCCAGGGGTTTGCCGGTGGAAAAAGACTTCCAGAATTGATACCCTCTTTCCCGGGCATGTTTCGAAGCCCAACTCATGAGTTCGGCGGTACCCTCATCGGGTCCGAGGAAGAGCAGTTCGTCCTGACCCAAATAATCATTTGCCAATTTAATGGGTAACATTAAGTCGAGCAAACCATCAACATATTTTTGAAACGCGCGCTCACCTTTGTCCTGATGATTCAGATTCAATAAAATCGCGCCTTTCGAACCGCCTTCGGGAATGTCTTTGTTTTTTCGTTGTTGGGTGGCGGATAAATTGTAATTCTCATCAAAAATTGAATCTGAATTGAGGTCATAGATTTCCGGATCTCGGGAACGGACAATTCGAATACCGCCCCGGGCAATATCTCGGAAGCGTACATGAAACCCGCGGAACTCTTTCCCCAGGATCATAAAAACACCATAAGGCTTTTCCGGATATTCAATCTCATCAAGGAATAATTGGGGATCTAATCGAAATGCCAGGGATATCTTTTGTTTTTCATAAAAGTTTGTTTTTAAAATGACGTTATTAAAAATGAGAAAATATTCCAGAATCGCATGATCGATTTCCTGTGGAATGTGGGAGAAGTCAATTTTAATTTCCTGGTTCTTATGATTGCCGTTTACCTCGAAGCGGTGGGAAAAATGGGCATATAATTTCTTGATTTCTTCCGGGTAACGAAAAATCGTTTGCAAAATGCGGTTTTCGGTATAAGCATCCTTCACCAGCCGAATTCGCAACTGGTGTAAAATATCCATTAACTCCGGTCGATCTTTCAATACGTTGTGTAAAGCCAGATATTCGTGGGTGAAGCTACTCAGAAATTGATGCGTAAAACTCCAGGCGGCCACTGCGTAAAATGCTTCATGGACGGATAATTGATTATTACGAATGAGAGGTGATACATTACTTTCGGGATGAATAATAATGAGACTGATGTCGGTGACAATATCATCGATGTGCAGTCGGGCCTGATCGGCATCCATATAAAGTGATAAAATGAGCTTACCATTCGAAAATGGCTCGACATATTTATGTTTACTTACCAGCCCATAATAATTAATAATATCGGAGACGCCGGAAAGGAAGCCATAACTATCATATTGTGGAATCGACACCATGATTCGAAGTTCGTCACGGACTTTGTCAGTGACCTCGATGAACGGCTGGTTTAGCGCCAGCGATTCGCGGAGAACGCGCTGGTAACGGTCGCGGGCTTCTTTGGTAGTGGTTTCCAGGAACTGCCGCGCAGCCACTTGATTAATATCATCTTCGGTAACCGGAGCATTGGGTAGATTATATTCCGGCTTTTGAACGAAGTAACTGCGGAAGTGGGATTGTAAGGTAATTCCGGAGGTTCGGTAGCTTTGCAGCCGATAATCCGGAAAAACTTTTTCCAGGCGCCGTTCGATTTGAATCCCTTTTTCGTGAACATCATTAATCAGGTACATGGCAGAATCAGCACTTTCGCTGGTAAAATCGACTTCCAATTGATTATGCCCGCGATTAATGGCAATAATTTCGGCAGCCATTATCGACTCGATGTGATTGGCAATGGTTTCGACCGGAGTCGTTACAAAATAGTGGCGAACCAGGCCGATTTTACAACAAAAACTATATAATTCACTTTGAATCCGTTCTTCTGAAAAATTACCACGTTGAACCAAAATTTCAATTATTTTATTTAATTGGTCAACCGTTAATCCGGATGATTTTGAAGCTTCGGCTAAAATATCCATAAGTTATATCTCCTCAAATGTTACTTATCAACCTTTAAAATGACAAGGGCTTAATATAGAAAATATGAGTTTGAATGTCAAGCCCAAAGATAAGGGGAAATAACAAAAATATTCCCCATAATTGACTCAATTGGCTTATTTATGATCCGGTTGATGAATCCATTATTATCGTTTGAAGTCACAACATCACTAATTTGCTGAACCTCTAAAAATTAAACTTGATTATTGAAGCGCTATTCGATATATTTATTTTACTCATAATGGTAATGATCTTTCAATTCAACGGTAATGGCTCAATGGGTAAATTTCGTTTGTGGATGGTAGCCCTCAGTTTGTTGAGCTTGTTATGTGGCTTTCAAACAGAACGGGCTTATTATTCACTCGATTCGATGACCCCCAATCAATATTTAGGGAAATGGCTCTGGTGTGGTCCTTTTCCGCTTGCTTCAATCGAAATGATGTATCAACCCGCCCCAACCGATTCAGTGAAGGGAGATTCTGTTGATTTTCTGGAATCAATTGGTGGGGAATTGCAGGCGATTCCGGCCGAGGGTACGCTGCTGAAGCTGCCCGAATTGAATATCAAACGATCCTGGTTTTTTTATAAAATCAGCGATGAAGTCGGCGAGCTTGATTCATTGTTTCATTCATCCGACAATTATTTCGCCTATGCTTTTTGTCGCATTATCAGCCCGGCTGAAAAAAATGTCAGATTTTCGGTCGGGTGTACGGGGGCTATTAAAATTATTCAAAATGGCAACGTGATTTATGAAAGGTCGAGCCGGCCGACTATGGACTTATTTTGGGAAGAGATACGGGTTCAATTGGTAACCAGCGATAATAATTTTTTAATTCGATTAAAAAAAATAGATGCGGAATTAAAATTTAGTTTTAAATTTTTGAACACGGAGATGAACCAAGGTTCAATCAGGACGAACTCGCTTCAGTTGATTAATGATTCCCGATACGAAAATAGGAGTGTAGGAAAATGCACGTTTTAATGGCCGCTTCTGAAATGGCTCCGTTTGCAAAAACCGGCGGATTGGCGGATGTTGTCAGTGCCTTACCACCAGCCTTGGCT
>Ga0180437_10009284_pt1 | contig 12215 bp, 7 predicted proteins | sample SS_ome_4_FD_132410 | JGI IMG/M metagenome (GOLD analysis project Ga0180437, IMG submission 132410) | Hypersaline lake sediment archaeal communities from the Salton Sea, California, USA - SS_3_D_1 metaG | ecosystem: Environmental > Aquatic > Non-marine Saline and Alkaline > Hypersaline > Sediment... | reverse complement strand
GATAACGTCGGCGACGTGGCCGGCCTGGGTGCCGACCTGAATCAGTCGTTCACCGATACCCTGATCACGTCCCTCATCATTGGAGCGACGGCTCAGAGTGCCGGCGGCCTGTACCTGGGCGAAAAGGGCGTCTTATTTCCCCTGTTGCTGGCAGCGATGGGCCTCCTCGTGTCGGCACTGGGTGTCACGATTGTCAGGGCGCTGTCCCGTAGAGCGGTGATCCGGCCAGAGGCGCTCCTGAGAGTCGGGTTGTTTGCCAGCGGGATACTTTCGTCGGTCGGCATCCTGCTCCTTTCCCGCCTGTACCTGGGGGCCATGGAGCCCTTCTACGCGGCCCTGTCTGGTTTGGTTGTGGGGGTACTCGTGGGTCTGAACACCGAGTACTACACGTACCGCAAGCCACTCCGCGCCATCGTCATCTCCAGCGAGGCGGGGGCGGCGAACAACATCATCGCTGGCCTGGCCGTGGGTCTGGAGAGCACCGTGCTGTCGATGATCCTGCTGGGGATAGGCATCGTCGTGGCCCATCACTTCGCCGGCCTTTATGGCATTGCCATCTCTGGCCTGGGCATGCTCTCCATTCTGGGGGTCAATCTGTCGATGGACGCCTACGGGCCCATCGCCGATAACGCCGGTGGCATTGCCCAGATGAGCAACCAACCCGCCAGGGTGCGGCACATCACCGATCGCCTGGATGCTGTCGGCAACACCACGGCCGCTATTGGCAAAGCCTTCGCTGCCAGTGCTACGGCTGCGGCAGCCCTTTCTCTCCTCAATGCCTATTCCGAGGCGGCTCACATCGCGCATCTCGATGTCCGGGATCCAAGGGTGATGGCTGGACTGCTGATCGGCGGCGTGCTACCGGCGCTCTTCTCATCCATGGTGATCAAGTCTGTGGATCGGACGGCCCGCTCGATCGTCAGCGAGGTTCGGCGGCAGTTTCGCGAGATTCGCGGCCTGATGTCTGGAGAGATCCCACCGGACTACGGTCGCTGCGTGGACATTGCCACCCGGGGCGCTCTCAGCCGCCTGGTGCTGCCCTGTCTGCTGGCTGTGTGTGTGCCTTTCATCACCGCCTTCACCCTGGGCCGGGAGGCTTTGGCCGGACTTCTGGCCGGGTGCATCGTGTGTGGTATCTTTATGGCTTTCTTCATGGCCAACGCTGGCGGAGCCTGGGACAACGCCAAGAAGTTGATCGAAGCGGGCGAGGTCGGCGGCAAGGGCTCCATGGCCCACAAGGCCAGCGTGATCGGCGATACGGTGGGCGATCCACTTAAGGACACAGCCGGCCCGACGCTGAACATCCTGGTGCAGTTGATGGCCACGGTGTCATTGGCCTTCACCCCGTTGTTCCTGAGGATCTTTCGGTAACATTTTAAAACGACTATCATGAGTTTCCAGCAGAATGTCGCCGCCAGCCCTGGCAAGTCTCCGTACCGGGTGCTGGTGGCAGTACGTGACGAGCGGGGACTCTGTCCTCTCCTTCGCTTGGCCTGTGCTCTGGCGCGTGCCCACGGTGGCGAGCTACACCTGCTCACCGTGACGCGCAGTGGCGCGCGGCCCGCCTGGCTCAAGCTGCCCGATGATTGTGACGATGTTCCTGCAGATATCACCGTCCGGCCTGGCCGGGACGTGGGGGCGGTCATCCTGGAGGAATTCCAGCGAGTCCGGCCGGATACGTTGATTCTGGGTTGGAGCGGTCAGCTTGGTCGAGGACGCTACCTGTTGGGGCGTACGCTTGACCCGGTGCTTCAGAGGGCTTCCTGCGACGTGATCGTCGTGGGTGGTGAGTATGCGGAGCACGTGCGGCGCATCCTGATCCCCGTGGCGGGCGGTCCCAACGCGCTGCGTGCCTTCGACGTCGCGCGGGCGCTCGCGCCTGAGGCTGAAATCACCGCCCTGCACGTCAAGCCGGAGCAGTCCGCGCCGGTGGATGTACCGCCCGGACAGGACGATATTGACGCACGGATGTCTGCCATCCGCCTCGTGGCGAACCTGAATGATTTCTCGGATGTTCACACCCGGGCTGTTCGTGCCCCGAGTCCCATCGACGGTATTCTGGCAGAGGCTGCGCGAGGGTATGATCTGCTGCTGGTCGGGGCCAGCGGCGCGGACGTTGTGGGACGATTCCTCATCGGCGATATTCCCCAGGCGATTCTACTGAATGCACCTATTCCTGTGATGATGGTGCGATATCGCTACACATACATCCGCTCGTTTGTGCAACGCCTGTGGGTGTGGGGCTTTGGATGGGTGCCCACGCTCACAGCCCAGGAGCAGGCCGCGGTCTACAGGACTGTGCGGCGCGGCTCGCGGCCCAGCATCGACTTCTTCGTGCTGATCTCGCTGGCCTCGGCGATTGCCGCGTTGGGGCTATTGCTTGGCAGCCCCGCTGTGGTCATCGGGGCGATGCTGGTCGCGCCGTTGATGACCGCCATCCTGGGTATGGGCATGAGTATCGTGGAGGGGGATCGCCGCTTCTTCTGGCACGCGTTGAGCACGACGCTGCGTGGGATGCTTCTGGCGGTCGGCACCGGCTGTGTGGTCGCGCTGATGGTGCCGGGGGCCTCTCCCACTCAGGAAATCCTCAGTCGCGCCAATCCCACGCTGCTGGACCTGGGCGTGGCGCTGATCGCCGGTGCCGCCGCTGCTTACGCCATGAGTCGCCCCGACGTCTCCGCTGCACTGGCCGGCGTGGCCGTGGCCGCCTCGCTGACGCCGCCGCTCGCCACCGTGGGGATTGGGCTCGTGCTGCAGCGGTGGTGGATCGCGGGCGGCGCGTTGCTGCTCTTTCTGGCCAACATGGTTGCGATCGTGGCCGCTGGCGGACTCGTGTTTCTGCTCTTGGGGTTCCGCCCCGAACCGGACCAACCTGGCAGGACCGTGATCCTGCGGCGCGGTATTCGCAGCGTGGCCGTGCTTCTTCTGCTCGTCGCCGTGCCCTTGGGCGTGTTGACCAGCCGATCACTCCAGGACGTGCGTCTGCGCCAGCAGATCGAGTCGGCCCTGCACGCGGAGTTGGTGCAGGTGCCGGGGACCGAGCTGGTGGGGTGGGAGGTTTCGGACGAGGAGGGTGATGAGACCTTGCAACTTGATGTCACGGTCCGTATGCCCCACACACTGGCCCACCAGGACGCGCGCGCCCTCCAGGAGCGGGTCGCGACGCACCTGGGCCGCCCGGTGGCGCTTTCCCTGAGCGTCGTGCCGACGACGCGGTTGCGAGCCTACGTCCCACCCACGCCTACCCCGACGGGCGTCCCTACTCCCACGCCGACGCCCACGTCGACCGCGACGCCGACGCCGACGTCCACACCCACGTCGACGCCGACGCCGACGCCCACGCTCACGCCGACCGCGACGCCGACGCCGACACCGACGCCCACACCCTGGGTGCTGGTTGTGACGCAGGTGGGAGCCCGGGGCCTGCGGGTACGGTATTCGCCGGCTGGCATCGTGGTCGGTTCCCTGCGGGAGGGCACGTCGGTCGTCGTGATGGATGATCCAGTGACGGTGGAGGGGCAGACGTGGTACCGGGTGTTCTCGGCCGCCGACCAACTGGAAGGCTGGGTGATAGCGGAATACCTCGTGCCTGTGGTGATACCTCAGGTTGAGAGCGCACCTCTATTGTGATTTATTGGTGATTTATTGTAATTGTAACAGTTTTGTAACCTAAAAGCGCCACATATTGTGCTAAAATCGTAACAGTTCCCTCCCCCTCCCCCGTTCCGACGGGGGAGGGCCGGGGTGGGGGCCTCTTGTTAGAGACATAAGGGCAGATACTGTGGCGCTATATAAGATCAAAGGTCATCAGATTCACTGTGTGGAAGAGGGTCATCCTAATCGCCAGGTGGCGCTGCTGATCCACGGCTGGTCCAGTTCGTGGTATGCTATGTCGCCCCTGCTCGGTTTGGTGGGCCAGCGATTCCGAGCCATCTCCGTCGACCTGCCCGGCTATGGCAAGTCGCCTCCCCTGGGCTGCCGCACGACGATCACCGCATACGCCGATTTGCTGGCAGATTTCGTCGAGACGGTGACCGATGGACCGGTGGTGCTGATCGGCCACTCGATGGGCGGCATGACGAGCCTGACGATGGCCCTGCGCTACCCGGCCCTGATCGAGCGCATGGTTCTGATCGACCCCACCATCAGCGGTCGTTTGTCGCAGAGCATCAATTTCCTCATCTCGCCGATCACCCTTTTGGAGCGTTTTGGGTTGGGGAGCCTGATCGTGTCCGCCGTCGAGCAGGTGATGGTGGGTATCACCGACAGCCTGATGCGCCCCGTCTCATTCGCCGAGCGCACCGGGATCACCGAGCAGGACTACATGCGCCTGCGGGCCGACGCCCGCCAGCCCGGACAGGGCCGGGCGCGGGCCGAATGCTTCCTCGCCATGCGCGAGAACGACCTGCGGGGCCGGCTTCACCAGATCGAGACCCCCTCCCTGGTGCTGTGGGGGGCGGAGGACAACACCGTGCCCCTGCGGGATGCTGGCGTCGTGGCCGACGAATGGCCCGAGGCCGATCTGCGCATCATTCCCAAGGCAGGACACTGGCCGCACTTCGAGGCTCCCGGCGTGACGCGTCGCCAGATTGCATCCTTCCTGGGCCTGCCCCTGTTTAGTAGCGAACTGAATACGCCTGTGGGCGAGGAGGAACTGGCCCGGATTCGTGAGGTGGCGCGGTTCCTGGCCCATTCTGACATCGGAAGCGGCCTGAACGTGGCCCAGCGTACCCGGCTGGCGGCCCAGTGCCGGCAGCGCGCCTACGCGCCTGGTGAGAATATCGTGTCTGCCGACGAATCTGGCAGCGAGTTGTACATCATACAGTCCGGCACGGTGGACATCTGGAGCGATCCGGATTACCCGGGGCAAACGTCGGAGGAGCGGCACCACGTGACGACCTTGCGACCTGGCCAGATGGCGGGCGAACTCGCCATGCTGGATCAGGGGTTGCGCAGCGCCGACCTGATCGCCGGTCTGGATGGGGCTATCGTGTTGGCTCTGGAGCGGAACCGGCTGCTGGCGCTGTGCGAGGACGACGCCGTGCTGGGCACCCGGCTGTTGTGGAACATCGCCACGGCCATGTCCAACCGGGTGCGTTTCATCCTCTGGCAGCTTGACCGGGCCTCTCAGAGAGCCAGCGCGCAAGCGGTCAGCGGCTGACTTACCGATAGAAGAGAAAATAGAGCGGTCAGCGGCTGATTACTCCAGCAGGTGGGTGACGCGGTACGCGGTCGTGTCGCGGCCCATGCCTTTCAGTTGCAGGCCCGTGACGGGCACGGCTGCCACCTGATCGTTGACCAGGTCGTACGTCGTCTGGCTGACGAGCACTTCCCCGCCCCCCGCCACGCCGCACAGGCGCGCTCCCAGGTTGGCCGCCTGCCCGATGACGGTGTAGTCCGTGCGCTTCGCGCAGCCCATCTCGCCGACGGTCATCTCGCCGGTGGCGATGCCGATGCCGATGGGCGCGGGTCCGATCCCGCGCGCTCCCCAGGTTTCCATCACCCCCTGGTGGGCTGCCTGCATCTCCAGCGCCACCCGCACCGCACGCAGCGCGTGATCTGGCTGGGGAAAGGGCGCGCTGAACAGGGCGATCACCTCGTCGCCGACGAACTTGTCGAGCGTGCCCTCGCGTGACAGGATGACCTCCGTCATGCGGCCCAGGTAGTCGTTGATGAATCCCACCAGCAGCTCGGGGTCGGCCTGCTCGGCCAGGCTGGTCGAGCCGCGTACGTCGGCGTACAACACGGTGAGCACGTACCGCTCGCCCTTGAGGAAATCCACGTCTGGATTGGCCAGCAGGCGCTGCATCACGCGGGGGTCCACCGACCGGCCCAACACCTGTCGTAGCCGCCGGCGTTCCAGGCTCTCGAAGATGGCGGTGTCCATCTGGCTGCCGATGGCACTCAACAGGCGACAGTCCTCTTCCCTGAAGCCGCGCGGCCCGTAGCGATTGGCGACCCCCAGGACGCCGATAATCTCTTCATTTAGTATCAGGGGGATGCACAGAATCGAGCGCAGCGCGCCGCTCAGGTCGTTGTGGTAGATCAGGTCTGCTGTGTGCAACGCCTCATTGGCTACCCGGTCTACCACCTCGCAGTAGGGTGACATGCGGAACATATCGTCATGGGTGGCGGCGCGCAGCTCCAGCTTCTGTTCGATCTGGTTATATAGCATGATGAAGCCCATCTCGGCCTCAATGACGTTGCGCAGTTCCCGGAGCACCCGGTTGAGCATCTCGTCGAAGGGCAGGTGCTGATCGCGGATGCGGTCCACCCGGTAGATGGTCTCCAGTTCTTTGTTGCGCTGTTGGAGGTCGAAGTAGGCGTATCCCTGGATCACGGCCGAGTCGATCTGGCTCTCCGCGGTTCTGAGCAGTATCCCGTCATCTGAATCGAAGGGGGGCTGGCAGCGGGCCAGCAGCAACGCACCCAACCGTTCGTCGGTGCCCATGATGATGGGGACGGCCGCCAGGTGCAGGCCCTGCGGCAGGCGGGTGAGGGCCGAGTCGGGCAGCACCTGGTTCCCCTCCCACAGCACGACGTCGTCAGCCTCGACCGCCCGCTCGGCCAGTTCGCGGATCACGGCTGCTCCCAATTGGCTCAGGCGCTCGCGCCGGTCGCTGACCGCTTTCAGTTCGACGTCCCCTGTCTCGCGATCCAACAGGCACAGCAGGCACAGATCGGCCTGGAACTGCTCGACCACGGCGTTGGCGATGGCGGTCAGCATCGCCGACGGCTCGGGCAGCGTGTCGCGGATGTGGTCAATCGCCGTGATCAGTTCCAGCTCTTTCTGCTTCAGTGCCAGCTTCGCGTGCAGGGTTTTTGAGGTATCAGTTCTTGCGTTCACCGTTTGTTCTCTCCTGTGCTCACATACGAACTGAGTCTATGAATAGCATCACGCCTATGACGATCAAGAATACGTGGACGTACCGGTCGAACTTGCCTTTGGGGATGGACTGGTTGAGCCTGCTGCCGAGCAATACGGCCAGGAGAACGACCGGCAGGCAGATGGTATATGAGCGTAACACACCGGGCGTCCAGAGGCCGGCCAATCCGTGACTGAGGGTGATGAAGAGACCGGTGGGGAAGAAGTAACCCTGCAGCGTGGCCCGGAAGTTCTCAGCAGGCCATTTCCTCAGTGTGCCATAGATGACGACCGGGGGACCGTTGGTGTTGTAGGCTCCCCCCAGGATACCTGCCAGGAGGCCAAAAACGTAAGCCAGCTTGTCGTCGGTCAGGACGAATAGCCGGGGTCTCAGCAAGCTATACAAAGAGAAAGAAACGATGAGCAGGGCCAACAGGGCTGTTACGACCCCGTCGTACGTTCCTTTCAGGAATACGAGCCCTATGGGAATGCCCAGCAGGGAAGAGACGACGAGTCGCCAGGCACTTGCTACGTTGACGCGACGCCAGTTTCTTGCCAGAATGGTGATGGCGATCGTGCTGGCTATCAGTGCGACGAGCGGGGTGGCTGCCTGGATGCCAACAGCCATGGTGAGGAGAGGCATGGCAATCAGTGCGTCCCCAAAGCCAAAAGTGGAGCGAGTAAGGGTGGATAGAAAAACGATGGCTAGTACGATGATGGTCGATGGCTCAAGATGCATGTTGTTGTCCTTGTATGCAAGAATGTCCCCTCTCTGCCGGGCCTCTCTAGCTCGTCGGTGCAGATAGTCGGCGCCACCCTGGATGGTGGCCCGTTCCGATTATAGACCAACGATCTTACTTGCACAAATGCGCAGTGACTGCCGTTTCGCGTTTTCCAACCTCCCATCAATCGCGTATTTGTCGATCGTGGTATTTGACTTTTCCGAAATCCGTGCTATATTAAGTTGCCATAGCCTACGCATTGCCAAGGAAGCGTGGCTCTACAGGGAATAGTGGGAGGAGAGACCCCGAGGTGTGGTGGTCTGCCATTACCACAGTATCATAGCTGCCGCAGGGCCGACCCCAATCGGACTTACTATTTGATACGAATCCTGCATAAGCCTCGGGTTTCTAGGGTTCACCCCGCTATTTCCCGTTGACTCAGCAGAGTCACTTTCCCTCTGTACTGTTCTATTCTTGAGAGTGGACTGAACGACAACCTATAGCCAATGATAGCGAGCCAATGCGGTTCAGCCAGCCGTGTTGGACAGCTTGCTTTCTTGTGACGGAAGCTGGCTTCGAGAAAGGGGGTGAAAGAGCGAGAGATCGACACTACCGACCTTCTTAACCCAGCCGTTTGTCGTTTCACCATCAAGAAGGATCAAGGAAAAGGAGGAAGACCGTGAACCGCAACCTATCTGCATTGTTGGTCGTCTTGTCAATCTTGAGCGTCGTGCTCACCGCCTGTGGGCCGACCGAGTGTCCCGAGTGCCCGCCGTGCCCTGAGGCAGGCGAGTGTCCCGAGTGCCCACCGTGCCCTGAGGCGGCCGAGTGTCCCGAGTGCCCACCGTGCCCCGAGGCCCCTGCGGCCGGCGAGCAGCGCCTGCAAATTGTCCTGGATCGAGGCAAGGTCGTCTGCGGCGGTCGCACTGACCTGCTTGGCTTTGGCTACCTGGACGCGGACGGTAAGAACATCGGCTTTGACGTCGACCTCTGCCGGGCCGTGGCGGCTGCTATCTTCAACGACCCGAACGCCGTCGAATTTGTGCCGTTGACGGCGGCTGAGCGAGGTCCGGCCCTGCAGACCAACGAGGTGGACATGCTGTCGCGTAACTGCACCTGGACGTCCAGCCGCGATGCGCAGTGGGGCAACTTCACGGTCGTCATGTTCTACGACGGCCAGGGGATGATGGTCCGCCAGGCCAGTGGCGCTGAGACGCTGGAGGATCTGGACGGTGCGACGGTCTGCGTGACCACCGGCACCACCACCGAGCTGAACCTGGCTGACAATTTCCGAGGACGCGGCCTGGAGTTCACAGCGGTGACGTTCGAGGACACCGCCTCCGTGTACAACGCCTACGAGGAGGGGCGTTGCGACGCCGCGACCAGCGACAAGTCGCAGTTGGCGGCCGTCCGGGAGGGCTTCGCCAACCCCGACGATCACGTCGTTCTGGATGTCACCATGTCCAAGGAGCCTTTGACGCCGGCCGTACCCGCGGGCGACGACCAGTGGTTTGACCTGGTCAAGACCGTGATGTACGTCCTGATCAATGCCGAGGAGCTGGGCATCACCTCGCAGAACGTGGACGAGATGATGGGCAGCGACGCCCCCTCCGTCAAGCGCCTGCTGGGCGTGGAAGGCGAGTTTGGCCAGGCCGATCTGGGCCTGAGTGCCGACTTTGCTGCCAACGTGATCCGCGCTGTGGGGAACTACGGCGAGATCTATGATCGGTACATGGGACCCGACGGGGATGCCTTCACTCTTCCCCGTGGCCCCAACAAGCTGTGGAGCGATGGTGGCTTGGTCTATGCACCGCCCATCCGCTAGTTGAGGCTGTTGAGTTCTTGAGCGCAGGGACCAGGTTCCTTTTCCTGAGAGGAACCTGGTCCCATAGATAAAGGGAATGAGGATGGATCAAGACTCTCACATTCAAGTCATCACTAGGAGCAGCATTCCTCTCTGGCGCGACGAGCGGGTTATCCAAGGAATTGCTCAGATCCTCTCTGCTGTGCTCGTGATCGGTTTCTTAGCTTTCTTTGTCGGCAACGTGCTTCAGGCCGCCCGCGACAGAGGGCTAAGCCTGGGATATGACTTTGTGAGCCAATCGGCCGGTTTTCCCTTGGCGGAGTCGGTGATCCCGTACGACGAGTCCATGTCCTTTGGCTATGCCTTTCTGGTCGGCATCCTGAACACGCTCAAGGTGGCGCTGGTAGGTGTCGTCGGGGCCACCATATTGGGAACCGTGGCCGCCCTGGCCCGGATCTCCCCCAACTGGTTGGTCAGCAAGATCGCCAGTGTTTACATCGAGGTCGTTCGCAATATTCCTCTCCTGGTTCAACTTTTCATCTGGTACTTTGCCGTCTTTCAAGGTCTGCCACTCGTCAAGGAGAGCATTCAGTGGCCCGGCCCCGTTTTTCTCAGCCAGCGTGGTATATATCTGCCCGCCCCAGTGCCAACCTCGACCTTTGGCACCTGGGTCATCTTTGTAGGGGCGGGAGTGGTGTTGGCCTGCGTCTTGCGCGTCGTGCTGGGCAGATACCAACTAAAGACCGGGCGCACGACCTACCCGGTGTTGACGTCGGTCGTCGTGTTGGTGGCCTTGCCCACTGTGGGCTGGTTCCTGGGCGGTGGGAGCCCCCTGGTAAAGGACGTGCCGGTCCTGGGCAAGTTCAACTTTACAGGAGGCATGCAGCTCACGACCGAGTACGCTGCCCTGTTGACCGGGCTGGTGATCTATACGGGGGCCTTCATCGCCGAAGTGGTGCGCGCGGGCATCCTGGCCGTTGATCGGGGACAGTTCGATGCGGCCCGCGCAGTCGGGCTCAGCAATGCGCAAGTCTTGCGCCTGGTGGTCTTTCCGCAGGCATTGCGGGTCATCATCCCTCCGCTGATCAGCCAATATCTGAACTTGACCAAGAACTCGAGCCTGGCCATAGCGGTCGGTTATCCAGATCTGTTTTTCGTGGGACGAACGGTGATCAACCAGGCCGGGCGTGCGGTACCCGTCTTTCTGATGGTGATGGCCGTTTATCTCTTTATCAGCCTGACCACATCGGTTCTGATGAATATCTACAACCGGCGCATTCAATTCGTGGAGCGGTAGTATGAGCACAACTTCTGCAACTGTCGCGCGACCGGTGGCCCTTCAGGGACCCATTCGCTGGCTCAAGAAGAACCTCGTTGGCACGTGGTATAACGCGTTGCTCACCGTTCTGGGGGGGGCGTTTACTTTCTTTGTGTTAAGGGGTGTTCTGAGGTGGGTCTTTCTCGTAGCCGACTGGGCACCAGTTGCGAATAGCCTGAAACTGTTTGCAGTGGGGCAATATCCACCGGATCAACTGTGGCGAGTGGGTGCCATTGTGTTCATGGTTTCCTTCTGCTTTGGCCTCAGTGGGTGCGTTTGGGGCGGCACGGTGCGCACCTTTGCCTTGACTCTGGCTCTGGTATTTGGCACCTCGGCTTTGCTGCCTATCAGTATGGGACTGAGTCTACGGCTTTGGTTCCTGGCTAATCCAGTCCTGGTCTTCATCGGCTATCAGGTGGGACGTACCCGTATTGGCAAATCCGGTTGGGTAGTGCTGGGTTGGCTGCTCTCCTTGGTTCTGACCATTGTGCTGTTGACCGGGTTCAAAGGCGTGAGCTGGCTGCCCGGGGTGGAGACGGGGTCGTGGGGTGGGTTGCTCTTGACTTTCCTACTGGCCCTGGTCGGCATCGTGGCCTCGTTTCCCATCGGCGTCTTGCTGGCCCTGGGGCGACAGAGTTCGCTGCCAGTCCTCAAGGCCTTTTGCGTTCTGTTCATCGAGATTGTCCGGGGCGTGCCCCTGGTGACGATTCTGTTCATGGCCTCTATCATCCTGCCCCTCTTCCTGCCCGAGGGCTTTCGCATTGACCGCGTGCTGCGGGCGATGATGGGGATGACCCTCTTTGCCGCCGCTTACATGGCCGAGAATGTGCGTGGCGGTCTGCAGGCTATTTCTTTGGGACAGGTTGAGGCGGCCAAAGCCGTCGGTCTCAACAGATTCCATACTATGGCCCTCATTGTGCTGCCACAGGCGTTGAGGCTGGTTATTCCCGCCATTGTGGGTCAGTTCATCGCGCTCTTCATGGACACCACCTTGGCCGTGATCGTGGGGCTCTTGGAGCTGCTCGCCGTTGGCAGGGCCGTGTTGGAGATCAATGTAGAGTGGAAGCTCCTGAACATGGAGGTGTACATCTTCATTGCGGCTGTTTTCTGGGTTTTCAACTATGCCATGTCCTACGCCAGCCGTCGCCTGGAGACGACGCTGGGTGTGGGCCAGCGCTAGACGCCGACTCTGCTGCTAGCATTGGAAGGAGAGGGTGACGTGACCGAAGATAACGCGACACATTCGTTCACCGAGGATATGATCATCTGCCGTGATGTCCACAAGTGGTTTGATGACTTTCACGTGCTGCGAGGTGTTTCGCTGACCGTCAAGCGGCAGGAGGTGATTGTCATCTGTGGTCCCTCAGGGTCGGGCAAATCCACCTTTATCCGTACCATCAACCGTCTCGAGGAGCACCAGCAGGGAGACATCATCGTGGACGGCATTGAGCTGACCCACGACATCCGCAACATCGAGGCCATCCGGCGCGAGGTGGGGATGGTGTT
>Ga0180437_10009282_pt1 | contig 12215 bp, 9 predicted proteins | sample SS_ome_4_FD_132410 | JGI IMG/M metagenome (GOLD analysis project Ga0180437, IMG submission 132410) | Hypersaline lake sediment archaeal communities from the Salton Sea, California, USA - SS_3_D_1 metaG | ecosystem: Environmental > Aquatic > Non-marine Saline and Alkaline > Hypersaline > Sediment... | reverse complement strand
TATTTTATCCGGTTCGGGATCACGGCAGAGAAACCCGAAATAGATATGGTCGTCATCGAACAGGATTTTAAGCTCGGTCTTAAAACGACCCGTATCTCCTTCGGCCGGAAGCTGTTGAAGGAATATGCCCGCATCCGGCGCTTTTCCCCATATGGACTCCTCCATTGTTCCGTCGATGTTGATAGGCCTGTCCGTCTTTACGGCAAGATTTTCGTTCCCCGCTGTTTGGGCAGACAGCTGAAGATATATTAAGCTAAGACAGAAGAAAAAGACCGCTGATTTTTTCAGGATGAATTTTTGCACACTGGGTTCCCCTCTTATATGAATTCCCATTCGATATTATGCATATTTCATGCCAGATAGAACTTAAACAGGCATTTATATAAGTTGTTAAAAAAAAAAAAGATAGGAAAATCAGCAAAACAGAGCTTTGATGAAAAAATCCAAAAAAATGGATATCTATCCCATTTTTTGAATTTATTTCACTTTATCCTCGTATTTTTGGAGGTCTAATCCCAGACTTTCATGACCGTGTTGGACAGGGTTCCGATCCCCTCGATCTGGACATCCACCCGGTCGCCCGGCACCATCGGGCCGATACCGGACGGAGTCCCAGTGGTGATGACATCTCCCGGATTCAGGGTCATGATGTTGGAGACGAACCATACCAGAAAGGGAACAGGGAAAATCAGGTTCCGCGTGTTGCCGGACTGTTTCAGTTTTCCGTTGAGGAAGGTCTTGATCCTCAGCCGGGAGGGATCGATATCCGTGGCGATGCACGGACCGATAGCGGCAAAGGTGTCGAAGGACTTGGCCCGGGTGAACTGCACGTCCTTGGTTTGGAGGTCGCGGGCAGTCACATCGTTGAAGCACGTGTATCCCAGGATAAAGTCCTCGGGTTGATCTTCCGGGCCGAGGCGGCTGGCCTTTTTCTTGATGACGACCGCCAGCTCTCCCTCGAAATCCACGCGCTTGGACATGGCAGGGTACACGATGATATCCTTTGGCCCCACGACCGCCGATGGGGGTTTGAGAAATAGCAACGGCTCATCGGGAAGGGCTCTCCCCCGCTCCATGGCATGATCCTTGTAATTAAGACCTATAGCGACGATCTTCGAAGGTAAAACAGGGGGGAGCAGGATCACATCGCCCACAAGGATGCCTTTTTTTTCGGTTCGGAATTTCCGGAACATCGATCCTTGGATGGGGTACAGCTTGTCTTCCTTCAAGACCCCGGCTGCAATCCTGGCTTTGTGCTTGAAACGGTAAATTTTCATCACTTTCTCTCTCTTATTCCGTCGATTATGATATTCGATATCCGGCTTTCGTTGCCGGAGATGTCCACAGCCGTGACCGCATAGGCATACATCTTCCCTTTTTCTGCTGCCCTGTCATTATAGACGCTTTCCTTTATGGGCTCCGGAGTGAGCAGGCCGATTTCTTCCGTTCCCTCTTCACGGCGCCATACCCGGTATCCCGCAAGGTCCTCTTCCTCGTTCGGATCCCAGCTTATGGCCACAACATCCTGCCCGGAAACAGAGACCAGGCCCTGGGGCGGTTCGGGAGCGAAGGTATCCTTCGCGAATATCTCTATCGCTTCAGAATCTTCGCTTTCCAGATAAGGGGATGCTTCGGTGGCAGATGCCCGGACAAAATACCTGTACGTTTGCCCGAAAACGAAATCCCTGTCGCCGTATTTTTCCTCTTCTAGGAGAATGGAATTCAGGCGCTGCGGTACGTCCTCACCCACAGACCGGTAGACATTATATCCCTTTATATCTGGAGAAGATGACGGATCGCCGCTTGCCGGGGGAGGCTTCCAGGTAATCTCGATCCGGTCGGCGAACACCTCTGCCTTCACTTCTGTCGGGGGAAGGGGAAGAACCATCGGTTTTACGGATACCAGAACCGAAAAGGCGGAATATCTCTTCCTATCTTTAACGCGCAGGCCGAACGTGTATTTTTTGGACAAAAAATCCCCGGAAAGATCGTAGGCATAGGCCATCTGTCTTTTATCGGTTCCATCCTGGACAGTATAATCCTCGAACCGATCCTGAGGGATAACCGCAAGAGGTTTGGCAACCTTTTCAAATTCTTCTGCGAGAATCTTTGCACTGCTTTCCTCAACGCCTGTTTTTTCCTCGAGAGCCCAGATTTCGACCAATTCGATCGAAGACAGCGTGCTTCCATCCTCATAGGCTGTGGGATTTATCCAAGTCAGGATTATCCGGTCGGACTTCTGCACGGCACGGATTTCCTCGATCGCCTGGGGAAACCGCACGAGCGGAGGCAGAATGTCCCCCTTTTTTCCGCAATAAAGACAAAAGAACACAAGGAATGTCGCGAAAAGGGCTGAAAAAAAATTCTTCATCAAAGAATGAAGCGGCTCAAATCCTCGTCCTTGACGATATCTTTGAGCTGTTTCTGCACGTACTGTTTGTCGATCCTGATCTTCTTTTTCCTGATGTTGGGTGCGGAAAAAGAGATCTCTTCCATCACCTTTTCTATCACGGTGTGGAGTCTCCGAGCACCAATGTTTTCCGTCGATTCATTCACCTTTTCCGCGATCTCCGCGATCTCTTCGATGGCGTCCTCGGAAAATTCCACGCGGAGGCCCTCTGTCCCCATTAAGGCCATGTACTGCTTGATCAAAGCATTTTCCGGTTCGGTCAAAATCCGGATAAAATCTTCTTTGTCCAGCGAGGTCAGCTCCACGCGGATCGGAAAACGTCCTTGAAGTTCCGGGATCAGGTCGGAAGGCTTGGCCACGTTGAAAGCACCGGCTCCGATAAAAAGCACATGATCTGTCCGGACCAGACCGTACCGGGTGTTCACGGTCGTGCCTTCGATGATCGGCAGCAAGTCCCTCTGCACGCCTTCGCGGCTCACTTCAGGACCCCGGCCGGCTTCCCGCCCGGAAATCTTGTCTACTTCATCGAGAAAAATGATCCCGGAATGCTCGACCCTCTCGACGGCCAGGCGGGCAACCTGGTCCATATCGATCATTCTCTGCAGTTCATCGTCCAGCAGGTATTCCCTGGCTTCCGATACCTTCACTTTTCGTCTTTTGGGTTTCCCTCCCATCAGGCCGGGGATCATCTCCTGGATGTTGATGCCGATCTCTTCGATGCCGGAACTGGAGAAGATTTCGAATGGAGAGGCCATCTTTTCCCGGGTCTCGATCTCGATCAGGCGATCTTCGAGAACCCCTCCCCTGAGTTGAAGCCTCAGTTTCTCACGTGTTTGCTTGAACCGCTCTATCTCCTCCTGCGCCTGCTCGGGAGATTGTCTTCTCAGGGGGGGGAGCAGAAGATCCAATATTTTTTCTTCGATGTTCCTTTCGGCTTTTTCCCGGATCAATCCGATCTGCTCTTGTTTGACCATGTCCACGGAAATCCGGACCAGGTCCCTGATCATGGATTCCACGTCCCTCCCGACATACCCCACTTCAGTGAATTTGCTGGCCTCGATCTTGAGAAACGGCGACGAAGTGAGCTTGGCCAGCCTCCGGGACACCTCGGTTTTTCCCACTCCGGTAGGGCCGATCATCAGGATATTTTTCGGGGCGATCTCATCGGCAAGTTCGGAAGGGAGTTTTTGGCGGCGGTAGCGGTTTCGAAGCGCTATGGCAACCGCTTTTTTGGCTGCCTTTTGCCCTATGATGTATTTATCGAGCTCGGCCACAATTTCTTGCGGCGTCAGCTCAGTCTCCTGAAGTTTTGCCGCCATCTTTTCAAGACTTTCCGGAAGTGCGATTGGCATTTAGAGTTCCTTTACGATAATTTGGTCGTTTGTATAGACGCATATCTCCGCTGCGATCTTCATGGCTTCCACGGCAATCTCCTTGGCTGCCAGGTCGGTTTTCGTTATCAGGGCGCGGGCTGCCGCCAAAGCATAGGCACCACCGGAACCGATAGCCAGGATGCCGTCATCCGGTTCCACCACATCGCCGGTCCCGGAGATCAGGAAGGAAAAGTCCTTGTCCGCCACGATCAATAGGGCTTCCAGGCGGCGAAGCGCTTTGTCCATCCGCCAGTCCTTGGCCAGCTCGATGGCTGCCCGGGACAGGTTGCCATGGTACTCCTCCAGTTTGGTTTCGAAGCGGGCAAAAAGGGCAAAGGCATCCGAAGTGGCTCCGGAAAAACCGGCCAGGACATTCCCCTTGTACAGGGTCCGGATCTTGTTGGCCTTTTTTTTCAACACCGTCTGGCCCAAGGTCACCTGGCCGTCGCCGGCAATGGCGACCTGACCTTTATGGCGGATGCAGATAATTGTCGTCGCTTTTGTCATGGGATCACCACTCGTTCCTTATATTAATGAATAACCCGAAGAATTTCAATCCATGACGGGAACTTCCTCATATTGACCTTCCTATTATTATATGATATTCACTATGTTTCAGTATTTAATTTTTGGAGGAAAGCGTGAAAAAACAGCACGGCAAAATTTCTGTTTTTATCCTGTCATTTTTATGCATTCTATTTCTTTTTTCCGATGCCTTCTCCCAGGCACAAGACAAAGACCTGTTCAAGAGCCTGACTTACAGGGAGATCGGGCCGACGCGCCAGAGCGGGAGATTCGTGGATTTTGCGGTTGTCGAACAGGAACCCACTACTTTTTATGCGGCTACAGGATCGGGACACCTGTGGAAAACAACCAATAACGGCATCAGCTTCGAACCCCTCTTCACGAATGAAAAAGTATTTTCGATCGGCGATGTGGCCGTCGCCCCGTCCGATCCCAATATCGTCTGGGTAGGAACGGGCGAAGCCAATAATTCCCGCAGCACCTATTGGGGAGATGGTGTTTACAAGTCGACCGATGCCGGGAAAACCTGGAAAAATATGGGCCTTGCAGAATCCCACCACATCGGCCGGATCGTGATCCACCCGAAAAATCCCGATATCGTGTACGTGGCTGCCCTCGGGCATCTGTACACCATGAATCCCGAACGGGGCCTGTACATGACGACGGACGGCGGGAAAACCTGGGAAAAAGTCCTGGGACCCGTGGTCCGCGAACGGCACATCGGAGTCGTCGACATGGTGATGGACCCGACAAACCCCGATATTCTGTATGCAGCGACCTATGACAAAGAACGCCTTCCCTGGACCTTCAACCTGGGCGGCCCGGGAAGCGGCATCCACAAAAGCGCGGATGGGGGAAAAACCTGGAAGCAGCTGGGCGGCGGCCTCCCTGGCGGAATGCTGGGGCGGATCGGGATCGACGTTTACCTGAGGAACCCGAACATCGTGTATGCCTGTATCGAAAACGCGAACAAAAAAGGCATGTCCGATGAAGAACGGTACCAGGAACTGCTCGCGGGAAAATCCAGCCGGGGCATGATCGACGGCGAGATCTACCGCTCGGACGATGCCGGGGAAACATGGCGGAAAGTGAACGCGGACGATCAAAACATCGGAGGCGCCCCGGGTTATTATTACGGCCAGATCCGGATCGATCCCAACGATGACCAGGTCGTCCATGTTTTGAGCGCGGCCTCCTGGGGAACGAAAGACGGAGGCAAAACCTGGGATCGACAGCCTTTGGGATTCGGGGGAGACGACCACGGCCTGTGGATCGACCCGGACAACTCCGACCACATCCTACTGGGATACGACCATGGTATGGGTATCACATATGACGGCGGAAAAAATTGGTACCATCCCGACAATCTGTCGCTGGCCCAGTTCTACGCCGTGGGATTCGACTTTTCCTATCCTTACAGGGTAGCCGGTGGCCTCCAGGATAACGGTTCCAAGATGGGCCCGAGCACCAGCCGCGACGGGCGTTCCATCAATTTCGAAGACTGGGAGAGAGTCGGAGGCGGAGACGGCATGTACAACGAGTTCGACTGGAAAACCAACCGCTACCTGTACAACGAATCCCAGTTCGGCCCTCTCCAGCGCTGGGACCTGGAAACCGGAGAGAGCAAGAGCATCGCTTACAACCAGCAAAATCCCAAGCTCCGATGGAATTGGAATTCTCCCATCCTTGTCTCCCCCCACGACAGCGACGTCATCTACCATGCCGGCAATATCCTCGTTAAATCCACGTTCCGCGGGGAAAACTGGAGAGAGATCAGCCAGGACCTGACCACCAACGACCCGAGCAAGCTCACAACCGGGAAGGGCGGGGACGGCAACATCCAGTACTGCACGATCACCACGATCGACGAATCCCCCCTGGTCCAGGGATTGCTCTGGGCGGGCACGGACGACGGCAACGTCTGGATCACCAAAGACGACGGAAGAAATTGGACCAAGTGCAACGACAAGATCACCGGAAACCCGGGATACTGGGTGAGCCGCGTGGCGGCCTCTCCCAACAACCCCGGCACAGCCTATGTCTCCTATACCGGATTCCGGCGGGACGATTTCCGGCCCTTCGTATACAAAACCACGGATTACGGCGAAACCTGGACATCCATCGCGGCCAACCTCCCCGATGAACCCATCAATGTGATCAGAGAACACCACCGGAATCCCGATCTTTTGTTCATCGGAACGGAGTTCGCCGTGTACGTCTCGATCGACGGAGGTAAAAGCTGGACCAGGATGAAAAACAACATGCCCACCCAGCCGGTCCAGGACCTCAAGATCCACCCGCGGGAAAACGATCTCATCGTGGCCACTCACGGACGCGGGATCTACATCGCCGACATATCTCCGCTTGCAGAACTGACGCAGGATGTGATGGCCAAAGACGCCTATCTGTTCGATGTCGAATCCAAGGTACGCTGGGTCGACAACGACATGCACGAGACCAGCTCCGATAACTTCAACGGAGAGAGCGAGCCCATCGCCATCGCCATTTATTATTACCTGAAGCAGAAACCCAAAGGGGACGTGACGATCAAGGTTTATGACGGCAACATGGTGATCAACGAGATCAAAGGCGAAACCGACCCCGGGATCAACAAGGTTCTCTGGGAAATGGACCAGCGGAGAGAACGGACCGAAGCGGAAAAAAAGCAGGCAAAAATGATGATGGAACGGATGCGGGAATACGGGGCTATGGCCAGACGGTTCATGAGAGGATTCGACCCCAACTATATCATGAGCCCGGTTACCGAAGGCGACTACAGGATCGTTCTCGCAGTCGACGGGAAGGAATTCGCCAAGTATACCTCTATCCTCCCGGATATCTGGTACGACAAATAAAAATGCTGCGGAATCCCTATCCCCTGATCATCAATTTCCTCGTCCTGGTCTTCTTTCTGCTGGCATTTCTTTCGGCGGAACTCAGGGCAAAAGGGATCTTGCTGGGGATAGCGGTCATCCTTTTCGGCCTTCCTGCTCTCATTTCCTTCGGAAATTTGGCGTGGATCGTGTATGCGGCCAGGGTCATTTTCGGCCTGGGGTGCTACTTATTCATCCGGAAGCAGGGCTTTTTATGAGGATGTGATCCTTTTCCCGCAGCGGGGACAATAGTCGAAGTCTTCGGCCAGCGGCCTCCCGCAGTAGGGGCATGTCCGGGGATTTGCCCGGTATGTTTTATCTACGACCGTACCGCTTTCATCGAATAACGACCGGCAGTTGTCGCAGGACAGGAAAGGCGCTCCCTTTTTGACCGGGAAAAGGGGGATGAAAAACAGGCTCAGGTAGTGGTCCACCCTCTTGAGATAAACCTTATGATGCCCGCAAACCGTACAGAGACGCGCCTGCTTGTCCAACCGGACGGTCTTGGGCTGAACTCCGCCGATAAAAAAGAACATCTTCTTCCGGATTATACACAAAAATTGCCGACGATATCATCCTCCACAAAAAAAATCACTCGATCCAATTCTCGATTTTCAGTTTGGGAACTCTCCGGAATTCCTTTTCATTCGCCCCCTTGCATAATCGAACGGAATGATGTAGATGAATAAGCGATGGACGATTTTGAGAACGAAATTATCGAAAAACCTTTACATAAAGATCCTCGGATCGAATTAGCCACCCTGGTAGTCATATTCGCTGTTTCCGGCTTGATGTTGTGGTGGGGAAATAAAATCCAGAGTGCCCCGCTTACTCTTGCGAGCATCCTTCTGGCGCTGGGTCTCATCCGCCTGGTCCTGTGGTTTCGCAGGAGCGGCTGGCACGAATTCGGGCTGAAAAGGCCCAAGAGCTGGCCCCAAACCATTCTTATGGCTGTGGGAGGCCTGATCGCGATCTTCATCGTGGTTCGCTTCAGCATGCCCGTCGTCATCCGGTTTACCGGCCAGCCGGTGGACAGGACGGCATTCGATGTGCTGCGGGGGAACGTTCCGGCCCTCCTTTTCGGACTCCTCGTTGTCTGGTCCCTGGCTGCGTTCGGCGAGGAATTGATATTCCGCGGCTATCTGATGAATACCCTTGCACGGGCCTTCCGGCAGGAAAAAACCGGGTGGGTCACAGCCTGCCTTGTCAATTCGGTCTTTTTCGGCATCGGCCATACCTACCAGGGTATTACTGGTGTCATCCTCCTCGGGATCGTCGGGTTTCTGTATGCCCTGTTTTATCTCGGGAGCGGGCGGAACCTCTGGGTGCCCATCCTTATGCACGGCCTTTACGACACAACGGCCTTTCTGGTCATTTTTTTTAACCTGGACCAAATGTCAGCCTAGACTTGAGCAACTCGCGATAGATAAAAAATGCCGGCGATCACCCCATCCAGAAACCTTTCCTGTGGGAAACACCCAGGACCTTGTGGCAGTTGGGACAGAAGTAAACATAACGCCTCCCCAAGAATGCCCGCAGTTCCCGGTATGCCAGCGCTGAGAGTTGCGTATTGCAGTGGGGACAGATTGGAATGACATCATTTTTTTCGACGGCTTGCATCTTTATTTCTCCTCACTCTATATACCTTATTTCTTTCAAAAATATTTTAGAATCATCGCGGGAGCAAAACCATTCTGAAAAGCCCAAGGTAAACCTTCTGATCAAGGAAATAAGGATGCTTACCCTCATGAAGACATGATTGATTCGCTGGCTGCTGTGTGGTATATCTCAAACGACACCGAGGTAAAAAATGAACAAAAAACTCATCATATTCCTTATCCTATCGATTCCCCTGGTTCTGTTTTCCCCGACGGGATGCCAGTCGCAAAAAGACAAGGCGCCGTCACCGGAAAAACTCTACCAGGCAGGAGACCTGGCGGTCACCCATGCCAGTCCCAAGGGAAGCCCGGAATCCCCCCACGAATACGACACCCTCGTGATCATTTTCGACCAGCCCATGATCCCCCTCGAATCCCTTTCCGAAGGGCGCGGCACAGGGATCATGAAGCTTCAACCCTCCTTCCCCGGACGGTATCGCTGGTTGAATACGAAAACCCTGACATTCGCGCCGGAAAAATCCTTCCCTTTTGCGACCGAAATTCGCGCAACCGTGCCCGCCGGCACCGAATCTCTTAACGGCCATATCCTGAAGGAAGATTATTCCTGGACATTCCAGACCCTCCGTCCCCGTATCCTCGAGCATTTTCCCCGCCACGAGCAAAAATGGCTGAGACCGGACACGGAAATTCTTCTGGTTTTCAACCAACCCGTTCAAAGAGATAAAACCTTTTTCGCCATCGAAAAGATAGATAAGAACGCGGTTGAGATTCCCGTCGAATTCTCCCTCAGGGTTCCCGATGCAGAGCTGTTGAAAGAAAACAGGATCGATTCCCCCCCCGAATACACGCTTCTTCTCCAGCCGAAAGAAAGGCTCCTTCCCGATGCCACATACATGGTGAAAATCGACGAAGGCTTTCCCGGAAGGCAGGGCACCCTGGGGATGGAAAAACCCCTGGCGTTTTTATTCGATACCTATGCGACCTTCGAATTTATTTCCCTGGATGCAGGCGATAACCACAATCCCCAGGATTCATTGAAATTTTCTTTCTCAAATCCCATCCCCTATAACGCCTTCGTCCAAAAGATCCGTTTCGAGCCCCCGGTCACAATCCCGGAATACTACGGGGAGTGGGATCAATCGGATTCGACCCTTTGGCTCAATCTTCCCTTGGAGCCCGAAACAGGATACACGGTTACGATAGACGCTTCCCTCCAGGACATATTCGGCAACCCCCTCCGTGAAGATATTGCGGTAAAATTCACCACCGCTCCCTATTCTCCCTCCATGTCCATGAACACCCGGCACAGGATCATGGAAGCTTACAGCGATTTGAATTTCCCTCTCTACGTCCTCAATGTTCCGGAAATTTCTGTCCAGGCAGCATTGCTGGAAAAAGAGGATATCCTGCCTCTTCTCTCGAACGACAAAATCTTCTGGCCCAGCGAAAAAATTGCGAAAAGGAATTTTTTCCAGACAGAAAAAAAACAAAAACTACCTATTTTGCCGAACAAGAGGGATGTTTTCCCCCTCAATCTGCAAGAATTTCTCTCGGATAAATACGGAACGGTCTTTCTCCAACTGGACACGCTGCTCGAAGACAAATGGAACCGCTTCCCAAAAACAATGATCCAGGTCACGGAGCTGGGCCTCACGGCCAAGTTTTCCCCAGAAAACAATCTGGTATGGGTCACAGAACTCCGGTCCGGAAAACCCCTCCAGGATGTGGCGATCGAGATCCGGGACGATTCCAATAAGATATTCTGGCGTGGGAAAACGGATGCGAACGGGATGGCCGAATCTCCCGGATGGCAGGCCCTGGGGATCAAGAACAGAAGCCAGTGGTCCCCGCCGCAGCAGTGGATCTTTGCAAGCCGCGGTAAGGACTTCGTTTTTATCAGCTCCGAGTGGGACACAGGCTTGTCCCCATACCAGTTCGGCATTCCGTTCGAATGGAATCCGAGACCTGTGGAGGTGCAGGGATATATTTTCACCGAAAGAGGCCTTTACAGGGCCGGGGAAACAGTCCATATCAAGGGCATTATCCGGAAACGGGAAAAAGGCGAGTGGAAAACCCTGGCGATCGAGCAGGTGGAATGCGAGGTTCTGGATCCCTTCGACAAACGGCAGCTAAAGAAAAAAGTCGACTGCGATGCCTACAGTTCCTTCGCGCTCGAGCTCGAGACCTCGGAAGAAGCCTCTCTGGGCACCTACCAGATCAAGGTGACCGTTCCTCCCATGGCCGAAGGAGAAGAAGGGATCGATCTTTTTTCGTCTTTCCGCGTAGAGGCCTTCAAACCCGCCGAATTCGAAGTGCATCTGCGTTCCGCCGAGGAAGATTACATATTCGAAGATACATACCGGGCCGATGTGAGGGCGAGCTACCTTTTCGGAGGAGCGATGGCCGCCCAAAAGGTGTCGTGGCACCTGCGGCTCAACCCGGCATTCTTCACGCCCCCGGGGCACAAGGGTTATATTTTCGGCGACCAAATCGACCGTTGGGAGAGATACGGCCAGGAAGATAGCCGGCTGCTCTCTTCGGGCGAGGCCGAGCTGGATAAGGATGGGAAGTTCACGGTATCGGCAAAACTGAAGCCAGAGGAGGAGAAAAACTCGGTTTATGCCTCGCTCGAAGCCACGGTCCAGGGCCCCAGCCGGAGCAGCATTTCGAACCGGATGCAGACCATCGTCCACCGGGGCGATTTTTATATCGGCTTGAAGCCGCAAACGACCTTCCTTCCCAAGGGTGAAAAGATGATTGTCCACACGATCACGGTCAAACCCGACGGCAGTACCGAGCCCGTCAGGAGGATCGATGTGAGCCTCATCAAACGGGAATGGAACTCGGTGAGAAAAGCCGGGATCGGAGGGAGATACCGCTGGATCAGCGAAACCGCGGACACGGTCATCGAAACCCAGAGGATAAGGACGTCCGAGGAACCGCAACAGGTCGTTTTTTCGCCCGAAAAGGCGGGTTTCTATCTTATCGAGGCCGAGGGAAAGGATAGAAGGGGAAACAGCATCGTCACCAAGACCTATTTTTATGTCACAGGCCCCGACTATATCCCCTGGGAAAGACAGGACGAGGACATCGTCGAATTGATCCCGGACAGTTCCAACTACCAGCCCGGGGATGTGGCCAGAATCCTGGTGAAATCTCCCTACGAACGGGCCAATGCCCTGATCTCTGTCGAGAGGGAGTTCCTCCTGCACAGCGAGGTCCGGGAGATCGTAGGGAGTTCGAGTCAGATCGAGATCCCCATCGGGTCCGAACACCTGCCGAACGTGTTCGTCTCCGTCCTCCTCGTTCAAGGCCGGACGACCCCGAAAGTCGTGGACAACACCCAGGATCTGGGAAAGCCGTCTTTCAAGATCGGGTATGCCAAACTGAATGTGGACCCATCGGAAAAACGCCT
>Ga0180437_10009281_pt1 | contig 12216 bp, 9 predicted proteins | sample SS_ome_4_FD_132410 | JGI IMG/M metagenome (GOLD analysis project Ga0180437, IMG submission 132410) | Hypersaline lake sediment archaeal communities from the Salton Sea, California, USA - SS_3_D_1 metaG | ecosystem: Environmental > Aquatic > Non-marine Saline and Alkaline > Hypersaline > Sediment... | reverse complement strand
AGCCCCGTTTCGAGCGGCCCATGTTTACGAATTGCTCCATCAATGACCGCTACTGCCAAGTCGAGCGCGGCCACGTCTGGTATACGTATAAGGACCACCCGACACTGAGCTTCAACACCGACTTGCTCAAGCAAGAGATCGCGATGATGCCCAAGTTAGGGATGGAGTACTCCACGTTTTGGCCGGGCGTTTTCAACTGGGTTCCGGGCGATCCCAAGCCGGAGGTTGTCAAAGACATCGTAGCGCACGCGCGACGCCTCGGCGTGCGTGTGGGACACTACTCCGGCGCTAGCGTGGTTTTCGGGCCGCATTACAATGAATATAGCAAATCGCTCGATCGGCCCGAATGGGCTCAGCGAGGCGCCGACGGCAACCAGATCGGTAACTGCTATTGTTTTGGCGCGCCCGACTTCGTCGACTACTATATTAATATGTTGATACCCAACATGAAAGAGTACGGATTCGAGATCCACGTTATGGATTTTCTGTATATCATGCCGTGCTTCGCAAAGGATCATCAGCATCCACCGGGCGAAGACAGCATGTACCATCAGGTTGCAGGCGCCGTCCGCGTGTACGAGGCGCTCAACGATGTTTCCCCGGAGACCATGGTGTGGACCCACTCCGGATCATCGATTGAACTCCTGCCGAAGATCGCCTGGTGGAACCAAAACATGTATCTTACAGACGCTTACGTCGACAAACCCTGGCAGGGCCTTAACATGTCGCGCATACTGGACGACATACGTCGCGACCAGATGGTGACGCTGCACTACTCGCGTTTCCTGCCTTATCGGTTCTACACGAACTGCCAGTACTTCTTTGGCCTGAATTCGATAGTTCCCGACATTCGCAACTACGAGTACGGCGCCTTGTCCACCCTGGCCGTAACGCCCAACATAAGTATTCCGGAGATTCGCCCTTGGATCGAGCGACTCAGCCCGACTAATCAGGAGCGCGTCTATGCTTTCTACAAGAAATGGACTGGCTTTATCAAAGACAATTTCGATCTGTGGAAGAAGACGTACACTGTGGGCGACAATCCGGGTTTTGGCGGTGTCGAAGTCTATAGTCACGCCGAGGGCAAGCACGGGTATATCTTCCTCGTGAATCCGCAGTATTGGGATCGCGTGGTCGAAGTGCCCCTCGGGCCGGACTTGGGTTTCGGTGCTGAGGGGAAATGTGAGTTGGTCGAGCTCTATCCTACGGAGCAGTTGCGGCTGACGAATCAAGGGCCCTATGTCTCTTTGGGCAGCCAGGTGCCGATTCGCGTGCCGGCACAACAGGTGTTGGTCATCGAGGTACGAGCTGCCCCCAAACGCATCAAGGCGCCAAGACTTTACGGAGTGCCGGGCACAATTGAGAAGACTGGAAGCGGCTATTTGCTGAAGACGCGCGGCGAACAAGGTCAGATGAAGCGCGCAGCGGTATTGCTGCCCCCCGGCAGCGGTTCTGTTGTGAGCGCGACGGTTCGTCGGGACGTGCCCAAGCAGCCCCAGCGGGACTTCTATGAGACAGGTCTGAGTTTGGCCGGTTCGAGCAGTGAAGGGGCCTTGCTCGACATCACATTCCGCAGGACGTCACGTCCCACCGAACTTCGCCGGTGGCGTGTGCGCGAGGGTAGTCTCGCGGAGGGCGTCGAGGCCGGCTGGACGGCAGGTTTTGAGGCGGGAGAAGAATTGCGCTTCCCGTTGTTCATCAATACCGAGGACGAGTCAATCGAGTTTCCATTGACGGCGGAGCAGGCCGACGCGCTCGGTCTGGGTCCCCTGGCAGACTTCTGCGGGGCGTATATTGACAACGCTTTCTACGAGGAGCAGGAGACATGGATCGACTTGGCGACGGGAGAAAACTCAGACGTTGTCGAAACAGCGCTCGTAACCGATTTGCCCCCTGAAAGACCTCGGCCGCTTCATCCGCTGGCAAAGGGCCAGGCAAAAGACTGGTGGATTCAAACCAGTTTCCATCTGCCGTTCATGCATATGATAGGCTTCGAGCCTTTCTTCGACGAGCATGTGATTCTGGCGCTTCCGTTCCTCAGACCCTCGAAGGCGAGGAAGATCGAAGCTTGGATCAATGGCCAACCGCTCGAGATCCAGCGGTACCGGTATCCGCGCAACAGAGCATTCTTCTGCTACTGGGCCGATTTGGTGGGTTCAGGCGCACGAGGCAGCTTTGACAACAAGATCGTTCTGCACTTGGAGTACTGAAAAGGGACCGCGGTTCGCACCTGCGAGTCAGGCGGCCGTTTAGAGACAACAAAAGGATGAATCTATGGATCGTGTTCTTGCATTTGGTTGCCATCCTGACGATGTCGAGTTTATGGCCGCGGGAACGCTTGCCTTGCTTTCCGAGCACGGATACGAGATCCATATAGCAACAATGACGGGTGGCGAGGTGGGCCACCCTGCATTATCCTCACAAGAGATCCGTGCCAAGCGACTCGAGGAGGCCAAGGCGTCCGCCGAGATCCTCGGCGGCCACTACCATTACGCAGGCGGTCGCGACCTGGAGGTCGAGTACAGTACCGTGTATCGCAAGTTAGCAACGCGTGTCATCCGCGAAGTCGACCCGCTCATTGTCTTTACACACGCGCCGAGCGACTATCTTATTGATCACGAAGAGACTTCGCGCCTCGTGCGCAACGCCGCGTTTATCGCCCCGATCCCGTTATACGATTGTGACGTGTCGACAAAGCTGACAGACTGCATTCCTTACCTCTACTACTGGAATGCGTTTGGGCTCGTGGACATATTTGGGCGGCCGATTCCCGTGCAGTTCGGCATTGACATTAGCTCTGTGATAGACACGAAGGAGAAAATGCTGCTATGTCATGAATCGCAACGGGAATGGTTGGCCCACCACAGCAAATGGGACGCATACACAAACAATATGAGGGAATTCTCGAAGAAGGACGGTGAGCGGATCGGCGCCGAGTACGGTGAGTGCTTCATCCAACATTTAGGAGAGGGTCACCCGAAGGACAACATTCTCAAGGAAATCCTCGGCACTCTTTGCGTTGAACTCGATTAGCGTCGTCGCCAGTCAGGGGCGCACCGCAGATGCGTGACTTCCAGCGTCAGGTTCGTCGGCACTGGCACCCTCGTAGTACGGAGGCGGCCGCGACGCGCAAGGGCGCACAAACAATCGCCTAAGAAGGGGGCGACCAAACATATTTCCAAAGGGCAGAGCCACCGGAGGCGCAGAAGTCCATTTGGATGGAAAGCGAGGTCGGAATGAGCACACTAATTGGCATCACTTTGGTAGCCATTGCCGGACTCGGCACGGGGAGCGTGGCGTGGCCAATGAAGCTCATGAGGAAGCTTGAGTTCGAACACTACTGGTTCGTCGGAATGCTCGTCGGACTTATCATCATTCCGTGGGCGGTGGTTTTTGCAGCCGTACCCGAACCACTTGCCGCATATGGCGACGTGGGACTCAAGCCGCTGATTCTCTCCAATCTCTTTGCCGTCGGCTGGGGAATCGCCAATGTGCTGTACGGCATTTGCGTCGTACGGATCGGCGCGGCCCTAACGGGGGCCGTTCTGAGCGGCCTCGGGATTGTGGCGGGCGTTACGCTTCCCATGATCATCAAAGGCACGGGGCTCTTTGAGAATGCGCCGGACCTGATCTCCAAACCGGGCTTGATGGTTCTCTTGGGGGTGGTCGTGATCTTAGCTGGCGTCATCGTGTGTGCGTTGGCGGGGTTCGGCCGTGAGCGAATGCTGAAAAAAGCCGACGAAACAGGGCGCAAGGCCACAGGAGGTTTTCTTGGCGGACTCATAATGGCAATCATTGCCGGAGTCGTTTCGTGCGGCATTTCCCTGTCCTTTGTATACAGCCAAGGGCCCATTATCGAAGCCATGGAGGCGCGTGGCGTTGGGCCTATCGTCGCCGGCATCTCTGTCTGGGCTGCCGCATTGTTTGCCGGCGCCCTCGTCAATATCCTATACCCGGCCTATCTCATGACGAGGAAGAAATCTTGGGGGATGCTGACCCAGTGTTGGGGGGACGTGTTCCTTGGAGCGATCATTGGCATTCAGTTTATCCTGGCAATCTCGCTTTTCCTCGGGAACGGAATGATACAATTGGGAGTGCTTGGCGCTTCCGTAGGCTTTGGGATTCAGCAGGCTATGCAGATCATGGGCAACCAAGGGGTCGGCTTCGTCAGCGGCGAGTGGCGGGGCGTAACGGGCAAACCGCGCAGCCAAATGTACGCCGCCGTCGCTATACTGATCGTGGCCATTGCGGTCCTTGCTTATGCAAACCAGTTGAGCCAATGAGAGTTTTGCGGCCTTCCTCGAACGTGAGGAGACAAGGTGAAGGCTTTCGTCTATTCGGACTGGGGATGCCTTGAGGTCCAAGACGTCCCGGCACCTGAGATTGGTCGCGGCGAGGCCCTCATCCGTGTTGAAGCGTGCGGGATTTGCGGCTCTGAACTGGAGTGTTTCAAATCTCGCAGCCCGCGACGGAAGCCGCCGCTCATACTCGGGCATGAGTTCTGTGGGGCAGTTGAATTGCTTAACGACGGCGACGCGGATATCGAGGTCGGTCAAAGGGTCGTGGTGAATTCTGTTGTCTCGTGCGGGAGATGCTATCCATGTTTGCGCGGCGACAGGCACCTCTGCGCCGAGCGGCAGGTGTTCGGCATGCATCGGCCCGGCGCTGTCGCGCAATTTGTGGCCGCGCCGATTGACCATGTTTATCCCATGCCCCACGCTCTCGACCCTGTGCTCGCGGCCTTGGTCGAGCCGGCAGTGTGCGGGATTCATCTCATCAATATGATGCCTGATGTGAGATACCCGTCGGCGGTCGTCATCGGCGCAGGGCCTATGGGCCTCATGGCCCTTCAAAGCCTGAGAGCGTTGCGAGACGCACGCGTGTTGGTTGCGGACATCAATGAAGCACGCCTTGAAGTCGCACGAGACCTTGGGGCCGAGGAAGCTTTGAACCCGAACAAAGAGGATCTTGTGGCTGCTTGCGTGAAGTTCTCCCGGCAAGATGGCGTCGACATGTGCATTGATGCGGTCGGCGCCGCAAGCACGAAATGCGTATCCCTCGACGTGATCCGCCCAGGCGGCGCTTGTGGATGGATCGGCCTCTTCGACGACGGTGTCACGCTCAGCAGTTACCGCGTGGTGCTCTCGGAGAAATCGATTCTGGGAACGTATGCCGGTGTTCGCAGTGACTTCGAGTGTGCGGCCAATTTATTGGCCGAGGGAAGAATCAGGGGCGGCGACTGGGTAAAAGTTTACGCGATCGAACAGTCCGTTATGGCATTCGAGCGCATGCTGAAGGCGCACGGCGACGATTTGAAGGCCGTAATACTGCCGCAAGGAGTCTAGTGTGAAACGCAAAAAGGCCCAAGACAAGACACGGGGGGAGCGGGCGGAAGCGGGCTGCGAAGTCGATGAAGACCGGGCACTCGATTTCTACCGCAGCATGGCCCGGGTCCGCAAGTTCGAAGAGGCCGCGGCGCAATATGTGCGAGAGGGCTCGATCCCGGGGTTTATCCATGCGTATATCGGCGAGGAAGCCGTTGCCGTAGGCGTATGCGGCGCCCTTGAGCCGGGCGATTACGTTACAAGCACTCATCGGGGACACGGTCACGCTCTATCGAGGGGCCTGTCCATGAAGTCCGTTATGGCTGAGCTTTGGGGTAAGAGGGACGGAACGAACCTGGGACGAGGCGGGAGCATGCACATATTTGACGCCTCGCGCCATTTCCTTGGCACGAACGGCATCGTCGCCGGGGGCGTGCCGTTGGCCGCAGGCGCCGCGTTCGCCATACGGTACAAGAAGACAGGGCAAATTGCAGTGTCGTTTGTTGGCGACGGCGGCACGAATCACGGCGCGTTTCTTGAGACATTGAACATTGCCGCAGCATTTGACCTGCCCTTGGTGATCGTGGTCGAAAACAACCTTTACGCAACGTCGACGCCTTATGCCTGCGTTACCAAGACACAAGATATTGCGTTGCGCGGCACGGCCGTGGGAATGGCTGCCGAGACTGTTGACGGGAACGACGTCGAGGAGGTCCATGCCACCGCACGGAAAGCGGTCGCGCGCGCGCGCGGAGGTTCGAGGCCGAGCTTGCTCGTCTGTCAAACCTATCGCACGGTCGGTCATTATGAGGGAGAGCCGGTCGCCGGGACATATCGGACCTGGGAAGAAGTCGAAGCCTGGAAACAGAAAGACCCCATCATTAACTACAAGAAGCGCCTGATCGAGAGATACGGCGCGACTATCGCTGAACAGCTTGACAGAATCGATGAAGAGGCCGGCCAAGAAGTCGCCTCCGCCGTCGAGTTCAGCCGGAACGCTCCTTTCTGTGCGCCAGTGGAGGCGACCGAGCATGTTTACGGATAACGACCGGCAGATCACGGGCATTCAGGCAATCCAGGAAGCCCTCGCGGAGGAAATGCGCCGCGATCCAAACGTGGTGGTATTCGGCGAAGGTATTGGCGAGCGTGGCGGGTGCTTTGGCCAGACCAAAGGTCTTTGGAACGAGTGCGGGCCGGAGCGCCTCATCGACACGCCCATCTCAGAACTGGCCTTCACGGGTATGGGCATCGGCGCGTCCATGGCCGGGCTGCGCCCAGTGATCGATCTCATGTACATCGAGTTCATGATGGACGCCGCCGGACAAGTCGTCCATCAAGCGGCGAAGGTGCGGTACATGTCAGGTGGGCAGTTCCATTGCCCGCTGGTGCTTGTTGCGGCGATCGGTCGATACAACAATGCGGGTCCGCATCATTCCGGTTGCTACTATCCCATGTTCATGCACGTTCCGGGCCTGATAGTGGTCGTGCCGTCTTCAGCGCGCGATCTCAAGGGGCTGCTCAAATCGTCGATCCGCAGTGACGACCCCGTGCTTTTTCTAGAGCACAAGAGCCTGTTCAGCAAGAAGATGGCCGTACCCGAGGGTGAATTTCTTACTCCATTGGGTCAGGCCAATGTGTGCCGCGTCGGCACAGACGCGTCGATCGTTGCTATTGGGCAGATGGTCGAGTATTCCCTTGCGGCGGCGACTTCCCTCGCGAAGAACGGAATAGAAGTCGAAGTGATCGATCCTCGGACACTTGTTCCTTTGGATGAGGAGACCGTCGTGAGGTCCGTACAGAAAACGAGGCGGCTGTTAGTCATAGATGAAGCGCACGAAACCTGTAACGCTGCCGCCGAGATTGCCACTCGCGTCATTGAGAAGGCATTCGACTATCTTGATGCGCCCATCGTAAGACTATCAGGCGCGAAGGTCCACGTGCCATACGCGCCCCCTATGGAACAATTCGTGGCGCCCTCGCCAGAACGTATAGAACAAACCGTCAAGGAATTAGTGGCTTAACAGCCGCGGGAAGGTTCTTGCGCTTACATGGCTCGAGCGTGAGAGAGTACGGCATTGCTGGGAACGCCGATATTGCCGCGACGCTAAGACCCGAGAAAGGACACTTAGGGAATGAGCTGTGATATCAGTTTCGAGGGAAAAGTCGCGGTTGTGACGGGTTCGGCGCAAGGAATTGGGAAGGCAATTGCGTCGGCGTATGCCAAGCATGGCGCCCGCATCGTCATATCAGATGTCCAATGCGACAAAGGGAAAGCCGTCGCGAACGAACTCGGCGCTGGGGCCTTCTTCCACGCGTGCGACGTGAGCAAGCCGGATCAAGCTCTTTCACTCGTGAATGCTGCGGTCGAGCAGTTCGGTCGGCTCGACGTCTTGGTGAACAACGCGGCACGCAATCCTGCCAAGCCCGAAGAACGTGTTACGGTGGACGAGTATCCGGAGGATATCTTCGCGAATGTCATCGATGTTGACGTTAATGGCACGTTCTATTGTTCGAAAACAGCGGCAAGACAGATGATAAAGCAAGGATCCGGGTCGATCATAAACATCGCGTCGATAGCCGGCGTTGTTGCGCTGCGGCTGCAAATAGCCCATGTCACGGCAAAGGCAGCAATCATACGCATGACGGAAGCGATGGCGCTCGAGCTCGGCCCCCGCGGCATCCGAGTAAACGCAATCTCGCCGGGATCCACCGTGACCGAGCATACTCGGGAGATATTCTACGGCGAGGACGCCCGATTCAAGGAATTCCGGGAACGTCTGCTCTCGTTCGTGCCGCAGGGCAGGCCCGGCGAAGCCGGCGAGATCGCCCAAGCCGCTTTGTTCTTATCATCAGATTTGGCGGCATACATTAACGGTCACAACTTAGTCGTGGACGGTGGTTGGAGCTGCGGTCACATCAGGGATTTTTAGTCACACTCGCTGGTTGCAGGTAACAGAACGTTGAAAGGAACAAGCTATGGGCAAGGCGTTGCGATTAGAAGACAAAGTTGCCATTGTGACGGGCTCGGGCGCGGGCATCGGCAAAGTGATTGCCCAGGTATTTGCCAAAGAGGGCGCGAAAGTCGTGGGCGCGTCACGGCGGGCGGTTAACGGTCAGCCTGTGATCGATGCGATCGTTGCCGATGGCGGCGAGGGCATTTTCATCCAGTGCGACGTGTCCGTCGAGTCTGACGTGAGAAACATGATCGCCAAGACTATCGAAACGTACGGACGTATCGATGTGCTGGTCAACAATGCCGGCGTGAATTTCATGAAGAATTTCGAGGACGTAGAGCCCGAGGATTGGGACCGCGTCGTCAATGTCGATCTGCGGGGCACGTACCTGTGTTCCCGGTATGCAACACTCGAAATGTTGAAGATGGGCAGCGGCTCGGTGGTGAATATCTCGACCGTACATGTACACGCGTGTCTGCCTACGGCGGGGCCATATGACGCAGCCAAATGGGGAATAGTCGGACTGACCAAGTCGCTCGCGGTCGAGTTTGCCTCAAGGAACATCCGCTTCAATGTCGTGAGCCCAGGGACGATCGCCACCCAGATTCTCGACGACGTGATCGCCGCCGCGCCTAGTGCCGACGACGTGCTCAATTGGCTGAACTCAAACATTCCCATGGAGCGGCCGGGGACATGCGAGGAGGTGGCCAATGCATGTGTCTTTCTGGCCAGCGACGACGCCAGCTACATCACGGGCGCCAACCTGTACGTCGACGGCGGCATGACAAGTCTGTTGCTTAGCAAGCAACGTTTCGAACTCGGAGCCCTCGAAGGCAAGGAACGGTAATTCGAAGGGAAGACGCCATGTCCGACTCCGTCGAATTGATTATCGAAGCTCAGGCGACTCTTGGAGAAGGCGCAATCTGGGATTCGAAAAAGCGGTTGTTCTACTGGGTGGACATCCTCGAGAAGCAACTCCACATATTCAACCCAGCGACCTCCGAGGATCGCACGTTCTATCTGGACCAGTATGTTGGCACGGTCGTGCCGCGAAAAGCCGGCGGCCTCATGCTTGGCCTGTACCACGGTTTCGCCAGTTTTGATCCAGACACACAAGCACTCGAGATCGTGCATGACCCCGAGCCGGGACGCGACACAAATCGCTTCAACGACGGGAAATGCGATCCGGCAGGCAGATTCTGGGCCGGCACGATGGAGCTCGAAGGGCGCCCTGGCGCAGGAAGTCTCTATTGTATGGACACGGACCTCAGCGTTCGCCGTATGCTCGAGAAGACAGGTATCTCAAACGGGATCGCGTGGAGCCTGGACCACACGACGATGTATTACATTGACACGCTCACGTGGCAAGTGGCCGCTTTTGACTACGACATAAAGACGGGCAGTATAGCCAACAGACGGCCCACAATCACTTTCACCAAAGAGATGGGCCACCCTGATGGAATGACAATCGACGAAGAAGGAATGCTGTGGATTGCCTTGTGCTTCGGCGGCCGCGTAACGCGTTGGAATCCATCGAACGGCGAACTCTTGCAGTCGATTCACGTTCCGGCCAGACTGGTCACTTCCTGCGCGTTTGGCGGCCCGAATCTAGAGCAACTCTACATTACCACCGCCCGCGTTACGCTGGACGAGGCCGCTCTCCGAGAACTACCTCTTGCGGGAAGCGTCTTTCGCGCGGAGCCGGGCGTGCGCGGCATCCCCGCATACGAGTTCGGGGGCTAGGCCCACTCCGGGCGCGAAGCCAGGCGGGGCAAGACGGATTGAGGAGACCAGATGGCCAACCTAGTGATCATGCCCAAAGCAGGGCAAACCATGGAAGAAGGTACGCTTGTCGCTTGGCGCAAACAAGAAGGAGATTCCGTCGAAAAGGGCGAGTTAATCCTCGAAGTCGAAAGTGAGAAGGCCGTTGTCGAGGTCGAGTCGTTCTACTCGGGCGTTCTCATCAAGCAATTAGCGTCTGAAGGCGACGTGGTGCCCGTTCTCATGCCCCTCGCCGTTATTGCGGCGCCGGGAGAAGAGGTCGACATCGGGAAGCTTGTCGATGAATATCGCGTCCAGAGCGCTCGGGATACCGCAAGTGCCCGGGCGGGGCGGCCATCGGAACCACTTGCAGCGCCGATTCCTGCCGGCGCCGAGGTTAGGGAAGAGGTGTTTGTCAGGGCTTCTCCTGCTGCGAAGCGTCTTGCCAAGCTGCGTGGAATTGACTATCGAGTAATCGCCGGGACCGGTCCCGGAGGCAGGATCGTCGAGCGAGACGTCCTGGCTTATGTTGAACAGAACGCGCCGACTACAGTCTCAGAAGAAGCGAAACCTCCAACGCTCACCCCGGTCTCGAAAATGCGACGCGCTATTGCAGCGATGATGCAGGAGAGCGCGCACGATATTCCCCATTTCTCCGCCACGCTGTCTGTGGAAATGGACGCCGTTCTCGAGGATCGTGAAAGACGAAACGCTAACCGTCCTGACCGCAACAAGATATCCATCAGTGATTACGTTTCATGGGCGTGCGCTCGCGCGCTTCACGAGATGCCGGGTCTCAATTCGCGGTGGACCAATGAGGGAATACTCAATGCGCCCGACGTGAACCTCGGGATAGCTGTAGCCGTTGAGGAGGGAATCCTTGTACCGGCTATCGAGAGGGCCGATCGTCTATCACTCGAGGACATCGCCGTGAGGTCGAAGCAAGTAATGGAAGCGGCCTTGCTGGGCCGCGTGAACGATGTCCCCGGTTCATTTACCATCTCTAATCTTGGAATGCACGGCGTCGAGTCATTCACGGCAATTATCAACCCGCCACAGGCTGCCATTCTTGCTGTCGGTGCTGTCAAGAAGGCGCCCGTAGTTGTCGGCGGGGATGCGTTCGCCGTGCGTTCGGTCATGAAAATGACGCTTTCATGCGATCACCGGCTAGTAGACGGGGTCGCGGCCGCCAGATTCCTAAACAGCATTAAGAATCGTCTGGAGCATTTCGGCGAGCTACTCGACCAGTAATTGCAGGAGGAAAGACAAATGACAAAAGTCGCGGACTTGATCAACCTGCTTGAGAAAAGAGGAAATACTCATGCCCTGCTCGAGGGGAGCGAGGGCCGGGTCGTGGTCGTGGCGCCAAGCCTTGCAGGCCGTGTCCTCTGCATGGGATTTGACGGAATCGACGGGGAAACTGACTCCTACGTTCTCCCCGACGAGATCGAGAAGGGCTTCACAAAAGGGGGCCGGGGAGGCATATGGGGCAATTTTGGCGGCGATGAGCGGATATGGCTTTGCCCTGAAGCGGGCAAGTACGGATTCTTCTTTGCCCCAGGTGAAGACCAAGTCTTTGAGAACTACCTGGTGCCCGACGCGTTGCAGACGGCGTGCTACGAATTGAAGAAGCCTTCGGGGAACGGGGGAGCGGCGACTTTCTCGGCGTCCGTCTCCTTGGTCAACTATCAGGGGAATACCCTCGATGTCGAGATCGTTCGGCAAATCGAGATCGTGGACTCGTGCCCATTCACTCTGGGCCTTGAGGGCGCCGAATCTGTGGGTTTTGCGAGCAGGACGACGGTGAGAAACACGAGCGATACCACGTGGACGAAGGAAGTTGGGGCGCCCGCCATTTGGACGCTTGGCCAGTTTGTCTCGAAGGAACACTCCGTTGTCGTACTGCCCATCCGCCCGGGGCCGGAGTCGGACCTGGGCAAGCCCGTTTCCACGGAATACTTCCCGCTATTGGCCCCGGACGGGGCGGCGCCGCCAAGCGAGTATTGGTCCGTTACAGACAAATGTGTGCTGCTCAAGGCAAACGGCGGCGTGCAAACGAAGCTCGAGATTCCTCGTAGACGAGCTACGGGGCGAATGGCTTCCATCGACTTGGCCGAGTTCACGATGACCGTTGTCGAACATGCCGCCTATCCCGAGTTGGCCTATGTCTGTTCGTT
>Ga0180437_10009279_pt1 | contig 12219 bp, 9 predicted proteins | sample SS_ome_4_FD_132410 | JGI IMG/M metagenome (GOLD analysis project Ga0180437, IMG submission 132410) | Hypersaline lake sediment archaeal communities from the Salton Sea, California, USA - SS_3_D_1 metaG | ecosystem: Environmental > Aquatic > Non-marine Saline and Alkaline > Hypersaline > Sediment... | reverse complement strand
CCAACCGCGTGCTTGACGAGGTCAGGGGTGGTGGGGGCCGGGTGCGCTCGATCACGGCGCGGCGGCAGTCGCTGGAGGAGTACTTCCTGAGACACGTGGGGCGGGAGACGCGGGGGGCTGAGGTCAACGGGGCGGACCCGAACCCGGAGAGAGTCGTCGAGACCGTCGAGGCCGGCTACCGTTAGGGGGTGGGTATGCGCGTGGAGTGGGCGGGTCAGCACGAACGCAGCATTCGTAGGGTCGGCGTCATCGCCAGGGGGGCGTTCCTGGAAGCTGTGCGCGACCGGATCCTGGTGGTTCCGCTCATGTTCGCCGTGCTCCTCATCGGCGTGGCTCTCAGCACCCGGACGCTGAGCCTCGGGCACCATGTGAAGATCCTCCAGGACTTCGGTCTGGCGGGGATCAGCTTCTTCTCCGACATCCTCGTTCTCCTGGCGGTGGCGACCTCACTGGCGCGGGAGCTGGAGCGGGGAAGCATCCTGCCGGTCCTGGCCAAGCCCGTTCGAAGGGGCGAGCTGCTCCTCGGCAAATACGTGGGGATTCTCCTGGTGGTCCTGGTCAACATCGTCTCCATCCTGGTCGGGCTTCGACTGGCCCTGATGTTGGTGGGAGGCCCCTGGTCGAACGGCATCCTCTGGGCGGCCGCGCTCTCGATGGTCGAGGTGGCGGTGGTGGGCGCCGTGGCCGTGTTCTTCTCGGTGGTGACGAGCCCGCTTCTGGCCATGATCTTCGGCGGCCTGGCCATGTTCATCGGTCACATGACGTTGGATCTGCGCGAGCTGGGGGTCAAGATCGGCAGCCGCTGGGCCCACGCGGCCGGAGACGTGCTGTACTACACCCTGCCGAACCTGGAGATCTTCGACGTCCGGGGGGCGGCCGTCCACGGGTATCCCATCGGTTCGGCGTACCTGTTCTCGGCCTTTGTCTACGGCGCCCTGTATGCCGCCGTCGTTCTGTTTGCGTCGTCCTGGGCCTTTCAGCGGAGGAACTTGGCCTGACATGACCACCGCGCAGGCATCTCCCCCTGAGGACCACCGGGTCGCGCCCGCCGCTCCTCGACCTCACCGGTCGGCGGGGGTTGTTCGCGCGCTCGTTCTCGCCTGTGCGCTGGCGGGCCTGCTGGCGGCCGAGCACCGCGCCGTTGGGGAAGGGCGCACTCTCGAGATGGCCACCGGCTGGACCCCCGTTCCCACCCCCACGACCCTGAGAAGGATGGGATTCGGCTACGATCTGGTGATGGCCGACCTGATGTGGGTCAAGGGGCTCCAGTACTACGGCAGACAGCGGCTCGCCCAGGCCCCCATGCCCCGGCTGGGGGAGTACATGGACACGGCCGTGGCGCTTGACCCCCGGTTCGTGGCTCCATACGCCTTCGGTGGGCTGGTTCTCATCCAGGACTTGGACCAGCCGGCGGCGGGCGTGGACCTGCTGCTTCGGGGGATCGCCGCCAACCCCGACCGCTGGGAGCTGCCCTTCGAGCTCGGGTTCCTGCTCCTGGTCTGCCTGGAGGATCCGGGCCGGGCGGCCAGGTACTTCGAACGGGCCTCCGGGCTGGAGGGCTGCCCCGAAATGGCCCGCCGCTTCGCCGCCTGGTCCTACGCCCAGGGTGGGGGGCGGGAGCAGGCTCGGAAGGTCTGTGAGGAGATCCTCCAGTTGTCCGACGACGAGACCACGCGGGCGTTCGCCGCGGAATCGCTGGCGAGGATCCAGATCGAGGAGGACCTGGAACGGATCCGGGCCGCCATCGAACGGCACCGGGAGCGCACCGGGTCGCGGCCGGCGACGCTCAAGATCCTCATCGATCGGGGCGATCTCAGAGACGTCGGTCCCGAGCCTCGGGGAGGCGCTTACGTCTACCGTCCCGAGACGGGAGAGGTGGCGAGCTCGAGCGAGATCGGCATCACGCTCGATCGATCCCTGAGGCGGCTCGAGGACGCCGTCGCCCGCTACCAGGCCGTGGCCGGCGTGTACCCGCCGTCCCTGGAGGCGCTCGTCGCCGAGGGTCTCGTGGACGACGTCCGGTGCGTGTTCGGGTTCCAGTTCGCCTACGACGCCGACTCTGGCCGGATCTGGATCGTCGATCCGTGGAGAACGTAGGGATGGAGATCGCAGCCGTTTTCGTTCTGGGTCTCATCGTTGGCAGTTTCGCCAACGTCTGCATTTACCGGATTCCCAAGTGCCTGTCCATCGTGCGGCCGGGCTCGAGATGCCCGCGGTGCGGTCGGCCGGTGCGACCCTACGACAACGTGCCGATCCTGAGCTACCTGGTGCTCAGGGGCCGGTGCAGGGACTGCGGGGCGCGGATCTCGCCCCGCTACCCGATGGTGGAGCTGGCCTGCGGCCTCGGGTTCGTAGCCGTGGTCCTCACCCGGCCCGACCCGTGGTCGTCGGCCGTGGGGTGCATGTTCGTGACGCTCATGGTGGTCGTGGCTCTGGTCGACTTGGATCATCGCATCATCCCGAACCGGGTCGTCCTCGTCGGCGCGGTCCTGGGGTTCCTGGCGGCGCCGGTCGTGTCCCCCGGTCTTCCCGGAGCGATCCTAGGAGGTCTGGTCGGCGGAGGGACCCTGCTCGGTGTGGCGCTCGTCTACCGGTGGACGACGGGGGTGGAGGGAATGGGCGCGGGGGATATCAAGTTCATGGCCATGGCGGGCCTGTTCCTGGGTTGGCGGGGCGCGCTGTTCACGATCTTCGTGGCGGCCCTGGTCGGGACCCTCGTGGGACTGGGCTTGATGGCCTTCGGGGGACACGGTCGACGAACGGCCGTTCCCTTCGGCACGTTTCTGGCCCCTGCGGGGGTGCTCGTCTGGTTGGCCGGCGATGACCTCATCCGCTGGTACCTGGCGACCCTGGCGAGCGCCTAGCGGATGGCGACGGAGGCTCTGGGGAAGGTGCGAAAACCGAGCATCCTGGTGGTCGACGACGCAGAGGACGTCTTGGCGGTGGTGTCGGATCTGCTCCGGCTTCACGACTACGAGGTCCACGAGGCCTCGGGGGGGGAAGCGGCCCTGACGTACCTGGCCCATGAACGCTTCGACGTGATCATCACGGACCTGGAAATGCCCGTGATCGGAGGCATGGACGTGCTGGCGGCGGCCAGACAGCGAGACCCGCGCTCGGCGGTCGTGATGGTCACGGCCTACGGCACCATCGAGAGAGCCGTCCAGGCCATCAAGGAGGGGGCCTTCGATTTCGTCACCAAGCCCATCCGCTCCGACGACCTGCTGTCCGTGATCGAGAGCGCCCTCGAAGAGAACCGCGCCGTGGAGGCGCGTTCGGCCGTCGGCGGCAAAGCGTTGCGCGCCGAGCCGGCGTTCATCGGCAAGTCGCAGGCCGTCGAGCGCGTGATGGCCCAGGTGGGGCGCGTGGCGGCCAGCGACACGACCGTCCTGCTTCTGGGCGAGAGCGGCACGGGCAAAGAGATGCTCTCGAGAATCATCCACGCCCGGAGTCCCAGGCGCGAGGGTCCCTTGGTCGTGATCAACTGCGCGGCCATCCCCGGCGAGCTCCTCGAGAACGAGCTGTTCGGGTCGGAGAGGGGCGCGTTCACGGGAGCCTCCCAGCGGAAGCTGGGCAAGTTCGAGCTGGCCGAGAACGGGTCGATTCTCCTGGACGAAGTCGGAGATCTGAACTTGAGCCTCCAGGCGAAGCTGCTCCGGGTTCTGGAGGAGAAGGAGTTCGAGCGGCTGGGGGGGACCAAGACGCTCCCCCTCAACGTCCGCGTGATCGCTGCGAGCAACAAGGATCTGGCGAGTGAGGTCGAGGCGGGACGATTCCGGGACGACCTGTTCTACCGGTTGAACGTGTTCCCGATCCGTCTCCCGGCGCTGCGCGAGCGGCGGGAGGACATCCCCGACCTGGTTCGTCACTTCATCTCGGAGATCGCACAGGAGCTGGGCAAAGAGGTGGGCTCGGTGAGCGACGGGGCGATGGCGGTCCTGGAGGGTCACCCCTGGCCGGGCAACGTCCGAGAGCTACGCAACGCCGTCGAGCGGGCCGTCATCCTGTGCGACGATCCGGTGCTGGAGCCCCCGCACGTGGTCATCCAAGGACGGGTCCGCGCCCAGCCGAAGGCGGGCGAGCGAGGGCAAGACCAGAGCCTCAAGGACGTCAGCCAGAGAGCGGCCGCCGAGGCTGAGGTGGAGCTCATCCGGCGGGTCCTCGACGAGGTCCGTTGGAACCGCAGAAAGGCCGCCGAGCGGCTCGGTGTGAGTTACAAGACACTCTGGAACAAGCTCAAGGAGTACAACCTGGGCTAGAAGAGACAACGCGGACCCGCTGGAGGCTCAACCGGGCCAACCTCGAACGCATCCCGCCCGAGGTGCCCTGCTGCCGAAGAGTGGCACGTCGTTACACATCTGCGGGGGTCCGCAGAATGCACGGATCCGCGAAATGGCCGGGAACGCGCTCGGGGGAACGTTGAGCGGCCGGGTAGAGCCCGTGGCATGGAAACTGCGTCGGCCGAAGGGCGTACGTGTTGGATCCGGCGGCCTCAGGCGTGTTGCCGGGCCGCTGGCGAGAGGACGGAGACCATGCGGACGATGGCTGGCATCGGGCGTAGTCCAGACGGGTTCACGTTGATCGAGCTGATGCTCGTCGTGTCCGTGATGGGCATCATCCTCGCGAGCAGCTTCGTTTCCCTCCAGCACGGGATGCCCTCTCACGAGCTCAGGGCGGCCTCGAGCAAGATGGCGGCGGAGCTTCGGTTGGCGAGGCAGAAGGCGATCGCGGAGAACAACAACTACACGATCACGTTCGACCCGGCCACGGACAGCTACAACGTCTGGGACGACGACGGCAGCGACGGATACCACGCGCCCGGGGAGACGGTGAGGACGATCCATCTGAGCGAGACGCTGCAGTTGGGAACGATCGCGATCGGGGCGTCGAACAGCGTAACCTTCCGCCCGAACGGCAGCGCGGACAAGGGCGGCTACGTGGAGATCGTGGGCGCAAGCACGTCCCGGCGGCGGGTCCAGATCGTGAAACCCACGGGCTCGATCACCGACGTGAGGGTCGCAAGCTGAGGAACAGAGCGGGAGCGACGGACGATGGCTGCAAGGGCATGGCATAGAGTCAACGCTTGGTGCGGGCGGACCGGCGGGTTCAGCCTGATCGAGATCATGGTTGCCGTGGCCGTCTTCAGCATCGGGGTCCTGGGGCTTGCGGCCCTGTTCCCCCTGGCGGTGAACAACGTCAACCAGGGCGCGATGCTCACCCGGGCGACCCAGTACGCGCAGGGCAAGATGGAGGACCTGCTCGACGCCGGCGCCGGACAGGTCGACGCGGGCACGGACACCCTGAGTGGGGTCTTCTACCGGACCTGGCAGGTGTCTCCGGACAGCCTGGTTCAGGGGTTGACGACCGCTCGGGTGACGGTCCGGTGGATGCGTGGGGACAGCGAACGCCGCGTCAACCTGAGCAGCACCATGGTGGACATGAACGACTGAGGAGGACGATCGCGATGCGGGGAAACGGGACTCGATCTCGCCGGTTGTCCAACCGCTCTTCCGAGGCGGGAATGTCTCTGATCGAGGTGATGGTAGCCGTGACCCTCCTCGGTGTGGTCGCCATTGCCTTCTACCAGACGTACCACGAGAGCCAGCGCCACCTGGTCAAGGGCCAGGCTGTGATGGACATGCAGCAGAACACGAGGATCGCGCTCGAGACGGTCGCCGCCGAGCTGCGCAGCGCCAGGTCCATCGTCCAGATGGACGGCGACCAGGTCACCTTCACGTCGGATCTCTTCGTCCCGGGCCAACGTCGGATCCTCCACATGGATCTGGAGGACATGGACCTAGACCTGTGCACCGACGAGCTCGTCCTGACCCGGACCCCGGCGGACGACGGCAGCCCCACGGTCCAGTCGGACGAGGTGGCTACCTCGATCGAAGGTGTGGCCTTCCGGTACCTGAACGCGCTGGACGGCTCCTCCGAGGCACAGTCGCCCGATCAGATCCGCCGGATCGAGGTCACGGTGACGGGCCGCCTCCCGGAGCGATACGCGGACTCGACGGAGGTCAGCTTCCAGGCGGTCGTCAAGCCCCGGAACCTCAGGCTTCCGCAGCCCCCCAGCCCGGACGACGAGGCGCCCGGGGCGCCTGCAAACGTGTCGCTGCTGCCGATCTGCGCGGTGATCAACATCACCTGGGACGCCAATCCCGAGGAGGACATTGCCGGGTACCGCGTGTTCTACGACACCGACTCGAGCGGCGAACCCTACGAGGGTTCGGGGGCGGACCAGGGGTCGTCCCCCATCTATGTGGGCAACCGGACGTCGTTTGACCTGTCCGGGCTGGATCCGTCGCTGACGTACTACGTGGTGCTGACGGCCGTGGACCAGTCCGGGAATGAAGGCCCCGGCTCGATCGAACGCGTCGCCGTTCCGAGCGACGGCTTCGCCCCCGGGGCTCCCACCGGCCTGGCGGTCGAGGTCGGAGGGGAGACGTCGCTGGTGGTCGCCTGGGACGCCAATCCCGAAGCGGATGTCGAGTACTACCGCGTGTACTACGACTCGGACGCAAGCGGTCCGCCGTACGCGGCGGCGGACTCCACCCAGGACACGAGTCTGCGCCTGGAGGATCTCTCGACCGACGTACTCTACTACATCGCGGTCACGGCCAACGACGCGTGCGGCAACGAGAGCGGGTATTCCGGGGAAGTCACGGGGATTCCGAGGCCGTGCTCGGAGGACGCCACGCCTCCCGCAACGCCGCAGGGCTTCGAGGGCATGCCGGGGGACGGGAAGGCCATACTGGACTGGGACGCCAACGGGGAGCCCGACCTGTATACCTACCGGCTCCTGTATTCCTGGGATGCGTCTTCAGACTCCCTGGACGTGGGGCTCGGGACCCGCTACGAACTCGAAGGCCTGGCCAACGACACGGACTACACCTTCCGCCTCGTGGCCCTCGACGGCTGCGGCAACCGGAGTGGAGAATCGGCCGCGGTCGTGGTCCGGCCGCTCTCCTGCGCGGGCGACGAGATGGCTCCGGCCGCTCCCTCGCTGGTTTGCGTAGAGGACGCAAGGGCCGAGGGCGGCGACGAGCTGCTCGTCTCCTGGGCTCCCAACTCCGAGGGGGATGTGGCCGGCTACCGGATCTACTGCGGAAGCGCATCCCTCTCGTACGGCACGCCCATCGACGTGGGCAACGAAGTTTTCTACACGCTCGCCGGGCTCGTTCCCGAGCAGCGGTACTACCTCTCGGTGGTGGCGTACGACCGGTGCGGCAACGTGAGCGGCTACTCCACCGAGGAGAGCGGCGTCCCCACGTGCGGCTGCTCATGCGTGCCCGCGGTGTCCTTCGTCAGCCCGGCCGACCAGGCGGTGGTCGAGCACGTGGTCTCGCTCGTGGCCGAGGCGACCGCCTGCTCGAGCCAGACCATCGTGAGGGTCGAGCTCCAGGTGAAGACCTTCCCGGAGCGGACCTGGCTCGAATCTCCCTACACGCACCTGTGGGACACCCGGCGGTGGCCGGACGGTCCTTGCACGCTCGTGCTGGTGGCCACGGACGTGGACAACTGCGTCGGCCAGGACACGATCGAGGTCTTCATCGACAACACCGGTACGGGTCCGGGGTGCATCCGCGTCGCGGCATCGGTCCCGGCGACGACCGCGGGAACGTTCGACGAAGAGGTGAACTTCGGCATCCTGAACACGAGCGCGGTGCAGTCCTGCGAAGTGACCGCGCTCACCACCCACTGGACGACCCAGAACCCGGAGATGACGGTGGCGCGACTGCACCGGATTGAGATCCCTATCGGTGCGGAAGTCTGGGATTCGGGACCGTTGGTGGACGACGCCGTGGCCAGCGGCGCGGATGTGGTCCTGACGTACCCGCCGACGCTCGCCGGTGGGACGAACGAGACGGTGGGCCTGCACTTCTGGCACGAGGACGGAGACCTCAACCCCGGCGGCAGGACCAACGTGCCCATGGTCGAGGTCCTGATCCGGACGCAGGCCGACGTCTGGCCCACGCGCCTCTGCCCTGCGGACTCCTTTTACACGAGCTGCACCATCGCCGTGACCGATCTGACCGTGACCACGGGCAGGGCCTACGAGGTCGACTACCTGGGGGTCGGCGACACCTACTACATCGACCGCACCTACGTGATCCAGGGGATCCCGAGCGAGTTCCGGGGGCTTCTGTGGATCAAGACAGCGAACAACGACAAGTACGGCGACGACAGCTACCGTCTGGAGTTCGACGTGGACCGCCCGGTGACGGTGTACGTGGCGTACGACCCGAGGGATACGGCGGCCGGCTGGGTCCGCGAGGATTTCACGCCCGTGGGTCAGTCGATCGACGTGTCCGACGTGGACGCCGACGTGCTGAACCTGTGGGCCCGGGATTACCCCGCCGGGCACATCACGCTCTACGGGAACCGGGCGAGCGGAGCGGGAGCGGGAATCCTGACCAACTACGTCGTGCTCCTGGATTGCCGGTAGGAGGACCGAGGGGAGGGATCGACGTGCCGGACCGAGAAACGAGCGGGAACGGCTGGACGCGGTGGGGAAAGGACGAGACCGGGATCGCGCTGGTGATCGCGCTCTCGCTCCTGGTGGCCATGAGCCTTCTGGGGGCGCTCTACGTTGCCCTCTCGGCGACCGAGAACCGGATCGCGGTCAACGAGAGCCTCTCGGCGAAGGCTCTGATGATGGCCGAGACCGGATGGAACGTGGCGTACCGGGAGTTCGCGAACGTCAACTTCCACGACTACACGCACAACGCCGACCTGACCTACCCGGCGAACGACCCGCTGACGTGGATCACGGTGCCCAACGTGGTCGTAGACAACGCGGAGAACAACAGCCTGAGGGACGAGCGGAACAACGGGGACTACGTATGGGAGTGGCAACCCGGGGATCCCTACCTGTCCCTCTCCGGGACGAGCCTGCCGGAGGCCTTCCGGTTCAAGGTCTATCCCAGGACCGACACGGCCGGGGAGGACGAGTTCTACATCGAGTCGACGGGGTACGTCGGAAACGCCAGTCGAACGATCCGGGTGGGCGTGTTCAAGGAATCCGGGTACAAGTACGCGCTTTTCTCCAACGGCGACATGGGCGAGTTCACCCGGGGTCGGGATCAGACCATCGGGGGGCGGATCCACGCCAACGGCGACATCTGTTTCCGCCCCGAAGCCGGGCAGACCCTGAGCATTGTCACCGAGTCCATGACGTGTACCGGCGACATGATCCGGTCGCGGGACATCTGGGGTCGGATCGCCCCGGCCGGGGCCGTCGTCCAGATCAAGGACGGGGACGGGGTCTGGCAGGAGATGGATCCTGGCGCTTCGGGAACGGCGTTTGACAGCGAGAACGCCAACTGGACGAACGCAGACTCGACCGATGGAATCGAGGGGGCCATCGAGAAGTGGGACGGGCTCGTGCGGGACGGTCAGCTGGGGGCCGAGTACGCCAAACCCCTGAGCACGCGAGCGCTGGCGCCCGGGGGGTACTTCGAGCGGCAATCGTCTATCCGGCTCTACGCCGGCGACTTTCAGACGAACGCGTCGGGCGTCGACATCAGCGAGGCCATGGGGGACGCAGTCCAGGAGGTGACCTTCTGGAACCCCAGCCTCGACATGTACGTGACGGTCCAGGAGATCGACGTGGCGGCCCTGGTGGACGCCGGGCACTTTCCGTCCAACGGACTCCTGTTCGCCGACCAGCCGATTCGGCTCATCAACGCCGACGAGCTGGCCGCGCCGCTCACGGTGGTGGCGAGCAGCAGCGTTTACACGAAGGGAGATTTCAACAGCGTAGACAAGAAGGCCGCCTCCATCCTGAGCGCGGGGCGGGTGTGGCACGTGTCGGCCAACTGGAGCGACGACGAGTACTACACCAGAGGCCCCACGTCCCGGCGGCAGGCCACAAACGGCACGACCATCGTCAACGCGGCCGTGGTCGACGGGGTTCCCGTGGTCAACGAGGCCAACTGGGCGGACCTCGACGGCGACGGGAGTCCGGACGGCTACTCGGGCGACTGCTGGGCGAACGCCGACTACCTGCTCGAAACCTGGGGTTCTGAACGGGTGCTCATGAAGCGGGGATCGGTCGTTCACCTCCAGGGCGCCGACATGGCCGACGACCCGGACACCAACATCCTGGACGAACCCGGCGAGATCGCCTGGCAGCGGCACAGCGCCTACCTTCCGCCGGTCCGTGACTACGCGTACGACTACGATTTCGAGGATTCGTGGAACCAGCCACCCTACGCGCTCTACGTTGCCAAGGTGTTCTGGTGGGAAGAGGTCGTGCCCTAGCCCGACCCGCAAAGGCCGGGTGAGCATTGCACATTGCACGTTCGAGTGGCAGAACGCAAGGCGGCCGGGCCGGGCGCCGGGGCAACCGTAGGTCCGCTGGGCCCGGATCTTGTGAAATCTCAAACGGTTCCATGCGTGAGGGTACGCCGGTCCAGGGTCTGTCCGTGTGGCACGGTAGCTGCAATCGATGAAACCGAGCGTTGCGCTCCGGGCTGTCGGGCGCACATCACATCATGAGCGGAACTTGGTCGGAAAACTGGTCGAGCCGCTCGGCAGCCCGGCTTCCCCCTAACCAAGGCTGACCATGTTCTTCGACAAGCTCAGGATCAAGGGCGGGAAGGGCGGCTCCCCCTTCGGCAAGCTGCCCCTGCACAACCCGCTCCCGGTTCTCTTCTCCCGACTCAAGCAGCTGACGTGGGTGAACGAGCTCAAGACGCTGGCCACGCTCGCCACCCGGCGACAGGCGCTGCCCGTGTACGGCGTGGACATCGGATCGAGCAGCGTCAAGATCCTGCGACTGTCCTCGGAGGAGGGCGACCTGAAGGTCACGGCCCTGGCCGTGGCCAGTGTGGCGGACGACGCCATCGTCGACGGTGAGATCATGAACCTCGAAGCCGTGGTGGACGCCGTCGGGGGGGCGATGCTGGAACACGAGATGGAACCGGGGCTCGCCGTTACGGGTCTCAGCGGGCGATCGGTGATCGTCAAGAAGATCTCGATGGAGAAGACCGACCCCGACCTGGCGCGGGAGACCCTCGGCTACGACGCCGCCGAGCACATCCCGTTCGAACCGGGCGAGGTTTGTCTGGACCTCCACATTCTGGAGGCCGCGCCGGACGCCCCCACGATGGACGTCCTGCTGGTGGCGGCCAAGCGGCCGGTCGTGGACCTCTACTCGGAGATCCTGGCCTCGGCGGGCCTGACCCCCGCCGTGGTCGACGTGGGGACCTTCGCGCTGTCGAACGCCTACCTGCTCAACTATGAACCCACCGGTGAGGAGAACGTCGGGATCGTCAACATCGGGCGGTACGTGACGAACATCGCCGTGATCCAGGGCCAGACGCCCTGGGTCATGCGCGATCTGGCCTTCGGGACGCATTCGTTCGTCGAGCAGCTCCAGGACGTCCTATCGGCCGACAGGGCCCGGGCGCGCGAGGTCCTCTTCGGATCACCGGAGAGATCGGAACCGAGGTTGCCCGAGGTCGTGAGCGCCGTGGGCGGAGATCTGGTCGGGGAGATCGAGAGGTCTCTGGCCTTCGCCGATTCGAGCGGGGGGGGCTCGGTGCTCAGCCGGATGCTGCTGGCGGGCGGGGGCTCACGGATCGAAGGGTTGAAGGACTTCCTCGCCGAACAGCTCCGCATTCCCGTCGAGATTGCGGATCCGTTCCAGAAGTTCAGCTGGAGCCAGGACGTGCTCCTGGACGCGGCGCCCGAAGACCTGGCGCCGCGCTTCATGATCGCGGCTGGGTTGGCCTTGAGAGGAGTGGGGGTCTAGGTGTTTCGCATCAACCTGCTTCCGGAGGAATCCCGGCCCCAGATGCGGGGCGGGTTTCAGGTCAGGCGGGGGGTTCTCCTCGGCCTGCTCGTGCTCGGGGTCGTACTCGTGGCCGTAGTCGGGACCGCCAGCTGGCAGGCCCGAACGCTCGGGAAGCTGGAGTCCCAGGCGGCCGAGCTGAAGGTCGAGACCGAACGGTACAAGCCGCAGATCATGCTGGTCAAGGGACTCCGCTCGCGGAAGGCGGATCTGGAGACGCGCCTGGGCGCCATCCGGGCGCTGGACCGGGGACGGGATCTGCGGATCGCGGCCATGGATGACCTCTCCACCGCGCTGCCGGAGTTCGTGTGGCTCACCTCGTTTCTGGAAGGCGACAAGGTGGTGACGGTCGAGGGCGTGGCGTTCACGTCGCTGGCGGTGTTCGAGTTCATGGTGGGGCTGGAGGCGATGCCCAGGTT
>Ga0180437_10009278_pt1 | contig 12221 bp, 7 predicted proteins | sample SS_ome_4_FD_132410 | JGI IMG/M metagenome (GOLD analysis project Ga0180437, IMG submission 132410) | Hypersaline lake sediment archaeal communities from the Salton Sea, California, USA - SS_3_D_1 metaG | ecosystem: Environmental > Aquatic > Non-marine Saline and Alkaline > Hypersaline > Sediment... | reverse complement strand
GGATGGGTCTCTTCCATTTTGTGTTGGGGATAACGATAAAAAGACGGGTGGTGCGGCTGGAGGGGTCTCCCTCCCGCCCGCAGCGGAAGGTGCCCACTGGTAAAAAATCCGCACAAATGGAAGAGGTCCATCTGGATTTACTTTTTTATCTTCTCGATCGAAGCGATCATGTTTTTTGTCTGAGGGACCTCAGGATTTTCCGGATCCATCTCGACAAACTTTTTCAAATTTTCCAGGGCTGCATCAAAATCGCCTTTGTTCAAATACGCATACCCGAGTCTTAAATAGGGTTTTGACCAGTCCTTATTGATCTGTATGGCCAGCTTATAATAATGAATTGCTTCATCAGGTCTTTGATTGGAGAAAAATATCTGTCCCACATTGTAGGCAGCAACTTCATCCTCCGGTGATATGTCCAAAGCCGTTGTCAAATATTTCTGCCCTTTTTCAAAATCTCCTCGCAGGATGTAAAGTTCTCCTAGTCCGGTAAAAGCGCGCAGAGATGCGGCCGGGTCTGCGGCAAAGTCGCCGTGAAGCTCCAAGATCTTATCCAAAACGGAAAGAAATTCCAGTTCAGCTCGATCCAGATCTCCTTTTTTGAGATAACAGGTCCCGATGCTGACATTCACCTGATAAACCTCAGGATATTTTGTTTTGAAATCCTCGAATACCTCGAGCGCCTCCTCGTACTTTTCCTGTTCCATAAAGGCATTCCCCATGTCGAACAACTGGAATGACTCCTCGTCTGTCATCAGAGTTGCATAACCGGATGTTTTCTTCAGGATAAAATTGACGGGGGGATTTCTTTTGAGCTGGCGGATATTCAGATTGACTGATGAGCTGGCATAGCCCTCTTTGGATGCCGTTATTTTCCAATTTCCCGTTCCCAATCCTGCCACGGCAAAATGTCCCGATTCATCGGATATCCCTTGAAACTTTGTATCGGTCGTCGTGCTTTGGACTAGAATAACAGCACCTTCGACAGACTGTCCACTCTCATCGACGACGGTACCGCTGATTCTTCCTCTACCCGATTGTTCCTGACCGAGAGACATAGTTCCAATCAGCGATAAAGCAAAGAGAACGAGGAGGCCTGATCGCAGGACTTTTTTTCTTGAATTGTGAGTCATGAGTGCCTCCTATTTTAGGATAAAACCAATGCTGTTCCTGCCTTCCTTTTTGCTGTTTTGGTCTTTTATGGATATCTCGAGCATGTATTCTCCTGGCTCCAATATTTTATCCTTGAAAGAAAGTCCTAGCGGGATGCTCACGATCGGAGCGGGGACATTCTCCACTCTAGGTTCGAATTTTACGATTTCCTCTTTACCTTTTTTATAGATGTAGCTGACCTCGAAATCAAATTTTCCGTCTTCACTTGGTTTTAAACCGAGTATGAAATAAAGGATATCGAGTTTTTCTTGGGGTGTGAATCGATGATCGGTATGGGGCTCGATTTCCAAGGTGGCATAATGAAATATGTTCTTGTACAGAACGATCTCGGAATCCGGCGATGGTATTCTCTTCAAACTCTTGACGAAAAACAGAGGCGTAAGACTCAAATTTTTTCTGAAATCGGATGGGCTTGGTAGATGGAATTCCTGAAAAACCAGGCCAATTTTGGTTAGATCCAGACTGGCCGCGGCTGCGCACAGAAGATAGGGGCCGGGCGGAAATATCGTTCCGAAAGAATAGATGTTTTCTTCAGACGGATCGTAGTCTTTGGAGCTCACCTGGTCCCCATATGGAAGATAGATTTCCTTGAGCACTTCCTTAGGCTGTCCATCCTTTCCCAAGGAATAGATCCTGAAGAAAAAATCAGCTTCGCAAGATAACATTTGTTCTTGCTCTGGAGTTTCCTTTTCCTGCATTCCCTTCTCGGTGTCTTCCTTTTTTTCCTCAGGGATATAAGGAGCGACATAGCCCAGGGCCTTATTCTCGATTTTGAACAGAAAAACTGTGTAATAATCATCCTGATAGGGGAAATAAAAGGTTTTCAAATAGGAAAGTGGAATGTCCGTTCTCGGTTCACGCTTGGGTAGATTCAGCTCCATCACGCTTTTGACTTCCTCGGGAATTTTGACGGATTTTTCTTCTTCCTGTTGACTACGGCCGTTCGCGGGAAAAAAGAGCAAGGTCGAAAAAAAGACAACAAAAAATTTATAGGCTGACTTCATAACTCCTCCTCAACGACTTCCTCTTCCCTCAATTCCTGAGGCGGGATTTTCCTTTTCCAAAATCTCCCAAATTAGCGCGATTTCTTGTTTGGCAATCTTGAATTCCATCACTTTCTTTGCTTCTTCATTTCCTGTCCTGTTTCGCACGACCGCATAGAGGAGGTTCTTCCCCAGGCGAAGCCCGGCCAAATCTTGGTTCAGGGAAAAAGGAATTTCGATTCTGTGTTTCTTCCCCTTCATCTGTCCGAGCTCTTCATCCCTGGCCGCAATCTCGAAGGCATCTTCATATCTCCAGATAATATTGTCTTCGAAATCCTTCAAAATCAGCTCGACATCCAGGACTGTCTTCATAATATCACCCTCGGCTTTGAGCCAAATCGCATTATACGGAATATCTATCTCGATAGTCCCTTCTATCCTGTTGGCTGCAATGACGTTTTTCCTGATTCTCCAGTTGAAGTCGAAAAAGTCTCTTGCTTTATCCGGAGCCGCCAGAGCTTGCCCCTGAGCTTTGCTGAACTCATGCATGTACATCAGATTATAATCCCTGAGTCCTGTCAGGTCATAGGTGATCAGTTTGAACTGTCCCGTATTCGATGAGTCGACGAAGACGACCGGAAAACTCCCGTAGTACCAGATTTCCCGGCCGCTGTTGATGGAACCGCTTCCCGGGGTATATGTTATTCTTTCCAAGGGAGGACCAAAAAGGATGTAGATCCATCCCCTATCCGTGAGCCATCCCGGTTTTCCTTCGCCCATAAAAAGCTCGTCTGCTGTTTCGAGCCGCTCGAAATATTCCCTCTTGAATTCGTTCTCCTCTGTGTCAGGATCCGGGTCGCGAATCTCCCAAAAATTTTCCTTGAATTTTTCCCTATCGGAAGCTGGCAATTCAAGAAAAATTTTTCTCTCTTTCCTGGTGATAATATACCTGACCTTGGAAAGAAACTCGGCACTCTCCGGCTCGAGCCGTCTCTCCAGCCTCAAGAGCCGACATGAAGAGAAAAGCAAAAAGAAAGACGTGGCCGTCAGGAAAAATAAATAGAAAAAAGGCCTGGACATCCATGGCCTCTTTTTTGAAACCGGCTGGCAAATCATTTTTTCTGCTTCAGGGCCTTTACATTCCTTTGGATTTCCGATTGATCCGGATTGATTTCCAACGATTTTTCCCATGCCGCCAGCGCTTCATCCGGAATACCCAGCCGGAAATAACATTCCCCTATGGCATTCAAAAGAACGATATTCAATCCATAGTGGGAAATGGTTTTGTCGAAAGTCTCCAAAGCCTTCCCGTATTCTCCGGAATTCTGGTAGGCCTTGCCCAGTACGAGGAACAGGTCATACGCGGGGGGTTCGGGCCGGTTTGCAAATGGAAGCAAGACGGATTCTATCTTTTCGTGCTGATCCAGAGCGAGATATGCCCGGGCCAGATTTAGAGCGAAATCAACCGAGTTCGGATCTTTCCGAAATGCTTTTTCAAGATGATCCCGTGCTTCCTCTATCCTGCCGATGTTGTAGAGCTGGGTACCGATGATGTACTCATAAACGGGATCCTGAATTTCTGCCGATACCTTAGAGTAAATCCACGGACGCACGATGGCTTCCGCATAGGTGACCGCAAAATCTTCTCGCCCGGCAAGCACCTCCTTCCCATCGACAAAAAGAGCAACCTGAATCCTGTAGAGAGCTGGAGTGTAATCATGAAGCGGAAATTGCTCCAAAATATTCGGCAGGTCCGGATACTCCGGAATTTTCTTCATAAAAGTGCGAAATTCCACGTCGTCTTTGAAGAATGTATACATTATCTCGGCTTTTTCTTTTATTGCCTGATCCATGCCGTGGATCTGGAACGCGGCTACCAAGGCGTCTTTCCTTGTAAAGATGCTGTTGGAATGGAGGTAAATCTGATTGTCCCCTATCTGGAAAGGCCTGAGACCGGCTTGCTGCTGTTCCTCCTTTTTCATGGCATACCCGAGGATTAGAGATGTCATCTGCAAACCATCCGCTTCTCCGGGAATAAGAAGGGATCCTTCCAGGGAGGTGAACTCCTTTGATGCTTCATTCTTGACCAGAATAGAAATCTTGTAGTTTCCGGGTATGAGGGGGAACATGTCACGCAGACTCAAGGGCTGGCGGCTGATACTCTCGATCCTTTCTCGATCGAAATTGATGGAGAAATCTTTTCCGAACTGATAAATGATCTTGTTATCCGAGTCCGAGATAATCCCATTGACTTTCAGGGTTGTGAAATATCTGTTCTCGTAAGAATCCACGGATAGTTTTTCGGGTTCGATGGCATAATGCACAAAATATATACCCGAAGGATCTTTGATCACCTTGATTGAGGAGAGGCTCTCGATGTAGTTGGTCGAATACTCAACCTCGACGATATCTTTGTATTCGAGAAACTTTTGGGCATACCTGTCTTTTATCTGTCTCGCAGGGGCCGTCTCTATTCTTTGGATTAACAGATCCGACGACAAAGAAGGACGGCCGGCATAGACATTTCCTTCTCCCGGGATGAGAGAAAGGGAAACCTGGGCCAAATCAGGCTCGAATTCATGGAGCTGCTTGTACGCCTCTAAGTAATCCATGGAGTCTCCATAATAGTTCGTCAACAGCGCTTGGGGCCCGTCCTTCGCGGGGCTGTAAAGCCTGTATTCTCCTGTGAAACTTTCCTGGTAAAAGACCAGATTGAATCCAGGGGGAAGTCCGACATCTGTCCTGCCTTGGTAAAACCAGATTTCAGCGGGGTAAGTCTGGGTTTTGCCCTCGAACCTTTGGATGTCTTCCGGCGCTCCCAGTATGATGTGCGTTCGGCCCCTATCGGTTCTCCATCCCGGCTTCGGGGTTCCCCGGCCGAAAAAACGGTTCGCATAGGCCACGCGGTCATTATGTTCTTTTTTGGATATGCCTTTGGGCTTGTTAAAGATTATGTCCCGTTGATTCCAAAAGGCTTCGATGAATAAGTCGCGTTCTCTGTTTGTCTCGAGCTGCAAAAAGACCTCTTTTTCTTTGGGTGTGATGATATAAACCACCTCTTCATTCAGCCACTTTTCGTAGACGGGGGGGAGCTCGCTGGCTTTATCCTTTTGATGCCCGAACAGGGCAAACGTGACGGCAGTCATGAGGATGACCATGGATAATTTCTTTTTCACGTATCAAGCTCCTTTATCTGCTCGCCAAAGTCTCTATTTATAAGTTAAACTTAACGCACAATATTTTCAATACGCGGGAACCGCACATTTTAGCCCTGGCAGGAACGAACAACGTTCCGGATCATTTTTGGCACTGTTCGATAAGGGCGTCCAGTTTTTCTTTCTCCGCAGGAACCATGAGATGGTAATATCGTTTTTTGTAATCTCTGAGCAAGTCCAGCGCTTTGGATTTATTGCCGGAATAAAAATAGGCCAGAGCCAGGTCGGAATGAGCCTGGCTGAAATCAGGGTCCGCCTCCAGAGCTTTTTCCCAGCAGTGAATGGCGCCGCCCAGGTTTCCTTCCTGCCTGTAGGCATGGCCCAATCCATAGTAGGGAGCCGGATATCCGGGATCCAGCTCTATCGCTTTTTTGTAGTATTCGAAACACCTGGAATACATGTAGGGATCTTTCGATTGAAGGCCGTGGGAATAGCAGGCATTGGCAAGGTTGTTGTAAAGCTCGGGATGCTTATCATCCAGGGATAGTCCCATTTCATAGGCTTGGATCGCTTTTTCGTAGTTGGCTGTTTTGGCATAGGCCGTCCCTAGGTTATTCCATATTTCCGGATCATACTCGGTTTCTCTGAAGCTCGCTTCATCGAAAGATCCGATGATCTTGTCGTACAGTTCTGCAGAGACGAGCACTTTCAGATATTCGGCAAATATTTCATAGTTTGCAGGGAGGGCATGGAGCCCTTGCTCCAGGATATCGATAGCCTCCTTTATAAAGCCTGTTTCTTCGTATATGGAGGAAAGATTTTTGTACGCTATATCGATATCTTTTCTTTCTTCCAGAATTTCCTTCAAAAGCTTGATTCCGGCCTCTTTATGTCCTTCCTTATAAAGTTTCCAGCCCTGCCCGGCTTTATTGAATAAAGGAAGGAGAACTTTCACATCGTCCTGGACGCCAAAATCTTTCTTTTGCGAGGCCCGGACGCTCGAGACATAGCCCAAACTTGCAAGCTTCTCGCGAGTTTCGTTATCGACTTTTCGGGCAGCATCGATTTTCTCAGAAGGAGTCAGGGCTTGGACGATGTTATCGAGCTGCGATTTGAGTTGTGTGACTTTTTCTTTTTCGGCGAGGTTGTTGCGCTCGTTAAAATCATGGTTCAGGTCGTAGAGCTCGGGAATGGGAGAGTCGATAAATTTTTTCCTCTCGAGCATATAACCTTTCAGGGGGGCCCATCCGCGGCTGTAGTAGGGATACAAGGATTCGAAATAGATTGGCCTTTCCGGCAGCTTTTTCCCTTTCATGGCAGGGAGAAGAGAGGTTCCCTGGAGAAAAGAGGGCTTTGTGATTCCCAGCATGTCACAGACCGTCGGGAATATGTCCACATGACTGACGTAGCTATCGACTTGATCCGGAGCTGTTTCGGGGGAAGAGATAATGAGAGGGATCCAGAGGGATGAATTGTAAGCGAAAAAACCGTGGGTTTCTTCGCCATGCTGGCCTAATGACTCCCCGTGGTCCCCGGTGAAAACCGTGAGTGTCGAATCGAACAAGTTGCGTTCTTTCATGTAATCGAAGAGCTTTCCCAGGACCATATCGACGTAGGCAACTTCCCCCTCGTAGAGATGATCTTTGTATTGAGTTTTGAAAGGTTCTGGCGGATCGTACGGGACATGCGGATCCCAGCAGTGAATCCAGAGAAACCAGGGGGATCTTCGAGCTATCAGCCATTCGAGCGCAGCCTCGATCACAGATTCAGCATTTCTCTCTAAGGAAGAAAGATTGACAGAGTGAACACGGCTGTATTCATCGTTGTAGGAGTCGAAACCCTGGGATAATCCAAACCTCGAATCCAGAGGGTATGCTCCCACGAAAGCTCCGGTTGAATAGCCGTTGATCTTGAGATGCTCGGCCATGGTAAATAGATCTTGGCTCACGATGAAATTCAAGTTTTCATGGATTCCGTGATAGTTTGGGGTCGTCCCCAAGAGAATATTCGCATGAGAAGGGAGCGTGGTCGATGTGTTGGCAAAGGCCCTGGAAAACAGCACGCCTCTTTTACGAAGACTATCGATATTCGGAGTAATCGGGTTTTGGCTCCCATAACAGCTCAATCTGTCTGCCCTGAGTGTGTCTATCGTGATGAGAAGAAAATTTTGTTTTGTTTTCACATTCGTAAGAGAACACATGAAAGGAGGGGCAAAAATAATCCCGAGACAAAAAAGTATCAGCATGGACCGGGCATGACTGCGATTTTTTTTCATTTTTTAAAACATCACATTTCAGTATACCATGCTAAACGAAAAAGAAATCATTCTCTTTACTTAGAGTTAGAAGAGATGTTCCCTCGGGTTAAAAGAGGAGAGGGAGGGATGAATCCCTCCCTCTTATCGTATCGAGCTAAGCAATTTGGTCTTTCGGCTTTAGAACGAGAACATTGCTCCGAAACGGAACGAACGGTTACCGTAGATGCTTGTCACGAGTCCATAGTCTGTATCGAGTTCAATCTCCGGCGGGTCTCTGTAGGGCCAGATGTAGGGGTTGGGATTTTGGCTGATATTATAGCCGCTTCTTCCCATGAGGTTGAAGGCATCGACAAAGAAGCTCAGCTTGCCGAGTTCACCAAAAGTAAAAGATTTCTCCACTCTCATATCCAGCCAGGTGAAGGAAGGATTCCTGCGTTCCCCGTTCGGTTCGGTATAAACCCCGACGTAGCTATCTTGAGTATCGATGCTGCTGGGAAAATAGACCCGCGAAATCGTTCTTGCCCAGGGTGATCCTGATCGGTGCTGGAAATACCCGGTGAGGACGATATCGAAGGGCAGCATGACAGATCCCATGAGCTTGATCTGGAGGGGACGGTCAAAGGCCATCCGTCCGTAGGAGTTTATCATCACGTTAGGATTGTCGAACATGGTCGACTCGCCTTCGGTAGCGCTGTATCCGGGGTCGGTATTGCCTTTGAAAGCAGAGTACAGGATCGAGCCCTGGAGCTGCCACCGGTTGGACATCCTCTTGTCGAAACTCAGCACAAGCGCCGTGTATTGCCTTTTGGCTTCCGGCGGATTTATCCCATGGTAAGTTCGGGTAGGTGCGTAATCGGCCAGGCCGTAGACGGTCATATTCTGATCGTCTGCTGTGCCCCACTCTCCATCCCAGCCAGGATCGATGAAATCATACGGGAGCCAGATGGGCCGTCCCTGATCATCCAAGGCGTTGGGATCATAGCCGTTGTACTTATCCACGTCCTCTACGATATTCTTGTTCACCTTGTAGATGAATTGGAGTCCCAGTTTGAAGTCCTTGACCAGCTCGTGCTCGACGCCTAGCATCAACTCATGCATGTAAGGTGCCTTCAGGTCATCGATATAGTATCTGTAATCGGGATCTTGAACATCATAACTGGTAAGCCTGTAATAATCGCCGTCCGGGTCAAGGTACTGAGGATCGACGGGTGAACCATATCTGCCATCGGGTACGGGCAGGTCCATGAAGCCATTGCCGTTTGCGTCGTACCAGTACCAGTTCATGGCCGTGCCGCTCAGTATGTTGCTGGCATTGTATTTGGCGGACCAGATGGGCTCATAGTAGCGGCTGAAAGAGGCCTTTATGGCCGTCCTCCCGTCACCGAAGAGGTCGTAAACCACCCCGATTCGCGGAGAAAACGTCGTGAACTCGACGATTTTCTTATAAGGGGTCGTGATGGGATCCAGAGCAGAGACCTGGTTGAACTCTATGTCGGGATCGTTATGGTACTGATCGTTCAGCGCCTTGAGTATGATATTGGGATCATAGTTGAGATCAGGATTCATGAACTCCGGACCGACTTTATACCGGTCGTACATGGCGGGCCTTGTCTGCTCGGGTTCGTACTGGTAGCCGTAATCGAAGCGGAGACCGACATTGACCGCCAGTTTTCCATAGACTATGCTGTCCTGGGCGAAAGCAGAGAACCGGCGTGTGTTGTCGTACTTCCATACGACGCCTCTTTCCGCAAAAGGACGCATTCTGAGACGACCTTGTTTACCTGAGCTTGAGTAGTAATACTTGTTGCCGTCGTTGTAGTCTCTCCAGTACGTGTAGTAGGGATTGTCTCCGTACTCTACCCCCTTGTACCTGTCAAGGCCGTAAATCGTGCCTTCGTATTCACCCCCGAATTTGAATTCGTGGCTCGCTCCGAGCAGGTCATCCGCGAAGTGGGTCAGCGAAAACGACGCTAAGGTTTTTTTGCGGAGATAGTCGTCCCCATAATACGTGTTACCCCAAAAAACTTGATTCTCCCGGTCATAGACCATGTAGTTGTTAGAGTATTCCGGACGCATGAGTATGGGGAAATGACGGTAGATATACGTCCCGCGAACATCGACGAATGTGTTCTGGTTCAGGACCCAATTGAGCTGGTGGGTCGTGGTGTGGGTGTTTTCGTGGTCCCAGACGATCGTGAGCGCAAAAGTGTAATCATTGCCTGTTCTATTCGTGTAAACAGGTTCATAGATATTGTTCCAGTGATACATGCCCATGTACCGCAGGTTTTTGGCGAGCTGGAAGGTCATTTTGGCAAAGCCCATCCACTCTTCATGGTCGAAGTCATAATGCTGAAGTTCCTGGGGGGTAAACGTCCATTCTCTCAGGTTGATGTTGGCCAAGCGAACATCGTGCGTCTCGGGATTGGCTTGACCCCAGAGAAGGCGACGGCCGTTGACAAAGAACCAGAGCTTGTCTTTGATGATGGGACCGCCAAAACTCAATGAGGCGTCCTTGTAATCTGTGAATGCCTCGGGAGGATTGACGCCAATCGCTTCCATATCTTCGGTAGAAATTAGATTCTCGGTTAAATCCTTGCCGGTATAATAAGCGGAAAGGCTTCCGGAAAACTTATTTCCGCCGGATTTAGTGACGATGTTAACGACCACTGAGTCAGCTTGTCCCACTTCGGCCGGTAGCGACCCGATCCCGAATTCGATCTCTTCGTAGACATCGGTATTGATATTGGCCATGGGATAGAATGTTGCGGGATCGTTCATCGGGGCGCCGTCCAGCTGATAGAGCTGACTGCGGACCGTTCCTCCCAGTATGGAGGATGTTCGTCTGTAATCCACGCCTTCAGAGATGGCGCCAGGTATGGAATTCTGGATACCGTAAAGATCCCGGTTCATCGGAAGACTGGCCAGGAATTCACTCGTGTAGCTCACGATCACTTTGGATGTTTCGATATCGACCACAGGAGTCGTCGCTACGACAGTGACTTCCTCTTCGACTGTTGCTACCGAAAGGACGATGTCGATCTCGATGGTTTTTCCGACCTGGATGCGCAGACCTTGTCGCACCGTGCTCTGGAATCCGGGTATATCGACTCTGAGCTCGCACTCTCCCGGAATCAGGGATGGAAAACGGAATCTTCCCTGTTCTCCTGTGACATAGGTCATACTTCCCATGATGCCGGTTCCGGTGAGAGTGACATTCGCTCCCGGAAGGGGATTCCCTTCCTCATCTGATACCGTGCCGCTGACAGCCCCTGTCTGCCTTCCCTGAGCTAGGCCGATAGATGTCAACCCAAGAAACAGTATCAGAATCAGGACAATGTTTGTGAATTTATGTTTCATTACACCTCCTTCTGATTTGATTGAATTAACATTATCCCAGTAATACAGGGTCTTTATCGCTATTCGTGTAAAACCACCTCCTTTTGGTCGATTTGGGCTCCCTTTGCCTTGGATTTCTGCGGCGGCATGTCATGTTGAGATACCTGTCGCTCTAATCAGAAATTTCGGCGCCCTTCCGTCCTATCCTCTAAGGCCCGCAGGATTTTCTTGTTTATTTGGATGGATCTGTCCAAGACTGCGGACTCTGGAAAAGCTGATTCCCGGGAATACAAATAATACGCTTCCGGAATATCTTGTTGGGAAAGAGGTCCCGGATATGGTTATGCGTGAAAGTTCGGAATTCTTTGTGTTTTTTAGTTGACATCCGACCTTCCTGCTGATGCTGAAAACATTATATAACAAATTTAGCAAGTTTTATACCAAAATCTCCGATTTTGGATATCGTCTATTTTCAACCAATTAGATTTAAAAGGAAATTTCTCGAGCCTTTTCTGATTCAAATAATTGGAATTATATACATTTAGCTGAATCGGGATGTCTTAGAATCCCGCAGAACCCAGACAAAATGATGGGGTGCGGAAAGGATGTTTCTGTTCATTATAGTACACAAACTGTCCGGGAATGGACATCCAGGATATAGAAAATCGCATTGCTGTGATTAATATCTCGTATGTATCAGTCAGTTCCAATAATGTATTTCACATTGCAAGAAATTCTTCTTATATTGTTCATGAACGGATGATTGAATCGAAGAGGATGGAATCAGCCCAGCTTTGAAGATTGAGAAATTGGCTTGTGCAAATTAGCTAATAATTGGATGTAGGAGAAGCCCCGATTTTTTGCTAGTTTTAAGGTGCCGATTTTTTTTGGAATCCGCTGTTAAGGTCTGTTGAGAAAGGGCGAAATCATGAATCTCTCAAAGGGCGGTAGCCTGGTTCAATTAGACATATGAATAAATTAGATCGGAATGCCAGTCTTGACATTGTTAGCCCGGCTGCATATGGACATTTGTCTGAATTTTCCAAAGAAGAAATGGCTCTGGTATCGTTCGGTTTCTGGAGAGACAAAACCGAGCATCAAAATTATGGGAGGTGTGGAATGGACAAGATCGAAGAAATTGCGCGCAAAAGAAAAGCAGCACACAAAAAATTATTGGATCTCGAATCGAAAACCTATAAAGCTTTTTTAGCTATGGAAGAGGCCGCTTATGCCGATGGAGTGCTGCCTAAGAAGATCAAAGAGTTGATCGCTGTCGGAATATCATTGGTGATCAACTGCGAATCCTGTATGGAATGGCAT
>Ga0180437_10009277_pt1 | contig 12225 bp, 17 predicted proteins | sample SS_ome_4_FD_132410 | JGI IMG/M metagenome (GOLD analysis project Ga0180437, IMG submission 132410) | Hypersaline lake sediment archaeal communities from the Salton Sea, California, USA - SS_3_D_1 metaG | ecosystem: Environmental > Aquatic > Non-marine Saline and Alkaline > Hypersaline >... | reverse complement strand
GGGTGGAGCGGTACGTGCCGACGAAGGAGGGTCCCCAGAAGAAGGTCTACACCGACGTCGTGGTGCGTCGGAAGACCCTTCCCCGCTACGGCGGTCGTGCCCAGGCCAACCCCTACCGCTACAACCAGGAAGGCATGGTCGTCAGCTCCCAGAGCTGGCTCCACGAGTACCTGGGCTTCCCCTCCGGCGAGGGCCAGGACACCTGGTTCCCCAAGTGGAGCGAGGTGAAGGAACATCCGCTGGCCTCTGCGCTCGGCGGTCTCGTGGTCGGTCCGGCCGGGGCCTCGACGGGCTACCTGGTGGTCAACTCCATCATCCCCGACAAGTACCCCATCCTGAAGGAGATCGGCGGTCTCACCGGCGCACTGGTGGCTACCGAGGTCCCCGCACGGATCGTGGGCTGGGTCCTGGACGACTGGCTGGAGATGGGTTCCCCCGCCTCCCCCACCGGTCAGGTCACCACCCAGGCCGTCCGCATGGGCGGTCTCATCACCACCGGGATCTGGGCCATCGTGAGCCTCTACAAGCTCTTCTCCAACAACGCCTTCCACGACCTGGCCGACGACGCCGGGGAGTACTGGGACAAGGTGAAGGGCTGGCTCGGCCTGGACGACGAGGTCACCAGCGGCTGGTCCCAGGGATACGAGGACCCCTTCATCGGCGGCAACCAGCTGTCGGCCCTGCAGGACAGGATCGGTCAGCTCGCCGGCGACCTGGGGATCACCCCGGAGCAGATGGCGAAGATCGAGATGGAGGTGGACGAGGAGCTGTGGGGCGTCTCGGATGCCGTCGTGCCCGCCGAACCAGATGACATCTTCGAAGGGGAGTACGTCTGAGCTCCCCGGGAGATCACAAACAAACCTGAAAACACCAAAACCGAGGTGAACGAAGCATGGTACAGCAGAACGGTGGCGTTCCCACAACGAACGCCCAGGAAGTGAGGAAGGCGCAGATGGTGATGCGCCGTCTGGAAGCAGCCAAGCGGGACGAGGCCGTGGCCACCAAGGCCCTGGTCGGGGCCCGTATGCAGTCGGGTCTCGTCGTGGACCCCCTGACCGCCGAGACCTTCAAGGAGATCTCCGTCACCCTGAGCGCCCGCGCCGATGCGAAGGGGCTCTCGACCGGTGACTTCACCGTGATCTCCTACCCCGGCGGCGGGGCCCTGCAGATCGTGGCCGACTTCATCGTGCCCAACGGGGTCAACTACTACTTCCGCCCGGTGCGGACGGACGTGGACAGGAACGCCCCCTACCTGTTCGGCTCGCTGAACAGCGCCGCGGTGACCCCCATCAGCGGGACCTTCCGGGTGCGCATCTTCGATCCGACCCTGAACGACCTGATGGGACAGCCCTTCACCGGCTCCACCGACGAGGTGAACAACGCCGACCCGGTGGACTGGTTCAAGCGCCTGTTCTTCAACAGCCGGGTCCCCGTCCGGGCGAAGCAGGGGCAGCGGATCGTCATGGACCTGCAGTCGGCCTCCGATCTGGACTGGTCGAACAGCTACACCACCATGAAGATCATCCAGATGACGATGCAGTAGGCCCCCGGCCTGCGAAAACGGTGGAACGATGCCGAAGGACGAGGACATCCTTGGATTTCCCCCCATCGAGGGAATCCCGGATAGTGTCCCGCACATCGGCATCCTTCCATCGACTGTATCGACCCGTCTGGAGGTCCGCTTGACGCCTTCCACCCCCTAACCCATTCTTTCCCTTTCCCCCCAACCCACTTCAACCACCTGTAAATGCCTTCTACGGTGAGGTGAGATAGAGATGGCAGAACGACCTTTTGACAAACTCAACGGCAGCGAAGTCCGAAAGGGCCTCGGTCGCCGTGGCCTCGTCGGTGTTCGGAAGATCAAGCCGAACATCGACCAGCAGTCCCTGGACGAGACGGTGAACCCGCTCCGCCAGGGTTTCGACTATGCACCGACGGCCTGGTTCATGACTGGAGAAGGCTCCGCCTACGCCACGGTACTTGTGGACAGACGCATCCTGCAGAGACCCGATGACTTCATTGGGCTCCTCGGCAGCGACCTCGTGCTCCGGTATCGGACCTTCCAGGCCGGTCAGCTCCTCGAACTGCGGATCTTATCGACCCATGCCAACATCTCGGCCATCTCCACGCTGGTCCAGGTGTACGAACGTGATCCGACCAAGCTCCCGGCGGCGCAGCTGGACGCCTACCTGGTCCACAAGGAGACCTTCCTCATCCCGGTCATCAACACCGGCGGAGCAGAGCTGGAGATGGCGAGACGGGACGGTATCGAGAAGCAGTTCGAGATGCCTTTACAGGGACAGTCCCCTCATGCGCCAGTCTTGCCAGGGGCTGTGCCGAACCCCAATTCTCCGCAGTTCACCGAAGGGGCCGTCCAGCCGTTCCTCTTCGTGCGCTTCTCCCCCTGGTCCATAGACCCGGCCTGGAAGCCGAGGATCGAGATCGCCGTCGAGGACAGGGGGTGGTGAGCTGGGATCGAAGGTACAGGAGTATCTGGCGTCCCTCAACGACGCCCTGGCCCTGGTCAGGATACCGTTCGATGCCGTCCATCTCATCAGATCGACATTCCCTGCCGACATGGACCCTCGCATCCTGTTCGACTACGACTTCGTTGCCCAGACCCCGTTCAAAGGCAACTACACCATCGAGTTTATCGTTCCCCGCTTCGTGGGCTACCAGTACTTCGTGCTCGGCAACCCGTCATCGGTGAAGACCATCACGGTGGTTTTCATCGACGGGACCTCGGAGGTCATCTCGAAGGTCCCGCTGGGAGCCGACCTGCTGGGAACAGGACGTCCATCGAAGGCCGTCCCCGTCCTGCGGATCGTCATCGAGTGGCAGGCTCCGGAGACCGAGATCACCGAGCATTACATCGAGGCCCTGGAGCCAGATGCGACGGTGGTATCCGCATCGGTCACGATCAACAACGTGGCCAACATCATCACGGCCTACTCGCCCCCGGGATCCGTGGCCATCCCAAACGCCAGCACCGTCGTCCTCAACGCCAACCCGGCTCGTAAGCATGTCGTCATCGTCAACGACGGCAGCCAGGAGGTCTACCTATCCTTCGGAGCTGCAGCCGTCGCCGGGAAGGGGGTGCGGCTGAACAAGCAAGGGGGGAGCTACGAGATAGACGACAGGAACCTCTGGCAAGGGGCGATCTACGGCATCACGGCCAGCGGCTCGTCATCTTTGACAGTACACGAAGGGATCTGAGGGGGTGGCGACATACCTGCCAACCACCTCGACAACCCTGATGGCCCGTCGCTCTGCGACGATGAGCCACAGCCAGTTGCCGACATAGGTCTGGCAGGTAGTGGAGGAGAGGCTTCCAGGTGCGACCACCAGCATGAAGGCGTCCATTCCATCAGTCCCGACGCCGGGACCACCGATTACCTGGGGGATGTCTACCTGCAGGCAGGGACGGGGATACAGCTCAACCAACCAGGAGGAAATATCATCGAGATTGAGGCCACGGACGGCGGCGGAGCATGTCCCCCGAAAGAGATCTACTACAACGCCGACCACAACACGAAGAAAGGCGACTACCGAACACTTAAGGCTACCGGCATCATGCAGCTGACCTTCTACATCCCGTTCGATTTCACCTCCATCGTGGATCTCGTCCTCAGCTTCATCCTCACAACTGGGGCCGACGGCCCCAACAGGAACATCGACCTCGAATCCGACTACGGGAAGGTCGGGGAGCTCTACAACCAGAACTCCGAAACGGACACTACGACCGTCTACGACTTCACAGGGCTGGCGAACAGGATAGTCGAAATCGACATCAGCCAGGTCTACTCGAACCTCGACGGAGGCCACTACTGCGGTCTCTCCGTCGATCCCAAACCCCCGCTGAAGGGGAAGATGGATATACTCGGTATCCGTCTACGCTACAACTGCGCAACGCCACCGACACCTGCAGTACCACCACCTTCGAGGGGATCTCCCCCATCCCCCCGGAGACGCAGGAAAGGTAGGAGGAGGTGACATGGGAAAGCATCTCGATAATCCACTACGGTTCCATTTCTACGGGCCCATGGCCAGCGCCGAGATCGCCCTCATCACCGGACAGGAGCTGGGGGACAGCGTGTTCGACACGACCCAGAACCGTATCCTGGTCTGGAACGGCCTGGCCTGGGCGTTCGATGGTTACTACGGGGTGTTCGACAACGACACCGAGGCCAACACCTACATCACGAGCAACTTCGGAGCCCCGGCCTTCGTCCCGACGATCCTCTACAGGAACAACACCACTGGGAAGATAAGGATGTACAACGGGTCCTCATGGGACGAGATAGGGACCGGTGGCGGGGCCGTCAACCTCGACGTCAACGAGAACTTCACAGGCCCAGGGGCCACGTTCACCGTGCTGAACAACTATGTACCGGGCACAACCCAGGTCCATCTGAACGGGCTCCGCCAGGAACTGGGAGTGGATTATACAGAGGGCCCGGCGGCGAATCAGATAACTTTTAGTACTCCTACCGTAATCGGGGATATCGTCGTTATCGACTATCAGACGTAAGGGGACGGACAACCATGCCAGGCACACAGGTACGTGGGAATCAGATCAAAGACGGGGCAATCGGGACCTCGAAGCTAGCTGACGGCGCTGTCACCGCCATCAAGATCGCCACCGGGGCCGTCACCACGGCGAAGATCGCTTCTGGGGCGGTCACATCCACCCAGATCGCCTCCGGGGCCGTCGGGACGACGCAGCTGGCAGCCAACGCCGTGGCCACCGGCAACGTCCAGGACGGGGCCATCACCAACTCCAAGCTGGCTGCCGATTCGGTCGATGCTGCGAAGATCGCCGCAGGGGCCGTGGGCAACAGCGAACTGGCCACCGACGCCGTGAAGGCTCCGAACGTTGTGGCGGCCTCCGACGCACAGGGAGTCCCCGCCTCGAAGATCAAGAACGACACCGCCCTGGGAACCGGCGTGGACATGGGAGCGGCCTTCGATGATCTCGCTGGTGTTGGTCGCACCAGCGAGAGCGTGTTCGGGAATGCCTCGGCCATCGCCGGGAAGGTCTCCAAGTCCGGCGATACCATGTCCGGCACACTGGACATGAACGGCAACACCATCAGCAACGTGGCCACACCCGTCGCCTCTGGCGATGCGCCCAACAAGGCCTACGTGGATAGCGTGGCGGGTCTCGCCCTCTCCTGGCGACCCCCGGTCCAACTGGTCGATGATACCAGGGACACTCTGCCAACCGGGGCCCATTCCGTCGATGGGGTCGCTGTCAGTGGTGGTGACCGTGTGCTGTTCACGGCCCTGACCACTGGGGCAAATCAGGTCTACCTGTTCGACGGGGCCAACTACACCCTGGAGACCGACGGCCAGAACGGCGACGGGTCCCCGGCCGAGGGAGACACCCTCTCGGTGGAGAAGGGCAGCACCTACGCCAACAAGGTCCTGCGGTACGACGCTGGCTCGCCCTCGACCGGCTGGTTCGAGATCAACGCCATCCCCAACGCCCATGCCATCGGTGGTGCGACCCATCAGTCCTCCACCCTGGCCCAGCTCAACTCCCTCATCTCCGATGCCACCCTGGACGATTCGGCCCAGCCACGGACGCCGACGGCCCACCAGGCCACCCACATCGCAGGTCAGCCAGACGCCATCATCGGCAAGCTGACCAGCCCCCAGGACGCCGACCAGCTCAAGTTCGCCACCCTTTTCCCCCTGGTGGCCGTCGATCCGACCCCTGGTCAGTTCTTCAAGGAGCAGGGTGGGAGCATCGCTGCCTCCGACGTGGACCAGCTCCAGGCAACACCTGTGGCCCCCGGAGCCCCAGCGCTGAACGACGTCCTCACCTTCAACGGTGTGGCGTGGGCCGGTGCACCGCCGACCCCGGTGACCCAGTTCATCGACAACGAGCGGTTCTACGGGGACGGTGTGACCACTATCTTCAACCTGACCCAGACCCCGAACCCGACGGCCAGTCTGCAGGTCTTCGTCAACGGTATCCTGCTGGAAGAGAGCGAGGACTTCACCCTGACCGGGAACCAGATCGACTTCGCCACCGGCAACACCCCCTACGGGACCCCCGTCGGAGACGGGACCCCCGCCGGCTCGGATAAGATCGCCTGCTTCTATCGGTACTAGTCCGACGGAAAGTCTATAATTCCCAACCCACTCTTCCTCTTCTGAATGGCAACTGGAACGAGGGTCAGCGGTTCCCGTCAGGTCGAGATAGACGGGGACATGGACTTCAAAGGGTCCCACAAGGTCACCAACCTCGGTCAGCCAGTGTCCGATGGAGACGCAGCCTCCAGGAAGTACGTCAACCATCACCAGCCGGTGACCATCGCTGAACGAAACAGCGTGTCCGCCACCATTGGCCCCATCGACATGAGCTTCATCGTCCCACCTACCATGAACGGTTCCTACCTGCGGGACAAGATCCTTTCGGTCCACCAACCGGGAGAGGGTGGTATCGAGATGAGGGTCCAGATCATGCGGAAACGGGGAATAGACATCGTGCCGATGCTCATGATCCCCATCTCATTGATGGGTGGCGAGGACTACTCCACGAACGGGGAGATTGAACCGAGCGCCGCCCAGGTCCAGCCGGGCGACCGGATCTACCTGCAGGTCGAGGAGATCCACGACATCATCCCCGCCCAGGGCACGGGCGTAACACTCATCTTCGGTGTCTGACATGGGTCTGGTCCTTTCCCCCGAACCAGGCCCTGACAGGGAACGACGACGCCGTGCAACCAGTCACCAGGGAGTCAGTCACGGCGGGGACGGGGGGCGTGAGGAACCCCCCTCCCGACCCACCCAGAAGAAGAAGGCGAAGACATACTACTGCCAGATCTGTCAGAAGAACCATCGGCGCTCTTCCGCAATCGGCCGGAAACACGATCCGGACAGGTCGAAGGGGAATAGCGAAAAGCATAAATGAACAGGCATCTATTCGGATGCCGAGGTTCTACATGCCACGAGGAAGTCTCGCAGGACCGAACTCCCCGGAGTGGGAGACAGTGTTCGATCCCGACAGCGGTCACAACCATGACGGGATCAACAGCGCACCCATCGGTGGCGGTGTCCCCGGCTCCGTCAACGGGACCACCATCACCGGCGGTGCAAGCCAGATCACCATCGGGCCGGGCAACGCCACCGGTCAGAACGGCAACACCATCACCGTCACGAGCCCGGTCCTCATCGACCTGGCGGCGAAGGGTGAGGAGCCCGGTGGCTACGACAGCAACTTCATCGCTGCAGGCGGTCGGCCTGGTGCGGCCCCGGGTGAGTGGTACTACATCTACCTCATCAAAAACCCGGGTACGGGCGTGGTCTCGGCCATAGTGTCGAAGGACCCCAACTCCCCCGCACTCGGAGCCCCCTTCGACGGGTTCACCATCTGGCGGCAGATCGGGGTGGTCCTGGACGAGCCCCCGGGGGCCTTCACCCCCTTCAAGTACCTGGCCGACCTGGGACTGTTCACGTTCGACGTCCCCCAGTTCATCCTCGCCCCCGGCCCGCTCCCCCCGCCCCCTGGTGCGAAGATCCCCCTCGCCGCCCCGGACACGACACCGTTCGTGCCCCCGAACGTCCCGCTGCTCCCGGTGGAGCTCCAGGTCAGGGAGGTCGGCCCTCCTTCCGGCTTCATCATCACCGATGCGGATGTCCCAGCTCCTCCGACGGTCGGTCAGATCGATAACACTCCGGCGCTCACAGGTGGGACCTTCTTCAAAGGTCGTGTGAACGCCATCCCTGTGGGTCCGCCCACTCCCCCACCTCTCGACGTCGTGCCGGGCGTCCTGGCCATGGATCCTGGCGGAGTCGGTTCCTACGACCTGTACGTGACCGGCTTCTGGCTCTGACTCTCGGGCGCTGCCCCGGGACCAGGCCCTGGACCGTCCCCGACGTGATGTGATGGGGGAGAAGGACGAGAACGACCACTTCGACCTACCAGCGTGGATGAGGCCACCGACGGTCTATCCCCCCCCTTCCCTCTATCACAAGGGCATCCGCCTGGTCTCCATCTGTGCGGACTGCGTTCGGACCTGCAAGCACCGTGATTTCTTCCTCGTGGGCTGTCCACGGTACGTGCAGGACACCAACCGAACCTGGTCCTGGCGCGAGCGCTCGTTCCTCAAAGAGCGGATCAGGATCGTTGACGAGATGCCTGAACCTGACAGGTCCCCCGCTCCGCCAGTCAGGGGGAACCCCCGGCGCAACATGTTCGTCATCACACCGATGTTGATCCGGGAGCGGGAAGAGGCTCACGCCAGAGGGGAAAAGCTCGAACCCCTCCCCCGCATCAGGGACCGTCGTCGTGATCTGCCGACCATGGCACGGATCGGCAGGAAATTCAGCATGGAGACGGAGGCGGTCTTCCTGGACGAGCACGAGAAGGCTCTGAAGGCCAGACTGCACTCGGTCATGCCCGAAGAGGACCCACCGTGATCTACGAGCTTGCCGAGAAGGTCGAGCTCGACTGTCCCCCCATCCTCTACGCCGTCGATCTCTATGACCGGCTGGGCCACGAGGCCGAGGAGATCGCCATGGGCTGCATCTACGCTGCCTGTCGGTTCTTCCGGATCGAGCTGGACGTCATCGAGCTGGCCCAACGGACCTCGATCCCGGCCAAGCAGATATGGACCGGCTACTCCTATCTGAAAGGAAAGCTCGGTTACAGGTTCCCCCCCGCCGCCGCCGACAAAAAGGCCGTCGATGAGGTTTCGACCAGGCGAAATACCGGGAACTGTGAACAATGCGGGCTCTGCTGCACGGCCCCGCTGGAGGTGCTCATCACGGAGGAGGACATCTCCCGCTGGGAGGCCCAGGGTCGGAAGGACCTGCTGCAGCACCCGCTCGTCGGGATGTACGGGCAAGCTCCGGCAAGGGCTGGTGGTATCTTCCAGGCCCGATATATCTACAGGGAACCGTCCAGGGCCATGGACGTGATGGACCAGGCCCGGGCCATGGATGGGATCGACTACCACTATGGGAGGATGGACGCCTGCCCCTTCCTGAACGCCAACAATCTCTGCAGCATCCACGAGACCAAGCCGGAGATGTGCCGAAGGTACACCTGTTGAGCTGGAACTGCGAAACCTATAAGACACAGTGGTCCCATTGAGATGGCGCTGGGAGGCTACCGGGTGTCAACGTTGCCATCTCAATGTTGACGATGGTTTTATGAAGACCCTGGTAATCCCCCGGTTGGAGGCGTCAGCGTTGAAAACCGCAAGGCTTAGACAGAAGGTGAAGGGCTTCCTGAAGGCAGGCCCGAAGAGCACCGCCGAGATCCTGGAGTTCGTGAACACCACGTCCCGGCACGGAACGACCACCCAGCAGCTCGGCAACATATTGTCGAAGGACAAGGACATCCGGAAGATCGGCTACGTGAGGCGCATCGGTAGCCGCTACGGTTCCTACAACATCTGCGAGTGGGCCCTCACCGAGCAGGTGGGTGAACTCAAAAGGAGACGAGACGAGGGCTGATTGATGAAGCTGGAGGACTACCAGAAGGCCCTCCAGACCCTCGACCTCTTCAGGGACACCTGCTTCTGTGGTGCACCCATCGACCGGGAAGCGGAGATCCAGCACTACGACAACAGCGCTGGGTTCCCGGTCGATGGGTTCCCGAAGCTCCAGTGGCTCTACATCGTCTGCCCGACGTGCGAGCACCAGTGGGCCCTGAACAAGATCCTTCCGAGGGACTGGATACAGCAGATCTACGAACAGCAGCTCGGTTCCTGACCTACGGGCGGGCTCGCCGCCCCGTCATCCCGACCTCCATCAGATAGGGGTGATGGTAGGCACGGATGGTGATCTCCACCCATTCGACGTCCAGCCTCGACAGGAAGAAGAGGAGCATGTCGTTGAGCAGGGTCTCCTGGGGCGTCGGTCGCAGGGTATAGTGGTCAACCACCTCCCGGAGCTGGTTGAACTCGATGCCCTTGCCGACTGGCTCCATCTGAATATCCATCGTGCCGTACCATGGCCGCCCGTCCAACTCGCAGATCGAGCCGAACCGCAGGTCCCGAAACTGGATCAGCTCCAGGACCCCGGTCCCGACATGGATCAACTCCTCCTCGTAGGGCCCCCTGGTCGGGTCCGGGATCATCTCAACCACACTCCGAGTAGTCGTTGAATCCGATGTGGGGGACGTCCTCGAACTCCTGGGGCGGGCGGGCTCGGTCCTTCACGTTGCAGATCCGACAGTGATACCACCCGCAGGTACACCCGCCGTCGTCCCAGGCATGGCCGTCACGCTCCTCGGCGTCCACCAGGTCGGGCAGGATCTCCCTGATCCCCCCCTGCGCCCAGAGCTTGAGGAGCTTCCTCTGTAAGGTCCTCTGGTCCAGTTTGGAGAGAGGTTCCCACCCGGATTCGGTCTTCCTCCAGGTTGCGAACGGCGCTTCGACGGCCCTCTGCATCCCGACTGGATCATCATCGGGGAGGTCATCGGGGGTTCCGACCATCTCCCCCCAGCTCGGCATGGCATCGAGAATGGAATCGACCTGGATCTTCGTTGCTATCACGTTGTTGGGCGTCTGATCTCGCTCCCATTCCAGGATCACCAGCCTGTTGCTGGGTCCCAACCAGACCTCACCAACATACGAGATGCCGTCATGGGTGTAGTCAAAGCCGGCCTCCATCAGGAGCTGTCCGAGGTGCTTCGTGTCCAGCGTGAAGTAGCCTGCCTCGAAGTGGAAGCCGTCCGCCACGTAGCGGGGAACCCAGCCCCCCTGGTCCCGTTCGTCGTCATGGACCCCCGGGCAAGGGTCGTTAGGTTTGGCGCTCATGCTTACCTCACCAGGACCATAGGGCGGAATCGAACCGCCCTCTCCCCCTACGGTAGAAGGGTATGGCCACGTCAGAAGTCGAAGAGGGGCCCTCGCCTCTTCCTGATCTGGGGTGGGCCATGGTTCTGGGGTGGGACATGGTCCACGGGCTGCGGGCCATGGTCCACGGGCTCCAAGGCGAAGGGGTGCGGGTCGAAGGGACCGAAGCATGGGGGCAGACCTGGGAACTGTCCCGTCTCCCTGAAGAGTACGGCGTTCCAGAGCAGGATGAGCCGCTTGAACAGGGGGCTGTAGCGGAGGTCCATCAGTCCCCCTCCCAGGAGAAGGGGACGGTCATCGGATTGCCGCACTTATAGGTGTCCCCTTCCTCGACGGCGTGGACGCAGTTGGGGCAATCGTTGAGGTGTCCGTCGTAGCAACCCTGGTGCTTGAGGGGCGGCCACCGGCCCGTACCGTTGCAGGACGGGCAGGGCACACCGCTCAGGAAGCGGAACCCACCGCAGGACCGACAGAGCTGGGGCTCGCCCCGCTTCGCCTCCGCCAGGCAGTCGTCGCACATCAACGGGACCGGGGCCCCTGGCTCCCGCTCGGTGGCGGTCTGTTCGTTGCACACCCCGCAGAGAGGCTTCGGGGTCCCGGCGGGCCAGTTCGGGTCGTCAGTTCCCAGCCGCATGGTCTCACAGCCTCTCGATGTCCGCTTCCCTCGCTCGCTCGACGTGCTCCATGATGGACCTCGCCACGACGTAGGGAGTGTCGTTGTCATCGCCCACCATCAGCAGTTCCTCGGCATCGCCCTCGCCGTGACCCAGGTATCGGCCCAGGTGCATCCCGCTGTGCTCCGTGAAGAGCCAGAACCATGCTCCGTATTCGAAGGTGAGCCCCTGGCAACCACCACCCATCTGGGCTTCGAAGGTGACGACGATACCCTCCTTCTCAAGCAAGTTCTTCAGGTCCAGGAGGAACTCCTCCCCAGTCAGGAGGTCCGGCTCGTAGAGGCAGGCGTGGCAGTAGAGCCCGCCCACTGGCGGGACGGAGCCGGGGACGCCCTCCGCTGGCGGGGGGACGAGGGAGGGGTCGTCGGGGTCTGGGAGGTCGGAGAGGCGGCGGACGAGCATGACGGGGCCGCCACTGATGGTCCGCAGTCCGTCCTCCTTACAGTTGGGGCATGGGATATCGGTCCGCTCATAGGACCCATCGTAACCGTTCGGTCGGTTCTTGCGGTCCAGGTGGCGCTGCATCTGCTCCTCGCTGGTGAAGTGGGAGCCGCATCCGCAGGTGCAGACGATGGTCGTGGGCTCGGCCGGGGGGTTGAACATCACAGTCTGCCCCTCGTCCAGCCCGAAGAGGACCCCTGGGCCGTTGCCTTCAGGGTCCTGGGACGGATAGATCACGGTCCCGTTGTCGAGGACGAGGGCGGGTGGGGCCAGGCCGTGCAGACTGCCGAGGT
>Ga0180437_10009276_pt1 | contig 12225 bp, 7 predicted proteins | sample SS_ome_4_FD_132410 | JGI IMG/M metagenome (GOLD analysis project Ga0180437, IMG submission 132410) | Hypersaline lake sediment archaeal communities from the Salton Sea, California, USA - SS_3_D_1 metaG | ecosystem: Environmental > Aquatic > Non-marine Saline and Alkaline > Hypersaline > Sediment... | reverse complement strand
GGCCACTCCAATGTCGCCATAGTGAGCAACCGCCTGTATGCCATGGGAAGGACATCTTCGAAGGGCAATGAGATATTTTGCTTGAATGCAAGTACGGGCAAAGAGCTCTGGCGATATCGTTTTAAAAGTCTGTACGACACCAAATCTACCCCCATCATCGACGGCAAGTTTGTATATGCACTGAACGCCGACGGCCTGCTGCTCTGTCTGAACGCAGAAGACGGCCAGCTTAAATGGCGGAGGAACATCATAGAGGAGTTTGAGGTCGAAAAAGTTGAATATGGACACGCCACCTCACCGCTAATAGTGGGAGACACGCTTGTTCTGAATGCAAACAGCTCTGGAATCGCCGTGAACAAAAACACCGGCGAGATGATCTGGGCCAGCACACCCCATGGGAAAGATATAGAATTGACGGATGGATATCATGCCAGCCCTGTCACATACAACTATAATGACAGTCGCTACGCTTTGTTATTTAGCGGCACCGGCCTCTTCTCGGTGAAAGTGGACACTGGTGAGCGCTTGTGGTTTTTTGAGTTTTATCTGAGACCCCCCAACTGCGCCGATCCTGTATTGTGCGGCGACAGGGTCTTCATATCCCACGTATATAAATCTGAGGGAAAGAATGCTCTGTTGGATATATCAGGGGCAACCCCCGAACCGCTGTGGCAAAATGATAACTTGAGAAATTATTTCAGCGCCTGCGTTTATCTCGATGGTTATCTGTACGGCAGTGACGGCGAAGTAGGTGAGTTGAATCGACTTCGCTGTATCTGCGTTGAAACCGGGGAAATCCAGTGGGAGAAGGAAATGCCGATGGCCTCCCTTACGGCAACGCAAAATACGCTGATCATCCTCGGGGAAAAAGGAACCCTACGCCTTGCAGAGGCAACCCCGTCAGGCTATAAGGAGATCGCGAGCTTTGACGTTCTTGAAGGCGAAAAAAGGCTCAGGCAATTCTGGACTCCCCCTGTACTGTACGGGGGGCGGATATACTGCCGGAACTACATCGGAGATCTTGTTTGCATCGACCTAAACAGCTGAGGTTGGGACTCAGCGCTTCTCCAGCGGCATGTATTCCTTGGGCTCGCTGCCGATGTACAGGCTCTTGGGCCGGTAGAGGCGGTTGTCCCGGCGCTGCTCCAGGATGTGGGCCAGCCACCCGGCCACCCGGGACATGGCGAAGATCGGGGTAAAGAGGATCTTGGGGATGCCCAGCAGATTGTACACCGCCCCGGAAAAGAAATCCACGTTGGGATAGATCGGTTTGCCCTTCTCCTCCATCCGTTCGCGGAAGACCCTCTCGACTTCCTTCAGGATGTCGTAGTTGCGGGTGTCGTTCTGCTTCCTGGACAGCTCGAGGAGGAAATCCTCCATGATGACGGAGCGGGGATCCTTGGCCTTGTACACCCGGTGGCCCATGCCCATGACCTTCTGCTTGTTGTCCAGAGCCTGATTGACCCACCCGGCAGCTTTGTCCCTGCTGTTGATCTGCTCCACCATGGCCATGACCTTCTCATTGGCCCCGCCGTGCAGGGATCCGTACAGAGAACCGATGGCCGCGGAGATGCTGCTGTAGCAGGTGGACATGGTCGAGGCTACCACCCGGGCCGTGAAGGTGGAAGCGTTGAACCCGTGCTCAGCGTGCAGGACCAGGCAGGTGTCCATGACCTTGCCCTCGTATGCGTCGGGCTCCTCGCCCCGCATCATGTAGAGGAAGTTGGCTCCATGGGAGAGATCCTTCCGCGGGGGCACGTACTCCTTGCCCTGGCGAAATCGCTGCCAGGCCGCCACCACGCTTGCCAGCTGCACGACCTGGTGGAGGGTGTCACGGCAGTTGCAGGTCGCCGAGTGCTGGATCTTGTGCTGGATGTAACCGCTCAAGTAGGAGATTACCGACTGGAGGAGCTCCATCGGATGGGCATCCTTGGGAAAGTTCCGCACCATGTCGAGAATCTCCGGGGCAAGATCCCTGCTGGCTCGCATCCGTTTGGAGAAACGCTCCGTCTCCTCGCGATTGGGCAGCCGCCCATAGAGGAGCAGGTAGGTCGTCTCCTCGAAATCGGAATGGTGAGCCAAATCCTCGATGGAATAGCCGAGGTAGTACAGCTTACCCTTCTCTCCGTCTATTCGGCAAATCTCGCTCTCGGCGGCGACAACTCCCTCCAATCCTTTGGCATAGGTGGCTTCAGCCATGGGATTCCTCCTGAAACTGCTGATTTGTTCGTAGGTGTACGAATAATATATATATAAATAGAAGAATGCTATAAGGGTATTTCAACTCTTTTTCCTGCTCAGGATATGGATTGCCCGGCCGTCCGCATCCAGGGCGGCTTCCCGCAGGGCTTCGGGCAGGGTGGGATGGGCATGAACGCTCCGGGCGATATCCTCGGCGCTGCCCCCGAACTCCATGACCGCAACAGCCTCGGCGATGAGGTCCGAAGCCCAGGGTCCCACGATGTGGACGCCGAGCACCCGGTCGGTGCGTTTGTCAGCCAGGATCTTCACCAACCCGTCCTCGCTGGCCATGGCCAGAGCCCGCCCGTTGGCCCGGAAGGGAAACGTTCCCTTGTGGTAGGCCACACCTTCCTGTTTCAGGTCTTCCTCGCTCTTCCCGACCGAAGCGACTTCCGGCCAGGTGTACACCACAGACGGGATCGTCCGGTAGTTAACCTCTCCGGGCCTGCCCGCCGCAATCTCGGCTGCGGCAATTCCCTCTTCCTCGGCCTTGTGAGCCAGCATCGGACCGTGAATAAGATCCCCGATGGCGTATACGCCGTCCAGGGATGTCCGGAAGCTCTCGTCAACGACGACCCGGCCGCTGCGCTCCTCGGTCTCCACGCCGAGCTCTACCAGCCCAAGGCCTTCGGAGTAGGGATGCCGGCCCACCGCCACCAGAACCACGTCCGCGGGGAACTGCTGCTTCTTGCCATCCTTGCCTTCGGCGGTGAGGATCACGCCCTGAGAGCCGGTGGTGCCGGCCTTGTCCTTGCCCCGATCCCGCGTGCTCGATTTTCCCTTTCCACTCTTTTCCCGTCCCGCCTTGTCGTAGCCCAGCACCCGTGTGCCGGTAATGATTTGCAGTCCCTGCTTGCCCAAAATGCTGCGGGTGCGGCGGGAGATTTCTGAATCCATGCCTGGAAGGATCTGGTCGAGCAGTTCGATCACGGTAACCTCGGCTCCCAGCCGGGCCCAAACACTGCCCAGCTCCAGTCCAATCGCCCCGGCTCCGATCACAATCATCCTGGCTGGAACTTCCTCCAGGGAAAGAGCCTCGGTGGAGGTGAGGAAGCCGTCCTTGCCGACGGGAAAGATCGGCAGGGTTGCCGGTACGCTTCCCGTGGCCAATACAACATTTTTCGCACTCAGGGTCTGTTTCTCCCCGTCTGCAGAGCCTACCTCGACCTTTCCTCGATCAACGAACCTGCCGACACCGTTGAAAGTCTTCACCCCGTTTCCCTTGAACAACTGATCCACCCCCGAGGTGAGCTTCTCCACCACCTGCTGCTTGCGGGCCATCATGGTTGTCAGGTCCAGTTCGAGCTTGCCGACCTTGATCCCGAGGGATTCGAGATTGTGTCCGCCCGCACCGCTCCCGCGTTCGCGCAAGCGGGCGTACAGCTCGCTCGCATCGAGCAGAGCCTTGGAGGGGATGCAGCCGATGTTCAGGCAGGTGCCGCCGAAACGCTCGTTCTTCTCCACGACGGCGGTGGACAGGCCCAGCTGGGCTGCGCGAATGGCGGCCACGTACCCGCCGGGACCGGAGCCGATCACCAGAAAGTCGAATTCCATGACTACAGGTCCAACAGCAGGCTCTGAGGATCCTCGATCAGCGATTTGATCGTGACCAGGAACTGTACAGCCTCCCGTCCGTCTATCAGGCGGTGGTCATAGGACAGGGCCACATACATCATGGGCTTGATCACGACCTGGTCGTCAACGGCGATCGGCCGCTTCTGGATGGCGTGCATGCCCAGGATACCGGTTTGGGGATAGTTGGGAAGCGGGGTAGACAGCAGGGAGCCGAACACACCGCCGTTGGTTATTGTGAAGGTGCCGCCGGACAGCTCATCCGGGGCGATCTTTTTTTCCCGGGCCCGGGTGGCCATATCGAGGACGGCTTGTTCGATCTCTGCGAAGCTCATGGCATCGGCATCCCGTAGAACCGGAACCACCAGTCCCCGGTCGGTGGATACAGCGACTCCGATGTCGTAGTAGTTGTTGTAGACGATCTCCTGACCTTCGATCATGGCGTTGACCGCGGGAAAGCGCTGCAGGGCCTGGCAGCCGGCCTTTACGAAGAAGGACATGAAGCCCAGGCGAACGCCGTGCTTCTTCTCGAAGCTCTCACCGTGGCGCTTGCGCAGATCCATGACCTTTTCCATATTGATCTCGTTGAACGTGGTGAGCAGGGCGATTTCGTGACGGGCTTGCACCAGCCGGTTGGCGATGGTCCGGCGCAGCCGGCTCATCGGTACGCGGGTCTGGCGCTCGGAGCCGGGCACAGCGGTACGCTGCACGCCGGATGCGGGTGAAGCTGCAGGTGCTGTCGACGGTCCGGCGGGCGGAGCGGCGGACGTTGCAGCCGCACCCTGCTTCCCGGCCTCGGCAGCCCTCAGAGCGTCCTCTTTAGTGATCCGGCCCTTGGGTCCGGTTCCCTTCAGATCCGCGATGGACAATCCGTGCTCTTTGACGGCCCTTCGAACCGCAGGGGATAAATCTGCCGGGCTATCCGGGGCAGCTGGCTCCCCAGCCGGAGCTGATTTTGCTGCCGGCGCGGCGGCTGGGGCACCCTCCCCCACGGTCAGGTCGCCGACCACCTGGCCGATCTCCACCTCCCGGCCCTCTTGGACCAGGATGTGGAGCGTCCCGTCCGCCGGTGCGGGGACGGCCACGGTGGCCTTGTCCGTCTCCAGCTCGAAGAGATCCTCCCCCTCCTCCACCTGCTCCCCCTCCTTCTTGATCCAGGAGGTGAGGATCCCGCTGGTGATGGATTCGCCTACCGATGGAACCAGAACGTCTTCTTTCATGCTTTTCCTCTTTTTGCTGCCTTTGCTGCAGAGCCCTTTTTCTCTCCGGTTTTGGATCCCCTCCTCGCATCCCCCTCCTCACCCTGGTTCACGCCCAGGGCTCGATCCACCAGTTCCCGCTGCTCCGCCACGTGCTGGCGGTGAGAGCCGACCGCTGGGCTGGCGCTGGCCGGCCGAGAAACGAAGGTGAAGTGCCGGTCCGGAAAGCTCTTGAGAAATTGCTCGCGCATGTAGCGCAGGGCTCCGCGATTCTCCGGCTCCTCTTGAGCCCAGAGCAGATCTTTGACGCCCGGGAAACCGTCCAGCAAACCCCCCAATTCATCGGCGGGAAAGGGATACAGCTGCTCGATCCGCAGGATTCCGGTTTCGAAAACCTTGAGCTCCTGCCTGCGCTCCCAAAGATCATAGTAGACTTTTCCCGAGCATAGAATCAGCCGCTTCACCCCCCTTCCGTTGCCCCCGGCCGCAGCGTCGCGAGAATCCAGCTCGGCGGTGACGGGGGGAGAGGCAAGCACGGACTGGAAGTGCCCCTGGGTGAGCTCGTCCAGACGGGAGGCGGCCAGGGGATGGCGCAGCAGGCTCTTGGGGCTCATCAAGATCAGGGGTTTGCGGAAGTCCCGCTTCATCTGCCGGCGCAGCAGGTGGAAGTACTGAGCCGGGGTGGTCAGGTTGCAGACCTCCATGTTCTCCTCTGCGCAGAGCTGCAGAAAGCGTTCCAGGTGAGCGCTGGAGTGCTCCGGGCCCTGCCCTTCGTAGCCATGGGGCAGCAGCATCACCAGACCGCTGGAGCGCTGCCATTTCGTCTCCGCCGCGGCGATGAAGTTGTCGATGACCACCTGAGCTCCATTGGAGAAATCACCGAACTGGGCCTCCCAGATCACCAGGGTGCGGGGGGAGTTCAGGGAGAAGCCGTACTCGAATCCCAGGATCGAGTACTCGGACAGGGGGCTGTCATAGGCGAACAAGCGGGCCTGATCGGCCTTCAGATGGTTGAGGGGCACGTAGGGAAGGGCTTCGGCGCTCTCGGTGTCCCACCAGGCCGAGTGGCGCTGGCTGAAGGTGCCCCGCTCGCAATCCTGCCCGCTCAAGCGAACGGGGATGCCTTCCAGCAGCAGGGTGCCGAAAGAAAGAGCCTCGGCAAAAGCCCAGTCCACCGTATCCTCCCGCGCCAGGCGCTGTATCTTGTCATCCAGGATGCGCTTCAGCTTGCCGTGGATGTTGAATCCCTCGGGTACCCGCGTCAGGGTGGCGGCAATCGACTCCAGGGTCTTGCGCTTTACTCCGGTGGGTACCGCTTTCTGGGTGTAGCCGCCGTGCAACCCCTGCCACTCTTCCCCCTGAAAGGGCTTGAGGGTCGGTTCGGGGGGATGCTCCCGGGCCGCTCTCAAAGCCCGGCGCAATCCCGCGGCGTATTCCTTGCGCAAGACCTTCTGCTCTTCTTTTCCCATCACCCCGAGATCGGCGCAGGCCCCAGCGTACTTGCTGGTGACCCCTGGATGCTCGCGAATCAGCTTGTACATCCGGGGATTGGTGAATGAGGGCTCATCCCCCTCATTGTGGCCGTGGCGCCGGTAGCAGATGATGTCCACGATCACATCCTGGGACATCTTCTGGCGGAAGCGAAGGGCCAGATCCAGTGCGTAGACCACGGCCTCAGGATCGTCCCCATTGACGTGAAACACCGGCACGGAGGTCATCTTGGCTACATCGGTGGGGAAGAAGGTGGAGCGGGAGTCCCGGCTCGAGGTGGTGAACCCGATCTGGTTGTTGATGATCACGTGAATCGTGCCGCCGGTGTGATAGCCCCTCAGCTGGGAGAGGTTGAAGATCTCCGCCACCACGCCCTGACCGCTGAAGGCCGCGTCCCCGTGCAGGATCACGGGAAGCACCCGCTTGGTCGCCCGCATGAAGCTGCCCCAGCGGCTGCGACTCTGTACCGCCCGGGTCTTGCCCTCCACCACCCCGTCGACGCTCTCCAGGTGACTGGGATTGGAAACCAGGGTCACGTGCACCGAGCTGCCGTCTTCGTGAGTGTGGTCCGTGGAGTAGCCCAGATGGTACTTCACGTCTCCGCTGCCGCCGTACTGGCCCGGCTTGTGGCTGTCCTCGAAGAGGGTGAAGATCTCCTCCGCGGGCATGTTGAGGATCTGGTTGAGGAGAGTGATCCGCCCCCGGTGGGCGGTACCGATGACGATCTCCTCGATTCCCGATCCGCCGGCTGCGCCGGCTGCATCGACCAGGGAGTGCAGGGCCGGCACCACCACCTCCGCCCCTTCCAGGGAGAATCGCTTCTGACCGATGAAGGTCTTGTGCAGGAACTGCTCGAACTCCTCGGCCTTGATGAGGTCTTCGAGAATCGCCTTTCTTCGGCTGTCAGAAAAGTCGGGCTTGTTGCGGCAGGACTCCATCGTGTGGAGAAGCCAGTTACGGATCGGCTTGTTCTGGATGTGGAGGAACTCCACCCCGAAGGTCGAGCAGTAGGTCTCCTGGAACGCCTGCAGGATCTCCCGCAGGGGAGCCCTTGCGGGTTTCACAGCCCGGCCGGCGGAGAACTCCCGGTCCAGGTCCTCTTCTCTCAGCCCGAAGGCTTCGAGGGACAGCTGTTCATAAGCTCCCTTGGCTCTGGGGTACAGGTAGTTCCGGCTCGGTTCGTGCTTGGGACGCAGGGGGTTGAGGTAGGCGTAGAAATAGCCAACATCCCGGTAGGCCCACAGCAAACTGTCCACCCGGCTCTGTTTGGAGCGTCCGTGTTCGTCCACACCGGCTTCCGGGGTTGCCGGCGCCTCCGCGGCTGGCCCGGCAGCTGAGGGCCCTGCAGCGGCGGGGGATGCGGGCAAACCAGCCCGCAATTTCCGGCGGGGCGTTCCCAGGTCCAGGGATCCGCGGCCGTCGAAGCCGCGGAAAAATTTCTGCCAGCGGCTGTCCACGGAGGAGGGATCCCGGAGCCAGGCCTGGTAGAGCTCCTCGATGAAGGGCAGGCTTGTCAGATCCAACAGGTCATGCATGGACTTTAACTCCCGAGTTTCTCCTTCATCAGCTCCGGAATCTGGTCCGGCCGATCCGCAACCGGCACGCCCGCCTCCTGGAATGCCTTGACCTTGGCCTCCGCGGTTCCCTTGCCGCCGGAGATGATCGCTCCGGCGTGGCCCATGCGCTTGCCCGGAGGCGCGGTGCGCCCCGAGATGAAGGCTACCACGGGTTTGCTCACCGATTTCTTGATGTACTCGGCGGCCTGCTCCTCCTCCTCCCCGCCGATCTCCCCGATGATCACCACCCCCTTGGTATCCGGATCGGATTCGAACAACTCCAGCAGATCGATGTAGCCGGTGCCGATCACCGGGTCCCCGCCGATGCCGATGCAGGTGGACTGTCCCAGCTCTTTCAAAGTGAGATTGTACACCACCTCGTAGGTCAGGGTTCCGCTGCGGGAAATCACTCCGATCCCTCCGGGCTTGTGTATGTGCCCGGGCATGATCCCCACCTTGCTCTCTCCCGGATTGATCAGGCCGGGGCAGTTGGGGCCGATCAGCCTGACTCCCTTTTCACGGATATAATGGTAGTTTCCGAGCATCTCCAGCACCGGCACGCCTTCTGTGATGCAGACGATCAGCCCGATGCCGCTATCCGCCGCCTCCCGCAGGGCGGCGGTGGCGAAGCGGGCCGGGACGAAGATCACCGAGCAGTCGGCACCGGCAGCATCGACAGCATCGGCCACGGTGTCGAATACGGGCCGGCCGTGCACCTCCTGCCCCCCCTTGCCGGGGGTCACGCCCCCCACGACATTGGTTCCGTACTCCAGCATCGAAGCCGCGTGGAAGGAGCCGTCCCGCCCGGTGATGCCCTGCACCAGGACTTTCGTGTTACTGTCGATCAGGATTCCCATGATGCCTACACCCCCGCCTTTGCTCTCTCGAGTACTTTCTTAACCGCCGCCGTCATCTCCGAAGCGGCCTCCAGCCCGGCCTGCTCCAACAGAGCCCGCCCCTCCTTCTCGTTGGTACCGATCAGACGGATCACCAAAGGCACGGGCAGATCGATCTGCTCCCGGGCAATGAGGATGCCCTTGGCGATGTCGTCGCAGCGGGTGATGCCGCCGAAGATATTGATGAGAATGGCCTTGAGATTCTTGTTGCGGGTGAGGATCTGCAGGGCCGTGAGCACCTTCTGCGGGCTGGAGCTCCCCCCCACATCGAGGAAGTTGGCCGGCTGTCCGCCGAACAGCTTTATCAGATCCATGGTGGCCATGGCCAGACCCGCACCGTTGACGATGCAGCCGATATCCCCCTCCAGGCTTACGAAGCTCAAACCCGCCTCCTTGGCTTCGATCTCCTCCCGGCTGTACTCCTCTGCCGTGCGCATGGCCTCCACCTCGGCGTGTTTGGGAAGGCCGTTGTCGTCGAAGTTGATCTTGGCGTCCGCGGCGATCAGGGTAGTCTCATCGATTTGGGCGTAGGGATTGATCTCCACCAGGGAACAGTCCTTGTCGATTAGGAGGCGGTACAGGTTGCCGGTCGCCTCCACGGCCTGATCGAGCAAGTCTTTGGAAAAGGCGGCACTCAAAAACTTGCGCAAGCTCTTCTGATCCGGTCCCTGGAGAGGGTCGATGTAGTGTTTTAGGATCTTCTCCGGTTCCTTCACGGCCAGCTCTTCGATATCCACGCCTCCGGAGGCGCTGACAATGCAAACCGCCTTCTTGTTGGCCCGGTCCACGGTCACGCTGAGGTAGTACTCCTTGCGGATTTCCACAGCCTTGACTACCAGGACCGCCTCCACCGGAATATCCTTGATGGTAAGGGTAAGGATCTTGTTTGCCGCCTCCCGAACCTCTTCGGTTGTGCGGGCCAGCTTGACCCCCCCGGCCTTGCCACGACCCCCGACCAACACCTGGGCCTTGATCACCACGGGAAGGCCGATCTCATCGGCGATTCTCACCGCCTCCTCGGTGCTCCGGGCGACCTTACCCGGCGGCACCGGAATTCCGTAGGCTGCCAGCAGCTGCCGGGCCTGATACTCGTGGATTTTCATCTCTCCCCCTCTTCCTTGGCCTTGGTAATCCGGCGTTTGCTCAAGTTTATGTTCTTGGTGATTTTGATCCCCCGGGGGCAGACCCGGGTGCATTGAAAGTGGTTCTCACAGGCCCACACCCCGTCGGGATGATCGAGAACTTCGAGGCGCTCGGCAAAGCCCCGGTCCCGGCTGTCGAAGATGAAGCGGGCGGCCTGGGCGATGGCCGCAGGACCGATAAAAGCGGCGTTCTTGCCGTCCAGGATCGGACAGGCGGAGTAACAGGAGCCGCAGAGTATGCACTTGGTCGGATCGTCGAAAACCGCCCGTTCCTCTTGACTCTGGACCCGTTCCTTTTCAGGCGCAGGCTCTTCATTGATCAGGAAGGGCTTGACCTTGCGCCAGCGGGCGAAGAACTCATCCTGCTGGACCATCAGGTCCCGCAGCAGGGGCAGGTGCTTGAGCGGCTCGACCTTGACCACCGTACCATCGGCATCGGCCACATCCTGTACCAGGGTTTTACAGGCCAGGCGTTCCCGGCCGTTTATGATCATACCGTCGGAACCGCAGACCCCGTGGGCGCAGCTCTTGCGAAAGGCCAGAGTGCCGTCCTGGTAGTTCTTCACCTGCATCAGGGCATCGAGAATCCGATCGGTGGGCTGGACCTCGACAGGATATTCCTTGAAGGCTGGTGCCCTGTCCGTTTCCGGGTTGTAGCGCTGTATCTGTAAGGTAATCTTCACCGGATCACTCCTTGTTCCTCTAATAAACGCGCGGCTTGGGCTCGAAGCGGGAGATATCCACCGGCCGGTAGTCGATGCGCACCTCCTCACCATCCAGCCGGGCCATGGTGTGCTTGAGCCAGTTTTCATCATCCCGCTCGGGATAGTCTTCCCGGGCGTGGGCTCCGCGGCTCTCCTTGCGGTTCTCGCCGCTGGCCGCGGTTACCAGGGCCAGGTCCAGGAGATTCTGCAGCTCGAAGAGCTCCAGGAGATCCGTGTTGTATCGCTTCGAGCTATCCTGGGCGCGCACCTCCTTGTAGCGGTCCCTGAGCTGCCGGAGCTCGGCCACGGCCTTGCGCATGTCCTCCTCTTTGCGGTAGATCCCCACCTTTTCCATCATCACATCCTTCATCTCCTCGCGTATTCTGCCGCCGTGAGGACCCTTTCCGCTGGTCAGGGTTTCGATTCCGGAACGGGCGGTCCCTTCAGGGTCTTTGCCCACGGAGATCAAATCCGCCTCTTTTACGTAGCTGGCGATGCTCTGACCGGCCCGCCGGCCGTAGACAACCAGATCGACGAGGCTGTTGGTGCCCAACCGATTGGCTCCGTGCACGCTCACGCAGGCGCACTCCCCCGCGGCGTACAACCCCTCGATCAGGGCTCCGCTGCCGTCGGCCAGCACGCGGCCGTCATTGTCGGTGGGGATCCCGCCCATGGCATAGTGAGCCGTCGGCTGCACCGGAATCGGCGAATCCGCCGGATCGATACCCAGATAGGTACGGCAGAAATCGGCGATGTCGGGAAGCTTGGCTTCTATCACCTCTTTTCCCAGATGGGCGGCATCCAGATGCACGTAGTCGTTGATCTTCCGATCCCCCCGGATTCCGTCCCCGGCGCGGATCTCCTCCATGATCGCCCGGCTGACCATGTCCCGGGGAGCCAGGTCGAGCAGCGTGGGGGCGTAGCGTTCCATGAAGCGCTGCTTCTTGCGGTTGCGCAGGATCCCCCCTTCTCCGCGAACCCCTTCGGTGATCAGGATACCCATGCCCCGGATGCCCGTCGGATGGAACTGGAAAAACTCCATATCTTGCATGGGAACGCCCCGCCGCAGCAAAACCGCCGGCCCGTCGCCGGTGTTGGCGAAGGCGTTTGAAGTGGTTCGAAACATCTGGCCGAAACCGCCTGTGGCGAAGAGAATCGCCTTGGCCCGGAAAACATGCAACTCTCCGGTGGCCAGCTCCAGAGCGACCAGACCGGCGACTTTCCGCTTTTCGATCAGCACGTCCAGGACCTGAAACTCGTCGTAGAAGGAGACCTCGTTCTTGATGCACTGCTGGTAGAGAGTCTGGAGGATCATGTGCCCGGTGCGGTCCGCGGCATAGCAGGAGCGCCGCACCGCCGCCTCACCGAAGTTGCGGGTGTGCCCGCCGAAGCGGCGCTGGTCGATGCGGCCTTCGGCCGTGCGG
>Ga0180437_10009275_pt1 | contig 12228 bp, 8 predicted proteins | sample SS_ome_4_FD_132410 | JGI IMG/M metagenome (GOLD analysis project Ga0180437, IMG submission 132410) | Hypersaline lake sediment archaeal communities from the Salton Sea, California, USA - SS_3_D_1 metaG | ecosystem: Environmental > Aquatic > Non-marine Saline and Alkaline > Hypersaline > Sediment... | reverse complement strand
TACCAATGACGTGCGTGAGATCAACCTGATGTTCAACCCCGGCCTTAATCTGGTCATCGGGTCGGCCAACTTCCTGATCATGCCGATCATCGTCGCCCCCACGATTCATCCGCAGCTCGTCCTGACCCCGTTGGCCTACCTAGCGGCCTACTTCTTCATGGTACGAGGCTACCGGCTGCAACTGCGTCCCGCCGCCGAGAGGGTGCGCCGCGAGTTCGGGCGGATGAACACCCGGCTGGCCGAGGCAATCGACGGCGTCGAGACGGTGAAGGGAGCCGCCCAGGAGACACACGAGATCGAACGCTTCATCCAGGCGGTCACCGACTGGCGCGACGCCTACCTGGCCCAGGCGGAGGTCGAGGCGCGCTTCATCCCATTGCTGCTGCTGGGGTTCAACCAAGCAGCCGGGTTCCTGCACAGCCTGTTGCTGTTCCGCGCCGGTGGGATCGACCTGGGCGACGTCATAGCGTTCAACGGGCTGCTGCTCCTCTTCGGCTTCCCCACCTTCGCGGCGCAGTTTGCTTACTCACGGGTATCGTCCGGCATCGCCAGCGCGCGCCGCATCCTGGAACTGATCAACACCGAGACCGAACTGGACCAAAACGTGGCTGGCTACGACGCGCCAATGCAGGGAGCAATCGCCTTCGAGGACGTCTCCTTCTGCTACAAGGCTCCACACGCGCCATGTCGCCTCGATAAAGACGAGGCGACGTTGGAGCATATCAGTTTTCGCGTGGAGCCAGGGCAGACGGTGGCCATCGTCGGACAGACCGGCTCGGGCAAGAGCACGATCGCCAAATTGATCAACCGCACCTACGACGTAGACGGCGGGCGCGTGCTGGTCGACGACGTGGACGTGCGCGACTGGAACATGGCAGCGCTGCGCCGCCAGATATCGATCATCGAGCAGGACATCTTCCTCTTCTCGCGCACCGCCGCGGAGAACATCGCCTTTGGCCACCCTGAGGCAACCCCCGCGGCGATTGAGACGGCCGCACGGGCGGCCCAGGCCCACGACTTCATCGTCAACTTCAGCGACGGCTACGACACGACCATCGGCGAGCGCGGCGTCACGCTGTCGGGCGGCCAGCGGCAGCGATTGGCACTGGCCCGGGCCTTTCTGACCCAGCCGGCCATCCTGATCCTGGACGACGCGACCAGCGCGATCGACAGCGAGACCGAGGACCATATCCAGCGCGCCATCGAGCGCGCCGCGGCCGGCCGCACGACATTTCTCATCACCCACCGGCTGTCGCAGATCCGGTGGGCCGACCTGATCATCGTGATGCGCGCCGGGCGCGTCGCAGCGGTGGGGACGCACGAGGAACTGTTGAGGAAGTCGACTGCGTACAGGAGAATATTTGCTAGGTACGAGCGGTAGATGGCAGCCAGCCCTACCCGTCTACCTTACTACCGAACGTACCAGGAGTCCACATGTCCATCTACCATGGCCTCAACACCGAAGCCTACGACCGGCAATACAGCGATCGGGAGTTGGTAGCCCGAATTGCTGGCTACTTCGCACCGCATCGCCAGCAACTGGCCGTCGTGACCACGCTGATCACGGCCATCGCGGTGGCGGGCGCTGCGCAGCCCCTCGTCGTGTCGCGCGGTCTGGACGCGCTCGTCGCGTCGCCACGCGTGGAGGTGATCGCCACGCTGGTCGCGGCCGTGCTCGCGTTCGGCGTCTTCAACTGGGGCGGCAACTGGCTGCGCCGACGGCTGACCGCCCGCATCATCGGCGACGTCGTCCTGGCACTGCGCCGTGACGCCTTCCAGGCCTCGGTGCGCCACGATCTGTCGTTCTTTGACGAGTTTCGCTCGGGCCGCATCATCAGCCGCATCACGTCCGACACCGAGGAGTTCGCCCAGGTCGTGCAACTCGTCACCGACCTGCTCAGCCAGTTGATGCTGATCGGGATCCTGCTGGTCGCGCTGCTGAACGTCTCGTGGCGGTTGACGCTCATGGTGCTGGCGCTGTCGCCGTTCGTACTGATACTCGCGCTTGGCTTCCGGCGCGTCGCCCGCCGCGTCACCCGCAGGGGATTCCGCGTCCTGGCCGAGGTCAACGCCGCCATCCAGGAGGCGGTGACCGGCATCAGCGTGGCCAAGAACTTCCGGCAAGAGGCAGCGATCTACACGGACTTCGACGACGTCAACCGCCAGTCGTACCGCGTCAACCTGCAGCGGGGCTTAACGCTGGCGACCGTCTTCCCCGTGCTGACTGCGCTGTCGGGTGTGGGCACGGCGATCCTCGTCTACGGCGGCGGTCTGGCAGCCGCCGCAGGATCCATCTCGGTCGGCAACTGGTACCTCTTCATCGTCAGCGTGGACCGCTTCTGGTTCCCGATGATCAACGTCGCCGCGTTCTGGAGCCAGTTCCAGAGCGGGCTCTCGGCGGCGGAACGCGTCTTCGGGCTGATCGATGCCGAGCCGACGGTGCGACAGATCGATCACCGCCCGGTGAAGCGACTGCGGGGCGAGATCCGCTTCGAGCGGGTCAACTTCCGCTACACGGACCAGGAGCAGGTGCTCGACGAATTCTCGTTGCACATCGCGCCCGGCGAGAGTGTGGCACTGGTGGGCCACACCGGGGCAGGCAAAACCAGCATCGCCCGGCTGATCGCCCGATTTTACGAATTCCAGGCCGGGCGGATCACGGTTGATGGGCAGGACATCCGCACCGTTGAGCTGCAGGACTACCGCCGCCAGTTGGGCATTGTGTCACAGATGCCGTTTCTCTTTTCCGGCACCGTCGCCGACAACATCCGTTACGCCCTCTCGGGCGGCCCGGGAGAACCCGGTGAGCCCCTGAGCGACGCGCAAATCGAGGCAGTGGCGCGGCAGATCGGCGGGGGCGAGTGGCTGGAGACGTTGCCCGAGGGCCTGCACACAGACGTGGGCGAGCGCGGCGCGCGACTCTCGATGGGCCAGCGGCAACTGGTCGCGCTGATGCGGGTGCTGGTCCAGTCGCCCGCCATATTCATCCTGGACGAAGCGACCGCCAGCATCGATCCCTTCACCGAGGCCCAGATCCAGGAGGCGATGGACCTGATCCTGAGGCGCAGTACCTCGATCCTGATCGCTCACCGGCTCTCGACCGTGCGCGCGGTCGACCGGATCATCGTGCTGGAGAGCGGGCGCACCATCGAGGAGGGAGACCACCAGGCGCTGATGGACCAGGGCGGCCACTATGCGGACCTGTACGACACCTACTTCCGGCACCAATCGCTCGAATACGTCGAGGAGGTAGGACAGCGCCGGCGAGGGGCCGCCGCGGCCTGACGGGCATTGGCGCGTATGCATAGTGAAAGACGTACGAGACATATGCGCCCGGTCCACAGCTTTCGCGACGCTATGTTTTGACTTCTTCCCATAGTTGCCATACAATATGGACGCCGAAAGAGAGTCCCTCGTGGCACGAGTGGCCCTAGACGCTTGACCGGAGGAGGATTCCAGTGGCCGAGATCACCGATTTTCACCTCCTTGTCCGCCTGGAGCCCAAGGGCGGAGGAACGTTGGAGTACACCGACGTAGTCACGTACACCCCCTACGCCAACCTCCCCGACTGGATGAGCGGACGTGGCCAACCGGGCGAAGTTTTGACAACCACGCTATGCAAATAGGAGTCGGAAAATGAACGACCAACTGGCACTTTTTATCGACTTTGAGAACGTCGCCATCTGGGCCGAGCAGGCCTTCTTCGACCTCAAGCTCACCAGTCTGATGGAGTACTTGCAGGGCCGCGGGTCCGTCGTCGTCAAGCGGGCCTATGGCGACTGGGCGAGGTTCTCCCGCTACCGCGACGATATGCTGGATAACTCCATCGACCTGATCCAGATGTACAGCGTGCGGGCTGGCAAAAACCGGGCTGACATCCGGCTGGCGCTCGATGCCTTCGAGACCGCCGTCAACCGCCCCCAGATTGAGACCATTGTCATCGTCTCCGGCGACAGCGACTTCGGCGCCCTGGCCTCCAAGTTGCGTGAGTACGGGCGGTACGTCCTCGGCATTGGACCGCGGGACATCACCCACGCCCTGCTCGTCAAGTCGTGCGACGAGTTCGTATACCTGGAGACGGTGCTGGGTGAGAAGCCGGAGCCCACCGAGACGCCCACGTCCGCGCGTGAGGACACCCGCCAGCTCCTGCAGGCCGCGCTGTCTGCCCACGGCAAGCGCGGAGAGTTGCCGATCCTGGCCGCCCGCCTGAAGCAAACGATGCTGTCCATGGATTCAACGTTCAACGAAGCCAACCTGGGCTATGGCCAATTCAGAGCGTGGCTGGAGGACAACGAGGATGTCGTCAGGCTATTCTTCAAGGATCTCCAACTCTACGTCGCGCCTGCGGATTTTGCCATGCCCGAGGACTTCGCCCTGGCCCGGAAGCCACCCGCTGCCGGAGAGGAAAAACCGGCTCCGCCGCCACGGACAAATCTGGCGGACTCCTACAGGAGCGTCTTCGACAAGGTCATCGCCGTTGACCTGGAGACACGCCGTGACGTCCTGCGCGACATCTATCGCGAACTGAGCCAGCGTCCGGGAGAGTGGACGCCCGGCTCTCTGCTGACCGAGCTTCAGTCGCGCTACGAGTCCAAGGATCGGCCTCGCGACAGGAAGGTCCTGCTCAAGGTCTGGCAGATGGGCTTCCACCAGCGGGCATACGAGTACCTGGGTAGCACGTCTTTCAGCACTCCGGTCCGGTTGGCGGACGACATCGACGGCCAGACGACCTTCATCCGCCGGGCGGAATCAAAGTTCGTGTACGCTGTGATCAAGGCCGATTTGGAGATCGATCCGTCTGAACTGGCGGCCGTCTTGCTCAATGACCGCACCCAGGTGGACTACGTCCAGGCACTACTCGACGATCTCGAGCGGCGCGATCTCATCGTGCGGGACGGCGATCAATACCGGCTGCCGGGACGCAGTGAAATCCCCTTGCTCGACGACCCCAACCTCGAGGTAGTGACCCACGACATTCAAACCGTCCAGCTTCCGGGAGATCTTGGCCGGGATGTGGAGGCAGCGAAGCGTCTGGCCAAGAGCGCCATGGCCAAGCGCTCGCACGACTTTGCCGCATCGGCACGCGACTTCTTGATGGCCTGCCGCGTTCAGTGGGACGCCGTGGAAAGACGGGAAGCTGATGCCAGCCTGGAGGATCTGCGCTGGTACGCAGCCTCCTACGCCTCCGTCAGGGCAGGTGAGCTGTCGCAAAACCAGGACTACGCCGCCGCCCAACCATACTACCTGGCCTTCTTTTCGCTGGTGCAGGAAGGCACACCACTCTGGGACCGCACGCGCAAGTTGATCAATCCGCTCCTTCACTACTATTGGAGGAACGTTGCGCGCGAGATGGACATTGAGTTGGCATACACCAAATCGCCAGCAGAGCTGGCGGTTCAGGTCGCGGCCCACCCAGATCCAACGTTGCCCCAGAAGTGGCAGGAAGCGACACAACGGCTGGCCCAGGTCAATCCAGACGTACTCCGCCGGGTGGCGAACCAGATCCGGCTCACGCAGGCAGACGCACCCCAAGCTACCCAGGTGGCCGGCCAGATCGAGAGTATGCTGGAGGACTGACAGGGGAGATATGCACGATCGGAAACACACGTGGAGAGCGTGTGAAGGAGGTGCCAAGTGCAAATCACAAACGTCGAGGTCGCTCCGGTCGATCTGAGTCTGCGCCTGCCTTACCGGACGGCCTACCACGACGAGATTGACCACGTGACCGTCGTGTTCGTCCGGGTCGAGACCCGTCAGGGGCGGGTTGCCTGGGGCTGCGCCGCTTTCGACCCTGCCATCACCGGCGAGACCGCGGCGGACGTCGTCCAGGCCTGCCGGGCCTGCGCCGACCGCGCCCGCGATCTGAACCCCCTGAACACCGAATATGCGCTCGACGAACTGGCCCAGCTCACCGAGCGCACTCCGTCGGCGCTGTGCGCGTTCGACCTTGCATTCCACGACCTGTTGGGCCTGGCCACCGGGATGCCCCTCCACCGCCTCCTGGGCGGCTACCGGAACCGCATCCAGACGTCCGTGACGATCGGCATCACGTCGATCAAGGATACCGTATCGCTAGCCCGCGACCGCGCCCGGCAGGGCTTCCGCATCCTCAAGATCAAGGGCGGGCTCGACCCTGAGGGGGACGTCCACCGCGTGCAGGCAGTCACCAAGGCGCTGCCCCATCATACGCTCCGCCTCGATGCCGATGGGGGCTACACCGTCGAGCAGGCCCTTGACGTGGCACGTGCGCTGATCGGGAAGCTGGAGATGCTCGAGCAGCCCACATCTGCCAAAGACCTGGACGGACTACGGGAGGTCACGCGGCACAGCCCGGTGCCCGTCCTGGCCGACCAGAGCGTCGTTGGCCCCGCATCAGCGCTCGAGATTGCCTCCCAGCGGGCCGCGGATGGGATGAGCATCAAGCTGGCGACGTGCGGCGGGCTGCGCTGTGCCCGCCAGGTAGACACCATCGGCCGCGCCGCGAAGATGACTACGATGGTCAGTTGTGTCCACGAGCCGGCGCTGCTCACCGCCGCCGGACTGAGCTTCGCCCTCAGCAGCCCCAACGTCCACTACGGGGACCTCGACGGTCATCTCGACCTGATTGGCGACCCCACTGTCTCTGGCTTTCTGTTGCAGGAAGGCTGGCTCATCGCTACCGACACACCAGGACTGGGCTGCGTGGTCGATCTATGACACCGATGACAAAGGAGGTCAAGGCTGATGTCATCCACCCGGGTTCGAAAGCTCGCTACCCGGCGCGACCTGCGGGCCTTTGTCAAATTCCCCTGGCAGGTTTACAAAGACGATCCCAACTGGGTGCCCCCCTTGCTCTCCGAGCGTTTGGGGTGTCTGAACCCTGCCACGGGCCTTTTCTACAAGCACGCCGACGTGGCGCTCTTCATCGCCCGCCGGGGTCGAGACACGTTAGGTACCATCGCCGCTTTCGTCGACCATCACCGCATCAAGCACCTGGAGCGGGCAGAGGGTGGCTTCGGCTTCTTCGAGGTCATCGAGGACTACACCGTCGCTAAGCGGTTGCTCGACACGGCATGCGAATGGCTGCGGGCACGCGACATGTCCGTGGTGCGCGGCCCTACCAGCTTCACCACAAACGACTGCCCCGGCGTGCTCATCGAAGGCGCCGACTGCCCACCGGTGATGCTCGAGGCGCACACTCCGCTCTACTATAAGGACTTCTTGGAACGATATGGGATGGAGAAAGAGAACGACCTGTTCGCCTGGCGGGCCTTCCGCTCGCAGATCGGCGAGGAGTTGAAAAACATCCCGCCGCAACTCACCCGCGTCGCCGACGTCGCGCGAAAGGTGGCCAACGTCACGATTCGCAAGATTCGGATGGACAAGTGGAACGAGGAGATATCCACGGCCTACTACCTCTTTGACACCACGCTGCGCGGCCTCCCCGACCACATTCCGCTGACCGAGGCCGAGTTCCGCCGCTTTGCAGACCAGATGCGCCCTTTCCTGGATCCGGACCTAGGGCTGGTCGCGGAGTTTGATGGCAAGCCGGTCGGGTTCTGTGTCGCCATCCCCGACGTCAACCGAGCGCTGATCCATCTCAACGGCCGGCTCTTTCCCATCGGCTGGCTCAAGCTGGCCTACTACACGCGCCAGATTGACGTCGTCAGCTTCAAACTGATGGGCGTCCTGGAAGAATACCGCCGGCGGGGGATCGACGCCCTGCTCTACCTGGAGGCCGTCAGGACGGTATTTGACAAGGGCTACGAATGGCTGGACGGCTCCCTTACCTCCGAATACAACCCGATGGTCAACCTGATCGCCCACCGCCTGGGTGCGGAACGGTACAAGCGCTACCGGTTGTACAAGATGACGCTGTGAGGCAGCGGAATGGTCAGCTCAAATATGACGATGGCTGACGCCATCTGCCACGTGGCCGAGTCACGCCGCAACCAGGAGGCGCTCATCTGTGGCGAGGTGCGGGCCACGTACGGCCACTTGTTTGAGCAGATCGGTGCACTGGCACGGGGCCTCCACTCGTTGGGAATCGACAAAGCGGACAAGGTCGCTACCCTCCTGCATCCAGGGCCCGATTTCGTCACCCTGTTCTTCGCAGTCGCTAGCCTGGGCGGCATTATCGTACCCCTCGACCCCCGGTTGCGTCGCCGAGGGCTGAGCGCCGTGATCCAAGACGCGGAGCCGGTCGCACTCGTGACTGCCCACCCCGTCGGGGCCGGGCTGCTCCGCCAGGCCGCCAGCCTGCGCCACGTCATCCTCACCGGCGAGGGGGAAGCAGGTGGCCCGTCCCTGGCTGGTCTGATCGCCGCTGGGAGGAGCGCCTCTCCACCGCCGCAAGACGTCTCGCCCGATGATCTCCTGGGGCTCCTGTACACCTCCGGCACGACCGGGACGCCGAAAGGCACGATGCACAGCCACCGCAGCCTGATCGCGCCCGTCGTCGCCAGCATCAAGCTGCGCGAGTTGTGGATCCGGCGGCCCAATCTCAGGACGCTGGGGCAGACGGCCAGGGCCCTGGCCCGCTACCGCGGCAGGCTGCTGCGCGCCGCCGGCCGGCCCCAGACCTTTCTCTCCACCGTCGGGTGGCACACCATCACCGGGCTGGAGGTCATGCTCCAGGCACTCCTGATGGGCGACCGGCTGGTCATTATGCCGCGATTCCATCCCCGGGAGGCGTTGGAGTGGATCGAGCGGGAGCAAGTGACCGTCCTCGTCGCGGTGCCCATGGCCTTCCAGGTGATGCTGGGGGTACGGGATTTTGAGCGGTATGACATCTCCTCGCTCCTCATCTGCGGGACTGGCGCCGCGCCGTGTCCGCCGCACCTGGCACAGGAGATCCAAAAACGGTTCGGCTGCGCCATCCACATCGGGTTCGGCGCGACGGAGACGGCCGGTGGCATCGCCGCCACCAGCCTGTCCGATTCCGCCGAGCGACAGTCCGAGACCGTCGGGCGCCCAATGCCCGGCGTGCAGATCAAGATCGTGGACGAGCAGGGGCGCGCGCTGTGCCCGGGCCAGGTCGGGGAGCTGATCTGTCGCAGTGACAGCGTCATGCTCGGCTACTACCACGCTCCCGACGCGACCGCCGAGGTGATGGACGAGGACGGTTGGTACCACACCGGTGACCTGGCGGTGATGGACGACGAGGGATACCTGCGTATCGTAGGGCGCAAGAAGGACGTGGTTATCCGGGGCGGGCAGAGCATTTATCCGCCCGAGATCGAGGCCTATCTGGCCTCGCACCCCAAGATTCGAGAGGTGGCAGTCGTGGGCATACCCGCCGCTGTGGGGGGAGAGCGCGCGTGGGCCTTTGTCATCCTCAAGGATGGGGCGGAGATGAACGCCCAGCAAGTCCTCGACTACTGCCGGGCCGAATTGGAGCCGTACAAGGTTCCTGCCCGCGTGTGCTTCGTGGCCGATTTTCCCCGATCACAGACGGGCAAGCCGCAGAAGTTCAAACTACGCTCAGTCGCATGCCAAGCGACACCGGGAGGTGAAACATAGGAAAGAAAAATCCCACCCAGGATCCCGTCCCCTTCGAGGAATTTCAGCACATCATCGCCAACGAACTGCAAGTGGAGCAAGGCAAGGTGGTCCGTGAGGCCTCATTTGTGGATGATTTGCTTGCCGACTCCATCCAATTGGTCGAGCTGATGCTGCACATGGAGGAGATGGGGATCCGTATCCCGATGGAGGCCGCCTGGGAGGTGAAGACAGTCGGCGACGCCTACCGGCTCTACAGGGAGCAGATCGCCTGACATGCGAGCGTCACACCTCGCCGTACACAAACTGCCCGCCGATCATCGTCGCCACCACCTGCGTCTCCCCGATCGCCATGGGGTCACATGCGAAGATGTCCCGGTCGAGCACAATCAGGTCGGCCAGTTTCCCGGGCGCCAGGGAACCCAGACGATCCTCCAGCCCGGCGGCGTAGGCAGCGCCCAGCGTGTAGGCGCGGACCGCCTCCTCCACCGTCAGCCGTTGCCGTGGGTACCACCCCTGTGGGCCGGGGAAGCCGTCAGCGCGGCGCCGGGTCACGGCTGCGTGGATGCCCACGAAGGGGTTGAGATCCTCCACCGGACAATCGGAGCCGAAGGCCAACACGGTGCCAGCCTCCAACAGGCTGCGCCAGGCGTAGCCTGACGCGCAGCGATCCCCCCAGTAACGGTCGGCCATCTCACAGTCCTGCGTCGCGTGGATCGGCTGCATCGAAGCCACGACGCCAAGCGCGGCCAGCCGGCCCACGTCGTCCGGGTGAAGCAATTGGGCGTGCTCGATGCGATGGCGCAGCTCACCTTTACCCGCCCCGCCCACGTCGGCCAGCGCGTCCAGCACCATGCGGTTGGCCCGGTCGCCGATGGCGTGCACGGCCAGCGGAAGCCCACCGGCGGCCGCCCTACGGGCCAGCACGCGCAGTGTGTCCGCGTCCGTGGTCGCGACCCCTACGTTCTCCGGCTCCCCCGCGTACGGGGCCAACATCGCCGCCGTGCGTGACCCCAGCGCGCCGTCGGCAAAGACCTTGATCCCCCCCACCCGCAGCCAGTCGTCGCCCAGCCCGGCCCGCAGCCCGACTTCCAGCACAGCGTCCAGTACGTCGACGGGCAGAAACTTCACCACCCGCAGTCCAAGCTCGCCCCGCGCCCGCAGCCGCTGATAGGCGGCGAAAGCCGGCACGCCGTCCACATCGTGGATCGCCGTCAACCCAACGCGCCACGCGCTCGCGAAGGCCTCCTGCAGCGCGTCGTCCGTCTCCTCCGGCCCCTGCGGTGGGATGAGCCTGGTGACCAGGTCCATCGCGCTGTCTTCGAAGAACATCCCATCCGGGCAGCCCTCCACGTCGCGCCCGATGCGCCCACCAGGTGGATCGGGGGTCCCAGCGGTCACGCCAGTCAGGCGGAGCGCCAGCGAGTTACCCACCAGCGCGTGACCGTTCTTGGCCCGCAGCATAACCGGGTGGTCCGGCGCGACGCTGTCCAGGTCGCTGGCCCTGGGGAAACGACGTTCAGGCCACCGTTCCTGGTCCCAGCGCAGCCCGACAATCCACTCGCCCGGCCTGGTCTCGCGCGCCCGTTCGGCTACCAGCGCCAGCACCGCCTCCAGCGACGCCGCCTCGGAGAGGTCCAACTTGCGCCGGCTCAGCGCGTAGGAGGTGAAATGAATGTGACTATCGCAGAGACCCGGGAGCACACAGCGCCCGCCCAGGTCAAGGACCGTCCCACCAGGGGCCAGGAGTTCGCGAAGGCGGTGGTCTGAGCGGCTAGATCCGGTCGCAGGGCCGTCCCCCACAGCAAGGACCCGGTCACCGGCGATGGCCACCGCCGAGGCCCAGCGACGCCCGGCGTCCATTGTGAAAACCCGCCCGTTAACCAGAAGTTTGTCGGCCAGCATACCAGAATCACTGGAATAGAACAAAAGCTGTTCTCCGTCTTCTGTCTTAAAACGCACCTAACTGGCACTGTCCAATGCGGAGACCCAATCTTTCGGCGGCGTTCGCCACGTGCAACTTGGGCATCCCAAACCGGGCTGCAACTGCCCAGGCGACGGCACACGGCAATCGGCCCAGAATCAACCCCTCCCGGATCGCCTGCTCCAGTTGCGGTGACACATTCTCGGCCGGCTCGACCACGCTCTTCTGCTCGCCGTGGCCAAACAGCCCCAACTGGCAGCGGATGAGCCGCACGTCCAGCGCAGTGGCCGCCTGCCCGACCGCCCGCGGCGCCACGCCCAACTCCTCCGCAATGCGGAAGGCCTCCGCGCACCGCAGCCGCCCGTCCCGCGCCCGGTCCTCAACCGCGGCCAATAGCTGCTCCTGTATCTGAGTTTCCATCACATCCCCTCCTCAGCACGACTACCCTCACCCACGAAACAAGCCCCCTACGAAGTAGGGGGTTCCGTGACGGCTAACCCCGGCGCAGCCGGGGAAGAGGGTCAAATGCACCAGAGTTCATCCTGGGGCTCGCTCAAATATTCGGCCCCCTGCGGCGTGACGACCACATCCTCCTCGCAGCCGATGTAGCCACGGCCCGGGACGTATACCCCCAGTTCGATGGCGAAGACGTTCCCGACCTCGATCTCGCCCTCGACCGAGGTCCCGTACCAGTCCCAATGCGGCCCCAGGACTGTCGCGCCGTCGTGCGCCGTCCGGCGTCGGCGCTGCGCGGCTCGTCAGCCCACGGTGAGGCAGACGACGCCGGTGAACACCAGCACGGCCGCGAGCACCTGCAGCGGCCT
>Ga0180437_10009273_pt1 | contig 12229 bp, 14 predicted proteins | sample SS_ome_4_FD_132410 | JGI IMG/M metagenome (GOLD analysis project Ga0180437, IMG submission 132410) | Hypersaline lake sediment archaeal communities from the Salton Sea, California, USA - SS_3_D_1 metaG | ecosystem: Environmental > Aquatic > Non-marine Saline and Alkaline > Hypersaline >... | reverse complement strand
AATCTCTCCATTTTAAATCATGCCCTCATATTTGTTCAATTCTTTAAACGCAGATTGCGTCCAAAGCATCATTCTCCCGGGATTTCCCCCCGGTGCTATATTATCAATCGATAGGTTATCAATTTTGATAATATCTGTCCCAGGGATGTTTCTTGACGCTTTCACTATACCAAAATCGTCTTTGATCACTATTAAGATTCCTTTTTTTGTTTTATATTTGCGACCTCTAGTTTTTCCCCTTCCTGCTCTAATTTTTTTACCATCTTTTACTTTTAATAATTCATCTTTTAAACCAAAATCGCATAAGAGTGAGTAAATACTCTCTGTTTTTTTTATTGTTTGGATCTTATCATCAACTACTAAAGGAATATCTGGAACATCATTGACAAGATGCCCCCTTTTTTCTACCCAATATCGATCACCTGAAGCAGAGATTGCTGAGATTATCGATAATCTCCGGGCTTTTTTATTAATCTTTTTTTCTAATTGCTTTTCAGCCTTAATAGGGTGGGTTCTCCTTCCCCCTTTAGCAAAAGGAACACGCCCTACATTTCTTGCAGTAGGATATCCAGATCCCTTTAATCGAGGAGCTCTTGACAAACCATGCCCTGTACCCCATCCTTCCGCGGTATTCCTTAACCCTGCTCTCGAATCTCTTCCTTGTGCTTGTTTATTTCCACTTTGAAACGCCTCATTAGCCTGTAAAACGAGATCTTTCCTTACTTTCACATTAAATACTTTTGGCTTATCGATTACTTCTTTCTCTTTAACATCCAAATTATAAATCCTTATTTTTTCCATAAAATCACGCTTTTAGGTAAATTTATTTTCTTTGTTGACTTTCTCGGTTAATAAAAGTAATTTCTGGAGATTTTACTTCGAAAGTTTTCAAGGGTCTTATGGTTTTTCTTATTCTAATTAATCTTTTTTTTGGTCCTGGAATTGAACCCAAAAGCATTATATAATCTCCTTTAATCTTTCCATATCTTATAAATCCCCCTTTTGGGTTTATCTCTTCTTCATTTTCTCCTATTACCATAATACGCTTATGGTATTCGGTTCTTTGATGGAATCCTAATTGTCCTGGTCGAGGAACTGTATAAAGAACTCTGGCTGGATGCCATGGGCCTATACACGCAACAGCTCTTCTTACCTTACTATTTTTTCTCGTTAAAATTCTAATCCCAAATCTTTTAACCGGTCCTTGAAATCCTTTACCCTTGGTAACGGCTATAATATCAACTAGATCACCTTCCATTAAGATATCTCTTGCTCTAATTTCTTTTCCTAGTTTTTCTAAGGCGTAATTTATACCTTCAAAAGGCCCTTCATGTAAGCTTAATTTGATCTCAATAATGTCTGGTTTTTTTCTTGGTAGAGAAGTATTGTAAGGTTGAGTTTGAAAAATACCTCTACTCTCGCTTGTTTCATTTACATTTTTAAGTAGAAGGTCTTTATTTTTTTTTTGATCAATCTTTTCTAGATTAGGAATATTTATTTTTCTAGATAGATAATCGCTAATTTCATCAGCAAAAATTTCACCAGCGATAAATCTTCCATAATCATCTTTATTATAGATTCTAATCCCTATAAGGATTAAAGGAGGGACCTCTATGATAGTAACGGGTTTCATTAATTCTTTTCCATAATATGGACTGTTCTTTTGATCTTCGATATAAGTTATATGGGTCATGCCAGCTTTAAATCCTGCGAAACCAAGAAAATTTGTGTCTTCAGAGGTATCTATCCAATGTCTTACACGCCCTTTCATTGTAGCAGCTCTCTTCCTAGGTAGGTATGCTAAAGAACCATGCCTTGGAGCGTGTTTTTTGCGATGTGCCATAAATTATCACTTACGATAAGAAATATTTTAAAATAAATAAATTTTGTGATTACGCTTGAAATACATGCCAAATAGAACGAATAAAAAGAGTCATTTAAATCATTAATTGATATAAATATTTTGAATGGTAATGAATGTATTAAAAAAAATAAAAGTGCAAGAAAGATGCTATTTTGATGGTACAAAAAGAAGTATACTAATTATAGATTGCAATAATTGCCAAGAAAAAAAGAATAACTTTACTGTGACTAAAAACTGTCTGGTGTGCTTTTTCAACTGCGTGTATTTTTATAATAATCGAAGAATCAGTAATGTATTATTCAATTCTCAAGAATATGAAATTAAATTTAGTCAGGTTGGTTTGTTTTTAGAATATTACCATAAGATAAAAGATATTAAGAAGCTCACTAAAAAGTTTGAAACTATTAGAAAAAAATATTGTATCTATGATGAATTCGGATGTAAAGTTTTTTTAAAGACTGAATTCATTAACGATTTAGATTATAAAGATCCAATATCTTTATATGTTTCTCTTGTAAAAGATATTTCATTAGTGGAGTCATACAATATATATGATTCGAACTGCATTGATTGTTTAAAAGAAATTAATAATTTATTAAAAATGATCATAGGTTTATTAGATAAGATTCAAATAATAAGTAATTTTAAAAATCGCAATGCAAAAAACAACTTTCTACTTAAACCACTAGAATTTTACCAATCTTTATTTACTGAAACCTTTTTAATGAAAGAGAGTGAGAAAACTAAAACAATTTCCTCAAAAATTAAACAAAAAGAAGATATTATTGATGTTTATGAAGTGGGAAAAGATCAACTCTTTCAGATTACCATATATAATGTTCGGGAAGAATATGAAAAAAGGTACACCGCTGAAATATTTTTTGAATCTGTTTCATATAAAAGCCTTTATCTCAAGATAATTCAAGATTGTCTAAATACAATGACCTCAATTAAATTTAACCAAGTCATACCATTGGAGAGACTAATAAAGATCTATAAAAAAGAGATTTTAGTGTTTTTAGACAAAAAATTCAACAATCTCTCTAATAAGGATAAAAGAAAAATTGCATTATTTGTAGCTCTGAAAAGAATAAAACTAATAAGACTATTTCCTTTGCTAATTGATGATAATGTCGAAGAAATATTTTTAGATTCACAAAATGATAAAATTTATATTAACCATCAAAGATTTGGTCGTTGTATAACGGATTTAAGACTAAGTGCTGCTGAAATTGAGCGCTTAAAAACATTTTTAAGAATTTATAGTGGTCTAAGACTTGATTACACGAACCCTAGTATTAAATTTGTCATAAAGAATACATATTTTCATTGTAGGTTTGCAATTGACATCGAACCCTTGCATATTAATAATTTTGGATTAGACATCAGAAAGTTAAATAAAAACATTTTTTCAATACAAGATTTGTTAAAAAACGAAACTCTTAGCCCTTCAATGGCCGCATTTTTATATTTTGCACTTATACACAAACTTAACATTACGGCAACAGGAGAGACAGACTCGGGCAAAACTACTCTAATTAACGCTTTGGATCTCCTTACCCCTAAGGAATTTAGAAAGATTTATATTGAAAACGCAGTTGAGTCATTAAATCAGGTAGAATTTGGCAAACATCAACTCAAGTATATAGTTGATTCACTCGAAAGTTCTGAAGCAAGAATTAAAGGGATAAAAGAATATTCTAAAGCTAATCAAATTAAGATATTACTCCACCGTTCGCCAGATATCATCTATTTAGGCGAAATATTAACTAAAGAAGAAGCAAATGCTCTATTTCATTGTCTTGCTGCAGGTTTACGCGGTTTTCAAACAATTCATTCTAAAACGAATGATTCGCTATTAAATCGCCTAGTTAATTTTTTTAATATTGATAGTTCATGCTTAAATGACTTAGATTTAGTCGTTCTTATGAAGAAATCCTATTACAAAAGAAAAATGATTTCAATATCAGAGATACATCGTGAAAATGGCTCTTATGCAAATAAACTAGAAAACATTTTTGATTACATTCCTGAAAGTCAAGAATGGAGGTTAATGAAACCTCTTTATAATGCAAATGTAATCCAAAAACTTAAGAAGTTTGAAGATCTAAATGAAGAAAGATTTATCGCAATTATGGAAGTGTACAACGATGTTTTTCAACACCTTTTAAAAGTCCCGAGAATCGAAAATCACGACGTCGTCTCATTTTTTCACAAGCTTTCTTATTTTTCTTTCAAATCAATGGATCAATTGAAGTATTTTTGGGATAGATGGAAAAATAAATGAAGTTTAAATTCCTATTATAGAAAATATTAATATGTCAAATTTACTGGAGAAAGCTTTATTAACGGGTTTTGGAATATTCTTGTTAACGACATTATTATCCCTAATATCTCCATTTATCGCCATAGTTTCCGATTTTAATAATAATCAAAGTGATGATTTATATGACTATATGGATTTCATCAATCACTTTGATAGCGCATTAAAACAAGTCATTATAAATCCCGAGTCAGTTTATTTTGAAAAGATTGAATATCCAATAAATCTAAACATTACTTTAGAAAATAAATATGCAAAATTCTATTTTCCCTATGGAAGTGATATTCATGTAGAAATTTTGGAATATGATGCGGTTTTTAATCCTCGCACATTTCAAGATTTTCCAGCAGAAATGTATTACCTCTCCATTTCAACAGATTTAAATTTTATTAATGTGGTTTTTATTTAACTAAGTAAGTTGATATTATGAGCGCATACGGAAAATATATTCATTTTTGCAAGGCATTCAGAAATATAAAACTACCACAAATCAGATTCAAGAATTTAAACCAAAGATATAAACATATTTATAAAAATAAATACAAAATTGATGAAATAGCTATTAATAAAGCCAGTTTCATCATCTTCGTAGCTTTTTTCTCAATATTTATGGTAATATCAGCTTTACTTTTCGAGATAAATATTTTTTATTTGGGTTTAATATCACTTCTTTTCTCTACTATAATCACTTATAAATTTAATTTATTTATATATAATAAAATTAATAAAAGAGAATCCCGAATAAACGCATTACTTTATCTACTTAGAATAGATTATGAACTTCTTCAAAGATCGTTAAGATTTAACGCAGATTATTGCTTAAACTTTATTAAATTAATGATAAATTACGACATCCTTCTATCAAATTCGTTTAAATCTATTCTAGGAAAAATTCACGATGGACATACTCCAGAAGAAGAATTGAACACAATTATTACGCCATCTAAAGATTTTAACGATTATTTAAGGGGATTATTGATTAATAATTTTCAAACCGATAATATAATGACAAAAATTGAGGAGAAAACACTAGAAAAGGATTTTAAAATATTCTTAAGACAGATTCAAAATAAAATCGCATTACTCTTTTTCGTAGGGATTTTTTTTCCAATTGGTTCCTGTTTTTTTATATTATTTCAAATTATTAATCCTTTATTCATATTTGTTGTGATACCCATATTATTTTTATTATTGCGTTTATTATACGAAAAATTCATGAAAGTTGACAGCCATTTACTAGGAATATTGAATGAAACATCAAGCTCCGAAAGAAAAAAATTTAAAGAATTCCTGTTATTCATTAAAAATTTCGCGATTAATTTAGAACATAATACATCTCCGGAAAAAGCATTTATCAATACTTTTATACGAAATAAGGAACATTTTCATCTTATAAAAAAACCATTACTAAATCAAATATCGTCTTTAGTATCATTGTCCTATTCTTTTAGTGAAATGATGGATCATTTAAAGCTCGAATTGGCTTCAACAAAATATCAGTTGATCCTAGAATCAATAAAAAATATGGTTGAAGAAAATGCGTATTATACTTCCTCGAAAGTTATTGATATAGTAAAAATGATTAAAAAACACAAAAAACTCGAAAATGACCTGAACATTATAATTCAAGGAGAAACATTCAAGATTTATACATTTTTGATTTTATTGTCATTAATAGTCGGAGCGATTGGGGGGATATTTCCTTTTTATACCCTTTTAGGGCAAAATTTCAATATTAGTCAAGACACTATTAATTTTACGATTCTTAACTCTTCAACCTTTATCACGCTCATTAGCATTCTCTTTACACTCATGACATGCCTAATAATTACCTCTTATTATTTTTTAAAAGTAATTAATAGGGAAAAGCATTCATATATAATTTTTCTTGTAATTATGGAGTTTATCTTTATCTTTTTTTTGAGTTATACCTTGACAATTAATTTCTTTTAAATATTTTATTCCAACTAAGCATTAAAGTATAAATAAAGCAATTGAATAATTAAAAACAGCCCTATAAAGCCACATATTATGTTAGAATAATATAAAAATATTTGAAAAAACAAGATGCCTTCTAGATTATTTAAAAATATTAATTTATTGAAATCATCCAATAAAATATAGAAAGGGATTAGCATTATCAAGAAAAAAACTAATGAAAATGTTGTTGAGTAAGAATCTGCAGATATTATGGAAAAAATAAATAATGAAAAAAAAATCAAATAAAACACCGTTATTTCAATTATTATTACACTAAGATCCATCACGACCTATTATTTCTTGTTAACAAAATATTTAAAGTACTCTGTCCTTTAAGCGTGCTCTAATGGTACATATGAAGGATTAGTGAATAAAAGACACCATAAGCAAGACTGATCTAGAGTTTTTTTACCAAGGATCCCATTCTTCTGGATCTAATTTTTCCATATCGTCATTATCTTCAAAATATTCTTCAGCAGGCTCAGAATTCATTTGATATATCTCATTATTTACTTCTGTCCCCTCTTGAATTGGTGTTGCATTGCTCTGAATTAGATTTAAATCTTCTTCAATTATTATTGAATCTTCTCCAATTACAACATCTTTAAACGCAGATATTAAAGAGAGAAAATTATAAAACTCTTCTTTATTCATCTCAACTTTAACAGAATTATCTTTATTAACAATAGCAAGCTTAATAATCCGGACAACACCACTAATCTCTACTGATGTTAATTCAATATATTCATCTTTCTTTTTTAAGTCGATTTTCCATGATGTCTCTCTTTTTTTTTCAATCTCCATTCTTAACTTTTCACTTTCTCAAATAATTAATCTACACTAATACAATAATAATTCATAAATTTAAAGTTAGTTATTTAAGATATTATTCTTATTCCTATAAATTGCGAGATAGAAACAATAGGCTCTCTTATTTTTTTTATTTGTCTTGAAAAAAAATTAAAAAAGAAAAAAAAGTTAAAGTAATTTCTCCAAAAAGAGATCTTGGATGAAGTCTATTAATGGTTCATTTTTAATTATTTTTGTTAATAGGGAATTTAAATCCTCAATATCCAGAGTTCTAATCATTTCTTTCATGATTGTTTTCAAATCACTCTCTAGGGTAATTTTGTGCAACTTGGAAATTTTGGATAAAATCCCCTGCGTGTCGTCGTTTTCTAATAAAAACTTAAATTTTTCGTATATTGTCTCAAAATCCTCATTATCAAGATCTAATTCGGAGAAAAAATCTATAGATTGATTCAAAGTCTTTTTCGTTATTAGAGCATTCATATTCATTTACTTTTTCAATAAAAGTTATTAATTTTTTCTAGATACAGTTATTTAAATTCCAATTTTTAAAATATTAGTAATATAATAAGAAATTATACAAACTAAAACAAGGGGCGCTCTTAAATGAGCTAATATTTGAAATACATTAGTATTATTATTATAAATTAAATAAAAAGCAAGAATATGAAATTTATCGTTTTTAACTTCCTTTACATCAGCAACATTGAAGAATCTATAGAATGCTTTAATGAATATTCGCTTGAAAACGGTAACATTAATATAAAACTCGAATAATATCTCGAACGAATATTTATTTACTCCAATAACATTAGTACAGAAATTAATAGCAAATACTACTATGAAACATATTGATAACAATAAAAAGAACTTCATGAGAAATGAAAAGCTAAATAAATTCACTGGAATAATTGAAAAAATTAAAACAATTAATTTACCATCACTACCCCCAATAATTGTCAATGAAAATAACGTTAATGATAGTATAAATGTCATGATAGAGGAAATAAGTTTTAAAATGATGAAAATGAGAGCATTTTGCATGGAGATAATATTCATGAAATTAAGGATAAAGCTAAATAGAAACAAGTCTTTAAAGCGTTCATTTGAAATTATTCGAAATTTTATGTCGCAATAGAGGCTAAAAAGAAATATTGTTGCTATTGCTATTTGAGCGAAAAAATCTGCATTTTCAGTAGAAATAATTAACCCTGTTAAATATAAAATGAGTAATATTAACAGTCCAATACGAAATATAATCTGATTAATATTGCTTCTCTTTGTTAACACACATTTTTATGTGAAATGAATCTTTTAAATTCTAAGAATTTTTACATTGAGTAGAAATGCATTATATAGGAAATGTTTAGAAAGAGCTTTCCCATATTTCTATGAATTTTTTCAAACTTCTCGCTTTTATATTTTCGGTCTTATAGCGATAAATTCTAATGCGTCCAAAGTTCTTTTCCTGAATTAAATCTACTCTTTTTAAATAATTTAAGTGTTTAAGTACATTTGAATGATTTAATCTGGCTTTATTTATAATTGAAGTTATTGACAATTCGTTATGAAATGCCAAAATCTTTAAAATTCTGATTCTTGCTTTAGAACCTAACAATTCTTCAATGGTATAACCGTTTAATTTTGATATCATAGTATAATTCCTTTTAGAGTTAGTAATTTTAAAATGGTTTCCTCAAATTTATTTAAAGGAATGATAGGAATTTCGATTAACGCTTTTCTTCCCTTAATTCTTTCACTCATGACTTTTACAGAGATAATATTTTCCTTTTTGAATTCTTGAAGATAATTCCATAATTGAGAATATGATCTATGGGTCAGTCCTGCGTTTTCACATAAGATGTGATATAGTTTTAATATATTGCTAATTGACACATTTGTCTGTTTGCTCTTTTTTAAGGCCCTGATAATTGCAAGTAAAAATATTAATTTTTGAGATGTTAAATATGCTAAAGTGTCTTGCGTCGAAATTGGTACTAAATCTTGATTTCCAAGTCTAATGCATTCAGCTGATATATAGTTTAGGTTTTGATTTTCAGCGATTTTACACGCGCGCCATATGAGCGTCAATCCATATCTAATATCTCCATTATGAGATACTATTTTAGCAACCATTTTGATTAAATCGTCTGATATCACATTTTCTTTCAAACCTGCTTCAGTACGATATTTTAAAATGTCAAATATCTGTTCAGAAGTATAATCTGTAAATTTAACAATGTTTCTTTGTAAGGTGCTTAAAGTACTATTATCTAAATTGTTTAAACACGATATATCTCTAACAATTCCTATAATCGATATTCTTTGAGGAGCATTTATAGAATCATCGTTAATACGGGTTAAGGTATAGATCAAATCGCCCCCCTTATCAATTAGATAACTTAGTTCATCTAGAACAATTAATAAATGATAATTTTGAATTTCAAGAAACTCTAAAATGATCTCCAGTAAATCTTGTGGTGAATATCCTCTCTTTGGAAAATCTTTTTTGATCTCGCGAATAATTTTAATCAATACTTTATATTGTGTGCGTACCTTTCTACAATTAATGTGAATATATTTTATAGGTATATCTCTTACATCTGCTGCTTTCTTAAGTAATTCCCCAAATTTCTTAACGGTTACTGTTTTTCCAACCCCCGTCCTTCCTGTTATTAAGATTTTCCTCGATAATAAATTTGGCTCTGTTATAAGTGTTAAAAATAGCTGTGATAATAGCGATAATTCCTTTTCCCTGTGCGGTAACAAATCAGGAATATAATTTATGTCAAGTCTGTTTTCTTCATTAAATAGTGAAGGTTTTTGTAGAAGGGCCTCAAAGTAATCCATAGTTATTAGAAAATTTTGATAATTTAATAAATGAAAGTAATAACTATATTTTATTAAGAAAGTAGAGAGTATTAGTTTTTTGAGAAATCAATACCACTCTTGATCTTTAGAGAAAGTGGCTGAATAAACCTAATTTAGCATTTGCATGACATGATCTTCTTGGAAAAAAACATTGAGCGCTTTAAAGGAATTTGTCGGCATCCAGATATGTTAATATCTAAATGTAATCTCTGATAAAGATCTTTGCTTAAGATTTTTATTGATCTTAGATATTGTAATAAATATAATCGATGCTATTACTATTATTGAGGCAAGAGAAAAGACACTTAGCTGCCACGGATTTTCATTAGATGATAATATTTTTTCTACAAAAACATCATAGCTAAAAAACGAATCATTGTAGATTTTATTATTTTTTATTTCAAAAAATAAAGTATTTTCCCCGCTCTTTAAATGTGTGGAGGACCAAATGTTTATTTCAATCATTCCTAATGAATTTATAGTGTAATTCCAATCAAATGTTCTCTTACCATTACTTTCAATTTTAAAAAACACCGTCTGATTTATTAAATCTTTATTATCTCCTAACACGCTATCATAAAATCTTGCCTTAAAAGAAAAGTTTTCACCCATCTGTAAATGGTCAATAAATCCTATTAATTGACACGAGGCTCCTTTTTTAATTACTTGAATTTGTTTTTCTCTGAGAAAGGTGTCTGAAGGTTCTGCTGTTATATTATAATAATAATGTACAAAAAATCGTACAGATAATATATTAGAAGATTGGTTCGGAAGGGCTAAATCGCTTATATTTACGATCCAGACTTCATCGTAATTACCTGGAGTTTCATATCGCGAAGTTTTCCAGATAAGATCGTTTGTTGAGTTATAAATTTGTACTTGAAAATACATGTATTCATTGATAGGATCGTACCACATATCGTAAGTTGTGTTTATTTCTATATCTCCATCAATGAAATAATTATCGGTATTTGTATCAAAATAATGCAAATAATAAGAATATCCTTTAGCTAACGGTATTATTCTACAAAATATTGTTAATCCAAAGAGTAATGATAAAACAATGATCAATACTTCTATTCTTTCTTTCTTCACATGAAGATTCTTAAATTAAAATATAAAAACTCCAAATATTTGGAAAAAATTTTATTTCATGAATCATTTATTTTCAAAAAAGTGAAACAAAATAGGAATAAAAAATGGGAAAAGTTAGAACAATTTTAATTAAAAATGTATCAAAAGAACTAATAAGTAAATATCCTGACATATTTACCATCGATTTTGAAAAGAATAAAAAACTTTTAGACAAGTATCTTGAAATAGATTCAAAACATTTGAGAAATAGAATTTCTGGATACATCGTAAACTTGTTAAAAATCAGAAATAGAGAACTTTAAGAAAAGTGGTTTTGTAAATAAGCGTTTTTTCTATAAGCTCATAATTCAAAAAAAAATTTGATTTTTATGAAAGAAGATGCAAAAAAAATGGCTCAACTCCTCAGATCGGGCAATACAATGTTAAACAAAGCATGCCCCGTTTGTAGTAATCCGATTTTTCGAAATAAAAATGGAAAGGTGTTCTGTCCTATCTGTAATAGAGAAGTAATGTTTGTTGATAATGATGCTGAAAACACTCTAACAGATAAAGAAAGAAATGATATTAAGATACAAGAAGATCTAAGAAATCCTTTAAAGCAAGTCCTACTTGAAAAAATAGATATTATTACCCAAAAATTAAAATCTGAAACTCAAATAGATGTTATTGATAAATATGTGATGCTCTTAACTAGGTGTTTTGAACTTCTAAAAGCTATCAATGACTTAAATATGTGATCTTTAATCCCCCATTTTCACTTGAAACACAATCAAAACCTTTTTTTTTAAAAGAATTATGAGAACTATTTTACATCTCACAATAGAGTGCTTCTGCCGGGATTTGAACCCGGGTCGCGAGGGTGAGAGCCTCACATGCTTGGCCCTAATCACAGAATATAAGAACGGGACGAGATTGACCGAACTACACTACAGAAGCGTTAAAGAGTAAATATTATTGCATCTAAAAAACAATTATATAAAATCATAATTATTTTATAAATATTGGCTTTAATAAATTTACATAATGGTCTCTAATAGAATACTCCGCAATTTTAGTAGCTTCGGATATCATTTTTTGAGTTAAAACCGTTTGTTGACCATTTTCTAAAGCAATTAATTTATCTGCCAAGTAAATAATAGCACCGGTTAGTATAAACGGATTTCGTCCTCCACGAAGACTCAAAGTTAATCTTTTCATAATTTCGCGGCATTTTATCGTTAGTAAGCTCTGATATTTTTTTAACGACCAATCTATCCCTTTTTTTAACAATCGTTCTTTTAAATCTT
>Ga0180437_10009272_pt1 | contig 12231 bp, 11 predicted proteins | sample SS_ome_4_FD_132410 | JGI IMG/M metagenome (GOLD analysis project Ga0180437, IMG submission 132410) | Hypersaline lake sediment archaeal communities from the Salton Sea, California, USA - SS_3_D_1 metaG | ecosystem: Environmental > Aquatic > Non-marine Saline and Alkaline > Hypersaline >... | reverse complement strand
CCGAGTTTAACTTGTACGTCAATCCCAAAGCAGCGGAGAGGATGGGCATCACCGTGCCCCAGGCAGTGATAGACCGGGCTTTCAAGGTCTACGAATAGCCCGTAACATGCCCTGTGCCAGGAGGAGCCAGCGTCATGCTGGCTCCTCCCGACTAGCTGATGGGGAAATACAATTAGAAAAAAGGAGATTTTCGGTGTCATCTCAGACCAAAGTAGCGATTATCACGGGCGGTGGAGCTGGAATTGGTAAAGCCTGTGCCCTTCGTTTCACCAAAGAAAACATTCGGGTAGTCATTGGAGACCTTGCAGAAGAAGATGGACAGAAGACCGTCGAATTGATCCGGAGCGGTGGCGGGGAGGCTATTTTTCATACTGGTGATGTGTCAAAGGAAGCAGATTGTCAGGCCTGGGCACAGATGGCTCTGGAGAAATGGGGCAGAATCGATATCCTTGTGGCGAACGCCGGCGCACGAGTTCTTGGCAGTCTCCTGGAGGCCACCGAAGCAGACTGGCAGCTCATGATAGACGTGAATCTCAAAGGCGTCGCATATTCCTGTAAAGCGGTCCTACCAGCAATGATCCAACAGCAGTCAGGTGCAATTGTGATAATATCCTCGGTCAATGCTTTGGTGGGGCGTCCGGAAATGCCGCTGTACGATGCCACCAAGGCGGCGGTGGTGTCTCTGACGCGCAGCTTGGCGGTTGCACATGGCAAGGACGGGATCCGGGTCAACGCAATCTGCCCAGGCTGGACGATAACCGATTTTCATGAACGACTCGCCGCAGCACGTGGGGAATCTCCCTCGGATCTGCGCGAGCGCGTGCACAGAGCAGGTTATGCCCTACTGGGTAAACCGGCGGAACCTCCCCAGATAGCTTCGGCAGTGTATTTCATGGCCAGCGACGATGCGTCCAACATCACTGGCCAAGCACTGATGGTTGATGGCGGATTGTCGGTCACAGCCAATAAGGTAGGATGAACAGATATGCCGGCACAATCATCCAACCCTACGACTCATCAACCGACACTTCATGGTGTCGTGCCAATCATTCCGACGCCATTTGTGTCAGAGACTGAAAAAGTGGATTTTGATGCCCTCAGGCAACTGGTTGACTTTGCAGCAACTATAGGCTCATCTGGTATTTGTTTAAATGCATATATGAGCGACTTTCAAAAATTATCTGACTCTGAGCGATTTCGCACCGTCGAAGTGGCGGTCCAGCAGGCGAACGGTCGAGTATCTGTGATTGCCCAGTTGTATCATCCCTCCGTCAGAATCGCCCAAGAGATCGCGCGTCACAACGAAACACTTGGAGCTGACCTGATCTCTTTTACTATTCCCCGAATAGTTACGCTGGGGACTGAAGAGGTCCTCGAGTACTGTGAGACGATATGTCAGGCAGTGAATGTACCGGTGTTGATTCAGGACCAAAATCCCAATGGCCCGACCGTTGGGCCCGAGTTCTGTAAACAACTGCACGAAACCTCCCCGAATTTTCGTTACCTCAAGCTTGAAGAGCCGCTGATGTTTCGGGTGGGGCCCAAGATTTTGGCAATCCGAGAAGCAACTGCGGGGGAGGTCGGTGTGTTAGAGGGCCGGAGTGGGCTGTATTTGCTGGATTTACTGCCATACGGCATTTGCGGCTCGATGCCCGGCTTGGGTATGGCTGATGTACTTGCCCATGTCTGGCGACTGGGTGAACAGCATCGCCTGGACGAAGCGATGGACGTTTTCCAACGTATCGTACCCCAGTTGATTTTTGGTCTGCAAGACATGGGGTTGTTCTTGCATGTTGAAAAGCGGCTACTGGTCGCACGTGGCCTCTTAAGACAGGCTACAGACCGTCGCATCACCTTCATCCCCAGCCCTGAGTTGGTGACCCACGGTGATTTTTTGAATCAGCGAGTGCTGAAAGTGGTGGCTGATCTGCAGCTTGATCAAACTCGACTCTAAAGAGCACTTGGTCAGGCGGAGAAGAAAAGGATCATCCCCAAAACGACATATTTCCAAGAAGGAGCCAAATATGTATGCAAGTGTAAGGCGGTATGAGGTGGAACCTGATTCGGTGGATAAGATAATGCAGCGAGCCCAGGAGGGTTATATGCCCATCGTCAGCAAAGCGCCAGGGTTCATAGCTTATTACGTCCTGGATGCGGGAGACGGGGTGGTAGCTACAATCAGCGTCTTTGAGAGTCAGGCCCAGATGGAAGAATCCAGCAGGGCAGCAGCAGACTGGGTAAAGGAGATTTTGGCTCCCTTTTTCCCCAATCCACCTCAAGTCACATCTGGCAAGGTGAGAGCATACAGGGCAGCATAGGCTGAATGGGGAATAGAATGGCCAACAAAATACGCTGGGGTATTATTGGCACCGGCAAGATTGCCAAAGCGTTTGCAACAGGGTTGACAGTGCTACCTGAGGCCCAGCTTGTTGCCGTTGGGTCTCGTAGTGCCGAGTCGGCTAACGAATTTGCCAACCTGTTTGGCGTGCCACATCGCCATGCCAGCTATGAGGGTTTGGTCAACGACCCCAATGTTGATGTAGTGTACGTGGCGACACCCAATACCCTGCACAAGGAGAACAGCCTGCTCTGTTTGCAAGCTGACAAGGCCGTATTGTGCGAAAAGCCCTTCACAATCAACGCCGCCGAGGCCGAGGCGGTTATTCAACTTGCCCGGAGGAAAAAGCTCTTTTTGATGGAAGCGATGTGGACCCGGTTTATCCCACTGGTGGGCAAGTTGCAGCAACTGCTGGCGGACAGGGTGATTGGCGATTTGCAGATGCTCGTGGCCGATCTTGGTTTTTGGGCAGAGTTTGATCCCTTGCACCGCGTGTTCAACCCCCAACTGGGCGGAGGCGCGCTGCTGGATCTCGGCGTCTATTCTATCTCGCTGGCCTGGATGATATTTGGTTCGCCATCCAGAATCACAAGCATGGCCCAGCTTGGTCAAACCGGCGTGGACGAACAAGCAGCGATTGTATTAGGATACGATCAGGGCCAGTTAGCCATCCTATGCACCTCTCTCAGAACTGACACCCCCGCTGAGGCCGTTCTGATGGGCACCCAGGGGCGGATCAGGATTCATACGCCAATATTTAGACCAACCACACTCACGCTTTCCTTAACTGACCAGGAAGACAATGTTATCGAGATACCCCTCGAGGGCAATGGCTACAACTATCAGGCTGCCGAAGTGATGCGCTGTCTGCAAGCGGGAAAGCTTGAAAGCGACACAATGCCGCTTGATGAAACACTGGCAATTATGAAGGCGATGGATCAAATTCGAGCCCAGTGGGGACTGAAGTATCCGGCAGATAAACTGGAAAAGGCCCGGTAGGGAGGTGTGACCTTGGCCAAGATGACTGGTGGACAGGCTATCGTGCGGTCCCTGGAAGCTGAGGGCTTGAACGTGGTCTTTGGCGTCCCCGGGGTACACAATCTGTACATCTATGACGCTCTGTTAGATTGCCCGGGGGTTCGCCACATCCTGACCCGACATGAGCAGGGAGCGGCCTTCATGGCCGATGGATACGCTCGAGCTAGTGGACAGATTGGGGTATGCCTGACGGTGACTGGCCCCGGGGTCACCAATGCCTTCACTGCCATCGCCGAGGCCTACAGTGATTCTTCGCCAGTGCTGTCCATCACCAGCCAAGTCAACTCGAAATACATTGGCAAAGGGAAGGGGATCCTCCACGAACTGAAAGACCAACCAGGGGTTTTTGAATCCATCACTGCGCAGAGCCAACGGCTTACCGAGGTCTCCCGCATTCCTGAAGTCGTCCACAGCGCCGTCAAGATGATGAGGACCCAGAGGCCCAGGCCCATACACTTGGAGGTCCCTGAAGACGTTCTGGCCGCCGTTGGTAAAGTCGAGATCGCGGGGAAGGAAGAATACGAAAGGGAGGGGAGTCACCCTACTGCGGTCGAAGAGGCGGCCCAGTGCCTGATGGAGGCCCAACAGTTGCTCATCTACGCCGGAGGAGGGGTTATCCGTTCAGGGGCAAGCCCTGAACTACTTCGCCTGGCCGAGTTGTTCCAGTCGCCGGTATTGACCAGCGGCATGGGCAAAGGGGCGATTCCCGAAGATCATCCCCTTGCCTTGGGTACCGCCTGGATTCCGAGGGTGGACGTCCCAGAGATTGTCAGAAAGGCCGACGTGGTGTTGGCTGTTGGAACGAGGTTCACTGCCGAGTTCACTTCGGGTTTCACTCTGCCTCTCCCGAAGCAACTCATCCAGATAGACATAGACGAGGGAGAAATCGGCAAGAACTATCCGGTGAAAGTGGGCCTGGTTGGCGACGCCAAAAAGACCCTCCAACAGGTACTGAAATCTCTGGACAAAAGCGAGATCAAGCCACGGCTCCAGTTCCTGGCAGAAATGCAAGAGTTGAAAAGGCGTATGCGCCAAGAAATGGAAAGATCGAATAACGAATTGCCAGTGATGAAGGAAATCCGAGCTGTCTTACCCAGAGACACGATCATCTGCGGTGACATGATGATGTTTTGGGTTGAGACTTTGGCGCTGTTCCCCGTTTATGAACCGGGGACGTTTCTTTTCCCCTGGGGCTATGGCACAATAGGTTTCAGCTTTCCCGCTGCCATTGGGGCCAAGGTGGCCTGCCCGGAGCGACCGGTGGTGGCCATGTGCGGGGACGGCGCGTTCATGTATACCTGTCAAGAACTGGCCACTGCTGTCAAGTACGGGATAAGCGTCCCCCTGATCCTTTTCAATGATAACTGCTATGCCAACATCAAACAACAACAAATAGACCGTTTTGGCCGATGCAGTGAAGTGGATTTGGTCAATCCAGACTTTGTCAGGTTCGCCGAATCCTTTGGAGCCAATGGAGTAAGGATAGAAGGCTTGAGTGATCTGAAGCCAGCCATAGAGAAGGCATTAGAGGCCGACGGTCCGACGATTATAGAGATCCCAAGGTCTTGAAAAATATGAAAGCAATCGTCAAATACGCACCTGGTGAAGGGAATGTTGAAATCAGAGATGTGGAAGAGCCCACACCGGGGCCCCATCAGGTCAAGGTTGAGGTGAAAGCGGCCGGGGTCTGTGGCTCAGACATCCACATCTATCACGATGATATCAAACTCCCCGTCCGTCCCCCAGTCATCATGGGCCACGAGTTCGCCGGAGTGATCGCTGAGCTGGGGGAGGGAGTTCAGAGCCTCCATGTGGGTGATAGAGTCACTTGCGAGACGGCGGCTTACGTCTGCGGTGAATGTCTTCAATGTCGCATGGGGAACTATAATATCTGCCCCGAAAAGAAACTCATCGGCTACTTCTTCAACGGCTGTTTCGCCAAGTATTGTCTAGTTGATAAAGGGCGGGTGCACCTGCTCCCGGACAACGTGGACTTTGTCGCCAGTGCCCTCAGCGAACCCCTGGCCTGCTGCGTCCACGCCCTTTTCGACTTGACCTGCATCTCGGCCGGTGACGTAGTAGTCATCACAGGTCCGGGTCCCATTGGTCTGCTCTGCCTGCAATTGGTCAAGGCTGAGGGAGGCTATGCCATTGTATGTGGCACCTCACAGGACGGGGACAGGCTGAAGATGGCCCACCGCTTGGGGGCTGATGTGACCGTCAATGTAGAAGCCCAGGATGTGCTGCAATTGGTTGGAGAGATGACGGGTTCGCAGGGTACCGACGTCTTTCTGGAGTGTTCAGGCTTCCCGGCGGCGGCCCGTCTGGGCCTGGCCGTCACCCGTCGCGGAGGCCAATACACCCAGATAGGACTGTTCAGCGGCCCCTTCGAGTTGGACTTGAGCCTCATCGCCTACAAGGAGCTCAAGGTAACGGGCTCTCTTGGCCAAAAGTGGACCGCCTGGAAGAGAGGGTTGACCCTCCTAAGCCAGGGCCAAGTTGACACCAGGTCTCTGGTCACCCACGTCCTTCCCCTGACCCAGTGGCGCGAGGCTTTTCAAATGTTTGAGGAAAAGCAGGGTTTGAAAATCGTCCTGCAACCCGTGGGCTGACTTGCTACCGGGCACTTTTGGAGAAATCCGGTTTTTTGTGCATGACATGGGAACAACCTGCTGCTTTTGGGGTTCGTGTGATGCGAAAAAGTCGCTTTCTGGTCAAAAACCGGGTTTCTGAGCCCATTCCGCTCAAAGGAGATCGTCATGGGTTTTCATTCCGAGGAATTAGTCAGGAATCTGACTGACCTGGCTCGAAACCTGCGCATCCAAGTCATAGAAATGATCTATTGCGCTCAGTCAGGTCATCCCGGCGGTTCACTCTCGGCCGCCGACATCGTCGCTGCGCTCTATTTCCACCATTTACGTCTCGATCCGACGCGCCCCAATTGGCCGGAGCGAGATCGTTTCATCCTTTCCAAGGGTCACGCTGCCCCCCTCCTCTATGCTGCCCTATGTGAGCGAGGTTTTTTTAGCCAGGAATGTCTGACGACCCTTCGCTGTCTGGACAGCACGTTGCAAGGGCATCCAGACAGGCTAAAGACCCAGGGAGTGGAAATGACGGCCGGGGCTCTGGGCCACGGCTTGGCCATAGGAGTGGGCCTCGCCCTGGGTGCCCGCCTGGACGGGGCCGCCTATCGCACCTATGTCCTCCTCGGTGACGGCGAAATCCAGGCCGGGATCATCTGGGAGGCGGCCATGACGGCAGCCAAGTACAGCCTGGACAACCTGACGGCCATTCTGGACTATAACGATGTCCAGCTTGATGGTCCTGTGCACGAGATCATGCCTTTGGAGCCAGTCAAGGCCAAGTGGGAATCCTTCGGTTGGCACACCGTCGAGATTGACGGCCACAACATGCGCCAAATTCTGGAGGCATTGGACGAGGCGACCCATGTCCACGCTCGACCGACGATCATCATCGCCCACACCGTCAAAGGGAAGGGGGTTTCCTTCATGGAAAACAAGTCTACCTGGCACGGCAGAGCGCCTACTGAAGAAGAATACCAGATCGCTATGGCAGAGTTACGGGGGGAAGTGAATGGCTGAATTGAGATCAATGAGGCAGGCGTATGGCGAAGCTCTCACCGAACTAGGGGCTGCAAACCCGAACGTCGTCGTGCTGGACGCTGATGTCTCAGCGTCTACCCAAACCTGGATGTTCCGTGAGAAACACCCGGATCGTTTTTTCAACGTTGGGGTGACCGAAGCCAGCATGGTTGATGTCGCCGTGGGCCTGTCCCTGGCAGGGAAAATCCCTTTCGCCAACACCTTTGCTTTCCTCATTGCCCTGCGAGCGGCCGAACAGGTCCGGACCTGTGTGGCCTATGCCAGGACGAACGTCAAGCTGGTGGGCAGTTATGGAGGCCTCTCAGACGCCTTCGACGGCCCAACCCATCATTCTATCTGTGATTTGGCCGTGATAAGAAGCCTGCCCAACATGACAGTGGTCGTGGCGGCCGATGCCATGGAGGTGAAAAAGGCGGTGCCGGCCGTGGCCGAATACGACGGTCCCGTCTACCTGCGTGTGAGCCGGGCCGCGGTGCCTGTCCTCTTTGATGAGAGACATGAGGTTCGCATCGGGCAGGGAGTGACTCTCCGGGAAGGCGGTGACGTCACCCTGATTGGCACAGGCATTATGGTAGGGCGTTGTTTGGAGGCAGCCGAAGCGCTGAGGCGAGAAGGTATAGACGCCCGGGTCATAGAGATCCATACTCTGAAGCCCATTGACGAAGGGTTGATCGTACAGGCGGCTCAGGAGACGGGAGCCATTGTCACCGCCGAGGAACACAGCGTCATCGGCGGTCTGGGTGCGGCCGTGGCTGAGGTTCTCAGCGGCCAGTGTCCGGTACCCATCCTGCGAGTAGGCATCGCCGACACCTTCGCCGAGACCGGTCCCTATGAGGCTTTACTCGATCGCTATGGAATGGGTGTAACCGACATCGTCGCCAGTGCGAGGCAGGCGGCGACGAGGAAGAAGTAAGAACAGATTTCATCAGTGATAGAGTTTGGTCACACTTGTGACCGCTCTACGGTTGGAACTGTGAGGAGGAAAGAATGTCTGATTTCGAAAGAGCAAGACAACTGCTACAGGAATTCAAGGGGGGCAACTATGCCTTTGGTGCGGGAGCCCTGGCCCATACCGGTGAACTGGCGGCCCAACTGGGTAAGAGGGCGGCGGTGATTTATGCCGTCTATCCCGGCGTTGAGAAGCTGGTTGAGCAGGTGAAAGACTCTCTGGGATCAGCCGGGGTAACGGTTCTAGGAGAACTGATCGGAGCCGAGCCCAATGCCCCTCGCGAAGATGTCTTCCGCCTGGGCGATCAGGTGAGCGAATTGAAACCAAAAGTTATCGTGGTCGTCGGCGGGGGCAGCACCATTGATGCTGCCAAAGCAGCCAGCGTCCTGGCCACTCTGGGTGGTCCCATTGACCGCTACTTCGGCACGGCCCTGGTCACCAGCGCCCTGGACACCAGTGGGAAGGAGCTCATCCCGGTGGAAGCGGTGCAGACCGCGTCGAGTTCTGGCGCTCACCTGACCAAGTACTCCAACATCACCGACCTCAAGACGGGCCAGAAAAAGCTCATCGTGGACGAGGCCATCGTCCCGCCCAAGGCCGCTTTCCAATATGACATCACCACTTCCATGCCTCCTGGCTTCACTGCTGACGGAGCCCTGGACGGCATTGCCCACATGATCGAAGTGCTATACGGCGCGGTGGGCCAGAACTTCTATGATAGGGCTGCGGAGGTAGCAGCCGTGGGCGTCAAGCTAATCGTCAACTATGTGGAGCGAGCTGTGGCCAAGCCAACCGATTTGGAGGCGCGGGAGGCCCTCGGTCTGGGGACCGACCTGGGGGGCTATGCCATCATGATCGGCGGGACCAACGGTGGGCACCTGACCAGTTTTTCCCTGGTGGACATCCTGAGCCATGGGCGGGCCTGTGCCATCACCAACCCTTATTACACCGTCTTTTTCGCTCCGGCCATCGAGCAACCGTTAAAGCTCCTGGGCAGAATCTACAAGGGCGCGGGGCTGACCCAGGCCGACGTGGATTCCCTGTCCGGCCGTGATTTGGGGATAGCCGTAGCCGAGGCCATGATCGCCCTATCGAAGCGGATCGGCTTCCCGACGACCCTGAACGAGGTGGGGGGATTCACCGAAGGGCACATCGAGCGGGCGCTGACCGCAGCCAAGGACCCGCAGTTAAAGATGAAACTCCAGAATATGCCTGTCCCCCTTACAGCAGAGATAGTGGACGAATACATGGGTCCGATTCTGGAGGCGGCCAAGAATGGAGACCTGAGCCGCATCAAGAACGTGTCTTAGCATCAAGAGTGTGGGCTATCAAAAACGGACAGGTAAGGGAAGCCCTCGCCTGTCCGTTTACTTTACAAGGAGCAGTCTACGATGTGCTGACGTATGGCAATTATGTCTTCAATGGCCTCATCTTCACTACGTTTTGGCCGAGAGAGCCTCACTGCGCAGGTTTTTCAGGACCTTGAGCGGTGAGTCACTTCGGCGACCCCAAAAGTTAACCAGCCGCGTATATTCTGCCACTAGTTCGCTGTAGACAGCTACGCTCTTCGGATCCGGGTGATACACGGCTGCCGGTGGCGATGCCATGTGCTCGGCAGCTTTGCCCAAGGTGTCATGGCCTCCCCCAGCCTCACCTGCAGCCGTTGCTCCCAGCATCGCTGCACCCAGGGCTGTGGCCTGGTCCGTCCCCGCCACGGCGATTTCACGCCCTGTTACGTCAGCATAGATCTGCATCAACATCGGATTGCGGGTCAATCCGCCGCCCGCCACTATCCGTTTCACTCCTACTCCCTGCTCGACAAACAGGTCCACGATCAACCGGGTACCATAAGCCGTGCTCTCAACCAGGGCGCGGTAGATCTCCTCAGGTTTCGTGGCCAAGGTGTAGCCCAGCACGACGTCCGACAGGTCGGCATCCACCAGCGGGGTGCGGCAGCCGTTCCACCAATCCAGCGCCAGGAGACCGCTCTGGCCTGGCCGCAGGGTCCGGGCTTTTTCCGTCAGCAACTCATGCAGGCTCAGCCCCTTGCACTCCGCTTCACTGTGGTATTCATACGGTACACTATGCTCCACGAACCAGGCAAACATGTCACCAGCCCCAACCTGTCCGGCCTCGTAGCCAAACAACCCCGGCACGATACCATCTTCCACCACGCCGCTGATACCTTCCACCAGCACCCGCTGGCGGCTCATGAGCATGTGACAGGTAGAGGTGCCCATGATCATGGCCATTATCCCCGGGCCAGCCACACCTGAGCCCAGGGTGCCAGCGTGGGCATCAATCATCGCCACCCCGACGGGAGTGCCCGGCTTCAGCCCAAGCTTTGCGGCCCATTCCGGCCAAGCCTCCGGCCAATGTTCCCGGGGCGTGGATGTCCTAACTGAGCTTATCGGCCATCAGGCGGCCCAACTGCGGATGCAGCGCGGCCAGGAACTGGGGCGATGGATAGCCAATGCCCTTCTCCCAACAGGCTTTATAGCCTGCCGCACAGGCGTTGCGACGCTCGTTCCCGGTCAACTGCCAGACCACCCAGTCTCCACCCTCGATGATGCATGCTGCCGCATCGTAGGCCTCGGGTGCCTCTTCCAGGATCTGGAGGGTTTTGGGGATCAGCCACTCGGAAGAGATCTTGCCGCCGTAGCGTTGGATGAAGTGTTCGCCGCGTTCAAGGGCCAGACGGTTCACCTTGTCCGCTTGAGGCTGGGCGGCGTGGTGTTTCCACAATTTCGGCCAAGCGTGGGGCTGATCCCGCCAACCTTCGATCTGGCACAACGGCGTGCCGTTGGCTGTCGTGGGCAGAATGGTACACGAGGTGAAATCCACGCCAATGCCGACGACTTCCTCTGGTGCGACACCTCCTTCACGCAAGGCTGTTGGGACGATCACCTCGACAGCACGCAGCCAGTCGGCCGGGTTCTGGAGCGCCCAGTCTGGCGGTAGAGTCTGGTCAGTCCCAGGGAGGTTCTGGTCTATGACACCATCGGGATACTCAAAAACGGTACTTGCAGCAACCCGCCCGGTGGCGACTGCTACTAACACCGCCCGAGCCGACTCGGTGCCAAAGTCCAGACCAATGGAATAACGGGATAAGCCCATAGGCATCGCTCCACTTGTTCAGTTCATCAAGAGACCGCTACGAGGGCTTGGCGTACTCGCGCCCGCTGGCATCAAAGATGCGGTAGCCGATGTCCAGGCGGTGGGCCATCTCGGACAAATGCGGTGTCCAGTCGCCATAGGCAAAGCCCAGGTGATTGCAAGGCCAAACGTCGATGAGCACCCCATCAGGGATAGGCAGTCTGCCCCAGATGATGGGCCACGAGAAATCGTACTTGTTGTGAGCCTCGGGGGGCACGTCCACCGTTTCGATGACTGTGGCGATGAGCTGGTAGCGCAGGTTCTCGCGCCCCAAACGGGCGATGGTCATGGCGTGGCCGCCGGGGGTCCGCCCCCGCACCGAGCTCCCGCCCGCATCGTAAAAGATCTCCTGGCCCAGGTACTCCACCCGGTCTAGCTTGGCCACCGAGTCCTCATCGGGACCGCCGAAGAAGTAGGGCGGGTGTTGGCCGCAGTTGACGATGGCCAGCAGGCCGTTCTCCACATCGCGGAAATCCCCAAATCCGGCCGGCTTGCCGCTGAGCAAGTGCAGCCAAAGCTGGGTCATGGCCGAGTCCATATCGTTTTCGCAGGCGACAGGGATGACGGGTTTGGGCTGACCATCGGGGGCCACGTCGTTGCTGAGATAAGCAGAAGCCATACAAGCCGTGCAGTAGCGGCTGGAAAGCTCGTCCTGACACTTGATACCCGCAAAGTCCACGCTGTATTCCTGGCAGATGTCCCAGGCGGCATAGAAGAAGGCCATCTGAAGCACAAACCGTTCGATGCCGGGCAGCTTGTCACGGGAAAAGTCAAAGGTGCCGTGGCCTTGACCATAGGTGTAATCTACTGCAGCCTTGACTCGCTCATCGAGGACCGTGTGTTCGCTGCGGCCCGGCTCACCAGCCCACTCGACCATCCTGGCCGCGCGGACGACGATCTCGCTCTGGTCCAGCGCTTCATAGGTCACCCCAAACAGCTTCTGCCACTGGTCCACATCAGCCGTGGTAGTGGGCATCTGGAGGCTCATCCCGCCCAGGGCCAGGTATTTCTTTTTGCCCAGGGCCTTGATAGCTGTTTTGACCGTCTCGGCGGCCTTGGCCCGGCGCCCGTAAAAGTGCAGGAGGTCCATAAGCCACTTTTCTGTGGCCGTGTCCTGGTCAATGATT
>Ga0180437_10009270_pt1 | contig 12233 bp, 10 predicted proteins | sample SS_ome_4_FD_132410 | JGI IMG/M metagenome (GOLD analysis project Ga0180437, IMG submission 132410) | Hypersaline lake sediment archaeal communities from the Salton Sea, California, USA - SS_3_D_1 metaG | ecosystem: Environmental > Aquatic > Non-marine Saline and Alkaline > Hypersaline >... | reverse complement strand
CAGGCTTCTGTGAGAGGCCTGGCCATCCCTTTCTTAGACGCGGCGGGAGGGGGATTGGTTCTGGCTAGCGGAGCCCTTGGGGCTGGACGAGGACTTTGGTGGCGGCGCCGGATTCGAGGAGGTCGATGCCCCGGGGCACCTGGTCGAGAGGCACCCGGTGGCTGATGAGCTCTTCGACGTGGAGGCGACCGGAGGCGAGGAGGGCGAGGGCGCGGGCGTGGGTGAAGGGGTTGGTGAAGCTGCCGGTGAGGCAGATTTCCTTGCGGTAGATCTGATAGGGGGAGACGCTGATGCGGGCCTCTTCGGGGGCGACGCCGAAGAGGAGCACGCGGCCCCCTTCGCCGGCGAGGTCGAAGGCCTGCTGGGCGGTCTGGCAGCCGCCCACGCATTCGATGACGACGTCCGGGCCGGCGCCCTCGGTGGCGGCCCGTACGATCTTTTCGAGGTCGTCCTTTTGGGGGTCCACAACGGTGGTGGCGCCGAAGCGTTCGGCCACGGCTCGCTTGTCGGGGTTGATCTCGGAAACGATGGTGACGGCTGCGCCCTGGAGAAGGGCGAGCTGGAGGAGGATGAGCCCGATGGCGCCGGCCCCCACGAGGAGGACGACATCCCCGCTTTGAATGCGCGCCCGGTCGATGCCGTGGAGGCAGCAGGCGACAGGTTCGGCCATGGCCGCGATGTCGAAGGGCATGTGGGAGGGCACTTTGTGGCATTGTCTGGTGGGCAGGAGGCAGTGTGTGGCGAAGCCGCCGTCCTGGGTGACGCCGACGGCGGCGAGGTTTCGGCAGAGGTGCACGAGGCCGCGACGACAGGGGCGACAGGAGCCGCAGCAGATGTTGGGATCGATGGCGACGCGGTCGCCGGGGCGGAGGAAGGGAACGCCGGCACCGACGTCTTCCACAACGCCGGCGAACTCGTGGCCCGCGATGAGCGGGAAGCGGGCGGGGAATCGACCCCGGTAGATGTGGCCGTCGGTGCCGCATAGGCCACAGGTCTCGACGCGGAGGAGGACCTGCTGCTCGGCGGGCGCGGGCAGCTCTCGCTCGACGATTTCGCAGATCTCGGGCGCAGGGAAGACAGCGGCGCGCACGGTGCATTCTCCCGATGAGGGCCTGCCGAGTCTTTTCCCCGTCCCGAAGGCGGAACCTCGCGCCGGCGGGCGGAGTCTCATTGTGTGGTGTATGACTGGCCATGCGAATGGGCCAAGGTTTTCGTCATGGGAGCGAGCATATGGTAGTATAGTGCGGCCTCGGAGCCGGTGGCGCCAACAGGACTCGTGGCGAGTCGTCGCGGCGTTCTGCGATCTGGGTGTCCATGCGCTTTGGGGGCTGCTATTGCTGAGGTGACGGGAGAGGTAGAATGCAGAAGAATGTGTCGCCTGTTGTTGCAGTCATCGTGATCCTTGTGTTGGTAGCGGCCGTGGCCTTCGTCTGGATGCGGATGACGGCCCCGCCGACACCGACGATGGGGGGAGGAGGCGGTCGAGGCGGAGGCCGGGGCGCGGCGGTGAGCGAACCGGGTGCCGAGGGCGAAGGCGAACGGGAAGGTCGTCGAGGCCGGCGAGGCAGCAGACGTGGAGGCGGCAGCGGCGGCGAGGCCGAGACGGAGCCGGGAGCGGCCCCCGCCGAAGCGGAGGCACCGGGACAGTAGCGTCTCGCGACGGCGCGGGATGAACCCGCGCTACGAGTCAGACCATCACAGCGGCGGCCGCGAGAGCTGGCCGCCGCTGTGCATGACGGAGGGCGGCGATGGCAGCAAGAAAGAGGCGATCGTCAGGGAAGAGGCGGCGAACGAAGATCGTGTGCACGATTGGGCCGGCGAGCTTCTCGCGGCGAATGCTGGAGCGGCTGGTTCGGGCCGGCATGGATGTGGCGCGGCTCAACTTCTCGCACGGCGATCAGGCGCAGCACGGCAGAACCATCGCCGCGATCCGTGCGGTGGAGAGGAAGCTGGAGCGGCCCATCGGGATACTCCAGGACCTGGCGGGGCCGAAGCTGAGAGTCGGGGAGCTGCCTGAGGAGGGGCTGGAGCTGAAGGCACGCGGCGAGGTGGTGCTGAGCGCGGCCTCGAGGCCGGAGGCGGATCGGATACCGCTGCCCGTGCCGGAGGCTCCGAGGGCTCTGAAAGCGGGGCAGCGCGTGCTGCTGGGCGACGGGCGAATCGAGCTGACGGTGCTGGGTACGAGTGAGACGGAGGTGCGCTGCCGGGTGCGGGTGGGAGGGGTGCTGCGGTCTCACCAGGGGGTGCACCTGCCCGATGTGGATCTGCCGGTTGAGACGGTGACGCGGAGGGATCTGGCCGACCTGAGGTTCGGGCTCGAGCGCGGGGTGGACTGGGTGGCGATGTCGTTCGTCAGGAGGGCGAAGGACCTGGAGCCGCTGCGACGGGAGATGGAGCGGTCGGGGAAGTCCGTCCGGCTGATGGCGAAGATCGAGCAGCATGAGGCGATAGACCACCTGGAGGAGATCGTCGAGACGGCGGATGGGGTGATGGTCGCGCGGGGCGATCTGGGCATCGAGCTTCCGCTCGAAAGGGTGCCGTTGCTTCAGAAGTCCATTATCCAGTGCTGCAACGCGACCGGGAAGCCTGTGGTGACGGCGACCCAGATGCTGGAGTCGATGATCGATAGCCCGCGGCCGACGCGGGCGGAGGTGAGCGACGTTGCGAACGCGGTTCTGGACGGCACGGATGCGGTGATGCTGTCTGGCGAGACGGCGATTGGTCGCTATCCGGTCGAGGCGGTGAGGGTGATGGCGAACGTGGCGGCGCGGGCGGAGGCGGCATTCGACTTCGCGGAACGGCTGGCGGAGTCGAGTCAGTGGCCCTGCGTGACGGTGACTGACGGCATCAGCCAGGCGACGGTGAACCTGGCGCACGACCTCGGGGCGCGGGCGATCATCACGGCGACGACCACGGGGCACACCGCCTTCATGGTGGCGATGCACCGGCCCGAGGCGCCGATAATAGCGGTGACGCCGGATGTGGCAACACAGAGACGATTGGCGTTGGCGTGGGGGGTGCGTGCTTTGTTGGCCAAACGGGGGAAGAGCACGGACGAGCTCATTCTCCACGCGATTGCCCGGGCGCGAGAGGAGAGCCTGGTGGCGGAGAACGACGTCGTGGTGATCACGGCGGGCGTGCCGGCGGGGGTCGCGGGCATGACGAACTTGATCAAGGTCGAGGTCGTGGGAAAGTATCACAGGTTCTGAGGACGTCAGGTGCGGCCACTGCCGAGCAGGGGAAGACGGGGACGGCGAAGGCTGAGGGGAGGTGTGTTCATCGGCCTCGTAGTGTTGGTTCTGCTGCTGGGGCTGACGAAGCTCTTCTCGCAGCTCAGCACGATCCGGGCACAATCGGATGGGATGGCGCACCTGGGGATGAAGAAGGCGACGCTGGTTTTCGAGCAGGGGGAGCTGGAGCTCTACAAGGAGCAGGCGGCGACGGAGGCGGGGCGGGAGGCGGCGGCGCGTCGCCTGGGGTATGTGCGACCCGGTGAGCGACGAATCGTGTTCTCCCGTGAGAAGGCGGGAGAAGACACTGATGCGGAGGCGGCGGGCGCGGTGCCAGGGTCCTGATCTCACTTGAGACGCGGCCGGCGAAGGGGCAAGACAGAGCGGGGCGCACTGTGTGCGCCCCGCTTTCCCGCGCCGTGTCGAAGTTCGCCTTCGAGCGCCCGTCGGGACAGAGGGGTTCCCGACGGGCATAGGTCACAGGTCGTAGCTGCGGCTCGAAGTGCTCGACGCCTCGCGCCTGGCGCGGGTGCGAAGCTGCGCGCCATAGCTCAGCCCCTCTCGAACGAGGCGGCTCAGCTCTGCGGTATCGTAGTGGGGCCGCCGCCCGCGCTGGACGGCGACGTAGACATCGTGGGTGGAAAGGACGTCTTTGCCGGGGACCTGGAGGACGACGCCGTCGCGCACGAGTTCTGACAGGGCATCGTCGAGAGAGCGGCCGATCTCGGCGCCGGAGCGGGAGACGATCTCTTCCTCGATGACCTCTCGGCTGGGACTGACGGCGATGATGGTCTTTCGCGCGTCGGGGTCCTCGAGGCCTCTTTGGATATGGTCGAGGGCGAAAAGATGGAGCTCGACGAGCGGCGTCTGAGTCCGGAACAGGAAATCGACGACGGCATTCTTGGCTTCGAGGATTGCGAGCCGACGCCGAAGCGCGTTTCGCAGCCGTCGCTCGCGGCCGAAGGGCCAGGCCGTACCGCAGATTGAGGTGCCTCCGGCTCCGGCGGCTCTGAGCGCGCGGCGTGCGCGCCTGAAGTCGATTCCCATGGCCATCCTCCCCTTTCCAGATGGTCCAGGCGACCATCTGCTGCACGAAAGGACAGGCCGGAATCGCCACCGATAGTATTCTACCCGCCGGGGCAATCCTGCAAACGACGGAGGCGGGTTGCTAGAAGCTGTTTCATACCCTCTGATGGAGGTTATGAGACAGCAGCACAGGCCGCCAGGCTGCAGCAGGCGCATTTCATGCCAACGTCTCTAGTGGACAGCCAGGCGAGTGAGGGTTATGCAATGCGCTCTAGCTTACAGAGACGGCAGGGAGGTAGTCTCTGCAATAGGTGCTGTCAGAGGAGAAGGTTGGGTAGTTCGCCTCTCCGCTGTCGATGGGACGGTTGAAGGCGCGGCATAAAGAGACTCGGCTGTCGTACTTGTCACAGTCCAGGCAGCGTCGAATGACGGTGCGGCAGGCAGGGCAGGTGGCGGTGCGGTTGTCCACGTCGTGGACCTGCTTGCACTTCGGACACATGATCTGCACGTGGCTCGCCTCCTCTCCGCAGCTTAGCAACCCCAGAGGGTCCGGCTACGCTTGGAGCGTTCCCTGACCCTTCCGGAAATCCTGTTCGGCCCGGCCACCATTTACAGGGGGCCGGGCCGTGAAGATGGAGGCTCAGGCGTACGCTCCGAGGGGAGCGGGCGCGGCCGGACCTACTTGAGGTTGTAGAAGACGTCGGGACCGCCGAACTGGGAGAGATGCTCGAGCTCTTCCTCGATGCGCAGGAGCTGGTTGTACTTGGCGACGCGGTCGGTGCGGGCGGGGGCGCCGGTCTTGATCTGCCCGGCGTTGGTGGCGACGGCGATGTCGGCGATGGTGGCGTCTTCGGTCTCGCCGGAGCGATGGGAGACGACAGCGGTATAGGTGGCGCGCTTCGCCATCTCGATGGCGTCGAGGGTCTCAGTGAGGGTGCCGATCTGGTTGACCTTGATGAGGATGGAGTTGGCGACGCCGACCTCTATGCCCTTGCGGAGGTACTCGGTATTGGTGACGAAGAGGTCGTCGCCGACGAGCTGGACGGCCTTTCCGAGCTTCTTGGTGAGAAGGGCCCAGCCCTCCCAGTCGTCCTCGGCGAGGCCGTCTTCGATGGAGACGATGGGGTACTTGTCGACGAGGGCGGCGTAGTAGTCGACCATCTCGGCGGAGGTGAGGACTTTCCCTTCGCCGGCGAGGTCGTACTTGCCGTCCTTGAAGAACTCGCTGGCGGCGGGGTCGAGGGCGATGGAGGCGTCGACGCCGGGCGAGTAGCCCGCTCCCTCGATGGCGCGGATGATGGCCTGGATGGCGGCCTCGTTGTTGGGGAGGTTGGGAGCGAAGCCACCCTCGTCGCCGACGGCGGTGCTCATGTTCTCGGCGGCGAGGACCTTCTTCAGGGCGTGATAGACGCCGGTGCCGATGCGGAGGGCGTCGTGGAAGCTGCCGGCGCCGACGGGCATGACCATGAACTCCTGGAGGTCTACGTTGTTGTCGGCGTGCTTGCCGCCGTTGAGGATGTTCATCATCGGGATGGGCAGGCGGCGCGCGCCGGGCCCGCCGAGGTAGCGATAGAGAGGCAGCCCGGTCCAGGCGGCGGCGGCCTTGGCGACGGCGAGCGAGACGCCGAGTATGGCATTGGCGCCGAGCTTACCCTTGTTGGGGGTGCCGTCCAGCTCGATCATGAGGCGGTCGATCATGGCCTGGTCGGTGACGAGCATTCCGGTGATCTCGTTGGCGATGACGTCGTTGACGTTTTCCACCGCTCGCTGAACGCCCTTGCCACCGTAGCGCTCGGCGTCGGCGTCTCGCAGCTCGACCGCTTCGCGGGTGCCCGTGGAGGCGCCCGAAGGGACGGAGGCGCGGCCCATCAGTCCTTCCTCTAGATAGACATCGACCTCGACGGTAGGATTGCCTCGAGAATCCAGGATTTCTCTCGCTATGATTTCCTCGATGTACATTGGGTGCTCCTTGGATGTCGTGGGGGCAGCAAACCGTTCGCCCCGTACCGGTGTACTTACGGCGAGAGGATGAAGTCTCCCTGCCGCGTTCGGGCGAATGTTGGAGCGCTTGGAGGGCTGCCGTCGCGTTTGACAGTGAGGGACGTGTGCCGGTATAATGCGCTGAACCGAAGCGGCCTGCCGCCGAAGGCACGGATCCAGCTTCGGGAACTTTTTTACGCGCCTGCCCGGCGCGGAAGGCGAAAGGCTCACCATATGCAGGCCCGCACGCGCTGGTGGCTTATCGGAGTTCTCATACTTGTCGTCCTGGCCGTGATCGGAGTATTCGAGCCGGTGAAGCTGCGGGACCGGACGGACCCGAATACGGGCAAGGCGATTTCGCCGTTGAAGCAAGTGGGGCCGTTGCGCTTCTACAGGCCGCACCTCGGGATCACACTGGGGTTGGATCTTCGCGGCGGCAGCCATCTCGTTCTCCAGGCGCAGGGGCAGGCGGTGTATGAGTTCTCGGCGCCGGAGCTGGGCGAGCCGCTGTCGGGAGAGGAGCGGACGGAGCTGTACGCCGAGATCGTAAGTCTCCTTCCGGCCGAGGCGATTGGGACGGCGAAGAGGGAGGTGCAGCTGCGCGGGGATCGAGTCGTGGTGGAGACGCGGCTGGAGGAGAACACGGATGTCGCCCGGCAGGCGGAGATCATCAAGGGCTTGCTGGCGGAGCGGCTTCCCGGCATCGAGACGAAGATGGCGGAGCGCCAGCCGATCACCCGCGAAAACCTGACGAGCATCGAGCGCATCATCGACGAGCGGGTGAACGCCTACGGCGTGACGGAGCCGGTGATCCAGCGGCAGCCGCCGGACCGGCTGGTGGTGGAGCTTCCGGGGGTGAAGGATCCGGAGAAAGCAAAGGAGCTGATTCGGCAGACGGCGGTCCTGCAGCTTCGGCACGTGCCGCGGAAATACGCCTATGGGGAGCGGGGTCCGGACATCACCGAGGTGGCGAACGAACGAGTGTATACGTTCCGCGATCCGACGGGCAAAGACGTGCCGACGGCGCAGGTGATCGACGAGTCGCCGGTGATCGTAACGGGGCGGGATCTGAAGCCGACCTCGCGAGTGGTGGCGATGGCGGGCCAGCAGACGCAAGTGACGTTCGAGCTCCAGGGCGATGCGGCGAAGACGTTCGAGGAGTTCACGCGGGCGCATGTCAAGCACTACCTTGCGATCGTGCTGGACGGGAGGCTGATTACGGCGCCGGTGGTGCGGAGCACGATCCGCCGCGAGGGCGTTATCGAGGGTGGATTCGACAAGCCGGGGGGTCTGGAGGAGGCGCGCGATTTGAGCATTCTGCTGAATGCGGGAGCGCTTCCGTTCGACCTCGACTACATCGAGAACCGGACGGTGAGCGCGCAGCTCGGACAGGACGCCTTGCAGAAGAGCCTCTATGCGGGGCTGATCGGGCTGGCGGCGGTGCTGGTTTTCATGGTGCTCTACTATCGGCTGCCGGGGCTGCTGGCTGACGTGGGGCTGATCATCTACGTGATTCTGCTGATGGGAGCGATCAAGCTGGTGAACCAGGTGCTGACGCTGCCGGGGATTCTGGCGGTGATCCTGTCGATCGGTATGGCGGTGGACGCGAACATCATTATCTTCGAGCGCCTGAAGGAGGAGATTCGCACGGGGAAGACAATGCGCTCCGCGGTGGAGGCGGCCTTCAAGCGGGCGTGGGCTGCGATTTTGGACTCGAATGTGTGCAGCATCGGGACCGGGTTCGTGCTCTTCTATTTCGGCACCGGGCCGATCAAGGGCTTTGCGGTGGCGCTGATCATCGGGGTGGCGGTGAGCCTGTTTACGGCGGTGACGGTGACGAGGCTGTTCGTGAACATCGTGATGAATACGTCTCTGGCGCAGAACGTCGGATTGTTTGGGGTGTCGCCGAGCGAGGTTGGAAAGGCCTGAGGATGGCTGAGCGCCGCGCAGACTTGGGAGAGGAATCGTGGTAGACCTTTTTCGCGGACGCAAGTGGGACCTGGTCGGGAACCGGTGGCTATGGTTTAGCCTGTCGCTGGCGATGATCGCAACCGGCATCGCCTTCTTGGGGGTTCGGGGCCTCAACTTCGGGATCGACTTCACGGGCGGAGGGCTGGTGACGTATCAGTTCGAGCGGCCGGTGCCTCAGGGACAGGAGACGGCGACGCTGGCGCAGGCGCGAGAGGCGATAAGGTCGTCCGGTGTGGAGGCACAGCTTCAGCTTGCGGGTACGGCGACGCGGACCGAGCAGTTGCTGGTGAGGACGCGGGTGGAGCCCGGGCCAGGTAAGGATGCCGACGCTGTGCTGGACGAGCAGATGGCGCGAATGCAGCCGGCTCTGGAGAAGGCGTTTCCCGGGATGGCGAAGGTGGCCGGGGAAATGGTGAGCCCGGTCGTTAGCAAGGAGCTGATTCGGAACGCGATGCTGGCTGTGGCGTGGGGATGTATCTTCATCCTGATCTGGATTCGGATTCGGTATTTTGATTTCAACTGGGCGGGATCGGCGCTGGTGGCGCTGGTGCACGACGTGCTGGTGCTGATCGGCGTGTTCGCCATCACGCAGAAGGAGATCAACAGCCCGTTCGTGGCGGCGGCGCTGACGGTGGTGGGGTACTCGGTGCACGACACGATCGTGATCTTCGACCGCATTAGGGAGAATCTGCGGCTGCGCAAGGGGAGCACGTTCGCGGAGACGGCGAATATCTCATTGTTGGAGACGATGGCGCGGTCGGTGAACACGGTCCTGACGGTGTTGCTCGTGCTGATCGCGGTCTATCTGCTCGGAGGTGTGTCCCTTCGGAGCTTCACTTTTGCGCTGATTGTGGGAATGGTGGCGGGCGGGTACTCATCGATCTTCAACGCGGCGCAGTTGCTGGTCGTGCTGAAGAACCGGGAGGAGCGGAAGCTGGCGGGGAAACGGGCGGGCGGCCGGGCTGTGAGAGAGATGGCCGAGCGGGCCGGTCCGGTGCGGCAGCGAGTGCGGGTCGCTCCGAAGCCGCTGGCGCAGGAGCCGGCGGAGCGAGAAACAGCGGAAGCGACGGCGGAGGAAGGGGAACCAGCGGGAGAGGCGCCGGCCGCCGGCCGGAGTCAGGAGCGCGCTCCTCGATCTGAGCGGAAGAAGCTGAAGGCGGGCCGAAAGCGAAAGCGGCGGTTCTAGCCTTCGGCGTGGAGATATCCACATGAGCCCGACAGGAGGCGCGGGGGCGCGGAAACAGACGGCTCGCGCGGCCCTCACCTCTGTCTTCTCCAATCTCTTTCTGACGGGCGGAAAGCTTGCGGCCGGCCTGTTCACCGGGTCGGTCAGCATCCTCTCGGAGGCGCTCCACTCTGGGCTAGACCTGGCGGCGGCCGTGATGGCCTTGCTGGCGGTCCGCAAGGGGCGAGAGCCGGCGGACGCGGACCACAATTTCGGTCATGGGAAGTACGAGAGCCTGTCCGGCTTGGCAGAGGGGCTGCTGATCCTGGCGGCGGTGGGGTTGATCTTGTGGGGCGCAGCGGGGAGGCTCATCTCGGGGGAGACCGAGATCCGGGGGCCGCTGCTCGGCGTGCTCGTCATGGGTATCTCGGCGGTTGTGAACATGCTCGTGTCTCGGATGCTGTTTCGCGTCTCGGAGGAGACGGACTCCCTGGCGCTGGAGGCGGACGCATGGCATCTGCGCACGGATGTATGGACGTCGGTGGGAGTGCTGGTCGGGATGGCCGTTATCGCGGTCGGCACCTGGGCCGGGTTCCCTGAAGTCCATCACATCGACCCTATCGTGGCGATTGGGATTGCGCTCGTGATTGTCCGGGCGGCGGTCGACATCATACGGCGCTCGTACAACCACCTTGTGGATCGCTCTCTGCCGGCGGCGGAGGTGGAGCTGATCGAGCAGCTCCTGATGGAGCACTACCCGGAGCTGAGCGGGTATCACCGCCTGCGAACGCGACAGGCGGGGCCGGAACGGTACATCGATCTCCATCTGGAGGTCCCGGGCCAGCAGTCGGTGGCTCATTCCCACGCCCTCTGCGATCATCTGGAGCAGGACATCCGGAGGATCATCCCCAGGGCGGAGATCTTGATCCACGTGGAGCCGAAGCGAGACGATGGCTGAGCCGGGACGGCGGAGCATCACGGGGTCGCGTTGGGTTCTGAGAACCGTCGACGATGGGGGGACGGTGGAGCGGCTTCGTGCGGGGCTGGGGGTGTGCTCGATGACGGCGCGGGCGCTGGTGTGCCGAGGGATATCTGAGGCGGAGCAGGCGCGGATTTTCCTGGGGCACGACCTCGGAGGCTTGATCGACCCATTCCAGATGAAGGATATGGATCGGGCCGTGGCCGCGGTCGACGCGGCCTTGAAGCGGGGGGCGCGGATACGCATATACGGGGACTACGATGTGGACGGGGTGTGCGCGACGGCGCTGCTCATGAGGGCGCTCACGGGGCTTGGCGGGAAGGTGGACTCCTACATCCCGCACCGGATCGACGAGGGGTACGGGGTGAACGAGGAGGCGGTGCGGCAGGCGCATGCGGAAGGGGTGGACCTGCTGATCACCGTGGACTGCGGCAGCACGGCGGTGGCGCCTATCGCGCTGGCGCGGGAGCTGGGGCTGGAGATGGTGGTGACGGACCACCATCGGCTGGGCGACGAGCTACCGGAGGCGCCGGTGTTGAACCCCTGGCGGGCGGACTGCGAGTATCCGTTCAAGGATCTGGCAGGGGTCGGGGTGGCGTTCAAGCTGGTGGCGGCGCTTGCCCGGGCGAGGGAGGTGCCGGAGGGGGCGGAGCTGAAATTCCTCGACCTCGTGTGCCTGGGGACGGTGGGGGATGTGGTGCCGCTGCTGGGGGAGAACCGGCTCTTCGTGCAGCACGGGCTTCGCCGACTGGCGACGAGCAGGAAGGTGGGCATCAGGGAGCTGATGCGGGCGGCGGGGGTGGGTCGAGAGCGACCGGTGAAGGCGCGGGACGTCGCCTTCGGCCTGGCGCCGCGAATCAATGCGGCGGGACGGATGGAGGACGCGCAGGCGGCCGTGAGGCTGCTGCTGACCGGGGACCGGGGCGAAGCACAGGCGCTGGCGGCGCAGCTCTCGGAGCACAACGAGGCGCGGCGGACGGAGGAGCGCAAGACCCTGGAAGAGGCGGAGGCGATGGTTGCCTCGGGGCTCGATCTGGACCGGGAGAAGGTCATCGTGTTGGGGTCAGAGGGGTGGCACCCGGGGGTGATCGGGATCGTGGCCTCCCGGCTGGTGGATCGCCACCACCGGCCGTGTTTGCTGGTGGCGATCGCGGACGGAGTGGGGAAGGGCTCGGGCCGAAGCGTCAGCGCCTTCAACCTGTGGGAGGCGCTGCGGGAGTGCGCGGCCGTGCTCACCCGGTTTGGGGGGCACCGCTACGCGGCCGGGTTCGGGATCGAGGCGGGGCGAATGGAGGAGCTGAGGCGGCGGATCAACGAGGTGGCGGATGAGCGCCTCGCGCCGGACGATCTCGTGCGGCAGATCGAGATCGACGCGGAGGTGGCACTGGAGGATTTGACGCTGGAGGCGGTGGAGGAGCTGAGCCGCCTGGCGCCCTTTGGGATGGGGAACCCGACGCCGACGCTGGTGACGCGGGGGATCGGCCTGGACGAGGTGAAACCCGTGGGAGACGGGTCTCACCTATCGCTGAAGCTTCGGGGAGAGAGCGGCGGCGCTGTCGATGGCATCTGGTTTCGGGCGGGGGCGCTGCGGGAAGAGCTCGAATCGGCGAGGAGGGCCGACGTCTGCTTTCGAGCGCGGGTGGATGAGTGGCACGGTACGACGAAGGTACAGCTCCACGTCGAGGATATAGTGTTGTGGGACGGCGACTGAGAGATGGCTGGAAGGTCAACTGAGAGGTCGGCGACGGACATAGGAGACCTGCTGGAGCTGGCGGCGCGGTACAACCCCGAGGTGGATCGGGCGCTGCTGCGGCGCGCCTACGAGTTCGCGATGGAGGCCCACGACGACCAGAAGCGCCTGACGGGCGAGGCCTACGTGGTT